>Ga0335072_10009953_pt1 | contig 13701 bp, 9 predicted proteins | sample Lox_Sample_21_FD_206725 | JGI IMG/M metagenome (GOLD analysis project Ga0335072, IMG submission 206725) | Soil microbial communities from Loxahatchee National Wildlife Refuge, Florida, United States - Lox_Sample_2.1 | ecosystem: Environmental > Terrestrial > Soil > Wetlands | place: USA: Florida...
GACCTGATACCTGCCAGAGCCCCGTGATACCCGGCGCGAACAGGTCGTAATACGGCAGGTTGCGACCGTAGATCGGTCTTTCAGCATCGACGATAGGCCGAGGGCCCACAAGCGACATGTCTCCAACAAGCACGTTGAACAATTGGGGAAGCTCGTCGATGCTCAAGCGCCGGATGAGACGGCCAAAGGGAGTGATGCGAGGGTCGGCAGCTCGCTTGATTACAGTGAAACCCTGATGATTGTCGCGCCGCCCGTAAGTAAACTGGATCACTGCGGCTTTGCGTGGGGTTGTGTACATCGACCGGAACTTGATAATGCGAAACGGCACTCCGAAGCGTCCACTTCGCTCCTGTAGATAGAAGATCGGGCCGGCTGACGTCAGCTTGACGAGAAGCGCGACCAGCAGTCCCAGCGGCAGAAGCAGCAGTATGAGAAGGGATGACAACACGATGTCGAGGGCGCGCTTCACCACGGTGTAGCGAAGGGACGATGCTCGTCTTAAAGCAGCCGCCAAAAGAAGAGGCGGGCGCCGCCAGGTATAGGCGGTCAGTCGCTGCTCCAGGATGACCTGCGCAGGACTGCGATGGGTCAACTCTGGAAGGGCAAATTCTGCAAAGTTAAGTGCACTCTTTCCGCTCATTCTGATTACCTCAATGCCTGCTGCACCGCGAGTATTCGCTCAATGCGGACCAGCGCAGATGCGCAGATGATGAATTGGATTTCGTGCTTGTAACCCAGATGGCTTGGCTGACGGCCAAACCGAAGTACTACAACGTTGGAGCCGAGTTCAAAAAGGTGAAAAGGTCCGAGTTGAGGCAGTTCACGAACGAGCTGCTTCTCGTTGCAATGTGCTTGAGGATTCCAGCTGCGAATTGTCCGGTAGAGGCTCAAGGTCCTCCGCGTCCACTTCCACCGAGATACTTTGCATGATCAGTTCAAGGGTCAGAACCACGCGCAACCCGTTCTTGTTGCGCAAGACGATTCCCTCCAGCCCGGCTAACGCTCCGCGGCAAATTCGTACCTTGTCGCCCTTCAGCAAGAGCGGGTGCGGAGTGGCGCGGTCGGGATCAAGGCCTTGCCGCAGCGCATCCATTTCAAACTCGGGAAGCGGAGTGATGTGCGGCCAGGTTCCGCTGACGAGTGAGAGGACGCCGGGGACTTGCAATACGCTCACCCGCTGAAACCAATCAATTCGAACAAAGATGTAACCGGGAAAGAGAGGCAAATCCAATGTGACGACCGAGCGATCCTTCCAGCGCCTCTGGGTGCGATACATGGGTAGAAAGAACTCGATGCAACGCTGGTCGAAATGCTGCGCAACCCGCTTCTCGTGCCGGCATGTCGTGTAGACGGCAAACCAACGGGGTTCGAAATAAGGCCCGACGCGTTCAATTCCCTTCTGCTGCGCACTCCCAAGGTAGGTACTTTCGGCCATGGCTCCGCCATCCTCACTTCAGTGATGGTTTTCCACAGGCGAACTCCATCGAGACAGGCTCCCGGCACGCGCCTCGCACTTGTCGAGCGCGGTGACCCTTTCGACTAACTATCCGCCAACGGTTTGCGGGATGTTGTTGGGCAACAAGTCGTACATGGGCTTGCAGTTCGAGCGCAAATTGCGATTCCTGGTAATCAATCTTGTTTGCATATTTCCCGGAACTTTCGACACGACCTTGCAAGCGGTGACCGTCGTATCAGAGGTCACAACAGAACAGACGCAAAAAACGGGCGAGGAGTTATCTGGATTCGTGCTGTTCAGCATTTCCGCGAATTCATGTCTGGGCCTCTGTGAATTCTGCGAATCTGTCGTGCCGGACAAAGAAACCCGCTCGAGTCCACCCCGTGAACCCGGGTTCCCTTCCAATCGCCTTTTCTCAACCCGGTGAGTCCCGATCCGCAGCCTTCGGTTCGAGAATCGGGGCCGGCATTTTGGCAGTCAGCCCGTGAAATATGCAGCTCGCGGGCGACGGTTAAGTTGCGCTTTCAGAATGACTCAGATCCTAGTCCCCTTATCGATTTTCGTTTGCTATACTTTGCCATGGAGCAGCTGCGGAGATTGTTGCGGGCAATCTCAGGTCTCATCCATTTTGACCGTTGGCAAAATTCCTCTACACAAAGTCAGACCTGTACTTGAGGGCTTTTTGATTGAACTCCCCGGCGAGTCACTCCACAACAACCGCATTTCCTTCCGCAACCAAGGACTTCAGGCCCACCGTCACAATCGCCATCTGCACCCGCTATCATCACCAGGCACTGCGTGCATGCCTCGAATCGGTGAGGCAGCTTAATCCTGCGCCAGACGATGTGCTCGTCGTCGACAACTCTGCTGGAGATGCCGATACCAGGCGCGTGGCCGACGACTTCAAGGCGCGTTATCTATCCGAGCCGGTTCAGGGCCTGAGCCGTGCCCGCAATCGCGCTTTGAACGAAAGCAGCTCAGAGATCATCGCGTTTGTGGATGACGATGCGGTGCCGAATGTGCGCTGGTTAGACCAGATTCTTGCTCCGTTTGCCGATCCGCTGGTCGCCTCGGTTACCGGGGAGACACTGACGCCTGAAGCATCAAAGGCGGCGGCGATGGATCCAGAGCCTCCACGCGTTGTGAGCACAGATCTGCCGCAATGGTTCGAGATGGCAAGCTTCGGCGGCTTGGGATACGGGACCAACATGGCGCTGCGTCGGCAGTTCTGCATCGGATGGAAGGTTTTCGACGAGCGTCTCGGGCGAGGCACACCCCTGTGGATTGCCGAGGAAAGTTTCGCGTTTGCGATGCTGATTTCGAAGGGTTATCGCGCGGTGCACGTACCAGCCGCCGTTGTCTTTCATCCGGACAAACCGAGAAACATTCCAAAGGAAGCGACAACTGCGTTTGGCTACTGGCTGCTTTTATTCTTCGAGTTCCCCGGCCACAAAATGGACTTGTTGCGCTTTCTGATTCGACGGATTCGCCGCAAGCCACTCACGTGGCCCCGAAATCCGCAGGAACCTGGCGAAGTGATCAAAAGCGGCTGGCGAATGTATCTGAAAGCTGGATTTCGCGGGACCTTGTTGTATCTGCATTCGCGCCGGACGCGATGAAACCGGTCAAGTTATTGATAATACAATCATAAGATGAGAGAAGGGTGATCACAGCTCGTTCCTCTAGTCCGGTCCGAGAAGAAAATCTGAGCGTTTTACACTAAACATTAACCAAGACCCCCTTGACAAAGGTATCTGAACCTTCCTATCGTTAGCAATTGGAAGGCGGGAGTGCTGGCACACCTTGGACTAAAGTGCTGATCCACCGTCCCGACTGGGCGGCCGCATTCCAAAGCATCGCAAGTTTCCACACCAAATCACCTCAATCCGGGCATGGCTAAAGCCTGCCCTCGCGTGAAGGAGAAGCAAAGCAATGGCAGCAACTTCTGTGACTACAACCTTCACCCCGCTTCATGATCGGATTCTCGTCCGTCGCGTCGAGGAGACCGAGACCATTCGCGGGGGAATCATCATTCCCGATAGCGCTAAAGAAAAACCCCAGGAAGGCGAAGTCATCGCCGTTGGCAAGGGCAAGTCGAATGACGAAGGCAAGGTCTTCCCTCTCGACGTCAAGGCCGGCGATCGCGTTCTTTTTGGCAAGTACTCCGGAACCGAGATCAAGATTGACGGCGAAGAGTACCTCATCATGCGCGAGGAAGAAGTCCTCGGCATCGTCAAGAAGTAGGCGCATAGACGCCAGAGGTCAGTGGACAGCGGTCAGAAATGACGCATCGAATGTCCTCCTCCTGACTCAACCTGGCCCCAACGATTCGAAAACGAGCTTACAGAGCTTAGAACTGATCACTGAACCCGGTTCACTGATCATTGGAGAGTGAAATGGCAAAGCAAATTCTGCACGGTGAAGATTCCCGTCAAGCGATTCTGCGTGGCGTGAACACGCTCGCAGACGCTGTGAAGGCGACGCTCGGACCGAAGGGCCGGAACGTCGTAATCGAGAAAAAGTTTGGTTCACCCACCATCACCAAGGACGGCGTGACAGTGGCGAAGGAAATCGACCTCAAGGATCCCCTTGAGAACGTTGGCGCGCAACTGGTTCGCGAAGTGGCTTCAAAGACGAGCGACGTGGCCGGCGACGGCACCACGACAGCGACGGTTCTGGCGCAAGCGATCTTCCGCGAAGGCGTACGGACCGTGGCGGCGGGCGCGAATCCGACGGCCCTGAAGCGCGGCATCGACAAGGCCGTGACGACGATTATTGGAACCCGCGACAAGGACGGCAAGTTCACCGACCACGGCGCGCTCGGCAAGCTTTCGAAGCCAGTCGACGAGGGCTCCGTGGCACAGGTTGGCGCCATCTCGGCCAACGGCGACCAGGAGATCGGCGACATCATTGCGCATGCAGTGAAGGTTGTCGGCAAGGACGGCGTGATCACCATCGAGGAATCGAAGACCATGCACACCGGTCTCGAGACGGTCGACGGTATGCAGTTCGATCGCGGCTATCTGAGCCCCTACTTCGTGACCGATGCGGAGCGGCTGGAAGCAGTGCTCGAAGATCCGTACATCCTGATCTACGAAAAGAAGATCAGCGCGATGAAGGATCTGCTGCCCTTGCTCGAGCAGGTTGCGCGTGGCGGCAAGCCGCTTCTGATCATCGCTGAGGACGTGGAAGGCGAAGCGCTTGCAACGCTCGTTGTGAACAAGCTGCGCGGCACGCTGAACGTTGCTGCCGTGAAGGCTCCAGGCTTTGGTGATCGCCGCAAAGCGATCCTGGGCGATATCGCGATCCTCACCGGCGGCAAGGCCATCACCGAGGATCTCGGCATCAAGCTCGAGGGCGTGAAGCTCGAGGATCTGGGCAAGGCGAAGCGCATCACGATTGACAAGGACAACACGACGATCGTGGATGGCGCCGGCAAGTCGAGCGACATCGAAGGACGCGTGAAGGAAATCCGTTCGCAGATCGATAAGACCACCTCCGATTACGACAAGGAGAAGCTGCAGGAGCGGCTGGCCAAGCTGGTGGGCGGCGTTGCCATCATCAAGGTCGGCGCAGCCACCGAGACGGAGCTGAAAGAAAAGAAGGCTCGCGTTGAGGATGCCCTGCACGCGACCCGCGCCGCGGTTGAGGAAGGCATCGTTCCGGGCGGCGGCGTCGCGCTGGTTCGCACCATGCCTGCGGTCCAAGAACTCATCAAGGGCCTGAGCGGCGATGAAAAGACCGGCGCGCAAATCGTTCTTCGTGCACTGGAAGAGCCGCTGCGCCAGATTGTCGGCAATGCCGGCGAAGAGGGCGCCGTGGTCGTGGGCAAGGTGTTGGAGTCGAAAGACCAGCACTTTGGCTACAACGCTGCGACTGCCACGTTTGAGAACCTGGTGAAAGCCGGCGTGATCGACCCGACCAAGGTGACCCGCACTGCGCTGCAGAATGCGGCCTCGATCGCCGGGTTGCTGCTGACCACCGAAGCTCTGGTTGTCGAAATCCCGGAGCCGAAGGCGGCACCGGCAGGCGGCGGCCACGGCGGCGGCATGGACGGCATGTACTAACCCACCGGCGGTGGGAGCGACCGTGCTCCTCCGCCAGGTGAAGAAGAAAGGCCTCCGGCTTCGGCCGGGGGCCTTTTTTATGTCAGGATGGCTCCGTTCTCTCGTTCCCCCGTTCGCAGGGCGAGGAATCTACCCGGTTCAAAATCTCAGATTGCAGGGGCGCGACCTGCCGCCGCGCCGGTTACCCTCCCCCCCGGTATCTCGCGACTTAAATTCCCTGTTTTCAGTCTATTAGCCCATGGATCCGGCCGCAAATTCGTCTCCCATAAGGACTTAGCTCTCAAATTCCTGCTGGGCAAGAAGTTACCAACATTGCTCCGGCGGGATTTGCCGGCGAAGCGGCATTGGAGGCGGCTTCGGCGACCTGTTCGGTCGGAATTGTGCCCACGAATCTTAGGCAGCTTTTTTGTGGAAATCCACAGATTCTCTGAGGGGGGTGGGGTACCTTGCGGTTCCCAGATCCCACAACAAAGAGAGGGTGTCTGCCAAGGCAGAACACCCTCTATTTCTATTGTGCGCCTTTTCGCGGAAAAAGAGGCAAGGTCGGGGCGAACGGGAGTGCAATCATCCGAACCTCACAGCGGGACGCGGTATGGCCTGACGCGGCGGGCGGTCTTTTTGTTGTAGCGAGTATATACAATTGTATGTATGGTATGATGGTATTGATGATTTCAGGAGGTGCAATGGCCATACAAGAGTTGGGATTCGATCTCACCATTGGTGATCGGATTTGGATTGCGACTGCGCTGCTTCATCGGCAATATCCCTCAAGAGACTCGTTCCTGAAAGACGAAATTCGGAAGAAGCTCGCTGAAGAACACCTGGACGAGGGAATCAAGCCCGGATCGATCAGCGCTCATCTCAGCGATCACCTTGTGGCCAATGTTCCGGCCTCTTCCGGGAAGTACCGCATGCTTTTCGAAGTGAGTCCGGGAAAGCTTCGTCTCTTTCGGCCCGGAGACCTGACGCATCCATCTCGAGTTCAACGGCGAACGCCATCAAAAACTGTTCCTGAGGCAGCACAGATTCCGACAAAGTACCAACCTCTCATTGACTGGTACAGGCGCTGGATCGAGAAGAATTCAAAAGAGGCCGGCAACTGGCAAAACGACCCTCTCATTCGTCTCGTTGGTTCCGGCAGGCACATCTGGGCCGACGAGCACGCCGACCAATACGTCGAGAATTTGCGGAGAGAAGACATATGAGCAAGGTCTTCTTTGACACCAACATCTTTATCTACATGTTTGAGGGAATCGAGCCCAACCGCAGCAGGACGCTTGAAATCCGCAAGCGGATGCTCGAACGCGGAGATCGAATTGTAACCTCAGCGATGACGCTCGGAGAGGTGCTGGTAAAGCCGACAAAGCTTGCGCAAACCTCGCTCATCGAGCAATACGATCACGCCATTCGGGCGACGGCTCAGGTTGTCAACTTTGACCCGTCCGTGGCCTGGCGCTATGCGTCGCTACGCGCAACGCATGCGCTGCGCAATGCGGACGCAATCCAGTTGGCATGTGCGGCTCATTTTGGGGTGGATTTGTTCATCACCAATGACAAGAATCTGCAAAAGCTGAATGTGCCCGGAATCGGCTTCATCGCTGCACTGGATAAAGTACCTCTCTAGTGGGGCGTCGCAAGGAAAGGGTGACCACAAAACCTTCCCCCAGCGGCTAAAGCCGCACGCGAGTTTGGCACGGCTGAAGCCGGGCCCTTTCAGAACAGCTGCGGAGCACACAAGAGTGACCGGCAGCAACGAACTCTCGGCGACAGGTCACCAACGCTTCCCTCTTTCTGGCGCAGACAGAATCGGGAGCCCGAAGGCTCCCGACCTGCTCCGTTTGGATTCTCCCTGGTTAATAGGTGATATGGATTCCCATGGTGAAGGCCCTGGAGCCGCCGATGGTGCCGGTGACCGAGCCGAAGTTCGCTGCGTTGTTCGGGCAGGTGGTCTGCCCGCCGATGTACAGTCCGGGCGTGCAGTAGCCCTGTCCATTCTGGAGTTGCAACGGCATTCTCGTCGACTTTCCGGTGCCGTTTGCAGTTGGCAATTGATCCAGATTCGACATGGCGGACTGCTGATCCCCCGGATCGCTTGAAGTCACAATCTGGCCGTAACCCAGATAGCTGCGGTAGGTGCTGCAGTTATTGTCGCCGCCGTACGCACTGATCGCAGTTGTCGAGCATCCATTGTTCTGGCGGATCTGCGCCTGGTCCTGGGGGATGTCGGGGCTGGTCGTGTTGGTGATGTTGAAGGCGTTCAGCTCGTACTCAAGGCGGAGTCTTTCGGTGATCTTGAATCCCTTGCGTATGGAAAGATCGAGCCGCTTTTGCAGATCCTGGCGGAAGATATTGCGCTGTCCGACATTGAACGCGGTTTCATAGATGTCAGAGGGTTCTGTTCCTGACGAAACGGGAATGCCATCGGTTCCCGGTGCCAGATAGTTGATCTTGATCTGGCTGGGATCGATGTAGGGAATATAGTTGCCGGTTGCATCGCGGAAGCGGCCGGAATTGCCGGTGAGGGCGCTTTTCGGGTTCGACGGATTGCTGATGCCGAGTACCGGGTTCATCAGGGTCGGGAAGTTTCCGAAGTTGATGCTTCCGACAGCGCCGTAGAACTCATAGAGCGACCACGGTTCCCCGCTTTGCAGAATGCCGATGCCGGTGAGGTGCCAGTCGTTTGTGAAATAGGCTCCAGGAGTATGGTCTTTGCTGGCGTTGGGAATGTCGACCTGGAAGTTGGCGCTGAAGACGTGCTTGCGATCAAAGTCAGACGACGCCCACGAATCGCGAAGCTTCTGCGGGTTGTCGCCGGTGAAGAAGAGACCGATGTCGCTTTGTTCATCGAGCGAATGGCTCCAGGTGTAGCTGCCGCCGACCTGGAAATGCTGCGCGAGGCGTTTCTCCACGTGGGTTTCGAGGGCATCGTAGGCTGAAACTCCCACGGTCTTGAAGTCGGCTGCGTTGGGACTGAAGCCGATGTACGGGGTTCTGAAGTCGGTATTCCCGGCATCCGACGTGTTCCATGGCTCCTCGACAATGGGGCAATAATCGTAGTCGCAGCTGTAGGAGTTCTGATCGAGGACTTCCATACCGTACGAAGCAGTTTCACCCCAGATCGGATTGCTTGGGGTGGCGATGCCCGGCTCATTGATGGGAATCGGAATGACGGCATGACGGCCGCGATTGCCGGTATAGCCGATGGTGACCGCGACGGTGCCCGTTGGCTGCCACTGCACGTTGAGGGTGTAATTGAGGGTGTAAGGCAGGACGTTGTTCTTGTCGTATACGCCGAAGTTCAGCGGCAGGTTATAGCAGAGGAGATAGCCTTCCTGGCTCTGCCAGCCGCTGCAATTCTTACCATAGGGCGCGTATTTTGAGCCGGGCGCCGGCGAGCCGGTCATCTGATTCAAAGTGGACTGCAACGCCTGGTTGATCACGCCTGGATTGGAGCTGGGAGGTACATAGAAGCCACCGTCCGCTGCCGTACTGAAGGCCAGGTCTCCTATGGGGTTCTCGAGGGTAAGGCCGGTGGTTGAGTTTCCGGCTGCGATGCTGACCAGCGGCGACGACTCTGTTACACCGAACGGGCCACCGATGGAACCGCCGGCGGGCTGCGAGAGATAGGTGAAGAGTTCGCCGCGGTCGTAGTACAAACCTGCGCCGCCACTGACCACGACGTTGCTGTGGAATTTCCGCGGGGACCAGGCGAAGCCGACACGCGGAGAGATGCCCCACTGCCGTCCGTTCAAGGTGGAAGCCGACACTCCCTGCGATGGGTTCTGCTTGTTGTTGCCGGCGATGACGAATCCAGCGTTGTTCACCACAAAGCCGGTGTCGGTAGTGCCGGTGACGCTGTACAGAGACGGCTCGAAGTTGAACATGTTTCCGTATTTTTCGGTCATGCCGCCGTGGTAGTCATAACGCACGCCGGCGGTGATGCTGAGGTTTGTAAGGGCCTGCCACTTGTCCTGCACATAGCCGCTGAGTTCATTGGTGCGATAGTAACGGTCGGCGTTGTTGCGGTGCGTGGTGGGATCGATGCTCTGCAGGACGCTGGATTCCTTCACAAATCCCTGCAGAAGGTTATCGAACCCGCTGACCACGAGCTGGGCGTGACCGGTGCGGTTATTGGTGATGTTCAGCTGGGTGTAGCTGTATCCGCCTCCGGCGATGATGGTGTGCCTGCCCGCGGTGAAAATCACATTCGTCGAGGGATTGAGGCGGTTCTGGTAGTAGCCCATGTCGACGAATGCGCCGGGCACGCCCGCCGGACCGAAGTAGAGGGCGGGCGAGTAGGAGTCGAAGTTGGTGCTGAAGTTATCGATCGTGATGCCGGGCATTAGATTGGCAACCAAGTTATCGGGCTGCGCGCCCGCAACACCGAGGTTGCCGCCACTGAACGACTGGGTGTAGTTGCTGAAGGTGCCCATGCGCACAAATCCGAGGCGCTGCTCCCAGTTGAGCCTGGACCCAATGGAGACGGTGTTGCCGAGCGAGAACACCTGCGAACCGTTGTGTGCAGTGACCGGGAATCCAGCGGTGTTCGAGTAGCCGAAAGGACGAGTGATGGGAGCGTTCTGGTAGTAGTACTTGGCGGAGACGCGGTCGGTTCGGGTCGCGTCGTAGTCGAGCGAGGCGGTGGCTTGATCCGTTGTCAAGCGGGAAGTTCCGCTCAGGATCACGTTGGGAATCCCGTAGGTATAGGGGGCGCTGGATTGTGCCGAAGGGATGAGGTACTGGCCATTGGGCAATTTGGCGCTCAACAGCGCTGCGGCAACCGGATCGATGGTGACGCTGCCGGTGCCTCCCCACGACGAATCAGCCGCTTCAAGGCCGGCGTTGCTGCGGTCATCGGTCAAACCGCTGGGGACGGTCATCTCGGCGATGCCGGTCCCCTGGTCTTCGTTCACGCCGCGCTGGTAAGCGGCAAAGAAAAAGAGCTTGTCCTTCTTGATCGGGCCGCCCGCGGTGATTCCGGAGTTCCAGCGGCGGAGCCAGGGATTGACCAGCGAGTGGGGAAAAACACCAATGCCGGCCTGGGTGAGCTGATAGGCCTGATTGAAGAAAAAGGGCGAAGCATTCATCAGGTTATTCGCGTAACCGCCGTAGAACTCGCCGTGCCAGTTATTCGTGCCGGTATTCGTGTTGACGTCAATTTGCGCGCCGCTCGTTGCTCCTTGCTGGGCGTCATACATCGAAGCGTTCACGCGGAGTTCCTGAAGGAATTCGGGTGGAGGAGACGGAAGGCTGTTGCCGTTTGAGCCGTAGACCGAAGTGCCGACGGAGAAGGAACCTCCCACGGTCGGCGCGCTTCCGATGTTGAAGTTGTAGCGCTGAGAGGTGTCGCCGCTGGAGCTCTTGCCGTTGAACAGATTGGTGGAGTCGACGCCATTGACCTGAAACGTATTGGAGGTGTCGCGCTGCCCGTTTGCCCAAATGGGCTGGTTGCCGAGGCCGGCATTCGAATCGAGGTTGGAGAGCAGTTCGGCATTGACGCCGGGGGAGAGCGCGGCGACCTGGGTGAAGCTGCCGGTTGCCAGCGGAGTGAGGTCGATCTGCTGGCTGTCGAGCGTGTAGCCGTTGGTGGCATCCGTAGCGTTCAGCAGCGGGGTTCCGGTGACGTTGATGGACTCTGAAACCTGGCCCACCTTCAGCGTCGCGTTCACGGTTTTGGCAGAGGCTTCCTGCACTTCGACGCCGGTAATCCTGGTGGAATCGAAGCCTTGCTGCTTGACGCTGACGGTATAGGTCCCGATGGGGAGATTGAAGATCTGGTAGAAGCCGGTCGACTGGGTCGTTGTGCTGCGGCTCAGATTGGTTGCCGAATCGGTCACAGTGACGGTTGCGCCCGGGACTGCGGCTCCGGACTGGTCGAGCACTGTTCCATTGATGGATCCAAGGGTTTGCTGTGCCGAGGCTGGAACCAGCCACGCAAGGGTTGCAATCAGCAGCAAACTAACCTGAGCGGCACTCCTCCGAAAATGACAGTTCATATTCTCCTCACAATTCGGCTCAATTGTGTAGTTTCAGTTCTTCTCGTATCTCGAAGACAGCGAATTTGCGACGGTGGCCGTAGCGAAGCTCAGCTGGTTCCGTAGAGAAATGGTGAAGTGAAGATGATGAAAATAACTTGTTGCGATACGAACAGTTTCGGCTACGCGGGCCGGTTTTCCCAAGGGAAAAAATCAGGAACGGAAAAGAATTCCGTCACCTGCCTGTGGAAAAATGGGGCGGGGCAAAGGCGACCGCACAGAAAGCATGCAGGGCACATCTGCGATTTAACTGAACTGTAACCTTGCGAAGGGCCGCCCCGCTCGGGTTGACAGGGTGTGGGGAGGCGGCCCGCGGCGCGGATAAACCAAGTTCCCTTTCAAAACAGTCGCGGAGCACACAAGAGAGAGGGACCGGCAGCAATGAACTGTCTGCGACGGGCCACCTAGTGAGCGCGTTCCTTGCCCAGCTGAAAACGCAGTCCTACGTGCGCATTGGTGGGCAGGCTGATGTAGCCGATGGGCGCGATGTGCTGATTGTCGGTCAGGTTCTCGGCCATACCGTAAACGCTCATCCAGGACAGGATCTGGTAGCTCGCGCCGACGTCGATCTCCGCGTATCCGTGGTCGAGGTTCCGGTTCGGAAGCAGGAGCGAGTTGCCGCCATTGATGTCGTAGCCTCCCAGGAAATCCGAATCGTCGGAGCGGCCGGCAAAAGCGGCGGTGAAGATGCCCGTAAGGCGACGGTTCGAATACGTTCCGCTGAAGAAGCCAGAATGGGGGGGGCGGCGAAACGGCCGTGCGCCCTCGAGGGGCGAGTCGGCGCCGATGGGAATTCCGGCAAAGGTCGGCGGCGGTCCGAGCAAGGCCACATCGGCGTTGGCGAAGGAGCGCTGCACCACGGCGTCGAGATAGGTGTATCCGCCACGCATGAAAATGCTGTGGCCGATGCCGCCCTCGACGGTGGCTTCAACGCCCAACGCGCGATAGGCTTGCGTGTTCAGGTTGAGTTCGTAGGCGCCGTTGGCCTGGAGGAACTGCTCGAGCTGGTTTTGCTGCGTGGGAGATAAATTCGGGAGCAAGGCAGGGACCAGGTCGAGGCCCACGTATTCAAGCTGGCGCCCGAATTCATTGTGAAAGAAGTTGGCTCTGAAGATGATGCGCTGGCTCAGAAACGCCTGTTCGACGCCGCCGTCGTAAGTGCGGGTGTGCGGAGCAGCGAGTGGCGTGATGCCCAATTGCTGGATGGTCGATTGCCCGCCATTCATCTGGAGAAAGCTGTAGAGAGAATAAAACTGATCGGTGAGCGAGGGCTCGCGAATAGCGTCGCCATAGTTGAAGAGCAAGCGCGTGCCGCTGAAGATGCCTTTGCGCGGGCGCAGGACGTAGAACGAGAATCCGGCGCGCGGCGTGGTATCGGTGCCGAAGAGCGAATAATGCTCCAGGTCGCCACCGAGCGTGTAGAAGAAGCGATCCTTGAAATCGCCGTGCACCGCGGCACGATAGTCATAATTGGTTCGCTCGATGGGCGTGTAGTAGCTGCTGCCAGGCTCGGCGCCGCGCTCATCTTCAAACTGGAAGCCGATCATGCCGGCAAGGTGCGGCGTGATGCTGTAGTCGCCCTGGTAGACGAGCGCGTCGCGGTTGGATACGAGTTGGTAACCCTGGGGATAAGTTCCGGCAAAATCCAAGAGGGCCGGCCCCGTGACGGAAAACCCGTTCGCGCCAAGAATCGTGATGGGATAGCCGAAGCTGTCTCCGTAAGCGTCGAAAACTCCTGCTCCACTCTGTGTCCACAGGTTGTATTGCTCGCGCTTGCGGGTGAGCCCGTAGCGGACCATGTTGTGAAAGTCGGGGGTGGTCTGGTTATCGATCGACGCGCTGAGATAGAGGTTCTGATCCTTTTCGGTCGCACTGTTGGAGAGCCCGTAGAAGCCAAACGCGCCGGGAACTCCGGTGCCGTCGACGCCGTAATGCACCGTGCCGCGGATTTGCGTATTTCCATTCACCTGATAGCCGAGATTTCCCGCGGCGGTTGCGACGTGGTACTCGTCGTCGGGCAGATCATTGGCCGTTTGCTGCCAGTTGAAATCGCCGAAGTAGTCCAGCTTGGCGTAGGTTCCCGCCAGTTCGAGATCCTCCTGGGAAGAATCGAAGCGGCCGAGGTCGCCATGGAAAATCAGCG
>Ga0335072_10009955_pt1 | contig 13697 bp, 12 predicted proteins | sample Lox_Sample_21_FD_206725 | JGI IMG/M metagenome (GOLD analysis project Ga0335072, IMG submission 206725) | Soil microbial communities from Loxahatchee National Wildlife Refuge, Florida, United States - Lox_Sample_2.1 | ecosystem: Environmental > Terrestrial > Soil > Wetlands | place: USA...
TTTTTACGTCGGGGCGAGATGAGTGTCAGAGGGCGGATGAGATAAACGCTGCCTTGTCGGTGAGCAGTTCGACCGCCGTGCGCATCGCCCGCGGGCTGAACCTGACGGCGGGACCCTGGACCCCGAGTATCGCGACCAGCTCGCCCGACCGGTCAAGGATCGGAGCTGCCACGGCGTTAAGGTCCTCTTCACGCTCGCCGAGTGCCTGAGCCCAGCCCGTTTCCCTCGCCCTGGCTACCTCGACCTCGAGCACGGCTCGGTCGACGATCGTGCGCTCGGTGAATGTCTTGAGCGTTCCGCCGCGCAGCGTCCCGCCGAATGCGAGGAATACCTTGCCCACGGCAGTGGCGTGCGCGACGCTCGTCCGGCCGACCTCCGCAACGCTGCGCACGGTCAGCGGGCTCTGCACGAAATCGAGCGTGAATGCCTCGTGCTCTCCGGGAACCGACAGGGTCGCTGTCTCCCCGATCCGGTCACCAAGCTCCTCCAGGTGCGGCCGGACAAGTGAACGGATGTCCAGCCCGACCGAGTTGGCTAGCCGGACCACTCCGATGCCTAGCCGGTACCGTCCCGTAGCGCTGACATGGTCGACAAGGCCACCCGCGGTCAGGGTGGCCAGGATCCTCGAGATCGTGCTGACGTTGATGCCGGTGCGGCGGGCGATCTCGTTGGTCCCCAGTTCTGTCCGCGCCGTTGCCAGTTCGTCGATTATCGCGATCGCCCGCTGTACAGCGGCGACCTGACGAGTGGCTGGCTGACCGGTTCTTGCCAAGGTACGCTAGTCCTAGTTCGGAAATGCTATTGCCTATATGGCAATAGTAACGGACAAGGGACGGCTTGCCATCAGGCGGAGGCGATTGCCATGACTTCCATCCCAGCCAGCAGTCGTTACGTCATCGTCGGCGCCGGAATACACGGGCTCTCCACGGCCTGGCATCTCGCCAGGGAGCTCAAGGCGCGCGGCCAGGGCGGGGAAGACATTGTCGTGCTGGACAAGCGCGCGGTTGGTGCTGGTGCGTCCGGCATCGCCTGCGGCGTCATCCGGAACAACTACTTTCAGCCGGCAATGCGTGAACTGATGGCGCACTCGGTGTCGGTCTGGGAATCCGATCCCGAGGGGCTGGCTTACCACCCGGTCGGCTACCTGCAGATCTCGCCTGAAGCGATGCACGAAGACGTGGCGCAGATATCCGCCGAGCAGCAGGCGATCGGCTATCCGTCGCAGTTGATCGAGGGCGAGCGCGATTGCCGGAACTACATGCTTGAGATGTTCGACGACTGGCAGGCGCCTGGCATCACGGCGATCTTGCACGAGCGCAGGGGCGGCTACGCGAACAATGTGAGGTCGCTGCGCGGCCTGGCGGACAAAGCAGTGGCCGAAGGCGCAAGGATCGTGACCGGCGCTGCCGTTACCGGGATCCGGACCGGCGGCGGCGCGGTAACCGGGGTCGAGACCGACCAGGGCGAGATCGCCTGCGACCAGCTGATCATCGCAGCGGGCCCGTGGATCCGTGACCTGTGGGCAATGCTCGACCTGCCAGAGCGGATCCCGGTGACAGATCGCGGGGGCACCATCCACCCCGGCCGGCCGATGTGGACCTACTGGGCCCTGCAGGAGGGCACGCTGGCTGTTGACCCGAAGGAGTTCACCGACAACCGCGGCTCGTTCCCGCCCGTTCTCCACGTAGATTCCAGTGCGCCGTTGTACGACGACGTCACCGGCGAGCTGATCACCGAGGAGATGTGGGGAATCTATTACAAGCCCGACTTCTACTTCGGTGGCGTGCAGGGCGGGACGTCGCCGTACGTCGTGTCAGCGCCAGCCGGGCAGGTCGCTGTGGACCCGTACGGTCCGGAAAGCCCGGAGTACACGGTGACTGCGGACTTCGTCAGGATGTGGACCTCGGCGCTCGCTCACTGTCACAAGCGCTTCGAGGGCAAGCGTGACCTTTACCGCCACGAGCCGACCGGCGGGATCGGTGCCTTCACCCCGGACAGTTTCCCTGTTTTTGACACGTTCCGGCAGAACGCCTATGTGATCGCTGACTCCAATCACGGGTACAAGATGATCGGTGTCGGGGCACTGGTAGCGAGGGAATTGCTCGGCGAGCAGCAGGCGTTGCTGGCACCGTTCCGGTTCAGCCGGTACAGCACCGGCGACCTGCACCCGACCAGCAACTCGCCGTTCCCCTGGAGCTGATAACGACTCTGCTCGCTCAGCCCGGCCCTCGCCCGGCTGCCCGCCCCTGCTCGCTCGGCCGGGCCGTCGGCGTTAGCTTGCCGGGACCACGTCCTGTTCCTGCCGCAGCAGCGCCATCTGCTCGGCCGTGGGCTCCGTCGGCACTTCCTCGCGGAAGGTGATCCTTGACCGGTCCTGCACCAACCGCCGGAAGAAGAACAGCAGCACCGAGGCGACGAGCACGCCCACGCCGATGAACATGTCCGTCGTAGTCCCGTAACCAGTCAGCGTCGGATTGGCGATGCCGAACCCGATCAGGACCGCATTGAACAAGGCAAGCACCACGGCGATCCCGACCCAGATCGGTCCCACCTTGATCGGGCGCGGCCAGTTCGGCCGGTCCCGGCGCAGCAGCAGGAAGCCGGTGAGGGCAAAGAAGTGCGCCAGCACGTAACCGATGTTGCTCATGTACAGGATTGCGAGGTTGCTGGAGATGAACAGCACGAGCAGGACATTGACCACCAGGTCGACGGTCATCGCGCGGGCCGGGACGTGGAAGCGGTTGAGGTGATAGAGCTGCTTCACGGTCATGTCGTCGCGCGCGATCCCGTAGAGCGCCCGCGACCCGTCGGCGGTCGAGGAGATCATCGACAAGAACAGGCTGCCGATGAGCAGAACGAGCATGAATCCGGCTGCGCCACTACCGACAACCTTCGCGAAGGCCGGCACATAGAACTCGCCCTCTGCGGTTGCAGCGCTCGGCGCACCGGTCACACCCCCAAGGCCCAGCGGGAACAGCAGGAACACCAGGAGCGTGAACACCGCAGCCGAGCGCAGCGCGATCGTCGTATCCCGCCTGGTGTCGTGGTATTCGGGCGCGAAGGTGGCGCACACCTCGGCGGCGTACGCCGACCACCCCATCAGGAACAGGTAGACCATCGCGAGCTTGAAACCGCCAAAGCCGTGCAGCGCCCAGGTCATGTTCGAGCTGTGCCAGTTCCCGCTGAGGTAAGGCACGACGATAAAGATCACAAGCGGCACCATCAGCCCGACGCCGGTCACGTACGAGATCCACACGGCGGGACGGATGCCGAAGATATTCAGCAGCCAGACGAGGACGATGCAGCCGATCGCGATGAAGTCTGAAAGCCCGAGGTGCACGGCGCCGTCGAACACCGACCAGGTCGCCGTCGGGAACCACTGGGCTGTGATCAGGTCGCCGATGACCTTGCCGAAGATGGACAGGACGACCGACCAGCCGATCCAGTAGCCGAAGGCGCCGATCGGGCCGACGAGCGAAAACCGGCCGCGCCAGCCCTCGTGCGCGTACAGCGAGATGCCGCCGGGCTTGTCCGGGAACATCGAGGCGGTCTCAGCGTAGATCCACGTCTGCAGCATGCCGACGCCTGCCGAGATCGCCCACAGCAGCACGGCGCCCCAGGTGCCGAGCGCCCCCATCGAGAATCCGAGCGACGCGATCAGGAAGCCCGGGTTGCACAGGGCTATGACGAACCCGTCCCACCAGCGGAGCGCTTTGAGCAGCTGCCGCTCCTCAACGAACGCCTCGGCCATCGGGCGCACCTCCGTTCACCCCAGGTAAACGTTGTGTAGCACGCGCCAGTCCGTTGTGTCTATACGCTCCGTGTTAACTCTCGTCGCGGCTCAAGCACCTGCACCAAAGCCAGACCTCGAATGGCCGCCGGGATCACGAAAACGGCCAGGCCTGTTCCCGGCGTCGCCGAGCACCTACAATGCGGGCATGCGCGGTGCCCTGATCACCGTTCGCTGCGACTGCGGCGAGACCGGCCACGTTTCGCATGGCGAGCGGTGGCGGTGCGACAAGTGCCGGCGTTCGTGGGACACCAGCCAGATCCCCGCGGACGAGTACTGGGAGATCATGCGGGACATGCGCCGGATGCGGCTGTCCGTGATCGGCACCGCGCTGGTTCTGGTCCTCCCGATCGCCGCGCTGGCGCCGTTCGCCGGGATCCGGATCCTGCTGCTGCTGCCGGTCGTGATGGGCTTCTGGTACATGTTCTACATGCCGAGGTGGCGCCGCCAGGTCCGGGAACGGGCGAGAAACCTGCGCAGGTGGAAGCTCCACCCCGAGTGACATGCCGACCCCGCAGCATCAGGCGCCGCTCCCGCTCGCACCCACTCGCCCGGGTGGCCGTCCGATCCTGCTGGGCACCCTCGATGCGCCTTTTGATCACACCGCGGTGACCTTCGCCGTGGATATGGCGGTGGAGCTCGGGCAGCGGCTGGTGATTGCCAACTTTGTCGAGCGGCCGCCGCTGCCGCTGTCCGCGATGCTCGGCTACGACGACCTTCCCTACACCCCCGAGATGGCTGATTCCCTGGAGCAAGCCGCCCGCTTCGCCCGCTCGCTCGGGGTCGCGGTGACCAGGCTGCGGGTCAAGAGCTTTCATCCCATCCAGGCCATGCTGGAGGTCATTGCGGAGCAGGGCGCCGGGCTTTTCGTATTTGGACCGGACCGCCGCAAGATTCGGCGGCTCCAATACTGGCGGGCGGCACTTGCCATTCGGTCCAAGGCAACGGCTTTGGTATGGCTGGCCGAATGAGCGTCGTGAGGCAATCACCATCTGATTAAACATCGTTTCCTCTGAGTGGATGACCCATCAAATGAGAGGAAACGTGCACTGCCCAGCTCGCGGCACAGGGTCCGGAGCAGACTGCGGACGGCCGTGCGGCCGGGCAACATGCAAACTCCGGGGTTTGCTGATCTCGGGCCTCAGCACATGCGGCGCATGCTCGCAGCGATTCCGCTCGGGAAGTTCGCCCAGCCGGAAGATGTCAGCTGGGCCGTGCGCGCGCGGCGAATGCGATGTTCTACCACTGCGCCAAGGACTCGATCTAATGTCGGGTACGACCGATCAGTGCTGAGCCTGCCGCGGCTACCAGGGCAACAATCGTGACGGCAGTAACGAACGCGATGTGGGTCGCAGTGGCCCAGATCCCGTCTGGGAACCCGAGCAGCACAGCTAGGCCGCACGCCCACGTGCCGGCCAGCGCCGTCGGCAGCCATCGTCCGGTGAGCAGGGCAATGCACGGGCCCGTGACGAGCAGGCCGATGAGTATCAGGTGGTGGCCGGTGGCTGCGTCGATAGCGGCAATCACGGTGGCAGTGATCATGCTGGCTGCCCATAGGCGCCGGACGGGCCATTTTGGCAGCAGGGATGGCCGGCGGGAGTCAGGAATGGCCGGTACGCGCCGGGATGGCCGGTGGCCGTTCTGGGATATTTCCGCAGCGGCATCGACACCGAGCCGACCTGAGCTTTGGTCTGGTGCGGGTCTCGGCGTCTCCCGCTCTGATGCCCGCATCGCAGCTACCGGGCCCATGGCGGCCAGGAGGATCAGGGACGATACGAAGCCGAGGCAGATGACGAGCACCCGGTCGCCAGATGTTGCGTAGCCTGTGACGATCAGGCTTGCCGTGAACGCGGCGTACGCGGCGATGATGGCTGCGCCTGCCTTGCGGGTGAGTCCCTGATGCCGCCAGGCCAGCAGCAGGACCGCCAGGGACAGGCCGGCATACCATACGGTGATCAGGAGCGCTTGCCCGTTTGGGGGACCGAGTCCGAGCACCGCGCCTGGCAGCAGCAGCCCTGCGACGACGTTGAGTGTGTTGCTGTTCAGGGCCGTGCTAAGTGTCGCAGCCCCGCGGCCCCGGCTGGCCAGGTAGACCGCGGCGACAGCATTGGGCATGCTGGTCACCGCTGCCAGCACCAGCCCGCCGGTGATGATCTCGGGAACTCCCAGGCGCTGGCCGAGGCTGGAGGCCGCGCGCTCCATGGTCACGCTCGCGGCGATGACCACAACCAGCGCCGCCGTGGCCGTCATGGCGTCCGGCCATCGCCCGCGACTAGGCCTGATAGCGTCCTCAAGCTCGAGTTCCTCCTCGCTGACTGCAGAGCGCAGCCAGGCTCGCCAACGGACCGGCAAGCGCAGCCGCCGAGCTTCGGTTCCCAGCACGACGAGGTAGACCAGGACCACCACGAGGGCAAGCATCAGGCCTGCTAGTGGCGGCACGGCGCCGCTGACCACCAGAAGGCTGACCAGGGCGACGAAGAAAGCAATGGTGCCGCTGAGGGCGACAACCTTGCGGTGCAGCTTGATGCGGCCTGCCACGGCAGCGCCCAGTCCGAGGAGCGCGGCCAAGTTGAACACGTTGGAACCGAGTACCACGCCGGCGCCGATGCGCTCCTGATGGCTGGTCAGCGCGCTGATCGCCGCAGTTATCTCAGGCGCGTCCGCTGCTAGCGCCGCCACGATCCCCAGCAGCGCCTCGGAGAAACCGAGCCGCTCGCCGATCCGCTCCAGCCGGGACACCAGCAGCCAGCTGGCCACCAGACTGACCGCCGCACCGAGCACGAACGCGGCAACGGCAACCACTACAACCTCCTATCTGAAAATGCAGGCGCGGTGCAAACTATTGCCGCTGTCCGGCATCGCAGGCCTGCACGGGGCCGGGTTGCGTAACCGTGGTCAGCGCGCATTCGCCGCCGAAACGCTGCTGCGCTCCATCGCGACAAGAGCCGCGGCGAAGAGCAAGCCCGCCGCAAGCGCCGACGGTACTGGCGCGACAGCCAGGAATGCTGACGGCCGCGTCCGCGGCAGTGGATCGGACCCGACCAGGTCTGAGATCGTGCTCAGCTGAGCAGCGAAAGCAAGCAGCAGCGCGGATCGCTGCCATGTCCAGCTCGGCCGGGCCGGGACATTCGGCTGCTCGCGAGCAACACGTGCGCGTGCATCCTCTGAGGGCGACACAGCTGGACTCCTGTCGACGCTGGAGCCCCGCAGGCTCCGCGACTGCGGACATTCGCGCCGACCAGGCTTCCCGGCTCACCGAGAACCCATTCTAAAGTCCGGCAGGCAGACCGCCAACGGCATCCTCACGCTGGCGCGCTGATGACCGCAACGTTAACCAGTGCCCGGCGCCTGGTTTTGTGCAGCCCTGATGCCCTCAGGGTGCAGTGCGGATGGAGCTGGGCGGTCGGCGGTTGGTGTCGTAGACCTCAGGGATGCCATCTTGGTCAGCGCCGGGAGACCCGGCGCTGTCGAACGGCGGTAGGCCCGGTTCCGCAGCCGCAGCAGGATTGTGGCCAGCAGCGCTGCGACCAGGGAGCCAGTCAGCACCGCGACCTTCGCGTGCTCGTCACGGCCGCTGGCGCCGAGGGCCAGCTCTCCGATGAGCAGGGAAACTGTGAACCCGATGCCGCCGAGCATGGCTACTCCCAGCACATCGATCCAGCTCAGCTCCTCGTCGAGGCTTGCATGGGTGAACCTGGCCACCAGCCAGGTGGCCGCTGTGATGCCGGCCGTCTTGCCCGCGACCAGCCCCACGACCACGCCTAGGAAGACCGAATCGGCCAGCGCTGTGCGCAGGTCACCGAGGCTCACCCCGGCAGACAGCAGCGCGAAGACAGGCACCGCCACGGCCGCCGAGACGGGTCGTACCCGGTCCTCGAAATGCGCGGCCACTCCCGGTACTGCACCAGAGCCACCATGCTCCGTGCGGCGCCCGACCGGCACGGTGAACGCCAGCAGCACCCCGGCGACGGTGGCATGCACGCCGGAGGCGTGTACTAGTGCCCAGGTCGCGACGGCCAGTGGCAGCAGCAGCCACCAGCACCCGGCCCGGCGCCGTACCAGCGCGCCGAACCCGGCGAGGGGAACGAGCGCTGCGAGCAGCGGCAGCATCGACAGGCCCGAGATGTAGACCACCGCGATGATCACGATGGCCAGCAGGTCATCGACCACGGCCAGGGTGAGCAGGAACGTGCGCAGCGCCGACGGCAGGTGCCGGCCCGAAATTGCAAGTACCGCCAGCGCGAACGCGATGTCGGTGGCGCTGGGGATGGCCCAGCCCTTCAGCGCCCCGCCCCCGTCGCCGACGGTGAACGCCATGTAGATCAGTGCCGGGACGACTACACCGCCCACGGCGGCCGCGACCGGCACCGCTGCCCGGCGAGGGTCACGCAGGTCCCCGGCGACAAACTCCTGCTTGAGCTCCAGTCCGGCCACGAAAAAGAAGATCGCCAGCAGGCCGTCGGCCGCCCACGCCGCAAGGTCCAGATGCAGATGCATGGCGGACGGGCCGACCGTCAGCGCCCGCAGCGACTCGTACGCCGCCGCCCACGGCGAGTTCGCCCACGCCAGCGCCACCGCCGCGCCGGCCAGCAGCAGCACGCCGCCGATCGTCTCCTGGCGCAACACCTCGCCAACCCGGCGGATCTCCCACCACGAGCCGCGCCGGAACAGGACCGCCTCGGGCCGTGGAGCAGTGTTCATTAAGTCTCACCTTCGGAATCGGTCAGCCACCGCCCGCCAGGCGTCCCGGCCCTCGCGCATGGCTTCCGTCGCCCGGCAAGGCCAACGTGCGCTCAGCCGGGTCGCTCATCCCGTCACGACCGGTCGAGCGGAGTAGCCCTGCCCTTGCTTCCACCTGCATAGCTGGCCGTTGTGCGGCGGGCATGCGCCCGCCGTGGAGACGAGGTGGATGCGCAGCCGAGGCTGGAGCAGCCGGCGCCGAGCTCGCTTGCCCGGCCTGGCCGCTCAGGGACTCACCGACTGGTGAACACGGCGTGGATGGTAATGGTGTTGTGCATCGACACCATTCCCATCACGTTCCAGGTGAGCCCGAAGTCAGCCTGGTTGACGTGAACCGTGGCGTCGAGCCACACCGCACCGTCCCCGCAGACCGCTGCCGCCTCGAAGGTCAGGGGCCGGGTGCGGTCACGGACCCTGAGGATCCCGGAGACCGTGACGCCCTGACCTGACGGCAAGATGCTCTCACAGGTAAATGTGATGTCCGGATAGTTATCGCTGTCGAAGAAGTCCGACGAGCGCAAGTGCGTGTCGCGCCTGGTGTTCTTGGTGTCGATAGACGCCGCGGCGACCGCGAGTTCGCCGGTTACGTCGCCGGTGGGGGAGACGGTGGCGGTGCCGGTGACCTGGCGGAATACGCCGGTGACCCGGGCGAGGCCCCACATGCTCCTGTTTCGCAACGAGACGGTGGAGCGCGACGGGTCGAGGTCCCAGCTCCTGGCTAGCGCCGGGTCTGTCAGCAGTTCCCGCAGGGCAATCGGGGTCATCTGCTCAGCCGGTGCCTGAATGTCGCTCATCGCTGCTCCGGTTAGCCGAACTGGCCGGGCTGGTAGTCCCCGGCTGGCTGCTGGATGATGACGTTCATGCGGTTGTAAGCATTGATGAGCGCGATGACGCCCACCAGCGCGAAGAGCTGGTCATCGTCGTAGTGCTTGGCTGCGTTCGCCCAGGCCTCATCGGTCACACCACCGGCGGCGTCGGCGATGCGGGTGCCCTGTTCGGCGAGTTCCAGCGCGGCCCGTTCGGCCTCGGTGAAGACCTTTGCCTCCCGCCACGCAGCGACCAGGTTCAGCCGCTGCTGGCTTTCCCCTGCGTGCAGGGCGTCCTTGGTGTGCATGTCGGTGCAGAAGCCGCAGCCGTTGATCTGGCTGGCCCTGAGCTTTACGAGCTCCTGCGTGGCCGCGGGAAGGGCCGAATCATGAAGGGCCGCATTCGCCGAGTTGATGTGCTTGACGAGTTTCATCGCCAGTGGGTTGCCGAAGTAATCGATACGGGCGTCCATCGTCGTTCCCTTGTTGTTGAGGTGGGTTCCGGTCACCAGTACGACGAGACATCCGGCCGGGATGTGAGGCGAGGCGCCGGCCTCACACCCCGGTGCCATGTCTCGTCACACTGGTGAGGCAGCTGCGAGCATGGGAGGGCGGCAACCATGAGCACCCGATCCGGTCCAGGGGATGCCCGGCCCGATCCGGGCCTGAGCGCTGTCATGAGCGAGCGGCGTCACCTGATCAACCTGGCCTACCGGCTGCTGGGCTCCCTTGCGGAGGCTGAAGATGCCGTACAAGAGACCTACGCCCGCTGGTACGCGATGTCCGTGGAGCGGCAGGACGCCATTGAATCTCCCGCCGCCTGGCTGACGAGGGTCACCAGCCGCATCTGCCTGGACGTGCTCGGTTCGGCACGGGCCCGCCGGGAGCGCTACGTGGGGGAGTGGGTGCCCGAGCCGCTGCCCGATAGTGCGGAGTGGACTAGCTCGCGGCCCGGTGGCGCCATGGCCGACCCGGCCGACCGGGTCACCCTGGATGAGTCGGTCAGCATGGCGTTCCTTGTCGTGCTCGAGTCGATGACTCCGGCCGAGCGGGTCGCGTTCATCTTGCATGACGTTTTCGGCTACTCCTTCGCCGAAATAGCCGAGATCGTCGGCCGCTCGCCGGCGGCCTGCCGCCAGCTGGCCTCCTCCGCCCGCCGCCGCATTCGCTCCGCACCGGCGCCGGCGACCCCCGCGGCTCGCCAGGCCGGGATCGTCAGGGACTTCAAGCGGGCGTGGGAAGCCAAGGACATCGGTGCGCTCATCGGCCTGCTCGACCCGGACGCCATCGTGATCGCCGACGGCGGCGGACTCGTCCCCGCCGCGCTGTACCCGATCGGTGGCGGCGAGCGGATCGCCCGCTACGTGGTCGACCTTGCTGCCCTGGCACCGAGCCTGGTCCTCCTGGAACGCACCGTCAACGGCCAGCCAGGCCTGGTCGCCCAGCAAGATGGCGTCACCGTCACCGTGTTCGCCTTCGATGTCGCAGGCGACCAGATCGCCCGCATCTGGGCCATCCGCAATCCCGATAAGCTCCGGCCGTGGACGGCGGGCTGATGGGGCTCGTCTCCTGCGTTCCTCCTCGTCGTCCTAGGTCACGATCTAACTCACTGGCGGATTGCCTCGCGCGCGCCTAGCATCTCGGCAGGGAACCAAGGACGTTGCCGATGGCCTCTCGTGATCAGCGCTCCGCGACGTCTGCCAGGTCGGCGCAGGTTGGCGGCAGGCAGGCGCGGCAGGCAAGCGCGGAACTCGCCGAAGGCGGCCACTCTCACCAGGAGCGGCGCAGGCTTCGGGCGGTTCTGCGCGCGCGGGAGGATGCCGCGCGGCGACGACGCCGTCGGCTCAGGCGGGCGAGTATCGCGTTGACTGGCGCCGTCGTCGCGATGGCGATCACAGCCCTGTCGTTCGGGCTCATCCCCGCCGTTGCGGCCGCAGGGGGAAAGGGCGTGATCGGCACCCTGACCGTCAGCGACCAGGTGTGCTCATCGAAGAGCGGCTGCCAGTGGGTGGGAACGTTCCGGGCCCGAGGCGGAGGTGTGTTCAGCGGTCTGGCATACGCCGGCAGCCTGCCGCCAGGTGACGGCCCGGGGTCGGTCATCCCGGCGCGGTATCCGGGCGGATCTGATCAGGTCTACGCACTGCACGGGTCGCACACCTGGGTGTTCGACCTGCTCATCACGCTAGCGATAGGCGCCGCCGTCGGAGCGGCATTGTGGATCAGTCCGCTCGGCGGTGGTCCCGTATATCCCGAGGGCGTGAGAGCTGCCATGCTGCACTGACGGGCAGCGCTGTCGATGCGGCCTAACATGGCTTCTTCGGGCATCGCTTGCACTGATGGCGGGAGACGCATGATGCAGCTGTACATATTGCCGCTTGGCGGCTGTTGCTGTAACTACGAAGTCATCGCGCCGGGTATCGCGGACGGCAAGCGCATCCATATTCCGGTTCCCGCGTTCTTGATCCGCCTCGATGACGATTCGCTTGCGCTGGTTGACACCGGGATGAGCCGCCTGCACATTGCTGATCCCGACCTCACCTGGCGAGGCACGCCCCTCGCTGACGCGCTGGTGCCGGACATGCGGCGCGAGGACAGCTTGCTATGGCGGCTCGCCGAGCTTGACATCGCGCCCGCCGACATCAAGTACGTAATCAACACGCACCTGCATTTCGATCACGCCGGTAACAACGACCTATTGAAGGACGCGACGTTCTTTGTCCAGCGCGAGCATTACGAGTACGCCAAGGACAATCCCTCCTTCCCCAACCAGTACTGGAACTTGCCGGCCCTGAGCTATGAACTCCTCGACGGCGAGACGACGCTGTTCCCAGGTGTGGAAGTGATCCCGACACCTGGTCACGCACCAGCTCACCAGTCGGTTCTGCTGCGACTGCCCGAAAGCGGCAACATGATCATCTGCGGTGACGCTGTCTACTGCCAGGAGAACTACGACCACGACGCATGGGGCGGCCAGGCCGACCCGGAGACAGCACGCGTGAGTGCCCTGGCCTTGCGTGACAGGGCGGACCGTGAGAGCGCCTCAATGATCTACGGCCATGACAGAGACCAGGCCAAGACCCTGCGCTTTTCGACTGGCTCCTACCGGTAGCCGAATGACCGGCTCTGGCCGGCACTGGGACGCGAGGTCAGCCGACTGCAGTTAGGCGTCCGCGGGCTTGGTGTGAATGAGCTTCTTATTCACGAACTCCTCGATGCCGAGCGGCCCGAGTTCGCGGCCCACGCCGGAGCGCTTGGTCCCGCCGAACGGCAGCTCGGCACCGCCGCCCTCGGTTCGGTTGATCCAGACCATGCCGACCTCCAGATGGTCGGCTACCCGCGCGGCAAGCGCCTCGTCTTCCGTCCAGACCGAGCCGCCAAGCCCGAACGAGCTGGTGTTCGCCAGCGCCACGGCTTCGTCGGCATCCTTGACCCGGTAGACCACGGCTGCCGGGCCGAATAGCTCCTCGCTGAACGCCCGCATCTGCGGGGTAACCCCCGACAGCACCGTGGCCTCCACGAATGCGCCCGGCCGGTCGACACGGTGCCCGCCAGTGTGGACGGTCGCTCCCTTGCTCACCGCGTCGTCGATCTGGCTCATCAGGTTGACCGCGGCCTGCTCAGAGGAGAGCGGCCCGTAGGTGATGGTCGGGTCAGTCGGATCGCCGGTGATCTGGGCCGCCATCCGCGGCACGAACTCCTTCATGAAGTCGTCGTAGACCGAGTCGGCCACAATCATCCGCTTGGCAGCGTTGCAAGCCTGGCCCGCATTGGACATCCTCGCGCCGACTGCGGCCTTCGCCACCGCTTCGATGTCCGGCGCGTCGAGCACGATGAACGGGTCCGAGCCGCCCAGCTCGAGCACGACCTTCTTGAGGTTCTGCCCGGCTGCAGCGGCCACCGCCGCGCCGGCTCGCTCGCTGCCGGTCACCGACACCCCGGCGATCCGCGGGTCGGCCACTATCGTGGCAACCTGCTCATTGGTGGCGAAGACGTTGATGTAGGCGGTGGCCGGCAGCCCGGCGTCGCGGAAGATCTTCTCCATGGCCAGGGCCGACTCCGGGCACTGCGGTGCGTGCTTGAGCACCACCGTGTTGCCGATCATCAGGTTGGGCGCCGCGAACCTGGCCACCTGGTAGTACGGGTAATTCCACGGCATGATCCCGAGGATCGGGCCGATCGAGGTCTTCCGCACCACTGCGGTGCCCGGCGTGTTGGATTGCAGCGGCTGGTCCCTGAGCAGCTCGGCCGCATTCTCGGCGTAGTACTTGTAGATCGACGCGGTGAACAGCACTTCGCCCTTGGCCTGCCGGGTCGGCTTCCCCATCTCCCTGGTGATGATCGCGGCGAGCTCGCCGGCCCGC
>Ga0335072_10009957_pt1 | contig 13696 bp, 10 predicted proteins | sample Lox_Sample_21_FD_206725 | JGI IMG/M metagenome (GOLD analysis project Ga0335072, IMG submission 206725) | Soil microbial communities from Loxahatchee National Wildlife Refuge, Florida, United States - Lox_Sample_2.1 | ecosystem: Environmental > Terrestrial > Soil > Wetlands | place: USA...
CGCCTCCAACACCAGCGCCGACACCAGCGCCGGCTGCTTGGCCGCGATCCACAGCGCCACGCGCGCGCCGAATGACGTCGCCCATAGATCGCATCGATCGATCCCCAGCGCGCGGATCGCGGCAGCTATCGTTTCCCCAAGATCGGCGGTCGATTTCGAGCTTGTATTCTCGGCGGAACGGCCGAAGCCCGGCATCTCGAACGCGATCACCCGGCGCTGCTTGCTCAGCAACGCATGGCCAGGCGACACGCGCGGGCCGCCGGCCCCGTGCAGATGAACCAGCGGCGTGCCCTCGCCCGCAGCGAGATAGCGAATGCGAAAACCGTCGGCCTCGACGAAGCCTTCGGTGAACGCTGCGCTTGCGTCATGCGTTGCCACGATGGCGTGCCTTTCAAATATCGCGGATGCGCGGCAGCACGGCGCGGCCGAACAAGTCGAGGCTTGTCATCATGGCATCCACGTCCCCGATGCCAGGATCGACCAGCGACACGTCCAGCACGCCCACGCCAATTTGCTCGCGCGCCTGGCGGATTTGTTCCACCACCCGGTCGGGGCCGCCACAGAAACTGATCGGCAGCACGCCACCGACGTTGGCGCGCAGCGACTGGCCGGCGATGTTGCGCGTGGTGTCAGCAGAGATCAGCGCGTCGCGCAATCCGGCGCGCACCGGGAACGGCGCCTGCTTGTCGCGGCGTGCCAGCGCGTCCTCGGCGGCGTCATCGGTTTCGCCGAGGATCATGTTGACGCGCCAGATGATGTCGTCGCGTCCCGGCGACCAGCCATATTGCGCGCATTGCTGGCGGTAATAGCCGGTGGATCGCGCCATCGATTCCACATTGCCGTACGACACGCCAAGGCCAAGATGATGGCGCGCGGCAAACGCGCCCGACTCCGCGCTGGTGCCAAGCACATAGGTCGGCGCCGGCGGAAGCTGAGGACGCGGCCAAAGCGACACGGTGCGATACTGGAAATAGCGGCCCTGCCAGCCGAATGGCTGCGGCTCGGTCCATGCCCTGACGATCAGCTCCATCGCCTCGTCGGTGCGCTCGCGCGCTTCCGCGGGATTGAGGTCGTAGCTCAGGTATTCGTTGGTGGTGCCGCGCAGCATGCCGAACACGAACCGGCCGGGCGCCAGCGTGTCGAGCATTGCCAGTTCTTCGGCGACGCGGATCGGATTGCTGGTGGGCACGATCGGGCCGAGCAAGGCGATCTTGATCGTAGTGACATGCGCCGCGATCCAGGCGGCGGAAACCGCCGGCGACGGCGTCAGGATGCGGGGCGAGTAGTGATGCTCTGAGACGCTGATCCAGTCGAAGCCGAGGCGTTCGACGAATTGCACGCGCTCCACCATGCCGCGCGCGGCCGCGGCGCCGACGGCAGGATCATAGACAGCGGGCGGCACCGGCCACTCGCGCGCCATGCCGCGCGGCACGGCGTAGCGTCCGGTCTCGAAATAGGACACCTTCATGGCCATCTTCCCTGCTGCCGGGGCGGTGGATTGCGCCCGATTGGCCAGCCATTATCTGGACAATCCCGGCGATGTCGATGGGCCGGGAGGCGCCTGACCGCGTTCAGAGAAGGTAACCGGCTCGCGCGAAGGCTGCCACGTATTTGGGCCGTACGCTTTCGATGTCTTCGGGACTGAAAACGCCACGCCATTCGCCGGGGATACCGCATCGATAATGCGAGGACACATCCACCTCGCCCGGTCTCCTGCCGCTGCTCAGGGATTCAAAGTTAATCGCACTGACTGCCCTCCGGCAATCGTGGATCGAAGTCCTTATTTCAAGGTGATCGAGACATTCCGCCAGGACTTCAATCGGGCGCGCGACCAGATGTTCAAACCTGACCATCAGGCAGCGGCGAAATTCAACCCAGTTGGAAACCAGTTCGCCGAGATAGTAATTATGGACCGCCGCGTAGTCGGCAACTTTGTAGCCGCTCTCCCACGGCCGATTGTCCCAGTGGCCGAGCAACATTTCCCGGGCAAGCTGCTGAGCAGTACTTGCGGTGCTGGGAATGTGACCACCCCGTGCCTTGTCGAGGGCGCATTGCGAGATCATGCGGTCGAACGGATGCCTGGTGAGCACGATCAGACGCAGGTCGCTGAACCGCCGCGTGTCAAGAATAGGACTGAATTCGCGGAATTGGAAATGCCCGTACACCAGCCGGTTGGCCGGCGCCGCCGACAACATTGCATCGAGATCCCTGGCCTTTGCGTAGGTCTTTTCTACTGGATCGCTGTCGAGAGCAGCAGAAATGAGCATCTTGAGGTAATGCGTGCCAGAGCGCGGATTGGTAGCCAGGACACGTCTCATTTGCCTGTCTCGTCCCCTTGCGATCGGTTGATGTCAGTCAATCCATGCCTCGTGAAAGTATTCGCCAATGCTATTGCCGGTGCGCTCTCCGCGGTGTTTCATGATGTAACAAAGGTGAAAAAATATGTGAGATCACCGTTGTCAGGAGTTCCCGGGCGCACCCGCTTTGTCGTTGTTGACTGACATCTCGTGCGAAGCATTGACCTTCGCCCGGACGACCATTTCGTTCGATGCCGCCCGTTCTACGACGGCACGGCGGCGAACCGTCCGCCCGGCACGTCCGTGGTCGTTGACGCTGCGCAGGCGGGCGTGTCAGCGTAACCAGGCGGCATTCCCAACCGCTCATCGGTGGGGCTAATAACAGACCGCGAGACGATCGAGGAGCGTGATACTGTGTCAGGCGGAGCAAACAAAGCCTTTCTGGCGGATCCCGAGACGTGGATGCGCAGCAATTTGCTTTTGGTTGCCATCCAGGAGCTGGTGGAGATTGCCGATCCCACCAAACCGACCGGCAAACGCGCCGAGGCCCGCTATAATGGCGGCGAATTGGTAGAGTGCAATATCTTGCGCAGCAACAAGGACACGGGGCAGACCGCGACCGGCGGGCGCGCGATAGTCTACAACGTCAACCGATCGACCGGCGGCGGCAACTACTCGCACCGGTTCAATGCCTATTATCTGCCATTCTTCAACAACGATTTCCGGGTGATGTTGCTCGACCCGACTCAGTTTCCTCCAGGGGCAGACATCTTCTTTACCGACAGCGTCAACGGGTGCTCTTTTGCAGCGGGCCCCGGGGCCCGACCCAAGGTCGGCCACTTCAACCGCGTCGACAACAACCAAATGATCGACCAGCCCACGATGAACAATCAAATCGCCAACGAATTCGGCGGCGGCACGGTCGTCAAGCTCACCAAGGCCACCTACAAGGGAGACAATGTCGGCAAGGCGGCGACTGTGTTCGGTGTCAAGGAAGGCGGCATGTGGCGTTTCTATTGGCAGTCGCGCGAGATCGTCGGCATGAACACAGGTGGCGGGACCGTGTGGCAGATGGGGAATCCGGCGGTGAGCCGCTGCAACAACGCCGGCTGACGACGATACGAATGGCCGGTCAGTGGCCTGGCACGGCCTGCAGCAGCAGGACCCAGTCACCGGCGCCTTCAGCGTTCTTTCCCGGCGGATCGAACTGCTTTGTGCCGGTGGCGGCGAAGGGCGAGCCCGCCACGTCGTGGTAGCTACCGTTGGTGGGATCATACCAGCGGGCTCGAAGCGGACCGCGCAGCCTGGACATGCGCACGACCAGCGTTCGTATTGACGGCGTGTAGACAACCGCCAGCGACCCGTCGCGCGTCGCGGCGGCAGGAGCAAAATCGTTGTCCGTCACCGATCCCCAGCCGGTGTGATCCTTGACGAAATTGAACCATCGAAATCCATGCCTGGCGTGTCCCATGTAGGCGGCAAAATCCCCCGCCCGCTCCGACATCGACCCGTAGCCCGAAACGAGGAGCTTGTGCTTCTGATCCGGCACCAGGCCGTACCACCTGAGCGGCGAGAAAAATTCGGACATGTCATGAAGCTGCAATGCGCCGGGCGTGTCGAGGCGCGACTGCCATCCGGTCTCCAGTCGCCAGGTGACCGCGCTGCCGTACAATTGTCCCGCTGCTCCGCTCAAAATGCTCCAATACTCCTGCTTTCGTAAATTCCCAATCGCACCTCCATCTGTTCCCGGAATATGTTCGAATTCGTAGGCCGCCTCGACCATGAAGACCGGCTTGTAGTGCGGGCGATCATACTCGGTCAGAACCTGGGCATAGGTGGGAAAGTATGTGTATGCCGCGTCGAGATCGATGAGCGGCGCCCACGACGGATCATCGAGCGATCCACTGGTCAGGAAGTTCAGTTCGACGGTCTGCAGATGCGCTGGATCGGTGCTGCGGATGCCACGCGAAACTGCCTCGGCCAGTGCGTCATCATGTGGGTTGCGCCAGGTCTGAAAATCGTTGCCGTTCATCCAGACGATATTCGGAAAGCCACTGTAGCGGCTGCCGAGGAACCGGCCATAGGCGAATGCCTTGTCAGGGCCATTGGCGCGCAGAGTGGCGAGCCAGCCACTCGTCTCGATCGGATCCAGGAAGACCGCCATTCCGTTCGAGGCCGCCAGCCGGATGATCTCGTCGACACGGGAGAAATATTGCGGGTTCGGCGTCGACAGGTCGCCCGCGGTAAGAAACGGGGCGATCCCGTCGAAGGTCGCGCCATTCTCGCGGCAGATCTTGGGCCAGTTGCAAAGCAGGTTGATCCAAAGCGAATTGATGCCAAGACGTTGGCGATCCGCCATGTACTTCGCAACGTCGGCGATCGAGGCGTTCACGGTCAGCGTCTGCGGGGAATCGCCGACGATCAGGAACGGAACACCGTCGCTGTCCACGAGGTAGCGATGGTTGGCACTGACCTTTAACGGGTAGGCCGGCGCGGTCGCCGCGGCCACAGGTGAGGCGATCATCGCCAGTGCAATGGCCGCCGCGGGCAGAAGCTTTCGTCGCATTGGCATCATCGCGTAACCGGATGGAGGGTTGGTCCAGCAGGTCTTGGATCGCTCTGATCGTCCCGCTACCACATTCAGAAATCACAGGTCGTCGATTGCTGCAATCCCAATTCCGGCACGCTTGCGACACCGCGGGCAAAATCCACGTGGCAGGTTCGCCAGGCAGGCGGGTGCGCACGGGCTCCCGCGGTTCGCATGCCGGTTGACGTCCCGAGGGCAGCAGACCGCGGCCCTGACCCAGGCGGAAATCCTCTATGGCGTGGCCTCGGTGCCGGAAGGAAAGCGCCGGGAAGGGCTGGTACTGACCGCTCGCACCGCGTTCGAAACCTACTTTCGTGGGCGCATCCTGCCCTTCGGAAGCGACCCAACGCCAACCGATAATGCCTTGCAGTTCAAGCGAGGGTCTGGCGCAACGCTCGCCATTACCATTCGACCGAACAGCGATCGTCCGCCCCCCTGTGCCCGAAGGCTGCCGGCCAAGCGCTTGAGAAGTTGGTAGCGGCGGGCGGATTTGAACCACCGACCAAGGGATTATGATTCCCCTGCTCTACCGCTGAGCTACGCCGCCATCAGACCCGAGAGGCGGCGGACATAACCCCGCCCCCAGCCGCCGTCAATCACCGCAACCACGCGCGGACCCCGCCGCCAGGCCACGCCACCGGCGCTATTTCGCGCACTCCACCACCACCGTGCCGACCTTGCCGCCCGCCTCCACGGCCGCATGCGCCGCCGCCGTCTCGCGCAACGGAAACCGCGCCGCGACCGACAGCACACGCCGCCCCGTGGCGATCCATTGCGCGATATCGCTCTGCGCCCGCTTGCGCGCCGCCGGCGGCGTGCCTGGCAACGACATCGGATACAGCGCGACGTTGCGTTGCATCAGTTCGCCCACGGGCAACCGCGGCGTACGGTCGCCGTTCGAGGCATAGATCGCGACGCTGCCGTTCGCCCGCACGCTGCCCAGTGTCGCGGCCAGATTGCCGCCGAAATCGACATCCACCACGTGATCCACGCCAACGCCGCCGGTCAGGTCAAGGACCCGCGCCGCCACATTCTCCTGCCGGTAGTTGATGACATGGGCCGCGCCGCCCTGGCGCGCGCGCTCTGCTTTCGCCTCCGAGCTCACGGTCGCGATCACCGTCGCGCCCGACCACGCCGCAAGCTGCACCGCGTAGTGCCCCACGGCGCCCGCCGCACCCGTCACCAGAACGGTACGCCCCTGCCCCGCACCGGCCACGAACACGCAGTAATGCGCCGTCATGCATGGAATGCCGAGCGTCGCGCCCTCGGCGAACGACACGGCGTCCGGCAGTTCCGTGACCAGGTCCGCGGACAGCGCGATGGACTCCGCGGCGGTGCCCATCCAACGGCCGTTGCGCTGGCCGTTGTACAGCCAGACCCGCTTGCCCAGCCAGGACGACGGGACCATCGGTCCGACCGCATCCACCACGCCGGCGCCGTCGCTGCAGGTGATGACTCGCGGATACTCCATCCGCGGCACCGGGCCGCGCCGGCGATAGGTGTCGGACGGATTGACCCCCGCCGCTTCCAGGCGGACGCGGAGTTCATAGTTTCCGGGTTCCGGCGTCGGCAGCTCGCCGTACGTCAGTACCTCATGCGCCGGACCTTGCCGGTCGTACCAGACTGCGTGCATGCGCGGCAGCTTAGCCGCGTCTCGGCGGTGGCGGAAAGCCAAGGGCGCCGCCGTCGCCGGCTGCGATACCGAGCTCCTGGATCAATGGCCGCAGAAATGCCTGGTAATGCCGCCAGCGGCCGACCGACGTGCCATAGATCGGCCGGCGGACCTGGGTGGCGCTCGCGGTGCGGACCGTACGCTGGGTCCGATGAAACGCGAGACATGCGCTGTCCCACTCCAGTCCGCAGAACGCCACCACTCGACGCGCCTGTTGCTCTACGTCGGCTACGATATCTTCATACTGTATTTCCAGCATGACGCGATCCGGCAGCACGCATCGCCAGTGCGCCATCAGCGCCTCATAGGCGCGATAGTAGCGGGCGAGTTCCCCAAGGTCGTGGCTGTAGGATTGGCTCGCGCCGAACAACAGCGAGAAGCAGGACAGGCACGTGTCAATCGGATCACGCCGGACATGAATGATGCGCGCGTTCGGCAAGGCCAGATGGATGAGGCCGAGGTAGAGAAAATTCCCCGGCATCTTGTCGATCGCCCGCGCCGCCGCTGATGCCGTGCCGCCGATCGCCGCGATGTAGCGCGCTCCGATCCCGCGTATCTCGTCGGCCGACAGGGTGAGGACCGCCTCCGGAAAGATCGCGGTTTCGTTGGCGCCCCTCAGGCTGGTCGCGATGCGTTCGACGTCCCGGCGCTCCCCGGCGCCGAACACCCGGGAATGGCTGGCCAGGATTTGCTCCAGCAGCGTCGTGCCCGAGCGCGGCATGCCGACGATGAACACCGGTGCGTCGGAGAAGTCGCCAAGACCCTGCCTGCGACGAAGCATGTCCAGGCAGAACACCCGCTTGATCCGCTCGAAGGCGTCCAGCACCGCGGGTTCATCGTAGGCGATCTCGCGCCGCTTCAGCGCATTTCCCCGGGCAAAATGCTGGAACGCGCGCTCATATTGTTCGAGATCCGCACAGGCCTTGCCCAGGGCGAAATGCAACTCGAGCTGGTCGGCCGCCGGCAAGGATGCAAGATCCCGGGCCAGCGTTTCCGCCATCTGAAAATACCGATCGCCGGCCTTCACCGGCCTGACGTCGAGCAGGTGCCGGTAATAGACGCCGGTTTTCGGAGCCAACGCGATCGCTCGCTCATAAGCGCGTTCGGCCTCCAGCAGGCGCCCAAGATCCTTGTACGCATTGCCGAGGTTGTTGTAGGCGTGGTCGTAATCCGGCTTAAGTCCGAGCGCGGTGCCGTAGCACGCCATCGCTTCGTCGGCGCGTCCCTGATCGGCGAGAGCAATGCCAAGGTTGTTGTAGGCTTCGGCGTAATAGGGCCTGAGACGAAGCGCACGCCGGTAATGTGCGATTGCGTCGTCGAATTTTTCCTGGCCGGCGAGCAAGTTGGCGAAGTTGTTGTGAAATTCGGCGACGTCGGGTTTCAGTGCGAGTGCGTGTTGCAGATGCGCTGCGGCTTCGGCGGTTCTTCCCAGGGTAGCCAGAATGTTCGCGAGATTGCTGTGTGCCTCCGCATAGTCGGGCCTGATGGTCAGGGCGCGCTCGAAACACGCGATGGCCTCGGCAAGCTGGCCCTGCCCTTTGAGCGCATTGCCAAGGTTGTTGTGGGGCTCCGCCATATCGGGCTTCAGGTCGATCGCACGCCGATAATGCGCGATCTCCTCGTCCGTCCTGCCCTGACCCTTGAGCGCATTTGCAAGATTGTTGTGGACCTCCGCACGGTCAGGCTGAAGGGTGGCGGCTCGTGTCAGATGCGTACCCGCCTCGGCGAAGCTTCCCAGCTCCGTCAGGGTGGTGCCGATATTGTAGTGTGCCTCGAAATACTCCGGCCTGATCGCAATGGCACGGCGGTACTCCGCAATGGCGTCGTCCGGCCGATTAAGCGCTTTGAGGGCGTTGCCAAGATTGTTGCGCGCCTCGGCAAAATCCGGCTGCAGCGCGATGGCGCGTTGGTACTGCGTCGCGGCCGCGGCGAATTGCCTCACTTCTTGCAGGGCATTGCCGAGATTGAGGTAATAGAACGGAACATCGTCGCGCAGTCCGATCGCCTGGCGGATCAGATCGATGGCAGCCGCATGCTGACCTTTGCCGAAGGCGGCGACGCCGAGCAAATGCAGGCTGTCCGCGTGGCGGGCATCGTGCCTGAGAATGTCGCGGCACACTTGCTCTGCCTCGGCAAGCTGGCCCGCTTGATAGAGGCGAACAGCGGCCGAGAACCTCGTATTTGTATCGTGACGCACGGCCCTCGCGCCACCACCGCCCGACTTGTTCTGCGGGCGCGTCCGATGCTTTCGGCCCATCGTTCCCTCGGTCGCGGCTGGCCTGCAGCCGCCCGGGCAGACGATCGCATCAATCTGTAACGGGAAGATTTCCGAACCGTCAGTTTTGACTGTGATTAATAACAGGTATCAGGTGTCGGAAGCGCCTGACAATGAAAGTCGCCAGTCACCACCTGTCGACATGGCCGCATACAACCTGTCCTGACATGGCGACTTCGCGCGATCGGCATGGCGATGCCGGCGTGAGACCCGCGCCGGCTCGCAGCGCGGGCAAACAACGCGGCGGCTAATACGATTTGGGCAGCCCCAGTGCGCGTTCGGCCACGTAGCACAGCACCAGCTCCTGACTGACCGGCGCGATCAGTGGCAGGATCGATTCGCGGAAATACCGTTCGACATGGAACTCCTTGGCATAGCCCATGCCGCCATGCGTGCGCACCGCGCGCGAGGCGGATTCGAAGAACACTTCGGCGCACAGGTATTTTGCGCCGTTCACCTCCGCGCCGCATTCGGCCCCGCTGTCGTAGAGCGAGGCGCCCTTGAACAACATCAGTTCCGCCGCCTGCTGTTTGATCCACAGCTCGGCAAGCGGGTGCTGTATCGACTGATTCTGTCCAATCGGCCGACCGAACACCACGCGATCCTTGGCATACTGCACCGCCTTGTCGAGGACATAGCGCGACGCCCCGAGTATGCCTGCCGCGACGATAATCCGCTCCGAGTTCAGTCCGTGCAGCAGGTATTGGAAGCCGCGGCCTTCCTCGCCGATGCGGTTCTCAACCGGGATTTCCAATCCGTCGATAAAAAGGGCATTCGAGTCCACGGCGTTGCGGCCGCATTTCTCGATCTGGCGGACTTCGACCTTGCTGCGATCCAGGTCGGCATAGAACAAGGTCATGCCGGCGCTGCGCTTGGGGCTGTCCTCGAAACGCGTGGTGCGGGTGAGAAGCAGAATCTTGTTCGCGACCTGCGCCGTAGAGGTCCACACCTTGCGGCCGTGCACCACGTAGCGGTCGCCACGATGCTCCGCGAAGGTGCGGATGTGCGTGGTGTCGATGCCGGCGTCGGGTTCCGTCACGCCGAAGCAGGCACGATCGGTGCCGGCGATGATCGGCGGCAGGAAGCGCCGCCATTGCTCCTTGTTGCCGAATTTCACGATCGGCTGGCAACCGAACATGTTCATGTGCAGCGTAGAGCACGCGTTGAAGCCGTTGCGGCCGACTTCCGACATGATGATGGCGGCCTCGGTCATGCCAAGGCCGGCACCCCCGATCTCCTCGGGGAAGATCGCGCCGAACCAGCCGGCGGCGGCGAACGCGCGCGCGAATTCGTGTGGGAATTCGTGGTGCAGATCCTTGCGATACCAGTAGTCTTCGCCGAACTCGCCACAAATCCGCGCGATGCTCTCGCGAATCTGCCGCTGCTCTTCCGTGAACATGAAATCCATCGCCACCTCCCGTATGTCAGCCTGAATGTTGACCGGAAGAACGACGATCGGCAACGCGCCCACTTGTCGCGGGGAAAACATCCATGGTTTCTTCGCCCCTCGGAGGTAACCCATGCCAGACGATCCCACGCCGAACCGGCTCACGGTCGAAGACACTGCACTCGACGTCGTGCGACGCGGGACCGGCAGACCCATCCTCGCGTTGCATGGTTTGCAATCGGCCGACCCCGGCGCGCCCTGGGTCGACCTGCTGTCGCGGCACCACGAAATCATCGCTCCGTCGCATCCCGGCTTCGGCGATTCCAAACGGCCGGATGATTTTGATACGGTCTATGACCTGGTCCATCTCTATCTGGCATTGCTCGAATCCCTCCCGCACGAGAAGGTCGTGTTGCTGGGCTTCTCCTTCGGCGGCTGGCTCGCCGCGGAGATGGCGGCCGCCTGCTGCCACCGTATCGACAAGCTGATCCTGGTCGCGCCCTTCGGCCTCAAGCTCGGCGATCGCGAATCGCGCGACATCCTGGACATCTTCAATGCGCATCCGGACACGGTGCGCGCCGCGGAATGGCACGACCCGGATCGCTTCGCGCCCGACTTCAACACCATGACCGACGCCGCCCTGGTCCGTTATGCACGCGACCGCGACGCGCTGTGCCTCTACGGCTTCCAGCCGTATATGTACAACCCGCAACTCAAGCGCTGGCTGGCGCGCATCAACGTCCCGACGCTGGTGCTGTGGGGCGCATCCGATCGCATCGTCACGCCGGAGTACGGCCGCGCCTATGCAAGCCTGATCCCGGGCGCCCGCTTCACCGTCATCGACGCCGCCGGCCACCATCCCGAAATAGAGCAATCCGACAGGTTTGCAGGTCATGTCAGCAGCTTCATCGCCCGGGGGAAACAATAGTCATGGAAACCTGGTGGCAGTGTGAAATCCCCTATCCGTTCGTGCCGCAGCATGTGCTGGACGCCGCGGATTCCGTCCGCGCCAGCCTGCCGAACCACTGGTGCGATCCAAAGATTGCCGCCGATCTCTACGACGAAGTGCTCGACGAATTCTTGCTCTGCGACGACGAAGGCCTGAACGTGCTGGCGATAGAGCATCATGCCGGCATCAACTCGCTGATGGGCGCCAACCCGATGTTTGTCGGCATCCTGGCGCGGCAGACGCGCAAGGCGCGCATCCTCAGCCTGGGGACGCTGGTGTCGCTGCGTCCCGATCCGGTGCGCATTGCCGAGGAATATGCCACCGCCGACGTCATGTCGCGCGGGCGGCTGGAAATCGGGTTTGTGAAATCCGGCGGCACGGAAATGCCGTCCAACCACACCAATCCGGTGGGCAACCTGGAGCGCTATTGGGAAGCAATCGACCTGATCCGCAAGACGCTCAGCCATCATGACGGGCCGTTTTCCTGGGAGGGCAGGTATTTCACCCATCGCCACGTCAACATCTGGCCGCGCCCCTGGCAGCAACCGCATCCGCGGCTGTGGTCGGCGACCGGCGATCCCTATACCGCGGCCGAAGTCGGCCGCCGCGGCATGGTGCACGTGCTGGTGCTGCGCGGCCCGGACGGCACCAAGCGCGCCTACGAGGCGCATCGCCGCGCCCGCGCCGAGGCCGGGCTGCCGAAGGTCTCGACCGACAATTTCGCCTATGCCGCGTTCGTCTACGCCGGCGAAACCGAGGAGGAAGGCCGCGCCGGCGGCGAGAAGCTGCTATGGTTCCTCAACACCAGCCTGAAATCGGCACCGCAACATTCGAAATTCCTGCCGGGCACCGCGCCGGCGGAATTCGCGCCGCAGATCTACCGCTCAGCGCCGCCTCCCGGCGCCACGCCCGACATGACGAACGCCGAGAAAGGCGTCGTCCCCGCCAGCCAGAATGCGCGCCGTCTGATGTCGCTCGGCGTCGACGACGCCATGGCGCAAGGCATCCTGTTCTGCGGCACGCCCGACAGCGTCTACCGCCAGATCATGGACTTCTATGACAAGGTCGGCGGCTTCGGACATCTGGCGATGATCGGCCGCTCCGGCTTCATGACGCACGAGCAATCGGTCAAAGGCATCAAAATGTTCTCGCGGGAGGTGGCGCCGCGGCTGCGCGAAGTGAAGCCGATCATTCCAGGCTGACAACACGCGCCGGCGCGGTGACACCGCCGCCGGTCCGCCGGAATATGCTGTCTGGTCAAATCGCGGTCAGGCCACCATCCACGACCAGCGATGCCCCGGTCATGTAGGAGGCAAGGTCGGACACCAGGAACAACACCGCGTTGGCGACCTCCTCCGGCGCCGCGATGCGCTTCAGCGGCACGCTTTCCAGCAAGGATTGCCGCCACGGCCCGGGCAGGCTGGCAATGCGCACGGTGTCGGTCAGCCCAGGATGGATCGCGTTCACCCGGATGTTGTGCCCGGCATATTCCACCGCCGCGGCCTTGCTCAGCATCAGCACGCCGCCCTTGGCCGTGTGATAGGTCGTTGCGCGTCCGGAGGCGACCAGGCCGTAATGCGACGAGGTATTGACGATGGCACCCCCGCCGGCGCGTTTCATCGCCGGGATGCAAGCCTTCATGCCGAGCCACGAGCCTTTCACATCGGTGTCGATGGTCGCGTCCCACTCGGCTTCCGTGGTTTCTTCCAGGCCCGACCGCGCCGGTACGCCGGCGTTGTTGACCAGAGTGGTCAGCGGGCCGAACGTCTCCTGCGCCATCCGCACGATCGCGTCCCACGACGAGACGCTGCGCACGTCAAGATGCATGTAGGCGGCAATCGGCGCTCCCGCCGCGGCATTGATGCCCCGCACCAGCGCGTGGCCTTCCTCATCGAGCAAATCGCCCACGACGACGCGCGCCCCGTGGCGACAGAAGGTGCGGGCTTCGGCGGCCCCAATGCCATGCGCGCCGCCCGATATGATCGCCACTTTGCCGTGGAGCAAACGTTCCAACGCAGGCTCCCGTATCTCGCAAGACTGCCGCGACGATACTGATTGCGTGCAGAGCATGCAATTGAGACGATGCGACAGGGCACGGCGGCGTCAATCAAATTATCGGCCGGCCGCCAGTTCCACCACCTCCGCGGTGATCGCCTCCTGACGCACCTCATGCTCTGTCAGCGCAAGCTGGTCCAGCATGTCCTGAACCTTGCCGCGCGCGCGGACCATCGCCGCGGCGCGCGCTTCGTTCTCGGCGACGAAGGCTTGCATCGCCGCCTCACACAACGATGCGAATACGTACTCTTCGGCCAGGCTCGCCAGCAGCGCCTCGGGCGGCAAGGTCGCCAACGGTGGCGTTCCGCCCCGCGCCACGGCAAAACGCGTGGGATCGAGCGGCAACATGGAACGGCACGCCACGCTGAGGCCCCCGCTCCCCGACCAGGTCGGGAACACCACTTCCACCGCCGGCAGATCGTGCTTCGCCATCCGCTGGTACAGCGCTTCAGCCAGCCGCGCGCACACGCCGGA
>Ga0335072_10009959_pt1 | contig 13695 bp, 8 predicted proteins | sample Lox_Sample_21_FD_206725 | JGI IMG/M metagenome (GOLD analysis project Ga0335072, IMG submission 206725) | Soil microbial communities from Loxahatchee National Wildlife Refuge, Florida, United States - Lox_Sample_2.1 | ecosystem: Environmental > Terrestrial > Soil > Wetlands | place: USA: Florida...
TGCCGTCGAGCTGCTGGCCGCACAAAGCAGGGTCATCGATCTGGATGGCGTCGACGCCGGCACCGCGCGCGATCGCCACAAAATCGGCAGGGCGAAGATCGCAGCCGTACTCCGGGTTGCCGAGAAAAACCATCTGCTCCCACTTGATCTGGCCGAGAGTGTTGTTCTTGATGACGATGATGGCGATGTTGAGGTTGTAGGCCGCCGCCGTGATCAGTTCACCCATCAGCATGCTCAGGCCGCCGTCGCCGATAATGCAGAACACGGGGCGGTCAGGAAATGCGACTGCGGCGGCGATCGCGTAGGGAAGGCCGCAGGCCATGGTTGCAAGGTTTCCTGAGCAACTGTGCTTTTGCCCGCGAAGTGCCGGCACATAGCGCGCCCACCACGTCGTAATGGTGCCGGAATCGGAAGTGACGATCGCGTTTGCCGGGATGCGCTTGCCGAGTTCCCACCCGATGACCTGCGGTTTCATCGGGCGATCACGTCGCGTGCCATCGTCGTCCATGCGCTTTGTCCAGTCTTCCTTGTGCTTTTGCGCCTTTTTCAGGAATCCGTTGTCGTGCTTGCGGAGCAACGGGATGATCGCGCGGAGCGTGCACTTGGCATCGCCAACGAGGCCGACGTCAGCGGGATAGCGGAGGCTGATGCGCTGCGGGTCGATGTCGATTTGCACGCATTTTACCGAGCCGGGTTCGGGCAAATACTCAATGTAGGGAAAGGACGAGCCGACCATGAATAGCGTGTCGCAGTCTTCCAGCGCATCCTGCGAGGGTTCGGTTCCGAGCAGGCCGATGCCGCCGGTGGTGTAGGGGCTGTCGTCGGGCACAGCCGCTTTGCCCAGAAGCGCTTTGATGACGGGAGCACCCAGCGACTCGGCTATCTGCTCCAGCTCCTGGGTGGCGTGGATGGCGCCCTGGCCCGCAAGGATCGCAATCCGCTTGCCGTGGTTCAGAATGTCGGCAGCGTGCTCCAGTTCCATGCGGGACGGCACCTGCTGAAAGTGAGCCGCGACCGCGGACGTGTGGTGCGGGGGATTCCGGTCGGAGCGCCCGGTCTTTACTTCCTGCACCTGCACGTCGACGGGAATGGTGATGTGCGCGACGCCGCGCCGGATGAGGGCGGTGCGGATGGCCAGGTTGGCCAGGCTTTCCATGTGTGCGCCATTCATCGCGCGCTCATTGAACTCCGCCACGTCGATGAAGAGCTTGTCGAGGGCGACATCCTGCTGCGCAAAGGTGCCGACCAGATCGCTGTGCTGCATGCCGGTAATGGCGAGCACGGGCGCATGATCCATCTTCGCGTCGTAGAGGCCATTGAGGAGGTGAATCCCGCCGGGCCCCGAGGTGGCGATACAGACGCCCAGTTTTCCGGTGAACTTGGCGTACGCGCATGCCATGAAGGCGGCCGATTCTTCGTGACGGACATGGATGAAGCGGATCTTGTCTTTCTTTTTGCGCAGAGCCTCGAAAACCCCATTGATTCCATCGCCGGGCAACCCAAAGATGGTGTCCACTCCCCAGGCCATTAGACATTCCACGAGCACATCCGATGCGTTGATCATCTTCTCTCCTCAAGGCAGTCCACGGGCGGCTTCCTAGAATGGGTTGGACGCGGATTCGAGGGCTGGGGGTTTTCTGACGAGAAGGCGAAGAGCTTCAGCGTGCCGCAAGAAACCACAGATCGCCGGATGAGACGGCGCGGGCGCGGCTCCTGCCGGGCCCGGCTAGAGTTGGAGGCGCAAGCGGGCGCGGGTGGCGACTGCAGAGACGCCAAGAATGACCAGGACGAATGCAATCGACCGCATGACGCCGGCAATGCCGAAGTTCAAATGCGTGTCGAGATAGGTGAAGCCCAGGAGCGCTGCCAGATAGTAATAGATGTCAGGCAGAAGGTAGGTCAGAAGGGTATTCGCTCCGGCCGGATGAATCGGCGCCGCCCATCGCGTTTTGTGCATCCGATCGCAGATCCAGTAAAGCAGTGTCAACATGGCGATGGCAGCGGCCGTTGAGTAGAGGCACCAGGTGGGCGTCTCGCGTATTTTTGAGATGCCCAGGGGTGTGAGCAGCCAACCCGCAAAGGCGCAAGCCAATGCGAACGCTCCGGCGAGCGAGAACTGCCGGGCCGGCGATTCGAGCTTTTGCTCGGCGAAGAAGATGTTGGATGTGCAGACCCCGGCCATGATGATCGACGTCATCCCTCCCATTCCGACCGGCCAAAAATAAAGCGGCAGATGCAGATGAAAGTGATGCAGTGTCACTTCAGAGCAGAGCGCGAGCAGGGCAGCCATCCAGACCAACGGCGCCCAGATCCAGCGGCGCGTCACGATAAACAGGATCGCCGCGGAGAAATAGGAATACCCGATGAGTCCCAGGATTTCAGGATAGGAGCCATCGATCCATCCAGCGCTCCCGGTTGGGGTGGCTCTTCTGAATAACGCAAACGTGATACAGAGCAAGGCTAGACCCGCGACGCGCAGGTAAACCGAGAAGCGCCTGCGCCGCGGATCGGAACTGGGAACATGCCAGAAGAGCACGGCGCCAGCCAGACCGAGCAATGCCCATGCACTCGGGCTGAGGGCCATGCGCGCGGGATCGCCCTTCTCGGCATTTGCGAGCAGCAGCCCAAGAACGACCAGACCGGCTGAGCGGGAGAAGACATGCCAGAGCAACGCGCCTATGGAGGCGCTTTTTCTCAATCTGGCCCGGACCGCGATCGGCAAAGACAAACCGACGGCAAAGAGGAAAAACGGGAACACCATGTCCACGTAGGTCATGACGTCCTGGTTCGCATGGGCATGATAGGTCCACCAGGGCAGGCCGCGCACGTCAGCCAGGTCGTTGACAAAAATCATCACGACCATCGTTAACCCGCGAAAAACGTCGACGGATGCAATGCGCTGGACAGGCGCGGTTACTTCGCGGCTGCTCGCGTCTGCGGCGAGGGTTGCCATGACAAACGGCCTCCTTTCCGCTTCGAACGAAATGCTTCGTCGAATGTGCGAAGCAGTATACCTGAGTGATCAATTCGCGGCGCGTGATGCCGGAGACACGGAAAGGAAGGGGCGGCGACACCAGGAAATGGCCGCCCCCACGGGAGTTTGTTCCAGATCATCGGGTGATGACCTGGAATCACTTGGTTGTGTCAGGCGCCTCCTCGGGGCCCGGTTCCTGGCGGCCTAACGTGTCATAGAGCGGCTGGACCGGTTTGACGGCCGCGTCTTCGCGCGCGACCGATACAGCGAGGATGCGGAGCTTATTGTTCGATGGAAGGGTAAGCCTTCTTGCATGGGCAGGCAGGTCCATTCCATACACAAACAGGTAGCTGTACTGATAGGGCTCGTTCAGGCCGTCGGGAGTGTGGTGGTGCGAGGCGTACCAGGCCAGCGTTGCCTGCTTGATGTAGCCGGGTTTCAAACCAAGGTAGTCTTCGGGATAACGTGGAGACCAATCGGGTGAACCGGGGCTAGAGAGATCCCACTTGGCGTGATGCGCCGAGACGGCCCAGTCTTTGCGGAGCGCGACCTGGTGCGGTGGAACCTGGCTGAAACGTCCGCCACCGACCGTGATCGTGTCAGGCCGCGGCTTCCAGATGCGGGTATCCCACTGGCCGATGAAGCCGCCCCAGTTCTCGACGTTGAGCGTGTCGGCATGCGAGCCGGCGCGGAATACTGCGCTCTGATCGCCATTGTCTGACGCGGCAATCACGTAGACACGGTTGTAATCACCTGCGGGCAGCTCGATTGATTGGCCCTTGGCAACCACGGCATCGAGCTTGTCGGCTCCGCCCGGTGCGAAGTGGAAATCAACGCCATTGACATGAAGGTCAGTGGGGAGCATTTCGGCAGGAAGAGCATTGCCCTCGGAATCGAACCCGCCGGTCGACTTGGTGTCGTCGTCGCTGGCTGCGGCCAGGTCATACTTGAGCTCGACCGGCTTTGACTCAACCGGCTTGAGCGTTGCCGGCGGAGTTCCAAGCCGCAACGCAAAGGTGCGCGGCTCATAGGGCTTGAACGAGGTTTCAAGCACGCCATCGTTGACGGTGGCAGGACCAAGCGGAAGCTCCTGCCCGTTGACTTCCCGCGCCGACGCAATGGGGCCGGCGAACTTGACATGAACCTGCGAGGCCTCCTGTCCGTGGAGTTCGACCATGCGCAGGATCACTTCATCGGTGGTTTCGGCCTTCTTGAGCGCGAGAACGCGGATATCAGGGGAATCTACCTGCAGCAGCGAGAAGCGGCGGCCAAGGGGGCCGGCGTGCCTGGCGGTTTCAAAGCCGATGAGCGGCGAGCTGAGACGGTAGGCCTGCCAGTCTGTGCCGGCCGAGCGCCAATCACCGGCGTGGCCGGCGAGACCGAAGACGATTTCGTGATGCCCCCAGTCCTGGTTCATCTGGTCGGTATAAGCGCCTTTCATCTGCGATGCCTCGCCCGGCGTACGGATGAGCGTGAGCCGGATAGTGTGATCGTCGCGCTTGTCCGAACCGTTCTTGACGTCGGTGAGGATGGTGGCACCCCATGTGCCGCTTTCGTCCGTCTGATCGATCCAATGGTGCGACGCGACTTCAAATTGCCGCTCGGTGGCGACAGGCCGCTGAATGGTGCCGACCTCCCAGTTATAGGTGGCAACGTTGTTGGCTGCTGCGAGCGGGAAAACGACCTTCAGGTTTGCCGACAATGCTCTCCAGTCGATCGATTCGCCGAATTGGACGCGATTGCCGGGATCGCCAGCGGACAGACTGACGGTCTGCACGAACTTCGAGCGTTCCCCCTCGCGCGATATTTCAACGGCCACGCGCACCGGGCCATTTTCGACGACGCGAATCTTTGCCGGGCCGCCGATGTACGAGCGCGGTGGCGCCTGCTCCTGGTCGAAGTCCATATTCCAGGCCGGCCATTGGCGCGGCGCATCATTGGAAACCGCAAGTCGGATTGGGGCCGAGAGCAGCTCTTTGTTGAGGGACTTGTCGAAGATACTGGTGACGTCGCCGTCCGCATTCAGTGTGATACGATAGCGCGCGTTTTCGAGCGACGTATCGCTGACCTTTAACTCAGAGGGCGCAGCGGATTCGGCGCGGCGAATGTCGTAGACGGCGAATCCGACAGAAGGCACTTTGGCGAGGAAGAGCACTTTGCCGTTCTCAATTTGCGCAGGAACTTCCTTGCCGTCGGGTCCAACGGCGCGCACGGCTTTCGGCATCTCGCCGGGGAACGACAGGTCAGCTTCCACTACGTCTTCACGATCGATGTTCAGCGGGTTATAGACCACGACGGGGATTCCGCTGCCCTGGGTGTCGAGTCCGGATGCAACCGATTCCGTCCCGCTGGTCAAGACGTCGGCAAACTGATTCAGCGCAATGACGTCGTCGTTCTGCGCAAATTCATAGGCTCGGGGAGTGGATGTTCCGGCACCAGTATCGTGGAACTGTCCGGCCATCACCAGCGTCCATGCGTTGTTGAGGCGTTCCTGCGGATAGGTGCGGCCGCCCATCCAGGAAGCGGCGACAGAGGCTTTCTCAGCCGCGTCGGCGAGCAACTCGTTCTTGCGATTCCAGCGCTTGTGGTAGGTCTCAGAGGTGAGGGAGCCGGCCGAGTGATTGATGAGTTCGAGGTCGCCCTTGTAGCGCGGCATCTTTGCCTGCATGTCGGGCTTGATGTCGTTGAACATCTGGTCGGCCGCCGAGGAAATGACCCGCACCGGTCCATCGCCCATGCGCACTGGCGTGCCGGTCGGCGCGGGTGTGGGAGCGGTGCTGCCGAATGGAGGGGCGACAGGCGATGGCAGAACTGCCTCTCCCTGGGTAACCGTGGCTTCGAGCAGGCGCACAGATTCCTCGTCCACCGCTCCGCCAATGTCGCCGGTACCGATGTAGTGGTAGTCGGCGAAGACGCCGGTCACTTTGCCGTCAAGATCGATGCGGCTCGGCCAATCGGTGTCCTGCTCCTTCATCATGCGGTAGATCCGCTGTTCCCTTTGGGTTGCGTTTGGTCCAGGCTCGGGGATGGACGGAGGCGTTTTGCTGAGGTCGTAGCGGATGCGGCTGCCGTAACCGCCTGGGTTGAGCGCGGCCAGCACGGTTGTCCCATCCGGGCCTTCCCACAAGCCCACGTTGAAGGGAATGCCTTCCGGCGTTTGTTCCGGCGAATCGGGACCGCCGATCTTGGGGGCGGGTTGCCATGCGGCGCTCAGCTTCTGCGTCGAGAATCCTTTAACGCCCGCGTGCGCCAGGATGGTTGGCAGGGAGGCAGGGAAGCCAAAGCAGTCAGGCAGCATGTATTCCGAACTGGCCTTGCCGAATTCCTTGCGGAAATAGGTGTTGCCGTAGAGCACCTGGCGGAAGATGGATTCGGCGCTGGGCAGATTGACGTCGCCCTCTTCCACCGAGGAACCCGCGGGATACCAGTTCCCCTTCGCGATGTACTCCTTCATCTTCGCGTAGTCGTCGGGAAAGTACTCCTTCATCAGCCGGTAGCGGTTTGAGCCCGTCCAGTTGAAAACGTAGTGGGGATACTTGTCGATGTAGTTGAAGTTGACGCGCATCGTCTTCAGCAGGTACTCGCTGATCACCTGCGGGAATTCCCATCGCCACTGGGTGTCGAGATGGGCATAAGGGACCACGTAGAGTGTGGGCTGTTTGGTGATATCGGGCGCAGTCATCACTTGCGCGCAGCAAGGCAATGCAAAGGCAACGGTGGCTACGAAGGAAATCAACAAGCGGAAGCGGGACATGGAGCCTCCAATGGACCGGGTCGGGCTGGTCAGGAAGGGGTTTGGTCGAGCTATGGCGTGGCGGAACGAGAGCGCCGGAGGAATGGTATCGTTTCCAGTGCCCCATACTAGGATTCAGCCAAACGCGCTGTCAAGCGGTTGTTGCGACGGGCACAGCATTTGTTCGAGTAGGCTCAAAGCCCCTTGCGCGCTCGAAACTCGCGCACCACATCCGCGGGATCGCGATGCCGGCCGTCGATGGCCTCGTTCATTTCACGCATGTCATCCGCCGTCACCTTGCCGGCCAGGGCATTCAGGGCGTCACTGATCTGCGGCCAGCGCTGGAGCGCCTCGTCTCGCACCAGCGGAACGGCCTGGTAGGGAGGGAAGTAGTGCCGGTCGTCTTCGAGCACGGTGAGACCAAAGGCCTGGATGGGTCCGTCGGTGGAGTTGCCGGCAACCATATCGACCTGGTGTGCGTTGAGGGCACGATAGAGCAGGCCGAGATCCATGGTGCGCGGCGGCTCTGCAAACTTGAGCCCGTACGCTTTGCTGAGCCCGGGCAAGCCGTCGGGCCGCTGCTCGAATTCGTATCCCACACCGAGGCGCCACTGTGGTGTGTACTGTGCGTCCTGGCTGAGAGTGGTGAGGTGCAGCCGGCGTGCGTCGTCGCCGCGAATGACCATGGCAAAGGTATTTTCGAACCCAAGCGGCGGGCCGACGGTGACGTTGTATCGCGATGCATAGAGTTTGCGCACCGTGGCGAGAACCGCATCAGGATTGCGGTCCAGCGGCTGCTTGAGGATGGCAGTGAGCGCGGTTCCTGTGTATTCCACGTACGCGTCGATGCGACCGGACACGAGTGCCTGGTGGCAGATGTAGCTGCCGGCCAGGTAAAAGCGACGCTCGACTTTCAGGTTTGACTTGGCCTCGATCTCCTGCGCCAGCAACTCGCCGAGGATCACCTGCTCGGTGAAGTTCTTTGCCCCGATGATGGGATGATCCGGCCGCGGGGGCGAGCACGATGTGAGCGCTGAGCACACGACGAGTGTCGCGGCAAAGAAGGGTGTTCGCCTCATGGACCGGCGACCTTGAACCGCCGCTCCAGCAGGCCCAGCAGCGCATCGGCGGCCAGCGCCAGCAGCGCAGCGGGGATGGCTCCGGCAAGGACGAGCCGGTTATCCATCGAGGCTACCCCGCGGAAAATCAGCTCGCCCAATCCTCCGGCGCCGACCGCTGCGGCAATGGTGGCGATTCCGATGCAGGTGACGGTTGCGGTGCGCAAGCCGGCGAGAATGAATGGCGCGGCCAAAGGCAGTTCGACCTTCCAGAGTCTCTGCGCGCCGGTGAGGCCCAGGGCGTGTGCCACTTCGACCACGGACGGGTCGATCCCCCTGATGCCCGCATAGGTGTTCCGCACGATTGGCAGTAAGGCGTATGCGGTGAGCGCGAGAATCGCGATACGCGCCGCCCGTTCGCCGAGCCACGGCAATGGCAACAGGAATCCGAACATGGCAAGCGATGGGACCGTCTGGAGAATGTTTGCGACGCCGATCACAGGATTGGCCCAGCGGGGCGCGCGGGTCAGCCAGATGCCGGCCGGGACCGAAACGGCGGTGGCGAAGAGCATTGCCGCTGCAGTGAGCCACAGGTGCTCGTAAGTGAGGGTGAGGATTTCGCCGCCGTAGCGCGAAAGGAAATCGCTCATGGCGTGCCTCGCTGCGCACCGACGGAGCGTGCGGCGCTGTTCTCGCCGCGGCGAAAGGCGCGGATATATTCCGTTACCTCGGGCTGATCGGATCGCATGAATTCTGAGGGTTCGAGCTCAGACACGAGTTTGCCCTCGCCCAGCAGCACGATGCGTTGCGCGAGGTAGAGCGCTTCATCCAGATCGTGCGTCACCAGCAGAACCGTAATCTCCAGGCGAGCGAGCAGGCCGCGAACCATGTCCTGCATCTCGGCTCGCGTCAGAGGATCCAGTGCGCCGAAAGGCTCGTCCATCAACAAAACGCCAGGCTGAGCAGCGAGAGCACGCGCCAGTCCCACGCGCTGCCGCTGGCCCCCTGAAAGCTGGTGCGGAAAGCGTCTCGCGAACACGCTGGGATCGAGCCCGACTGCTTCGAGCAATTCATGGCTGCGCCGGCCACGTTCCCCGCGCGAGCGTCCTTCGGCCTCGAGCACAAGGCCCACGTTGCGCTCGACCGTGAAATGCGGAAAGAGGCCGGTTTCCTGGATGGCATAACCGATGCCGCGGCGCAGAGCGATGAGGTCTGACTGCCGAACATCCTTGCCGTGGAGGAGGACATGACCGCCGGTGGGCTCAATGAGGCGATTGACGGTGCGCAGCAGCGTGGTTTTACCCGAGCCGCTACGACCGAGAACCGCTGTGGTCGTTCCTTCCTCCACGGTGAACGCAACATGATCGAGAAGCAGCCGCCCCTGAGGCGTTGAGAACGAAACATCGCGAAATTCGATAGCTGCGCTCATGGCGTTTTGATCGCTCAGAATCCACCGCCGACATATTGCCGTTCATTTCAATGGATGCTTTATGCCGTAGCCGTGCCACAGATATTCGAGTGCCTCAGGCAGTGTTTGCTCTCGTGTGCCGCGATCCACGTGGCCGGCGTTGCGCGCAAAAACAAACTGGTAGTGATATCCCCTGGCGGCCAGTACCTTCGCCATCCGCTCGTTGGCCAGCACCCAGTCGTGCATGTCGTCGCGCATCACGTTCGGATTCAGCAGGTCTCTGTCGCCAACCTCCATCCAGATGCGCAGCGGCTTACGCGGGCTGTGCGGAATGAGCCGTTCGTGGAATTCCCACGCGCCGTGCGGCATTTTTGGATTCCAGGGCCATTGTTGATTCACGAAGGTGCCAGAATAGCTGAGCACGCGATGATAGAGTTCCGGGTGATACCACGCCATGATCAGCGCGCAGGCGCCGCCGGAACTGGCGCCCATGGTGGCCCGGCCATTTGGGTCGGTGGTCAGGCGCACGTGATACTTTTTCTCGACGAGAGGCAGCACCTCCTTTTCGACAAACTCCGCATAACGGCCCGACATGGTGTCGTATTCAAGACCGCGCTCGCTGCCTTGCGCGTCGCCCCCGCCGTTGCTGATGGAAATGGCGATCATCACCGGCACCTTGTGAGCCGCAATCAGGTTGTCGAGCACGGTGAAGAGCAACTTGTCAGGACCGTCGGCGCCGACGATGAATGGCGCTGTTGTTCCGGACACATATTGCTTTGGGATGTAGACCGTGACGCGCCGGGTGTAAGGAGCCGGGTGGCTGGTGGTCACGATCAGGCGTGCAGGATTGGCCGGATCGGGCGTACCGAACGTGTGCGCATCGCGCGCAATGCCCGGATAGAACTTGCTATCCGACGATTCCATCGTGAATTCGTTGATTGCCCCTTGCGGCACATCGTCATGCTCGATGGCGTCGGTTGACGGGGCATGAGTCGGCCCAAGGATGAAGTCGCCGTCCTGATCGGGCGGCGCGTTTTCGCCATCGGGCAGTTCTTTGGCCGCTACGTACCCGGGCGAGTGGGGATCGCGGGTCGGGGGCGTGGGGCGGGACGTCTGGGCCGCCAACGAACCCGCAGCCATGCCAATCAGAAGCGCAATTCCCGCAGTGCGCAAGATCGATCCTCCTCGCTGGAACGGCCATGTCGCCGATGATGCGTTGGCGCACAGTTGCGAGAATTGTATATTGGGTGTGCCCGGAGCGGGATGCGCGGGAGCGCCGGAGTGCAGCCGATGCGGTGGCGCGCGAAGCAAGGCGCTGCTGCAATGCGGGAAGAGAATTGGCGAGGACACCATGCATCAGCAGCCCGTTCCAGAGGTCGATGCCGAGGGTGAGCAGGCTGCACATGCCTCCGGCGAGGTCCTGCCTCGAGCTATTCGACGAACGCTGACGCGGCTTGGCCCGTACCTCATGCTGCTTTATGTTGTGTCGTTTCTCGACCGCGCCAACATCAGCTTTGCCAAGCAGGCGATGCACGCGTCTGTCGGCATCTCGGAAGCCGCGTACGCGCTGGCCGCAGGGCTCTTCTTCATTGGCTATTCGACTTGTGGGTTTCCCAGCAACCTGGTTCTGCATCGGGTTGGCGCGAAGATCTGGATCTCACTGCTCATGGTGAGTTGGGGAATCTTCTCGATGGCCACCATGTTCGTGCATGACAACAGGTCCTTCTATCTGCTGCGATTCCTTCTGGGCGTCACCGAGGCCGGGTTTTTTCCAGGCACGATCCTCTATCTGACGTACTGGTTTCCGGCGCGCGTTCGAGGGCAGATTCTCGGCCTGTTTTACCTGGGAGTTCCGCTGGCGCTCATCATTGGCGGCCCGCTCTCCGGCTGGCTGCTACAGATCCATCCCTGGTTTGGCCTCGAAAGCTGGCAGACCATGTTCCTGGTCGAAGGAGCCTTCGCGGTCGTGCTCGGAGTCGTTTCGTTCTGGTTCCTCGAAGACAGGCCGGCGCATGCGCGTTGGCTGCCTCCCGACGAAAAGCGCGCGCTCATGGGGTTGCTGGCAGCGGAAGAGACAATGCGGCGAACCGTCGGCCCCACGCGACTGCTTCCCATGCTGCGCGACCCGCGCGTTTTGCGTTTTGTGCTGATCTACGCGTTGATCCAGATGAGCACCTATGGCGCAATTTTCTATTTGCCGGCGGAGATCTCAGCGCTGCTGCACAAGCCGGAGGGTTTTGAGGTGGGTCTGGTGTCGGCGATTCCCTGGATTTGTGCGTTGGCCGCGGTCTATGGCCTGCCGCGCTGGGCCGACGTGCGCGACAGTCATCGCGAGTTCGCTGCGCTGACGCTGCTGATCGCCGGTTGCGCGAGCTTCGCGTTTCCATCAACGGGGCCGGTCGCCGGACTGGTCGCGCTGTCGATCGCGGTGTCGGGGTTCATTGCGGTGCAGCCGATGTTCTGGACATTTCCCACCAGCTATCTTGCGGATCGGGCGGCCGCGGGCGGGATCGCGCTGATTGGAACAGGGAACCTGGGCGGATTTATTGCACCCAATCTGAAGGTGCTCGCCGACGGCTATTTCCATTCCGGGCGCGCGGGCTTATATGTGCTGGCCGGGCTCACGGTGTTGAATGCCGGCCTGATCACATCGCTCGGCAGGCGCAAGGCAGTACAGGCGCAGACGGGCGCATGAGGCGGAGAGAATCCGGTCGCCGGCTGGACGGATCAGGCGAACTGATCGAGGCTGAATCCAAGCTCATAATTCTCGCCATGGGCGAGAAGATCTTCCCAGGTCACTTCGCGCTGCTGGTAGCCTGCCATCCGGCCCAGCATACAGCTCAGGGCTGTTTCCACACCGGCGGCAATCTGGTTGTGGCACTGTCCCGAGGTGATGCTCTCGATGAACGCACGATCCTTGTCGCGATCGGCGTATTTCAGGTTGTCGAGGAATGCGCCGTTGGCCGCAAATTTGCCTGAGGGCTGATTGGCGCCTTCCGGATCCTGCCAGGCCCAGGCCTGCGCGCCCGTGATATTCACAGGGCCGGCATAGGGGACATTTCCAGAGCCCGAAGCGCCAAACAGCTTCAAGCCCGCTTCGAAATCTCCGTCGCTTCCGAACTGCGTGGAGGCGAAGGAGAAATGAACGTCGTTGGGATAGGTGTAATCAACCTGATAGTTATCCCAGATGTCGCCCCAGTGTGTGAGGATGTTGCGGCCGCCGGTTGCGGATGCCTTCAGGGGATGCGCACCGAGCATCCAGTTTGCGAGGTCGATGATGTGGATATTCTGCTCGACGAGGATGTCGCCGGACAATACGCGGTCCCAAAGCCAGTTGCGCAGCCGGTACTCATCCGGCGACTCGCCGGGCCGCGTTTTTTCGGTGGATGCGGGCGCATTGTAGTAGCCGGATACCGTGGCGATCTTGCCCAGCGCTCCGCCCTGGATGCGCTGCGCAATGGCCGCGAGGGGCGGCGCCATGCGGCACTGGAATCCCACATCGACGCTTTGCGTCGGCTTGACGCGCTTGGCGATTTCGAGCGCGTGATTGGCTTGCCGTATGTCGATGCCGACAGGCTTCTCGCAGTAGACGTGCTTGCCGCCGGCCACGGCAGCCTCAAGATGCTGCACGTGGAAGAAGGGCGGCGTCGAGATCTGAATGAGATCCACATCAGGCGACTCGGCCAGTTGCTCGAATGCGTGCGGGCCGCGGAAAAGCAGCTTGTCATCAATGGGCGCCCGTCCCAGGCTTGCATTCACCTGGTTGAAGTGGTCGTGCCCCTTGGCCAGCTGATCGGCAAAAATGTCGGCGAGCGCCACAACCTGCGCCGTCGTGTTCTGCGAGAACGACGTAGCGACGGCAGTGCCGCGATTGCCGCAGCCGAGCAGACCGTGCCGCACAGCGGAGTTTGCCTGGTAGCCGAATGCAGTGTGTTCGTTGAGAAGAAGCATGCCCGAGATTGCAGATCCTGTCTGAAGAAATCGGCGACGGTTCATTGTACCTCGCATAGGTTGGCTTGTTGATGCCGATGCGGCGTGACGCCGCGGCGCATTATCCAAGCACTTCGTTGAGGACGCGTTCCAGGTAAAGCTTCTCTTGCCGCACGTCCTCGATTTGCTGCGGACCAGAAGTTTCCCTCTCAATCGTAACCGCGCCGGCATAGCCGATGCGATGCAGCTTTGCGAAGACTTCCTTGAAGTTGACCAGGCCCTTGCCGATGAGCACTTCTTCGCCCAGCTTGCTGGGATCGGTGGGCCACCTGCCATCCTTGGCGTGAATGCTGCGCACATGCGGTCCGAGAATGTCGACGGCATCAACGGGATTGGCCTTGCCGTAGAGAATCAGGTTAGCGGTGTCGAGCCCTACAGCGAGATTCGGCATTCCGACATCGCGAATCATGCGTGACATCGTCGTCGGAGTTTCCTGGCCGGTTTCCATCAGGAAATACTGTCCGTTTCCATGGCAATGCTGCGCCACGGTGCGGACTGCTTCGACAGCGCCCGGGTAGAGCGGGTCGGCTGG
>Ga0335072_10009961_pt1 | contig 13693 bp, 11 predicted proteins | sample Lox_Sample_21_FD_206725 | JGI IMG/M metagenome (GOLD analysis project Ga0335072, IMG submission 206725) | Soil microbial communities from Loxahatchee National Wildlife Refuge, Florida, United States - Lox_Sample_2.1 | ecosystem: Environmental > Terrestrial > Soil > Wetlands | place: USA...
CTCGTCGGCGCCTTCGCCAGAACGCAGCAAGCGGCCACAGCGGTAGCGAACCTGATCATCCTGCCGATGGCCTTCCTCGGCGGCGCGTTCATCCCGCTTGACTACGCGCCGGCCTGGATCAGGGACGTGTCCTATGTGATGCCGCTCCGGTACCTCGTCACGGGGATGCAAGACGTGATGGCCCGCGGGGAGGGGCCGGTTTCCGCGGTGCCGGCCATCGCCATCCTGCTGTGCCTCGCTGCTGCGCTGACGGCCATCTCGGTCCGGGTATTCCGGTGGGACTCGGTTTAGTCGCTCAGCTGCGCAGGCAGCCCTTCTCGAAGCCTTCAGTCCACTCCAGCACCGCCGTTTTCATCGTCTGGATATCGTCGAACGCCCGCTGTGCGCAGAAGGCAGTGACGTGGTACCTGGTCGCCCCGTGCCGGAATCTGTGATGGGACCGGGCGGCCTTCCCTGCGGTATAGCCCCGGTGCCAGGCCGGGCCGTTAGCGGCGGTGCTGAAGGATACGCCGCAGGCGGATAGCAAAACCCCTGCGAGCAAGGCCATAACCGGGACAGCGCGTGCCGCAACCACCCGTATCCCCCCGGACCGATAGACCTGGACAGCCTGCACTGGTTAGTTACCCAGCAGGCCCGAGATCGTGCCCTGACTCGGGTAAGCTCTAACCCTCGCGAATATCGCACTGGCCGGGAGAGACTTCGCGCAGCCGGCGCGGGGCGCCGAAGGGGCAACCTCCCCGGAACCTCTCAGGCAACCAGGACCGGACAGTGTGCGCACTCTGGAGCCCGCGGGGCGCGGTTGACAGAGGGGGAGTTTCGTCACCTTTTGGAGGCTCCCGTGGAATTCAGCCAGCGTCATATCGGGCCCGCCGAGGCTGCCCAGGCCCGCATGCTCAAAGCCGTCGGCTATGAATCGCTCGATGACCTGACCCGCGCGGCGCTGCCTGGCGGCCTGGCGAGCGCCGAGCTTAGCCTGCCCGGGGCGCTCAGCGAGGCCGAGGCGCTCGCCGAATTGCGGCGGCTGGCCGGCCTGAACACCGTCGCCACTGCCATGATCGGCCTCGGCTACTACGGCACGCACACCCCGGCCGTCATCAGGCGTAACGTGCTGGAGAACCCCGCCTGGTACACCGCCTACACGCCGTATCAGCCGGAGATATCGCAGGGCAGGCTGGAAGCACTGCTGAACTTCCAGACGATGATCGAGGACCTGACCGCGCTGCCGGTGGCCGGAGCCTCGATGCTCGACGAAGCGACAGCTGCGGCTGAAGCGATGACACTAGCGCGGCGGGCACGCGGCAAGGGCAGCGTGTTCCTGGCCGACTCCGACTGCCTGCCTCAGACCCTGGCGGTCCTGGCCACCAGAGCGGAGCCGCTTGGCATCACGCTGGTAACGGGCCGGGTCACTCCGGAGCTGATCGCGGCGCAGCCCGATGGCGAGCTTTTCGGCGTGCTGTTGCAGTACCCCGGCGCCACCGGCGAAGTGCGCGACCTGGCTCCGGCGATCGCCGCCGCGCATGACGCGGGCGCGCTGGCCGCGGTAGCTGCCGACCTGCTCGCGATGACACTGCTGACCCCGCCTGGCGAGCTGGGCGCCGACATCGCGGTGGGCAGCACCCAGCGGCTCGGCGTGCCGATGGGCTACGGCGGTCCGCAGGCCGGCTACATCTGCGTTCAGGACGCACTCAAGCGCCAGCTACCCGGCCGGCTGGTCGGCGTTTCTGTCGACGCCGACGGGCACCCGGCTTACCGGCTCGCGCTGCAGGCGCGCGAGCAGCACATCCGCCGGGAGAAGGCGACTAGCAACATCTGCACCGCCCAGGTCCTGCTGGCGGTCATCGCCGCCATGTACGCCGCATATCACGGCCCGGACGGCCTGGTTTCGATCGCGCGCGAAGTGCACAGCAAGGCGGTCCGCTTCGCCAGAGTAATGGCCGGCCTTGGTTTCGAAACGCCCGCGACGGACTTCTTCGATACCGTCCGGCTGATCATGCCAGGGCAGGCGGCCGCCGCGGCCGCACGCGCGGCCGACGCGGGCATCAACGTGTACCTGGCGGACGCCGACGCTGTCGGCGTCGCCTTCGACGAGACGACCACGGAGGAGCAGCTGACGGCGGTCGCGAGCGCGCTGGCCGGGCGGCCAGTCGCGCTGCCGCCCGGAAACTCTCTTGCCGGGACTGCCGAGACCTGGCCAGCTGGACTGACCAGAACGAGCACGTTCCTCGCCCATCCGGTTTTTCATCGCTATCACAGCGAGACCGCGATGCTGCGGTACCTGCGCCGGCTGGCCGACCAGGATATTGCTCTTGATCGCTCGATGATCCCTCTCGGCTCGTGCACGATGAAGCTGAACGCGGCAGCCGAGATGGAGGCCATCAGCTGGCCGGAGTTCGCCGGGCTGCACCCGTTCGCGCCTGCCGGGCAGGTGGCCGGCTACCAGCAGCTAATGGACGAACTGGCAGCGGCGCTCATCGAGATCACCGGGTACGACGCGATCAGCCTGCAGCCCAACGCGGGCTCGCAGGGCGAGCTGGCGGGCCTGCTGGCGATCCGGGCCTATCACCGCTCAGCTGCCCAGCCGGGGCGGACAGTGTGCCTGATTCCGGAGTCCGCGCACGGCACGAACGCGGCCAGCGCCGTGCTCGCAGGCCTGTCGGTCGTGGTGGTCAAGTGCGGCGCGGATGGCGCGATCGACCTTGGTGACCTAAGCGCGAAGCTCGCCGCGCACGAGGGGAAGGTGGCCGCGATCATGGTCACCTACCCGTCAACGAACGGCGTGTTTGAGGAAACGATCGGTGCGGTGTGCGCGGCCGTGCACGAGGCAGGCGGCCAGGTGTACGTGGACGGCGCGAACCTGAACGCGCTGGTCGGGCTCGCTAAGCCGGGCAAGTTCGGCGCCGACGTCTCGCACCTTAACCTGCACAAGACCTTCTGCATCCCGCACGGTGGCGGCGGTCCAGGTGTCGGTCCGGTAGCAGCGCGAGCGCATCTGGCGCCGTTCCTGCCCGCTCCGGCCTTCCCGGCCGGCAGCGCGCACGGGCAGCCAGTGGCGGCCGCCCCGTACGGGTCGGCGGGCATCCTGCCGATCTCGTGGGCCTACGTCAAGATGATGGGCGCAGCCGGGCTGCGGCAGGCGACGCAGGTCGCGATCTTGTCGGCGAACTATGTCGCGCGGCGGCTGACCGAGCATTACCCGGTGCTGTACACCGGTCGAGACGGGCTCGTCGCGCATGAGTGCATCCTGGACCTGCGACCGATCACCGCGCAGACCGGTATCACTGCCGAGGACGTGGCCAAGCGGCTCATCGACTATGGCTTCCACGCGCCAACGATGTCGTTCCCGGTGCCCGGCACACTGATGGTCGAGCCGACCGAGAGCGAGGACCTGGCCGAGCTGGACCGGTTCTGCGACGCGATGATCGCCATTCGCCACGAGATCGACCTGGTCGCCACCGGCGATTACGATGCGGCCGACAATCCGCTGAAGAATGCGCCGCACACCGCGAGCATGCTGATCAGCGGCGACTGGAAGCACGCTTACGACCGGGAGACTGCGGCCTACCCCGCGGGCGGGGACCGGCGCGCCAAGTACTGGCCACCGGTGCGGCGCATCGACCAGGCCTACGGAGACCGCAACCTCATGTGCGCGTGCCCCCCGCCGGAGGCGTTCGAGGGCTGAGCTGAGAGGCGAGTGCCTGCCGGGGCTCCCGTGGTCGGGCAGACCGTGGTCGGGCAGACCGTGATCCCGGCAGGCACTCGCGCTGGCTGGCCCGGTTTAGCGCTCCGGGTCCAGTCGCCCGTGGTAGGCGGGAACCCGGACGGTGCGATGACCAGGCTTGCCGCCGATGATCACTCGCCGGAGCGAGATGTCGTTGGCCGTGCTCACTTCGTGCAGCAAGTGCTCAGGGTTGGCGATGATCTCGATGTAGTAAGTCCCGTTCGGGATCTTGGTGATCTCGAATGACTGATAAGGCACTGACTGGAAGTAGGTGTCACCCCAGCCGAGCGGCAGCAGTTCCTGCACCCAGAGCGCGGTCGGCGAGCCGCAGTTGCCGGCGATGCCGGTATACGACGGGACCCAGGTGGCGTGGCGCAGCAGCAGGTTGATTGGGTCGGTTGGCGCGATGCAGAAGCCGATCTTCCGGCTGACGACCACCACTTTCTTCTTCGCGCTGAGCAGTTTGTACTGCGCGAACTGCTGGAAATGCCAGCTGTTGTAGTCGGAGAATCCCATCGTCCCGACCCGCATCCGGCCGACGAGACGGCCGTGCACCCAGAAGTACTGGTACGCCCGCATCAGGTCAGATCCGTTGCTCCGGAAGCCCTCGACGTCCAGCTTGGAATGCCCGCCGATCCAGACAGTCGCGCCGAAGTCGAGATAGCTGTCGCCGGCCTTCTTCTCGTTCATCACCGAGATGCCCCAGGACGGCAGCGGCTCGAGGTCCGGCAGCGAGTCCCGCGGTGGCTCGCGTAGCGTGCGCGTCGCCGGGAGGTTCGGCAGCCGCCCGTGCGTGGCCAGCGCGGTCCGCCTTGTCCGCATCAGCACGAAGTGCGCGGGAACCGCGGGAGCCGAGCCGTCAGGGCAGCAGATCACCGGGCCGCAGCAGCCTTGCGCCTTGACTACTTTCAGGGTGACGGTCGTCGCGGCGTCGCTGCGGGTGATGTGGAACAGCCGCCGGTAGACCGACGCGATGCTCTCGGTGAGTTTGTAGGTGCCATAGCCGAGCTTGTAACCGCGGTAGTTGGCAGGGTCGACTGCCCAGCCCCTGGTAACACCCCACACCTCGCCCAGCGAGAACGGGTCCCCGCCGGGGTAGCCGCCCGCCGAGCATTGCTGCGGGTAGTTATCGGTCCGCGGGCTATCCGGGCCCGTTCGAGAGAGTGAGAAGTTGGCCGGGCAGAACGTGATGGTGCTGCGCGCGACGACCTTGCCGTGGTGCCGGATGGCGACTCTCAGGAAGTGGGACAGCCCGTTCCAGCCCTTAAGCAATCCTGCCGGGAGCGCGCGCCGCTGCGTCGTCACGCCGGCTGAGTTCTTGATGACCTGCGTGAGCGTCAGCGGTCTGGTGTAGTTGGCACGCTTCACGTCCAGCTGGAACGCGCCGCCGAGCGACGCTACCCAGATGCCCGGGTCGAACTGGACATCCCCCTTGGCGAACTTGCCGACTTCGATGGTCTTCTGCGCGGCGATCAGCTTGAGTCGTGGCGTGCCCGCCGCCACCGCTGGCCGGGCGTCGGCACTGCGTGCCGCCGGAACCGCGAGCGACAAGAGGCCGGCCACCAGTGCCCCGAGTGCCAGGGCTAATGCGAGTGCTCGCGGTCGCGCAAGAGCGGCCAGCTGTTGCGATCTGCTCACGTGTACCTCCCGTAACCGGACGAGGATCGCCGGTAGGCGTCCGGCTCCTTAGACATGCTTCAGCTGGCACTCAGTTGCCTTTCAGCCTGTTAGTTACTGATTCGTGACTACAGCTCGGCGGTAACCGCCGCTGGCTGCGCGTTGCCCCGGGTGAGACAATTTGTCGGTGAGCGATCCCAAGGACAGCGAGCTTGCCGACAGGTTTGCGGAGGTAGGCCGGAGGGTCGGCCTGGCGGTGAGCGACGCGCTGGACCGGATTCGCCCGGCCATTTCTGCCGTTGCCGAGGTAGCTAACCGCCCCGAAGTCAGGTCCGTGGTAGAGCGCGCGGAGAAGCTGTTGCGGCACCGGCCGTGCTTGTGCTTCTGCGCCAGGGCGCATCCAGGTGACCCGGGCATCTGCGAGCCGTTCGATGCCGTGATCACGCGCCCGCACAATTCTGATCTGCTGGGCGACGTTGACGTGCCGCTGTGCGCGCCGTGCGCCGCGGCGCGGGCTGCGCGCGAGTTCACCGGGTAACTGCCCGGCGCGGCGACCCTTAGCCGGGCGAGGAACCATCCGGCTGGATGAGGCGGCCCTTCCACTCGCCGCCGCGGCCGCGCAGGTGGCGCCGGGCCGAATCGACGGTCATGGCGGCGTACAGCGCCGCGATCAGTGGCAGGCCTGGTGCACGCAGCGGCGACAGCCGGTAAAGGCGCAGCATGGGCAGATACGTCACGGTCATCACCAGCCAGCCGGCCAGGCCCGCGCCCGCAAGCCAGCTCGCGGTGCCGGGCGATGCGCCGGCGCTGAGCACGGCCAGCCCCGCGATAGCCGCCGCCGGCGGGAGCAGGTACAGCCAGGCCAGGCCCGCCGCCGCGGCGGCGGTGGCGGCGAGCGAGTAATGCAGCTGGGTGTAGGCGCTGCGCGCGACCATGTCCCAGATGTCGGCTAGCCGGCCGTACGGGCGCGCACTGGTGACGTCCGTGGTCAGCCCGAGCCAGCAGCGGCCGCCGGCGCGCTTCAGCAGCTTGCCGAGAGCGACATCGTCGATCCGTGCGCCGCTGATGGGGCTGAGGCCGCCCGCCGCCGCCAGCGCATCCGCGCGGACCAGCATGCACCCGCCTGCCGCGGCGGCCGTTCGGGCTTCTGGCCGGCTGATCCGGGCGAACGGGTACAGCTGGGCGAAGAAATAAACGAAGGCCGGGATCAGCACTTTCTCCCAGCGGCTGGTGGCTCTGAGCAGGGCCATCTGAGACACCATCGCGTAATCGCCAGCCGCCGCCGACCGCGCGAGCCGGGCGAGCGTGCCTGGCGCGTAAGCAATGTCCGCGTCAGTGAACAGGATGTACTCGGCGCCAGGGCCGGCCGCCCGGACGCCCTCCGCCATTGCCCACACCTTGCCGGCCCAGCCGGGCGGCGTCGGGCGGGCGGCGACGGCGGTCAGCTCGGCGGCGCGCAGGCCAGCCCCGCCGGCCTGCCCGAGACTGGTGGCGACCTTCGCCGTGCCGTCGGTGCTGTCGTCGTCCACGACGACAACTCTCAGCCGCCCTGAATAGTCCTGAGTGAGCAGGCTTGGCAGGCAGCCGGGCAGCATGTCGGCCTCGTTCCTGGCCGGAATGACGACGGTGACGGCGGGCAGCGGGCCTGGCCGTCCTGGCGGCATTCGATGGCTGGTCCGCCAGTAACCGCCGTGCAAGACGAGCAGGTAGAGCCAGGCGACTGCGGCCGCGGTGGTTAGCACGCAGATAGTGACGACAGCCGCCTCCGGTTGCTCGATGCCGGAACTGCCGGCTCAGGTCGCCGCGACGACTGGCGGCAGTGCACTCTATCTTGGGGGATGTGACGCAGATCGCGCTGTTTGCCACCTGCCTGGCCGACACGATGTTCCCGGACGTCCCGCGTGCGACGGTGACGATACTGGAGCGGCTCGGGCACCGGGTGGTCTTCCCGGCGTCGCAGACGTGCTGCGGGCAGATGCACGTTAACACCGGGTACCAGCGCGAGGCACTCCCGCTGATCAAGAGGTACGTGGCTGCGTTCGAGCCATACGAGCTGATCGTCGCGCCGTCGGGCTCGTGCGTGGGCTCGATCGCCCATCAGCACGCGATGGTCGCTCGCAGGCACGGCGACGAGCGGCTGGCGCTGCGCGCCGAGGCCGTGGGCGCGCGCACGTACGAGCTGTCCCGGCTGCTGGTCGATGTGCTCGGCGTTGAGGACGTGGGCGCGCACTACCCGCACCGGGTCACTTATCACCCGACCTGTCATTCACTGCGGCTGCTGGCCGTTGGAGACCGGCCGTTGCGGTTGCTGCGACGCGTGTCGGGGATTGACCTCGTGCCGCTGCCGGATGCGGAGGTGTGCTGCGGGTTTGGCGGCACGTTCGCGGTGAAGAACGCTGACACCTCGACCGCGATGCTGGCGGACAAGATGCGGAATGTGCTTACCACCGGCGCGGAGGTCTGCACGGCCGGTGATTCATCGTGCCTGATGCACATCGGCGGCGGGCTGTCGCGACTGCGCACCGGGGTTAAGACCGTGCACCTGGCTGAGATCCTGGCGGCCACGGCTGGCGTGCCTGCCCCCAGGACGGCCCCGGCGGCGCGCTGATGACGACATTCCTTGGCATGCCGGCCCGGCGGGGGTTGCGGGCGTCGTCCCCCGAGTCAGCACGGCGGGGGGACCGGGTGTCGCCCAGCGACCCGGCACACGCGCCGCGCGGTGTGGGTCACCTGCGGGCAAGTCAGGAGTTCCCGGTGGCAGCCCGGCGGGCGCTGTCAGACACTCAGCTCCGGCGCAACCTGGGCAAAGCGACCGCGACGATCCGGGCTAAGCGGGCCTCGGTGGTCGGCGAATTGCCGGACTGGGAAGAGTTGCGCGCGGCGGGCCAGGCGATCAAGACCGCGACGATGGCTAATCTCGGCGGCTACCTTGAGCAGCTTGAGGCCGCAGTCACCGCTCGCGGCGGCACTGTGCACTGGGCCAGGGACGCCATCGAGGCGAACAACATCGTGACCAGGCTGGTTCAGGCGGCTGGCACGTCCGAAGTGGTCAAGGTCAAGTCGCTGACCACCGATGAGATCGGGCTGAATGACGCGCTGGCCGCGGCGGGCATCGCGGCGTACGAGACGGATCTGGCCGAGCTCATCGTCCAGCTTGGCCGCGACCGGCCATCGCACATCCTGGTCCCGGCGATCCACCGCAACCGGGCGGAGATCCGCGACATCTTCGCGGCGGAGATGGGTGATGCCGACCCTGGGCTGACCGACGATCCCGCCGTGCTGGCCGAGGCGGCCAGGCGGCACCTGCGGCGCAAGTTCCTGTCCGCGACCGTCGGCATCAGCGGCGCGAACTTCGCCGTCGCCGAGACCGGCACGCTGTGCGTTGTCGAGTCGGAGGGGAACGGGCGGATGTGCGTCACCCTGCCGCGCACCCTGATCACTGTCATGGGCATTGAGAAGGTGATCCCCAGGTGGGCCGACCTGGGCGTGTTCCTGCAGTTGCTGCCGCGGTCGTCGACCGGGGAGCGGATGAACCCGTACACGTCCATGTGGACTGGGGTGACACCAGGCGACGGCCCGCAGTCGGTGCACCTGGTGCTGCTTGACAACGGGCGGACCGCTGCGCTTGCCGATCCGGTCGGGCGTGCGGCGCTGCACTGCATCCGGTGCTCGGCATGCCTCAACGTGTGCCCGGTATATGAGCGGACCGGCGGTCACGCCTATGGCTCGGTTTACCCTGGCCCCATCGGCGCGGTGCTGTCGCCGCAGCTGACCGGGGTTGAGGACAACGCGTCGCTGCCGTATGCCTCGTCGCTGTGCGGCGCGTGTTATGAGGTGTGCCCGGTGAAGATCGATATTCCATCGATCCTGGTGCACCTGCGCGCCCGGCACGTCGAAACTCAGCGCGGTACCCGCCGGGTCCCCTCCGCCGAGGCGATCACGATGGCGGCGGCGTCCTACGTGATGGCCGATGCTGGCCGGTTCGCCGCGGCCCAAGCGGCCAGCAGGTCCGGGCGCCTGCTCGGCAGGCGAGGGAAGATCAGCGCGCTGCCGCCGCCGCTGGCCGGCTGGACCAGGACACGGGACGCGCCAGTCCCGCCCGCGCAGACCTTCCGGCAGTGGTGGCGCGGCCAGCACAGGGACGCCCGGTGAGCGCGCGCGACGAGATGCTGGCCAGGATCTCGGCCGCCGTCGGTCCTGGCGGTGCTGAGTCAGCACAACCGGGTCCTGATCCTGGTCAGGCCCGTGCTGGTGAACCCGCGGTCCGGTACCGGAGCCGGGGCGAGCTGTCCGGCCCCGAACTGCTGGATCTGCTGGCCGGGCGGCTCACCGACTACCGGGCGGTGGTCCGCCGCGCGACGCCGGCCACGCTCGCCGGCGAGATCAGCGCTGCGCTGCAACGGCGTCAGGCACGCCGCGTTGTAGTGCCACCCGCCTTGCGGCTGCCGCTGCCAGAGTTCGCCGCCGCGACCACGGACACGCCGCCGTTCCTCAGCGCAGCCGAGCTGGACGCCGTCGACGGGGTTGTCACCCGCGCCGCGGTTGCGATCGCCGAGACCGGCACTATCGTCCTGGACGGCTCGCCTGATCAAGGCCGGCGGATGATCTCGCTGGTGCCTGACTACCACTTGTGCGTCGTCGAGGCCGGGCAGGTCGTGCATCTGGTGCCGGAGGCGGTGGCCCGCCTGTCCGCAGGCCGGCCGCTGACCTGGATCAGCGGCCCGTCGGCCACCAGCGACATCGAGCTGGAACGGGTCGAGGGAGTGCATGGCCCGAGGACGCTCGAGGTCGTGCTGGTGGCCACGTGACCAGCGCCAGGATGGTACGCCCGGCTGGCAGCACCGACCTGCGGAGCGCGGTCGGGGTAATGGCGCGGGCATTTCACGACGACCCGGTCATGGCGTGGATCTTCCCTGACGAGGCAATGCGACGCCGTCGGCTGCCGCCGTTCTTCGCTTCCGCGATCCGCGGCAACATCCGCCAGGGCAATACCGAAGTGATGGTGACGGGTGAGCAGGTGCTGGGCTGCGTGATCTGGCTCGCACCGGGGACCTGGCGGCCGCCGCTGCGACGGCAGCTCGTAGCGCTGCCGTCCGCCATACTCAGGCTCCGCTCGAGGCTTGCCGTCGCCAGCACCACGTACGGGGCCCTGCTCGCTGTTCATCCGGAGCGGCCGCACTGGTACTTGTCGGGGATCGGCACCGATCCGCCGGTCCAGGGAACCGGTGTCGGAGGCGGGCTGATGCGGTCGCGGCTGGCCCGTTGCGACGCCGCCCGCGAGCCGGCCTACCTGGAATCGAGCAAGGAGATCAACGTGCCGTTCTACGAGCGGCACGGCTTCCGTGTTACCAGGGAACTGACCGTCCCCGGCGGCGGCCCTACGTTCTGGCTGATGTGGCGTGACCCGCAGGAGGTGCGTTGATGGAAGTCATCACCGGGGCCGGAGAATTCGCTGGCACTGGAGTGAGCTGGGTGGAGCAGTTGCGGGTACCCGATCTCAGCGTGGGCACGTATTCGATCCCGGCTGGCGGCACCGACGACCAGGAACCGCATACCGAGGACGAGATTTACGTGATCACGGCGGGACGGGCGATGCTGGAGTCCGGCGGAGAGCGGGCTGCCGTGGGGCCAGGCTCGGTTATCTATGTCCCTGCCGGGGAAGTACACAGGTTTACCGAGATAGTCGAGGATCTCGCGGCGATCGTGGTTTTCGCCCCGGCGGAGTACTCGCGCGCTCAGGTCTGAGCGTGATCAGCGCAGCCGGACGACGCGTAGACGGGGCACGTTATTTCGCTATTACCCCGATTAGGAAGTTAGCGCTACAGTGGGTGATGGGACGGAAACAAATCCGGGGCTAGGCTTGACCGGTCTAGGGGCAGGAGGCGGTCAGGGTGAGCGGTAGGACAGTCCCGGATGCCGAAAGGCTCCTGACGCCGGCCGAGGTGGCGGCGATGTTCCGGGTCGATCCTAAAACCGTGACGCGGTGGGCCAGGGACGGCAGGCTGACATCCGTAAGGACGCTCGGCGGACACCGCCGTTACCGGGAGAGCGAAGTACTGGCGCTGTTGCGGGCAGCGCACTCGGTGACCGGCGAGGGTGAGTCAGAGGCCGGAAGCGGCTAGGCGGCGACGTCCGGCATAAGGGGACTGACGGTCCGTCTGCTTGCCAGGCGCATAACCGGCAAATAACAACCGGGGAGCCTGGCAACCTGACAGGGTGCCGAAGTGGCACTGCCGAAGTGGCACGAGGCTGCGCTCGCGGGATCCAGAATGGCGCCTGACGCATAGAGTGACCCTGTGGCAGATCCGGCGAGCTACCGGCCGGCGCCCGGCTCGATCCCGGAGTCGCCTGGCGTCTATCGCTTCCGCGATGGTCGTGGCCGGGTTATCTATGTGGGCAAGGCCAAGAGTCTCCGCTCCCGGCTCAACTCCTACTTTTCTGACTTCGCCGGGTTGCATCCGCGTACCCAGTCCATGCTGCAGGCCGCCGCGGGCGTGGACTGGACGGTGGTCGGCACTGAGGTCGAGGCGCTGCAGCTTGAGTATTCCTGGATCAAGGAGTTCGACCCGCGGTTCAATGTCCGCTACCGCGACGATAAGAGCTACCCGTACCTCGCTGTCACGATGGATGAGGACTTCCCGCGAGTGCAGGTCATGCGCGGGGCCAAGCGTCGTGGCGTCAGATATTTCGGGCCTTACTCGCATGCTTGGGCAATCAGGGACACCGTGGACACGTTGCTGCGGGTGTTCCCAGTCCGCACCTGCTCGGCCGGGGTATTCAAGCGAGCCGGGCAGATCGGTCGTCCGTGCCTGCTCGGCTATATCGGCAAGTGCTCGGCGCCGTGCGTCGGCCGGATCAGCGAGACCGAGCACCGGGCCCTGGCCGAGGAGTTCTGCGACTTCATGGCCGGGCAGACCGGCAAGTTCACTAAGCGGCTAGAAGCGCAGATGCGCGAGGCGTCCGCCGCCGAAGAATACGAGCGGGCGGCCCGGCTGCGTGACGACATCCAGGCACTGCAGCGCGCGCTGGAGAAGCAGGCCGTCGTGCTACCCGACGGTACCGACGCTGACGTCATCGCGCTTGCCGAGGACCAGCTCGAAGCCGCCGTGCAAGTGTTCTACGTGCGCGACGGCCGGGTGCGCGGCCAGCGGGGCTGGGTGCTTGACAAGGTGGAGGACGTCAGCACCGGCGAACTTGTTGAGCACTTCCTCGGTCAGGTATACGACACCGATCCGGTGGCTGCGGACCGTCCAGCGACCGGCGGCGGCAGAGCAGGCCGCAGCACGTCAAGCAGCGGTGCCGCAGCCGGACAGCCATCGGCGATCCCGCGAGAGGTGCTAGTGCCGGCGCTGCCGCCGGATCCGGCCACTGTCGAGGAGTGGCTCGCCGTGCGCCGCGGCGGGCGGGTGAGTTTGCGAGTGCCGCAGCGCGGCGACAAGAAGGCGCTACTGGACACTGTGGCGAGGAACGCGGGCGAGTCGCTGGCCTTGCACAAGACTCGCCGGGCCAGCGACCTCACCACGCGCAGCGTGGCGCTGAACGAGATCTCCGAGGCGCTCGGCCTTGACGAGGCGCCGTTGCGGATCGAAAGCTACGACGTCTCGAACCTGCAGGGAACACACGTTGTGGCGTCGATGGTGGTGTTCGAGGACGGCCTTGCCAGGAAATCGGAGTATCGCAGGTTCGCGATCAAGGGACTGGACGGGACCGACGATGTGGCGGCCATCCACGAGGTGATCAGCCGGCGGTTCCGCCGCTACCTCGACGAGCGGGCAGCCGAAGCGGAGAGCCTGCAAGCAGCCGCCGCGGGCGAGCCACCGCCCGAGCCAGAGACCCGGCGGAAGTTCGCTTACCCTCCCAACCTGCTGGTGATTGACGGCGGGCCGGCGCAGGTAGCCGCCGCAGTGCGGGCGCTTGACGAACTCGGCATCGTGGATGTTGCGGTGTGCGGCCTGGCGAAGCGGCTGGAGGAGGTCTGGCTACCGGGCGAGGACGGGCCGGTCATCCTGCCGCGCAGCAGCGAGGGCCTGTATCTGTTGCAGCGAGTAAGGGACGAAGCGCACCGGTTCGCGATCACTTATCACCGGGCCAGGCGCGGAGCTGCCCTGACTACCAGCAAGCTCGATGCCATCCCCGGGCTTGGCCCGGCCAGGCGGGCAACGCTGCTACGGAAGTTCGGTTCGGTGCGCAAGCTCAGCGCTGCCACGGTGCAGGACATTGCCGCGGTGCCGGGCTTCGGCTTGCGCACGGCTGAGGCAGTGCACGAGGCCTTGCACCGGGACGGAGTCAGTGCCGGGCACAGTGTCAGCAACGGGCACAGTGTCAGCAACGGGCACAGTGTCAGCAACGGGCACAGTG
>Ga0335072_10009962_pt1 | contig 13692 bp, 11 predicted proteins | sample Lox_Sample_21_FD_206725 | JGI IMG/M metagenome (GOLD analysis project Ga0335072, IMG submission 206725) | Soil microbial communities from Loxahatchee National Wildlife Refuge, Florida, United States - Lox_Sample_2.1 | ecosystem: Environmental > Terrestrial > Soil > Wetlands | place: USA...
CGCGCAGGTCGGCGCCTTCTTCAAGCATGTGGGTGCCGAAGGCGTGGCGCAGGGTGTGGGGGTGGACATCGGCGGGCAGGCCGTGGGCGAGCGCGATGTGCTTGACGATGCGGCCGACGCTGCGTGTAGTGAGTCGCGTGTCGCCACGGAGGCGGAGATTGAGTAACAGTGCCGGTGACGATTTTTGGGCAGCGGCGAGTTTCTGTTCGCGGAGGGGAAGGTAGGCGCGGAGAGCCTGGGCCGCGGCGTCGCCGAGAGGGACATATCGCTCCTTGCGGCCCTTGCCGCGGACGAGGATGGCTTCGTTGGCCCAGTGGATGTCGGCGAGGTCGATGCCGACGAGCTCGGCGTTGCGAATGCCGCAGCCGTAGAGGAGCTCGAAGATGACGCGGTCGCGCTCGGGCCATGCAGCGGTATCGTCGGCAGCGTGCTCGACGACGCGGTTCATTTCCTCGATGGTGGGGACGCGGGGAAGATGTTTGGGAAGCCTGGGTGTGGCAACGAGGGCGGCGGGGCTTTGTTCGACGAGGCCCTGACGGGCGAGCCACTTGAACCAGGAGCGGATGGCGGCAAGCGCGCGGGCGACGGAGGCTTTGGAGAGGCCGTTGTTGTAGAGTTCGGCGAGGTAGGCGCGAATATGAAGATGTTCGATGCGGGTGAGGGCGAAGTCAGAACCGAAGTTTGCAACGATGAAGTCCGAGAAGCTGTGGAGCTCACGGTCGTAGGCGCGGACGGTGTGAGGACTGGCGTTTCGTTCGTGGGCGAGCATGGCGAGGAAGTCGTCGACGCGGCGGACGATGGCGGGTTTTGAGGCGGGTTTGGGGTTCGTCTTTGCAGCGGTCATGAGGGGACTCGTTTGGCGCGCGGATGATGTTCGCGATGGACGGCCTTGAGGCGGCCGAGGGCGAGGTGGGTGTAGACCTGCGTTGTGGCAATGTCGGCGTGGCCGAGGAGGGTCTGGACGGTACGAAGGTCGGCGCCGCGCTCGACCATATGGGTGGCGCAGCTGTGGCGGAGCCTATGCGGACTGGCTGTTGATTCGCTGCTTTTGACCAGGCGCCAAATCCAGGTACGGCTGAGAGGCAGACCCCGCGTAGAGAGGAAGAGGCGGCTGGAGGTTTTGCGGGCAAGGGCGGGGCGGCCGGATTTCAGATATTGTTCGAGCGCTTCGATGGAGGCGCGGCCGAGCGGCACGATGCGTTCCTTGTCACCTTTGCCGCGGACGAGGGCGCGGCCGGCATCGAGCGAGAGATCGGCAACGTTGAGGCCGATGAGTTCGGAGACGCGGAGGCCGGCGGCATAGAGCAGCTCGAGGATGGCGCGATCGCGCAGGGCGATGGCGTCGGCCTGAGGATGGCCGGCGGCAAGAGCGGCGCGCTCCATCATGGAATCGACTTCGGCGACGGCCAGCGATTTGGGGAGGACTTTCCAGGTCGAAGGCGATTCGAGGTTCAGCGTGGGATCGCGATGGATACGCTTGTCGAGCAGAAGCCAGCGATAGAAGCCGCGCAGGCAGGAAAGCTTGCGGGCAGCGGAGCGCGACTCGACGCTGTGCTTCGCGAGATGGGCAAGGAATCCGGAGACCTGTTGTTGCGTGGCCTCGAGGAGGGGAGCGGACTGGTCTTCGAGGAATTCGCAGAACTGGAGGAGGTCGCGCTCGTAGGCTTCGCAGGAGAGCGGGCGCAGACCCTTTTCGACGCGCAGATACGCGAGGTATTCGCGGATGAGGGCGGAGTTGGCGGGGCCGGCCTGCTTCGCTTTCGGGGGAGCGGTCACGTTCTTATTATCGAAGAGCCGGCGGGCTGGGGATGAGTGTCGAGGATGGTTCGCGGTCCTGGCGGGCGGATGCGGTTCGCGGTCCTGGCCGGACGCGGACGCGCTTCTCCTGCTTATGTTTCGCGGTAATTGAGAAGAAGCAGCCCGATGAGGATCAGGCAAAGGGGCCAGATCCACGCGGCGATGCGTTGCGAACGGGATGCCTGGACTGTGGGGACAGAATCGTCGAGGCGGAGCTCGAGCCAGCGTCCCCATCCCGCGGCGGCGCCGAGGATGGCGATGGGGGTGTGGCTGAGTTCGGCAAAGACCTCGTCATTGCCTTCGCCGAGAGCGTGCGTGTGGGTGAGGAGCAGCGCTCCGCCGACGGCGCAAAGGATGGGAAAGAAGAAGCCCGCGCGCGGCCAGCGCAGACGTCCAGCCTGGACACCGGTTTCGAAAACCGCGAAGACAGCGATGACGACGGCGTAGAGGCGATGCTGGAGGACATCGGGGGCGGTGAAGCTGGCCCAGAAGGGGCGCGGGCCGAGCGGCCAGCATTCGGGATCGGCGCGGACCAGGATGAAGAGGGAGAGGCCGAGGAAGAGCATCGGCCAACAGCGTGCCCAATGCTGATGCGGCAACCGGGAAAGGAGCGCGAGCAGGCCGGCGATGAGGACGATGAGGCCGGCCCAGTGGTGGTTGTATTCGGACCAGGCGCGGTCGTTGGCGTCGCTCGCACTGCCGCCGGTATAGGTGGCTTCGCGCACGGCGACGCTGAGCGGCGTGGGTGGGGCGAGTTGGGCGAACGACGGCGTGTGAAAGGCGGGCCAGCGCCAGTGCATGCGCGCGACGACCTGGTGGCCGGTGAGCATGTCCTGTGGGGTCTCGTCGACCGAGGGCGATTGCGCGGTGAGCGAGGCGGCGGCGAGGATGACGGTGAAGCCGAGGCCGATTTCGGTTTCGCTGAAGCGGCGCAGGCGGAAGAGCAGCGGAGCCGGGTTGACGTGGGCGCGGCGCAGAGCGAGGAAATTGCCCGCGCCGAGGACGAGGATCAGGACCGTCAGGATGATTTTGGCGGAGAGAATCAGGCCGTAGGAGGTTCCGTACATTCCCTGCCATGAGCCGGCATAGAACCAGGAGAGGCCGAAGCCAGCGAGGATCAGCGTGGCGACGCCGATGACGGCCATGGTGGAGAATCGGCGTGCGAGCCGGCGCGCGGTGCCGGGATCATCAACGAGCCTGAGAGAGAAAAGCAGGCAGGGCAGGGCACCGATCCATGCGGCCATGCCGAGATGATGGGCAGCGGTGAAGAGCAACAGCAGGGGGCGATGATCCATGCGCGAAGCGGCGTGGCTGAGGGCGACGGACGCAGCGAGCGCTACGAGCAATGCGATGAGCGGCGCCAGGAGGCGGGAGCTGATTCGCAGCAGCAGGAACAAGGTCAGGGAGGCGCAGGCAAAGACGGCTCCGGCGAGGAAAAACGGTTCCGCGACCATCTCTCGCCAGCCGAGACCCGCGCTGCCCATCAGTTCCGCTGAACTGGTGGCGAGAAGCGCGATCTGAGCAAGAGCAAGGGCGAGGGAGAAACCAGCGGCGATATGACGGAGACGGGTCCGGGCTTCAGCGGATAACTCTGCGGGCCTGGCGACGAAGAGAAGGAAGAAGAGTCCACCGAAGGCCAGCGCTTCGAAGGAGAACGACACGGCTCGCAAGAGCAGAGAGAGCAGGTCGAAGTCGCGAACGAACCAGATCAAAGGGGGGCGCTAGCGGACGGCGAAGGGAATCTCGCCGCGGGTGATGTGGCCATCGGTGGAGAGCGCCTGCCAGCGCAAGGTGTAGCTGCCAGGCTTGAGGTGCGTATGGGCGTCGAGATTCGTCTCGTTGCTCTGGCTGTCGAGGGTGAGGCGCTGGGTCTGTCCGCCCGCGAGGACGAGAGTGATCATGGAACCTTTGGTCTCGACGCGCGAATTGAATTTGAGATCGATGGCAATGTCGGGGCCGGGCACGGTGGCGTTGGCCGCGGGCGCGCTGGAGAGAAGATGGGCGTGGGCAAACGCGAGGCGAGGCAACAACAGGCAGCTACAGACGGCCAGAGCTGCGATCGGGAGCCGCTTCACGGGCATGAGTTGAGCCTCCTGACACAGGATGTCGCGCCGCATCTCGATGTTGCCGGGGATGCAGCAGCGCAGTAGTCCAAAAATATCATGCAGGCGTCAGGACTTTGTCAGTGGAATCATCGCGCGGCAGGCATGGCTTCGGCGAGGAGGAGAACGCCGATGGCGGCGAGGCCGACATAGATCAGCCGGAGAAAGACGTCGCCATGGAGACGACGGTTGATGGCTCGGCCGAGAAAGACAGCGGGTAGCATGACGGGCAGCGAGAGGAGGTAGTCCCGCGTGACGGCGGGAACCCAGAGCCCGGCGAGCCAGTAGCCGACCATGGCCAGCAGGCTCGCAGGCAGAAAGTAGGCCTGCAGCGTGGCGCGAAAGTGCTGCACGTTCCAGCGGCGAAGAGTTCCGTAAACGACCAGGGGAGGGCCATTCATTCCGTAGGCGCCGCCCAGCACGCCGGCGCTGAAACCGCAGGCCAGCAACCATCCAGGCTGGTCCCGTTCGAGTTTCATCGGCGCACGTCCGAGGAGGGAGAAGACCGCGAAGGTGACGATGATGGCGCCCAGTGCGGCTTTGACGATGGACTGGTGGTGGCTGGTGAGCAGGAGCAGGCCGCAGGGCAGGCCGGGCAGGGTGGCCAGCAGGAGCCATCCGGCGCTGCGGAAATGGATTTCGCGCCAGTCCTGGGCTACGACGACGGCCGCGATGGTGATGGAGAGCAGCACAGCCAGCGGCGCGGCAACCTGCAGGGGGAGAAACAACGCCAGCAACGGGACAGCGATGAGCGCTTCGCCAAAACCAAACGCGGAACGGATGAGGGTCGCCAGGAAAACGATGGGCAGGATATGGAGAGCAGCAGATTCGATCGGAATCTCCGGGTTGGGAAAGCGGGATTATCGCGAGGCGGCGCGCACGGACTTGCCACTGATCTCGGCGGCGCGGGCTTCGGCGTAGGCAGCGGCGCCCATGAGTGCGGCGCGGCTTTCCAGGATGATGTGCACGGGGGTGTGGATCAGAACCTCGGAGAGACGGCCCTTGTCGGTAAAAGCTCCCATGAAGACGCCGCTCTTCATGGTCCTGAGCATTTTGGGCGCGATGCCCCCTCCGAGGTACATGCCGCCGGTGGCCAGAACGGTGAGCACCATGTTGCCGGCCTCTGCGCCGTAGGAGGCGACGAACATCTCCAGCGCCTTGGCGCAGATTTCACTTCCGCCGGCTTCGCCCACTTCGGTGATGACAGCGTTCGGGTCTTCGGTCTCCATGCGCTGCTTCAGCCATTTGGGCTCTTCCATTCCTTTTTCATGGTGCAGGAAGGTGTAGATATTGGTGAGGCCGGGACCGGAGATGACGCGCTCGTAGCTCACGCGTCCGTTGAGTTTGCGCATGAGCCAGCCGAGCAACTCCGTCTCCAGCTCGTTGCGTGCGGCGAAATCCGAGTGGCCGCCCTCGGAAGCCATGGGCACATGGGTCTTGCCATTCCACACCAGAACACCTTCGCCGAGGCCGGTTCCGGCGGAAACCAGGGCGCGATTGCCCACCGCGGCCGGGTCGCCTGGATTGAGGGTGAGAATCTGTTCCGGGGTCAGCTCGGGAATGCCGTAGCCGTTGGCCTCAAGATCGTTGATGAGGAAGAGATGGGTGATGTTCAGAGCAGCGGAGAGCTCGCGGGCATCCAGCACCCAGGGGAGATTCGTGAGGCGCAGGCGTCCGCCGCGGACGGGGCCGGGAACGCCGAAACAGGCGGCGCTGATTTCAGGGTTCGAACTTTCCGCGAGGAAGCGCTGGACGATTTCCTGCAGGCCGCTGAATTCGTGCGCGGGAAAGCGCTCATCGCGGACGTGAACCAGCTGGCCGTGATCGAAGCTGTAGAGTGCGAGGTGAACCTTGGTGCCGCCCACGTCCCCGGCGAGAATCATCTTTCAATCTCCAGTGTTCCAATGCCGTCCCGGCCAGGCGGGGGCAAATGCGCCGCGGCCTCTTTGTCGAGGAGGAAGAACAACCGGCCATTTTGCGGCTGAATGAGCTGCGAGGGAAGGGTTTCGGGATCGTAAGGACCCTGGAGCACGCGGCCGAGGGGATCGGCTTTGGCCGCGCCGTCGATGAGGAAGAAGACGTTGCGTGCGGCGTTGATGACGGGCCAGGTGAGGGTAATGCGCCAGGTCTGGGTTTGCTGGGGAACGTGATTGGCCACGGCGATGCGGATCATTTCATGCAGCGCAGCGGTGTGCGGAAAAAGCGAAGCGCAGTGGCCGTCGTTCCCCATGCCAAGCTGAACCACATCGAAGACCGGACCCTGAGCGCCTTCGAGGCGATAGTGTGCACGAATCGCAGATTCATAGCGAGCGGCGGCTTCTTCGGGATCGAGTTCGCCTTCGATGCGGATGACATGATCGGCCGGCAGCGGCACTTTGCTGAGGAGCAGGTCGCGCGCGACGCCGTAATTGCTGTCGGGGTGTTGGGGGGGAACGCAGCGCTCGTCGACCCAGAAGATCCAGAGTTGGTCCCACGGGATGGCCGCGCGATAAGGCTGCTGCGGGTCGGCGAGGAGGGAGAAGACGGGCCTGGGACTGCCGCCGCCGGAAATGGCGATGCGGGCGATGCCGCGTGCGGCGACGGCGGATCGAATGCCTTCGACGAATCGCTCGGCGGTGGCGCGAGAGAGCGCATCCTGCTGCGGGAAGACGCGATATTCAACGTGGATCTTTTTGGCCATGTTTCCTGCGGGGCTGGTAGAGAGGTGATGGGCCGGCGAATCGCGCAAAGCGGCATTCTATCGCCAAGGCGACGATGACGAAAGACGCGCTAGAGTTTCGGCGGCACCTCTGCGGTATGCCAGACATGACCATCGCGGCCGATGAGTTCGTCGCCGCATTCCGGACCCCAGGTGCCGGCGGCGTAGTTGGGGAAGGTCTGAGGATACTTCTTCGCCCAGGCATCGATGACCGGCGTGTAGAGCGCCCAGGTGGTCTCGACGCCGTCGCGATGGGCGAACAGTGTTGCGTCGCCGAGCATGGCATCGAGAAGCAGACGCTCGTAACCGTTGGCCGAGGACGAACCGAAGGCCTGGGCATAGTTGAAGTCCATGGTGACCGGGCAAACGGCCATCTGCGGGCCGGGAACCTTGGCGCCGAAGCGGAGGGCGATGCCTTCGTCGGGCTGAATGCGCATGGTGATCACATTGGGCTGGATGTCGGTGCAGGGACCGTGCATGTGCGCGCCAAAAAGTAACATCGGCGGTTGCTTGAACTGGATGGTGATCTCGGTGACGCGACGGGCGAGGCGTTTGCCGGCGCGCAGATAGAAGGGGACGCCGGCCCAGCGCCAGTTGTCGATTTCAAGACGAACCGCGGCGTAGGTTTCGGTCTGCGATTTCGGATCGACGCGATCCTCTTCGCGATAGCCTTTGACCATCTGATTGTCGACGATGCCGGGGCCGTACTGGCCGCGCACACAATCGAAGATGTTCAGAGGCTTGATCGAGCTCCACAACTTAATTTTTTCGCCGCGCACGGCATCGGCAGCAAAGCTGGCGGGCGGCTCCATGGCGACGAAGGAGAGCAGTTCCATCATGTGGTTCTGAACGACGTCGCGCAGGGCTCCGGCTTTCTCGTAGAACGGGCCACGGCCTTCGATGCCGATACTCTCGGCCGCGGTGATCTGAACGTGATCGACGAAGTTGCGATTCCAGATGGGCTCGAAGATGCCGTTGGCAAAGCGGAAGACCAGCACGTTCTGCACGGTTTCCTTGCCGAGGTAGTGGTCGATGCGGAAGATCTGACTCTCGGTGAAGACGGTGTTGACGTCGTCGTTGAGTTCTTTGGCGCTTTCCAGATCGTGGCCGAAGGGCTTTTCAATGATGATGCGGACGGTTCCGACTTCAGGCTTCGCCATGCCGTGCGAGCCGAGACGATGGACGATGTCGGCGAAATAGTCGGGGGCGGTGGCGAGATAGAAGAGGCGATTGCCGCGTGTGCCGTAGTCGCGATCGTACTGGCTGAGCAGCTCGCGGAGGGAAGCGTAGCCTGGATCGCTGTCGAAATCCATGGCGTGGTAGCTGATCTTCCTGATGAATTCGTCGAGCTTGTCCGCGCCGTTCTGGACGCCGCCGAATTCGACGATGCCCTGACGCATGTCTTCGGCGAAACTATCGCCGAGATTGCGGCGCGCGACACCGACGATGCGGAACTGCTCAGGAAGCAGGCCCGCCTGTTCCAGATGAAAGAGGGCGGGCAGCAACTTGCGTTTGGTCAGATCGCCGGATGCGCCGAAAATGACCGCGACCGCGGGCTCGGGAATGCGCTCCTGGACCTGGGACGCGGCCTGCTTGACGTCCTCGGGCGAAACTCTGACTTCGGTGGTTGCCATGGATGTGCCCCTTTCGGCGATGAGCGGCGTATTTCTCAAAGCCGCTGCTATGCGGCGACTTCCTTTTCGGTCTTTACGGCATGTCCGCCAAACTCATTGCGCATGATGGCGAGCATGCGATCGGTGAAGTTGTATTCTTCGCGGCTGCGGATGCGACGCAGCAGCGATTCGGTGATAACGGGCGCAGCGACGTTGAGGTTGATGGCCTCAAAGACGGTCCAGCGGCCTTCGCCGGAATCTTCGACGTAAGGCTCGAGGCCCTTCAGCTCGGGATTGCGCGCGAGTGCATCGGCGGTGAGATCGAGAAGCCAGGAACGCACGACGCTGCCGTAGCGCCAGATCTGCGCGATCTGAGGAAGGTTGAGCTCGAGCTCGTCCTTTTTTTCCATGATGGCGAAGCCTTCGGCGAAGGCCTGCATCATGCCGTACTCGATGCCGTTGTGGACCATCTTGACGAAGTGGCCGGAGCCGGCGGGACCGACGTGACCCCAGCCTTTGTCTTTGGCGGGCGCCAGGGTTTCGAAGATGGGATAGAGCCGCTCGACGGCATCGTCGTCGCCGCCAATCATCATGCTGTAGCCCTCTTTGAGGCCCCAGACACCGCCGGAGGTTCCGACGTCAACGAAGTTGAAGCCCTCGGGTTTGAGTTCGCGATGGCGCCGCTGGCTCTCCTCGTAGTTGGAATTGCCGCCGTCGATGAAGGTGTCGCCCTTCTGCATCAGGGGCTTCAGTTTCGCGATGGTGTCGTCGACAGGCTTGCCCTGGGGAACCATGATCCAGATGGCGCGGGGTGCGGCGAGATTCTTCACGAGATCTTCGAGAGTGGAGACGCCGGTTGATCCGGAGTCGCTGAGGCGCTTCACCGCTTCGGCGCTGAAGTCGAAGCCGACGACTTTGTGTCCGCCGAGACGAAGGCGTTCCGCCATGTTGCCGCCCATTCTGCCCAGCCCGATCATTCCGAGTTCCATGGTTGCATCCTCCGCGATTCCGCGTTTTGACTTTGTCAGGCCTCTTGCACCCTCAGCCCGTGAAAGCGATCGCTGAGAGAGACGCCCAGCTTCAGCAGCTCGCCGATGAGTTGCTCCGAGCCCTGGTAGCGAATGCCGTGAATGCCGAGCGAGTCAGCAGCGGCAACGTTTTCCGCGCGATCATCGATGAAGACAGCGTGCTCGGGGTCGCGCTGCAGCACATCGAGCGCGATCTGAAAGATTCTGCGGTCCGGCTTGCGGACTCCGAGATAGCAGGAACTGAAGAAGGCGTCGAATTCCTCAAGGAGGCCGAATTTCTGCAGGCGGAATTCGTTCATGGCGCGAGCTTCGTTGTTGACCGCGGCGAGCACATATAGTTCGGATGCTGCGAGCTGGCGAAGGATTCCGATGGCGCTGTCCGGAAGGAGCGTGGACTGGGCGCGCATGGCATCGAGGAACTCCGCCTGGGTGAAGGGGCGAGGCTCATAGAAGACGGTGCGGCGCAGGTATTCGTCGACTCCGATGTCGTCGCGTTCCCAGGCCTGATCGACCTCGGCGTGACGACGGTCAAATTCGGCATGGTCGAGCGCAAAATGCGTGAGCACGGCATCGCGCTGCTGATGGTCCCAGCCGTTGGTCAGCAGGACGCCGCCGATATCCCACAGAATGGTGCTGATGCCGTCCATGGCATCTCCCGATTGGAATTGCCGACTTGCGGTTGGTGAAGCCTGGGTCCGAGCGATTCTACGGTCTTGCTGTTTCCGCAATGTTACGAGCTTCCGACATATTGCGGGCTTCGATGGATTTGACCTTGTTAAGGCGGCGCACGTAGCGTTCGACCTGGGACTGGAATTTGGCTTCGAGGAAAGCGGCGACCAGATCGAAGGCCAGCTCCTGACCGATGATGCGCGCGCCCAGCACGAGGACGTTCATGTCATCGTGCTCGACACCCTGGTGGGCGGAGTAGTGGTCGTGGCACATGCAGGCGCGGATGCCAGGCATCTTATTGGCCGCCACGCAGACGCCCACACCGCTGCCGCAGATCAGGATGCCGCGTTCAGCGCGGCCGGCCATCAGGGCGCGGCCGACAGCCTCGGCGAAATCGGGATAGTCGGAGGGCTCGGTGCTGAAGGCTCCCAGATCGACAACCTCGTGACCCAGACGTTCGAGGTAGCCGCGCACGTCTTCCTTGAGCGGGTATCCGGCGTGATCGGCAGCGATGACCAGCTTCATGGCTATTTCCCTGCCAGAGCCGGTTCGGCCTTGCGAGCGCGTTCCACCAGAGCTTTGGCGCGGGCGACAACGTTGTCGGTGCCGAAGCCGAGCTTCTCGAGGACCGTGGCGCCAGGGGCCGAAGCGCCAAAGCGGTCCAGACCGATCACATCACCGTCACGTCCCACATACTTCCACCAGCACAGCGTCGAGCCGGCTTCGATGGCCAGCTTGGGCAAGTGGTCGGGGAAGATGGAGGCTTTGTAGCTGTCGGACTGCTCCTCGAAGATGCGGAAGCTGGGCATGGAGACGACGCGGGCGACGATGCCGTCTTTCTTCAGCTGCTCGGCGGCGCGGATGGCGGGCCACAACTCGGCGCCGGTGCCCACGATGAGCACATCGGGCGCATCACTTCCCTGCTCCACGATGTAAGCCCCGCGGCGGACACCCTCGAAGACACGCTGCCGGACGGGGTCGAGGATGGGCAGGTCCTGACGGGAGAGGGCAAAGAACGAGGGCCCCTTGCGCTCAAGTGCCAGGCCCCACACGGCGGAAGTCTCATTGGCATCGGCAGGGCGGAAATCTGTGAGATGAGGGATGGCGCGCAGCATGGTGAGCTGCTCGACGGGCTGGTGCGTGGGGCCGTCTTCGCCGAGGCCGATAGAGTCGTGGGTGAACACGAAGATGGAGTGCGACTGCATGATCGACGCGATGCGAATCGCCGGCTTGGCGTAGTCACTGAAGCAAAAGAAGGTCGAGCCGTAGGGAATGACGCCGCCATGGACCGCCATTCCGTTGACGGCGGCACACATACCGAACTCGCGAACGCCGAAGTAGATGTTCTGGCCCTTCGGGTCGAGATGGAAATTTCCGCTGTCTTTGATGACCGTCTTGGTGGATGTGGAAAGGTCGGCGGCGCCACCCAGCAGTTCGGGGACGTATTTCACAAAAGCGTTCATCACGGTGTTGCCGGCGGTGCGGGTAGCGACGGGCTTGGTGTCGGCCGGGAACTGCGGCAGGCTTTGCTGCCAGCCGTCTTTGAGGCGGCCTTCCTGGACGCGCTCGAATTCCGCGGCGAGATCGGGAAACTGCTTTTTGTAGCCGGCGAAGAGGGCGTTCCAGTCCGATTCTTCTTTGGCGCCGCGATCGACGGCCTGGAGCCAGTTCTTTGCGGCGTCCTCGGGGACCCAGAAGGTCTTGTCTTCGGGCCAATGGAGGTTCTTTTTGGTCTGCTTCACGGCTTCGGCGCCGAGCGCTTCACCGTGAGCCTTGCTGGTGCCGGCTTTCGGGCTGCCGTAGCCGATGACGGTGCGGACGGCGATGAGGGAGGGCTTGTCCTTAACGGACTGAGCGGCTTCGATGGCTTTGGAAATGCCTTCCAGGTCGTTGCCGTCTTCGACGATCTGAACGTGCCAGTGATAGGCCTCGAAGCGCTTGAGGACATCCTCGGTGAAGGAGAGCTCGGTGGGGCCGTCGAGCGAGATGAGGTTGTCGTCGTAGAGGAAAATCAGTTTGCCGAGGCCGAGGGTTCCGGCCAGGGAGGCGGCTTCATGCGAGACGCCCTCCATCAGATCGCCGTCGCCGCACAGTCCATAGGTGAAGTGATCGACGATGTCGAAACCGGGGCGATTGTAGACAGCGGCGAGATGTTTCTCGGCCATGGCCATGCCGACGGCCATGGCAAATCCCTGGCCGAGGGGGCCGGTGGTGACCTCGACGCCATCAGTGTCGCCATATTCCGGATGCCCCGGCGTATTCGATCCCCACTGGCGGAACTGCTGCAGGTCGGCGATGGAGACGTTGTATCCGGTCAGGTGCAGAACGCCGTAGAGCATGGCGGAGGCGTGGCCATTCGAGAGCACGAAGCGGTCGCGATTGGACCATTTGGAGTGCTTCGGGTTGTGCCGCATGTATTTGTGGAAGAGGAGATAGACGATGGGCGAATCGCCGAGAGGCGCTCCGGGGTGGCCGCTGTTTGCTTTTTCCACGGCGTCGACAGCAAGGAAGCGCAAGGCGTTAATCGACAACTGATCGAGCTCATTCATAATCCTGATTTCTCCTCCTGGGTTGGCTGCTGGGATGTCGCGGAAGGATTCGGATGGTCGAAATCTAATTCTCGCTCTCCCGGTTGAGATGACGCAAACAACGTGCCGGTCTCATGGCCCGATGTCGACGTCGAAATTGCGTCCTTCCCAGCGGTTTTCGTCCGGCCAGAACAGGGTAAAAGAAAGCGCGCCGGTTTGCCCTGGGCTGGTCGGCAGGTCAGCATAGGAGCCGGCGTAGCCCACCTGGGTGCTCTCGAAGGAGCGGGTGGTTTTCCATTGATCCGAACTCCAGGTAACGCAAAAGCGCGCCGCCGAGGTAATGCGGAGGGTCTTGCCTGCGGGGATGTCGCGAATCTGCCGGCGCGACACTTTGAAGACTTCGATCTGGCTGGGAGGATGATGGCCGCGCGCGTATCGTTCTTCGACGACGGGGATGCGGTCGACGACCTGGCGGTCGTGCGCTGAACGCAGCAGCTTGAGATATTCAGAGTGCGCCCAGACCAGCGGCATCGCTGAGCCCGCGGGCCCGCCGAAAACAAGGCCATTTCGATCGGGCTCGTCCCAGATCTGTTCGGGCAGCATGCCTCCGCTGGAGGCGCATCTCTCGATGGTCTCGATCAGGTCGTGAATGTTGCGACCTGCAGCCAGCTCATAGTGGGCGCGCTCGCCGGTGAGCAGCGGCCAGGCGCGGCCCTTGCCCCAGCCGAGGAACGGTCCGCCGTCTTCGCGCTGACCGTAGCCGTCGTGGTTGTAGCGCTTCCAGCAGGGACCTTTGGGGGTGTCGACTTTGAGGACGTAGTCGACCACTTTGAGGGAATCGACGATGAGCGGGTCGTCCGCAGCGCGAACGCCGTAGCGCACCAGTTCCAGGAAACCGGCGTCGATAATCTCGCGCGCCTCGAACTCCGATTGTTCGCCGGGCGGGATGTTGTTGATGTGAACCATCTCGCGACCGCACTCCTCGTGGGCGTAGGGGTCGCCACATTCCGGCGGGCGAATACGCATGTAATGCCGCTTCACGTCGGGGTGGAGGATGCCGTTGTTGGTCACGGTCCAGTCTTCGAGGTGGCTTTCGATCCAGTCGGCATGGGCTTCGAGGAAATGGGCCAGTTCGGGAGCATCGTGGGCGCGCGCCATGTCGGCTGCGCAAATGAGACCGGAAATGACGGCAGCGAGCGTGGAGGGCGAGTAGCCGGCGGTTTCTTCCCATCGCTCCTGCTGGGTGACGGGAGCATA
>Ga0335072_10009963_pt1 | contig 13692 bp, 11 predicted proteins | sample Lox_Sample_21_FD_206725 | JGI IMG/M metagenome (GOLD analysis project Ga0335072, IMG submission 206725) | Soil microbial communities from Loxahatchee National Wildlife Refuge, Florida, United States - Lox_Sample_2.1 | ecosystem: Environmental > Terrestrial > Soil > Wetlands | place: USA...
GTACGGTACCTGAGCCTTCCACTGCCGGGCGTGCACGATCGCCCAGGACGTGAGCAGCAGGATCGTCGGCTCGCCCGCGCCGAATACCTCGTAACCGATCGTGACGCCGTCGCGCTTGATGAAGCCTTCGGCGTCGGGATACCTCGCCCGCATGGCCGCCTCCCCTGGAAAATTCCCGCTCTGCCTGTCATCCACACTGATCGCAGCTGGATTGCCATGCTAAGAAACCCCGCCGAACGCGAGTCGCTCACGGGCCTGGCGTTCCGTGGGACTCTATGAGGATGCTCGACGATGACGCGGTAACGGACGCGGCGCGGCGCCTGCTGGCGGCCGAGCGCTCCCGCGAGCCGATCCGCCAGCTGTCCCTGCAGTACCCGGACATGACGATCGAGGACGCCTACCGCGTGCAGCGGGCGCTGGTCGCGCTCAAGGTGGCCGAGGGGCGGACGATCAAGGCCCGCAAGATCGGCCTTACCTCGCGAGCCATGCAGCAGGCCACCTCGATCAGCGAGCCGGACTACGGCGTCATCTTCGATGACATGTTCTTCGACGACGGCGGGACCGTGCCGGCCGGGAGGTTCATCCGCCCGCGGATCGAGGTCGAGCTGGCCTTCGTCCTCGACCAGCCGCTGAAGGGACCCGGGGTGACCGCGCTCGATGTCCTGGACGCGACCCGGTGGGTCACCCCGGCGCTGGAGATCCTGGATGCGCGGGTGCAGATGACCGACCCGCAGACCGGTCACCTGCGCACCGTGGTCGACACGATCTCGGACAACGCGGCCGACGCCGGGATCGTGGTCGGCGGCCGCGCCGTCCGTCCCGACGCCTGTGACCTGCGCCGGGTCGCCGCCCTGCTCTACCTCAACGAGGGGATCGAGGAGACCGGGGTGGCAGCGGGCGTGCTCGGCCACCCGGCCAACGGCGTGGCCTGGCTGGCCAACCGGCTCGCGCCGTACGACGAGCACCTGCCTGCCGGGCAGGTCATCCTGGCCGGGTCGTTCACCCGGCCGGTCTTCGTCCGGGCCGGGGACGTGATCCACGCGGACTTCGGCGAGCTCGGGGCGGTGACATGCCGGTTCCAGTGAACGGCCCGCTGGCCGGAATCACCGTGGTCTCGGTCGAGCAGGCAGTCGCGGCACCGTTCGCCACCCGCCAGCTGGCCGACCTGGGCGCCCGGGTGATCAAGGTCGAACGGCCGGGCACGGGCGACTTCGCCCGGTATTACGACACGACGGTCAAGGGCCTGGCCAGCTACTTCGTCTGGCTCAACCGGGGCAAGCAGTCGCTGAGCCTGAACCTCAAGAGCACCGCGGGCCGGTCGGTCCTGACCCGCCTGATCGACCGCGCGGACGTGTTCGTGCAGAACCTGGCCCCGGGCGCGGCGGCCCGGATGGGGCTGTCGGCGCGGGCCCTGCGCGGCCGCGACGAGCGGCTCGTGGCGTGCGACATCTCCGGCTACGCGCCGGACGGGCCGTTCGGCGACCGCCGGGCGTACGACCTGCTGATCCAGTGCGAGACCGGCCTGCTCTCGGTCACCGGCACCCCGGACGCACCGGCCAAGGCCGGCATCTCGGTGGCCGACATCGCGGGCGGCATGTACGCGTTCAGCTCCATCCTCGCCGCGCTGTACGCCCGGGAACGCACCGGCGCCGGCGCCGCGCTGCAGGTCTCGCTGTTCGAGTCGCTGACCGAGTGGATGGCCCAGCCCATGTACTACGCCATGTACACCGGCGTTCCGCCGGAGCGGACCGGGACCAGCCATGCGACGATCGCGCCCTACGGGGCGTTCCGGACCGGCGGCGGCGGTACGGTGCAGCTCGGGGTGCAGAACGAGCGCGAATGGCGTCGGCTCTGCGAGCACGTGCTGGGGCGGCCCGAGCTGGCCGATGACCCGAGGTTCGCGACCAACACGGCGCGGGTCGGCGCGCGAGCTGAACTGCACCGCGAGATGGAGGCCGCGCTGAGCGCACACTCGGCGGATGAGGTGCTCGCGCTGCTGGATGCCGCCCAGATCGCGAACGCCCGGCTCAACACGGTCGGTGACCTGCTCGCTCACCCGCAACTCGAGCACCGCTGGGCCGAGATGGGATCACCGGCCGGCCCGATACGGAGCCTGCCCTTCCCGGTCGGCACCGGCGGCGCGGCGCCCGCCGTCGGTCCCATCCCGGCTGTCGGCCAGCACACCGACGCCATCCTGGCCGAACTCGGGCTCACCGAAGCCGAGGTCACGGCGCTGCGCGACGCCGGGACGGTATGAGCGGCCGATTGATCAGGCTCGGGGCCGATTGGTCAGGCTCGGGGCCGGTCGCGGTGCCGCGGGCCGAGCAGGGCCTGAGTGGCCTGGACCGCGACCTCGGTGATGCCGCCGATATCATCGCCGTCCTCGACCGTGGTGGCGATCAGCTCGCGCAGGCCGCCGAGTAGCAGGATCGCGAGCTGGCGCGAGGGCGGGGCGACGCCCGCGGCGCGCAGCTCCGCGGTGCCGCTGAGGTTCTGGATGAGCACGACGAAGGCCTCGAGCGACTCGCGCTGCAGGTGGCGGGCGTCGGAGCCGAGCGAAGGAAGGTCCCGGATCCAGCTCAGCGTGAGGGTCAGGTCAGATTGCGCACATCCGATCCAGGCCTCGACGGCCTGCCGGACCTGGGCGTCCCACGGTGCGCCCGGATCGACCGCAGCCGCGATCTGGCGCACCATCGCCGCGTTGGACTCCTGGAGCAGGGCGACGAAACAGGCCTGCTTGCTCGGGAAGTGCTCATAGAACGTACGGCGCGAGGTGCGGGCATGGCGTACCACGTCCGCGACCGTCGAGTCGCGGAAGCCGACCTCGCGAAGGGCGGCGGCCATGCCCTCAAGCAGCCGCCGGCGGAACTCGGCCGGCGCTGCCCCCGTCTCGGGGCTCGTGACCTCGGTCTGCGCGGTGCTCACGGTCGTCACGCTATCCCTCCTCAGGCGGGCTTGGCCCGGCCTGCGGCCACCGGCTTGCACATCATGGTACTCTGACGTACCGTCGATCTGGTACGTTCGCGTACCGCAGATCGGCGGCACGGATCGGAGGCGCGCATGAACACCGTGACCCTGCCGGATGGCCCAGCACTGCCGCGTTTCGTGCAAGGCGGCATGGTGATCGCCGCCCCGCTGTGGATGATGCGCTGGCTGCACGGCCGCTATGGCTCCGACTTCATGATCAACGTCCCGATCTTCGGGAAAGCGCTCGTGATCAGCGACCCGGCCGAGGTCAAGCAGCTGTTCATGACCAGTCCGGAGATCGCCGACATCCTCGATTTCAACCTGGGCCTGATACTCGGCCCCAACTCCTTCTTCGCGATCAGCGGTGACACGCACCGCAAACAGCGCAAGCTGCTGACCCCGCCGTTCCATGGCCGGCGGCTGCGCGCCTACGAAGCCATCATCGAACAGGAAGCGGCCCGCGAGATGGCGGCCTGGCCGCAGGGCCGCGAGTTCGCCACGCTGGGCCCGATGATGCGCATCACGCTCAACGCGATCCTGCGGGCGGTGTTCGGCGCGGACGGCGCCGAGCTGGCCGAGCTGCGGGAACTGCTCCCCGCGATGGTCAAACTCGGCTCGCGGCTCGTCGCCCTGCCGATTCCGCGTGCCGATCTGGGCCGGTGGAGCCCGTGGGGCCGGGCGCACGCCTACCGCCGCGAGTACGACGCGATCATCGACCGGCTGATCGCGGCCGCCCGCCAGGATCCCCGGCTGGACGAGCGGGACGACGTCCTCGCGCTCATGCTGCAGAGCAGGTACGACGATGGTGCGGGGATGAGCCGCGACGAGATCTCCGATCAGCTCCTGACCCTGCTGACCGCCGGCCACGAGACCACGGCGACGACGCTGGCCTGGGCCGTCGAGCGGCTGCGCCGGCATCCGGCCGTGCTGCGCCGGCTCGCCGACGAGGCCGACGCCGGCGGGTCGCAGCTGCGCGAGGCCACGATCCTGGAGGTCCAGCGCGTGCGGCCGGTCATCGACGCGACGCTCCGCAAGGTACGCGGGCCAGACCTGCGGCTGGGGCGGTGGACGCTGCCGAAGGGACAGGTCGTGCTGGTGAGCATCTACCTGATCCACCGGGACGAGACCCTGTTCCCGAACCCGTTGCGTTTTGACCCGGACCGCTTCGTGGGTAGCAGGCCGGACACTTACCAGTGGATCCCGTTCGGGGGCGGTACCCGGCGGTGCATCGGTGCCGCCTTCGCCAACCTGGAGATGAACGTGGTGTTGCGCACGCTGCTGCGGGACTTCACGCTGGAGCCGACGAGTGAACGCGGCGAGCGGTGGCACTCGCGCGGTGTGGCCTACTGCCCCGCCCGGGGCGGCCGGGCCGTGGTGCACCGCCGGTCCCGCCCGGCCGCTGACCGGGTACCCGCCGCCGCGGGAAGGAGCGCAGATGGCCAGGAATCGTAGGATCATCGCCGGCCGGCCGGTGATGATCACCGGCGCCGCCTCCGGCATCGGCCGGAGCCTGGCCCGGCGACTGTCGCGATCAGGCTCCCCGGTGGCCATCGCCGACATCGACGAGACCGGCCTGAAGGAAACCGCACGGTCGCTGCCGGGACCCGTGCTGACCAGGGTGCTCGACGTACGGGACGCCGCGGACCAGCACCGCTTCGCGGCCGAGGTCCGCGAATGGCTGCCCTCGCTGGCTCGCCGGGCTCCGCTGGCCGCGGTGTTCAACAACGCGGGCGTCGCGGTGGCTTCGTCGGTCCTGGATGCCGATCCCGGCGATGACGAGTGGCTACGGCAGATCAATTTCGACGGGGTGGTCAACGGCACGCGCGCCTTCCTGCCGATCCTCGTCGAGCAGGACAGCGGGGTCATCGTCAACACCTCCAGCGTGTTCGGCCTGCTGGGCATGCCCAACCAGAGCGCCTACTGCGCATCGAAGTTCGCGGTGCGCGGCTTTACCGACTCGCTGCGCCAGGAGCTACGCGGCACGGGCGTCTCGGCCGTGACCGTCCACCCGGGCGGCATCAGGACCAACATCGCCCGCAACGCGCGGATCCGGAAGGACCCCGACGGCCTCGGCCGCAGCCACGAGCAGATGGCGGCCGATTTCGAGGCGATCACCATGACCACGCCGGACAAGGCGGCCGAGATCATCTGCCGCGGGGTTCAGCGAGGCAAGGCTCGGATCCTGGTCGGCCCCGACGCCTACGTCTTCGACGCGCTGGCCCGGGTGGCGCCGGCCCGTTACTACGACGTCATGGCGCAGCTCGACAAGCGGCTCCGCGCGCGGCAGGCGGCGTCACGATGACAGATCACGTCGACGTGCTGATCGTGGGGGCGGGGCTGTCCGGAATCGGCGCCGCGCATCACCTGCAGACCGCGTTCCCGGGCCGGACCTACGCCATCTGGGAGGCGCGGGACGTCATCGGCGGCACCTGGGACCTGTTCCGCTATCCGGGCGTGCGGTCGGACTCGGACATGCACACGCTCGGCTACCGATTCCGGCCGTGGACGCAGGCCAAGGTGATCGCGGACGGCCCGTCGATCCTGGACTACGTGCGCGACACCGCGACCGACGCGGGCATCGGCGAGCACATCCGCTTCGGCCACCGGGTGACCCGGGCCTCATGGTCCAGCGCGGCGGCGCGGTGGACGGTCGAGGCGGTGCACGGCGCCGAGACGGTGACGATGACCTGCGGCTTCCTGCTGATGTGCAGCGGCTACTACCGCTACGACCAGGGATACCAGCCCTCGTTCGCGGGCATCGGCGACTTCCGCGGCCAGGTCGTGCACCCGCAGCACTGGCCCGCGGACCTGGACTACACGGGCCGGCGCGTCGTGGTGATCGGCAGCGGCGCGACCGCGGTGACCCTCGTCCCGGCCCTGGCCGAGACCGCGGGACACGTGACCATGCTGCAGCGCTCGCCCACCTACATCCTGCCCATGCCCGCCGAGGACGGCGTGGCCGTCAGGCTGCGCGCGCTGCTCGGCACGCAGCGCGGGTATACCGTCACGCGCTGGAAGAACGTCCTGATGATGACGGCGTTCTACAAGCTCAGCCGCCGCCGGCCGGCCATGATGCGCGACTGGATCCGCAAGGTGACGATCAAGCAGCTGCCCGCGGGATACGACGTGGGCACGCATTTCAACCCGGCCTACAACCCGTGGGACCAGCGCCTGTGCCTGGTTCCCGACGGAGACCTGTTCAAGGCCATCAGCCACGGCCGCGCCTCGGTGGCCACGGACCGTATTGTCAAATTTACCGAACGGGGCCTGCTGCTCGAGTCCGGGGCCGAGCTCGAAGCTGACATCGTGGTGACCGCGACCGGCCTGCAACTGCTGCCTCTGGGCGGCGTGCAGCTGACCGTGGATGACCGGCCGGTCAGCCTGCCCGAGACCATGGCCTACAAGGGCATGATGCTCAGCGGCGTGCCGAACTTCGCGTTCACCATCGGTTACACCAACGCGTCGTGGACGTTGAAGGCGGACCTGGTGAGCGAGTTCACCTGCCGGCTGCTGGCTTACATGGACTCCCGAGGCTACGACACGTGCGTCCCGGTCAACGACGACCCGGACGTCACGGAGCAGCCCCTGATGGACTTCTCGGCCGGCTATGTGCTCCGCTCCATCGATCAGTTCCCGCGAGCCGGCTCCCGGGCTCCCTGGCGGCTCGGCATGAGCTATGCCCGCGACGTGATCACCCTGCGGTACGGGAAGATCAACGACGGCGCGATGCGCTTCTCGCGCCTCCCCCGGGCATCAGCACCGCCGGAGACGGTCCGGGTTTCCTCGGCGGGAACGACCTGAAACATCTCGTTCCGGCCTGGCTCCGGGGGCTCCCGGGACGAGCGGCTCTGCTCATAGGGGGTCCATAAGGTCGCTTCAGCCGCTGCGGAGCATGATCGCCGATTCTCGTGGTCATGAGAGTTCTGCAGGTGGACATTGTGGTTCCTGTGCGCAATGAGGAGCGTGACCTCGCGCCGAGCGTGCGGCGGCTGGTCCGCTATCTGCGCGAGGGCTTCCCGTTCACCGCGCGGGTCACGATCGCCGACAACGGCAGCACCGACGGCACCTGGGCCGTTGCCGGCCGGCTGGCCCGTGAGTACGACGAGGTGCGGGCCGTGCGCATGCGGGAGCCGGGACGAGGGCGGGCCCTGCGGGCCATCTGGTCGGCCAGCGACGCCGAGGTCCTCGCCTACATGGATGTCGACTTGTCGACTGACCTGAACGCGCTGCTGCCGCTGGTGGCGCCGCTGCTGTCCGGCCACAGCGACCTGGCCATCGGCACCCGGCTGGCCCGGGGGTCGCGGGTCATCCGCGGGCCCAAGCGCGAGCTCATCTCCCGCGGCTACAACATGCTGCTGCACGCCTGCATGGGAGCCCGGTTCTCGGACGCCCAGTGCGGCTTCAAGGCGATCAGGCGCGAGCAGGCGCGGGCGCTGCTGCCGCTGACCCAGGACACCGGCTGGTTCTTCGACACCGAACTGCTGGTGCTGGCCGAGCGGGCCGGGCTGCGGATTCACGAGATCCCGGTGGACTGGATCGACGACCTGGACTCAAGGGTCGACATCGCGGCCACCGCGCTGGCCGACCTGCGCGGCATGGCCCGGCTAGGCAGCGGCCTGGCCCGGGGGTCGATCAGGGTCCCCCGGCTGCGCGGATCCACGCCGGCCGGCGCCCGCCCCACTGCTGAACTTCCGCTGCAGATCGCGAGCTTCACGGTCGTGGGCGTCGCCTCGACGATCGCGTACGTGCTGCTCTACCTGCTGCTCCGCGGCGTCATGTCGGCCCAGGCGGCCAACGTGGCCAGCCTGCTGGTGACCGCGGTGGCCAACACCGCCGCCAACCGGCGGCTGACGTTCGGGATCAGCGGGCGGCAGCACGCGGCCCGCCATCAGGTCAAGGGGCTGATCGCGTTCGGCATCGGGCTGGCCCTGACCTCGGGCGCGCTGGCCGCCCTGCATTCGCCCAGTCGCGGCCTCGAGGTCTCGGTCCTCGTCGCCGCCAACCTGGTGGCCACCGTCATCAGGTTCGTGCTGTACCGGACCTGGGTCTTCGGCAAGTCCCGGGCTGATAAAGGAGAGCCGCTTGAGCACGACGACCTCGGTAGCGAGGCATTCGATCCGCACCCGCCCGCGGACCACGCGGAACCGGGCCCGGCGCCTGCTGCGCGGGCCTGAGAGCGATCCCCGCTGGGCGCGCCCGGCGCTGCTCGGGCTGCTGGCGCTCACGGCGCTGCTCTACCTGTGGGACCTGACCAGGAACGGCTGGGCCAACGACTTCTACGCGGCGGCGGTCCAGGCCGGGACCAAGAGCTGGAAGGCGTTCTTCTTCGGCTCGTTTGACTCGTCCAACTTCATCACCGTGGACAAGACGCCGGCCTCGCTGTGGGTCATGGAGCTGTCCGGCCGGATCTTCGGCTTCAGCCAGTGGTCCATGCTGGTGCCGCAGGCGCTGGAGGGCGTGGCCAGCGTCGCGCTGCTGTACGCGGCGGTGCGGCGGTGGTTCGGCCCGGCGGCCGGGCTGGCCGCCGGGCTGGTGCTCGCGCTGACGCCGGTGTCGGCCCTGATGTTCCGGTTCAACAACCCGGACGCGCTGCTGGTGCTGCTGATGACCGCGGCGGCGTACGCGCTGGTGCGCGCGATCGAGAACGGGCGGACGAAGTGGCTGGTGTTCTGCGGGGTCCTGCTGGGCTTGGCGTTCCTGGCCAAGATGCTGCAGGCGTTCCTGGTCGTGCCGGGCTTCGCGGTCGCGTACCTGTGGGCCGGGGCGCCGCGCTCATGGCTGCGACGGCTGTGGCAGACGATCCTGATGGGCGCCGGGATCATCGTCGGGGCGGGCTGGTGGGTGCTGATCGCGGAGCTCACGCCCGCGGCCGACCGGCCCTACTTCGGCGGCTCGACCGACAACAACATCCTGCAGCTGGCCATCGGGTACAACGGCCTGGGGCGGCTCGACGGAAACGAGACCGGGTCGATCGGCGGCGGAGGCCCGGGCGGTTCGGGGTTCGGCGGGGCGACCGGGTTGCTGCGGCTGTTCCACAGCGAGTTCGGCGGGCAGATCAGCTGGCTGCTGCCCGCGGCGCTGATCTGCCTGGGCGCGATGCTGTGGGTGTCGCGGCGAGCGGTGCGGACCGACCGGATGCGGGCCGCGGCCTTGCTGTGGGGCGGCTGGGTGGTGGTCACCGGGCTGGTGTTCAGCTACATGAGCGGCATCATCCACCCGTACTACATGGTCGCGCTGGCGCCCGGCATCGGCGCGCTGGTCGGCATCGGTTTCTCGGCGCTGTGGCGGTCCGGGCTCGGCTGGGCCGGGCGTTCGGTGGTGGCGGCGACGGTGCTGGTCACGGCCGTTTGGTCGTACGTGCTGCTGGACCGGACGCCGGACTGGCTGCCCTGGCTGCGCTGGGTGGTGCTGCTCGCGGGCGTGCTGGGCGCCGCGGCGGTACTCGCGGGGCCCTGGCTGGTCTCGGTCCGGCGGCTGGTGCTGCTGCCGGTGGTCCTGGCCCTGGTGGCGGGGCTGGCCGGGCCGGCCGCCTACGCGCTGGACACGGTCAACTCCGCGCACACCGGGGCCATCCCCAGCGCGGGGCCTGCGGCGGCCGGGTTCGGCGGCGGCGGGCCCGGCGGGGGCGGCGGGTTCCCGGGCGTGCGGCCGGGCGGGACGCAGGCGGGTGGCACGCAGGCCGGCGGCACGCGGCCGGGCGGGACCGCGGGTAACGGGTTCCCGGGCGGGCAGGCCGGGCAGTTCGGCGGGTCCGGAGGGACCGGCGGGACGCGGGCCGGCGCCGCGGGCGGTACCGGTGCCGCGGGCGGTACCGGTGCCGCGGGCGGTACCGGTGCCGCGGGCGGCACGGGGCGTACGGGAGCTCCGAGCGGTACGAGTGGTTTCGGCCGGCCAGGCGGTACTGGCGGCACCGGCGGCGGCCCGGGCGGATTGGCCGGGAACACGCAGGTCAGCAGCGCGCTGGTGAAGCTGCTGGAGCAGGACGCGTCGGCCTACAAGTGGGTGGCCGCGACCGAGGGGTCCGAGGAGGCGGCGCCGCTCGAGCTCGCGACCGGCGACGCGGTGATGGCCATCGGCGGGTTCAACGGCACCGATCCGTGGCCCACGCTGGCCGTGTTCAAGGAGCTGGTGGCCAAGCACGAGATCCACTACTACGCGGGCCAGGGCAGCCAGAGCTTCGGCGGCGGCCGGGGATCCTCGGCCATCGCGTCCTGGGTGGCCGCCCACTTCAAGAAGGAGACTGTCGGCGGCCAGACCGTCTACGACCTCACCCAGCCGCTCAGTACCTCCTAAATCAGTGGCACGGCAGGAGGTGAGCGGCCTGCTTGGCGGCCAGGACGCGGTCGACCGCGGAGGTCACCGTTTCACGGAAGGCCGCATCGTGGTTGGCCCGGGCCAGGATGGCCTGATACATGGCGATGGCCGCGGGCAGGCTCTGGGAGGTGATCAGGTCGCCTCCGGCGGTGAGGAAGTCGATGCCGCGGGCGGCCGGCGACAAGCCGGCCACCGCGGCCGCCGCGCCCAGGTCGTCGGAGACGATCACGCCGCCGAAGTTCAGCTGCTGGCGCAGCAACCGCATGACGCGGGAGGAGAACGCCGCCAGGTGGTGCGGATCGATGCGCGTATACGTGGCCAGGGCAACCATGACGAACGGCACCCCGGCCCGGATGGCGGCCCGGAACGACTTGAGGTATGAGCTGTCCGGGCCGGTGGTCGTGTCGACCACCCCGGAGGTGAAGTCGGTGTTGCCCATGACCCGGCCGAGGCCCGGGAAGTGCTTGGCCGTGGTGGCGACCCCGGCCTGCTTCATGCCGCGGATGAACGCCGCGCCGTGCGCCCCCGTGGCCTGCGGGGTATGACCGAACTCCCGCTGCAGCGCCCCGATCGGCGCGTTCTGGCTGGCGGTCGCGCTCGGCACGACGTCCATCACCGGGGCCAGGTTGAGGTTGACGCCCGCCGACCGCAGCTCGCGGCCCCAGGCCGTGGCCTGGCGTTGCAGCTCGGCGGCGGGCAGCTGGCCCTGGGCCAGCGCGGACGGGATGGCCGAGAAACCGGGTCCCTGGAGTTCCTGGACCTGGCCGCCCTCCTGGTTGGCCGCGATGAAGAACCGGACCCGGGCCGTGGCCGCGGGCGAGGCCAGCGACTGAATGGCCTGGCTCGCCTGCCGGTCCGCAGCCAGGCCCGCCGTGCTGGTGCCCTGCCACAGCAGCGAGCCGAAGTGATACGTGCCGACGGCCTGGGCGACTTCGGCGGTGGGAGCTCCGGCGATGCCGACCAGGAACAGCTGGCCGACCCGCTGGGCCTCGCTCATCTGGCGCCAGACCTTGATCAGGCAGGCAGGTGGCGGCCCGCCAGAGGCCGCCCCAGGTGGCAGGGTCCGGGCCGAGCTGGGGCTCGCCACGCCGGCCGAGGGCCGCGGGGCCTGGCTGCCGGACCCGAGGCCGCATCCTGAGCAGGTCAGACCCAGCGACACAGCGCCAGCGAGCAGCGCGCGGGCCGGCTGGTGCCGTCTGCGGCTGTGGCTGTGGCGTTCCCGCACCTGATCCGTTCTAGCCGACCCTGGGACGCCGGGCCGCGTGATTGAGGAATTGGGACGGATTCAAGCGCGGGCGACCGGAGCACTAGCGAGCCCGATCCCGGGTAGTGGCGATCCCCGTGACGCCCACTCCAGTCCGGGGCCTGCCGACAGCGACGCAACTCCGGGCGGTGCGCCAGGCCCTGGCCGCGGACCGGGGAACAGCGGGCCCGGCCGGCGGCATTTCCGGCCTAGCTGGAGCGTTCCCGCAGGCCCGGGTGGATCCGCGGGCCAGCGCGGGGCGGGGCGAACCCGTTAAACCCGGCTGATGGTGGCCAGCCAGGCCTGGGTTGTGGTGGTGCCGAAGAACCCGGGGTTGACCTCGAACGTGCCGGGCTGGATAGCGATGATCGTCCAGCCGTCGCTGAAGGCGGCGCGCAGCTCGTCCTGGCTGACCCGGCGCGGGCCGACCGTGCCGGGCTGCCGGTCGCTGAAGCACATCAGGTACAGGCGGCCGCCCGGCCGCAGCACCGAGGCCAGGCTGGCGACATAGCGGACGCGGTTCTCGTCATCGAAGACGTGGAACAGGCCGCTGTCGATGACGGTGTCGAAGGCCTGCCCCAGTTCCCCCAGCCGCAGCGCGTCGGCGACCTCGAAGCGGACCTTGAGCCCGCGGGCGGCGGCCTTGCCGCGGGCCCGCTCGATGGCCAGCGGCGAGACGTCGGCGCCCAGGGCATCGGCGCCGGAAGAGGCGGCCAGCAGGGTCTGCTCGCCGGTGCCGCAGCCAGCGTCAAGCAGCTGACCGGTCAGCAGGCCCTGCTCGGCCAGCCGGACGAAGGCCGGCTGCGGGTGGCCAAGGTCCCACGGCGGAGGCACGCTCCCTGAGTACGAGTCATCCCAGCTCGGCGTCGTCACCGCTTCATTATCGGCGATCGCGTCCCGGAAACGGCCTGATATACCGGGATCATGACGGCCGACGGACTCCCCGGGCAGATGCGGTCGGCCGCGCTCGCGCTGCTGGCCGCGCTGGACGGCCAGCAGCGGGCGCTCGCCGCTCAGCCGTTCGAAGACGACGCCGCGCGCCGGTGGCTGGAGTACCGGCCGCGACGCCGGCCCGGCGCCTGCATCGCCGGCATGAGCGAGGCGCCCCGCAAGGCCGCGCACCGGCTGCTGGCCACCGGGCTGCGCGAGCACGCCTACGCGCAGGCCATGAGCATCATCGCCCTGGAGGAGGTGCTGGACCGGCGGGAAGGGTGGCGCCGGGGCCGCCACAGCAACGACTACTGGGTGAGCGTGTTCGGCGACCCCGCCGGGGACACGCCGTGGTCGTGGCGCTTCGAGGGGCATCATCTGTCGGTGACCATGACCGTGGCAGGCGACCAGGTCTCCCCCGCCCCGGTCTTCTTCGGCGCCAATCCGGCCTGCGTCAGCTACCACGGGCGGCCGGTGTCCCGGCCGCTGGCCCCGGAAGAGGACCTGGCGCGGGTGCTGCTCGGCGCGCTGACGCCAGCCCAACGGGAGCTGGCCGTGGTCGGCGAGCGCGCGCCGGGCGACATCCGCACCGGTACCAGGGCCAGGGCCCGGGAAGCCATCGAGCCCCTGGGCGTGGCCGCTAGCCAGCTCGGGCCCGGCTCGCGAGCGGTGCTCGGCGAGCTGGTCACGGTCTACCTCGACCGGCTGCCCGCTGAGCCCGCGGCCCGCGAGGCCGCCCGGCTGGCCGGGGCCGAGCTGTACTTCGCCTGGGAAGGCCCGCTGACCCTGGGTACACGTCACTACTACCGGGTGCAGGGCGATGACCTGCTCATCGAGTACGACACCACCGACGACGGGAACCACGCGCACACCGTGCTGCGCCGTCCGCGCAGCGACTTCGGGGACGACGTGCTGGCCGAGCACTACCGCCAGGCACACGGCACAATGTCCCCATGGCATCACACGTAGCACTGCTGCGCGGCATCAACCTCGGCGGCCGGAACAAGGTCCCGATGGCTGAGCTGCGCGACGTGGTGACCTCGCTCGGCCACACTGGCGTGACGACCTACATCCAGAGCGGCAACGTGCTGTTCACCACGGCGGAGCATGACACGGGCCAGCTGGTGTCGTCCCTCGAAGCTGCCATCGCCGGCACGTTCGGTATCGAGTCTTCTGTTGTGGTCCTGTCCAGAGACGACCTGGCCCGGATCCTGGACCGCAACCCTTATCGGAACGAA
>Ga0335072_10009964_pt1 | contig 13692 bp, 7 predicted proteins | sample Lox_Sample_21_FD_206725 | JGI IMG/M metagenome (GOLD analysis project Ga0335072, IMG submission 206725) | Soil microbial communities from Loxahatchee National Wildlife Refuge, Florida, United States - Lox_Sample_2.1 | ecosystem: Environmental > Terrestrial > Soil > Wetlands | place: USA: Florida...
CGGTGGCGGCTTCGGCGGGGGCGGCGGTGGCGGTGGCGCCGCTGGCTCCTCCCTGTACTGGAGCCTGCTCCAGAACCCTCGGCTAGTCCGCGGCTCGACGGCCGACGGCAACGGGATGGTGGTCGTCACCTGGAACCACGTTGCGGCTCCCCGTTGCGACGACCAGGCCCTCGCGGTCCCAGCCGACAGCGCCGGGATCAAGGTACAGCTGCACTGCGCGGGCACGCGACCGGCGACGAGCTATCACATCGGGTCGTTGCCTATCCACGGGCTGCTCGACAACCGTAACCTCACGGCGGGCACGTTCACCTACGTGCCACGTCCGGGGTTCGTCGGCACGGATTCGATGACCTTCCAAGGGCTTATCGGCGATGAGGCGTCCACTCCCGCCACGGTCACCTTCACGGTCACTTCTAGCCCTCGCTCGGCGGGCGTCACGTACACCTTCAACTACATCGGCGGTCCCGCAACGGTGCGCGCGCCGGACTGGGCGCACTTCGCCGAGGTGGCCGCGATCGGCGGCAAGGGCGGCGGCTCCTTCCAGTTCGCCGGCCACCAGGGCACTTACTGGACGGGCGGGGACGGCGCGGAGGTCACCGGCGGGTTCGCCGTCAAGCCGGCCCAGTTCGTGACCTTCAGAGTCGGGCAGTACGGAGGCGACGCGGATCTGGAAGCGCACCCGGGCGACGGCGGCTGGGGCGCGACCGGCGGCGGCGGCCGCGGCGGGACGTCGAGCTCGGGCGACGCGGGCGGCGGCGGTGGCTCGAGCAGCGTGACCGTCGGCAACGCGCTGGTGCTGGTCGCGGGCGGAGGCGGCGGCGCGGGCGGGCGAGGACTCGCCGTGCCCGGCCAGGAGCCGGGCCCCGGAGGCAGCAGCGGCACGGCCGCCGACCCCGGCCACAAGGGCAAGGGCGCCGGCGCGGGCGCCGGTGGCGGCGGCGGCGCCAGCGGCGATTCCGACGGGCGCGGCGGCAGCAACGGCTCCAGCCTCGGCGGCGGCGGTGGCGGCGGCGGCGCCGGCGTCCGCGGCGGTGGCGGCGGCAACGGCGGCGGCTTTGGCGGTGGTGGTGGCGGCGGCGGCGGCGCCGGCACGTCCGAACTCACCCCGCTGCTCCTCAACGCGGGAATCCATCGCGGGACCACCCACGACGGCAACGGCGTCATTAGAGTCACCTGGCTACCGGCAACCCCGGAATGCGACGCGCAGGCCGTCGCCGTTGCACGGGACAGCCCGGGTGTTCACGTGCAGCTGCGTTGCGATCGGGTTCAGAGCGGCTACGTCCTCACCTCCTATCCCAAGCATGGATTCCTCGATCAGCGCGACCTCGAGAACGGGACGTTCATGTATGTACCGCTCCCGGGATTCACGGGCACCGACACGATGACATTCCAGGGCGACTGGCACGGTGTCCTCTCGGCGCCCGCGACGGTCACCTTCGAGGTCCGCTGAACAAGCAAGGGTGCCGCGTAGGCCACGGGCTCAGGCCAGATAAAAGCTCAGTCGGATTATCCAGACCTATCAATGGCTCTCGCCTTGCCGCCGGCCATCGGTCGATATCAAGCTCGTGCGCGACCGCGGACTGCGCGCGGTGGGCGTTCGGTTGCTGAGCGATCCGTCGGCATTTACACTCGTTCGTTGATGGGGGCGGCGGCATTCGACACGTCCACGCTGATAAGCCCGCCACTGGCGGGCAGAACAGAAGAGCTCGCATGGGTTGCCGAAGTACGGGAACTCGGGAGCGCTTGCGGGGTCGTGATCGAGGGGCCAGCCGGGGTCGGGAAGTCCCGCCTGGCACGCGAGGCGGTGCAAGTCGCGGCCGAGCAGGGTGCTTTTGTGGAGTGGATGCATGCGACTCGTTCCGCCGCAACGGTGCCGATGGCGGCGGCGGTGAGCCTGCTCGACGGGGTCGACGCTGAGACGCCGCTTGGGATCCTGCACAGCTGCGGCCGAGTGCTCCGTGACCGCGCCGGCAGTCGGGCGATCGTGCTCGGGGTCGACGATGCACACCTGCTCGACCTGCAGTCAGCTTCGCTGGTGTTCCACCTCGCCGCCAGCTCGACGGCATTTGTCGTCGTGACGGTTCGTACCCACGAACAGTGTCCGGACGCGGTCGTCTCCCTGTGGAAGGACCTGGGCGCGGCACGTCTCGAGTTGACCGCTCTGGACGAGGAGCAGACCTGCGAGCTCCTCGAGTCCTCCCTAGGCGGCCCCGTCGAACAAGCGATGCGTCGGTGGGCGTTCGAGCATAGCCGTGGCAACGTTCTCTATCTGCGGGAGATGCTGCTGGGGGCGGCGACGGGCGGGGCGGTTTCGGAGGTGGCCGGCCTGTGGCGGCTGTCGCGACGACCGCGGCCGAGCCGGCCGCTGGTCGAGCTCGTTGCCGAACGGATGGCGGGCCTCGACGAGCCGCAACGTCGCGTGTTGGATCTGCTCGCGATCGGCGAGCCTCTGCTCCTGAGCGAGACCATCGAACTTGCCGGGTCCGGGCCGGTGGCCGCCGCGGAGGCGAGCGGCGTGATCGCCGTCCGGGGTCGGGAAGTTTCGCTTGCGCATCCTCTCTATGGAGAGGTGGTCGCGGCCCAGATGCCGGCTATCCGCACCCGCGAGGTCCGGCTGACCCTCGCACAGACCGTACGAGCACGCGAACCGGGTACCCCTGAGGACACGCTGCGGATCGCGCGGTGGCTGCTCGATGCTGACGAACCGATCCCCGCCGAGACGCTGCTAGAGGCAGCGCGGGCCGCGATCCTCGGTGGCGACCCGGACTTTGGGGCACTGTTGGCCGAACAGGCGTTGATCGACAGAAGCAACCCCCAGGCATCCTCCGTCCTGGCCCGCGCGCATATCATGCGTCGACGCTACGAGGACGCGGATGCCGTGCTCGTCGCCGCTGAACCGGGATTGCCGTCACCGGCCGAAGCGCTCCAGCATCTCGAGCAACACACCACGATGCTCTTCTGGGGCCTCAAACGGCCGGAGGAAGCGCTCGCGCTCCTCGAGCGCGCCGAGGGATGGTGGCCCGACACAACGTGGCGACGCGGGTTGAGCCCGCTGCAGATCCACCTGACGGCCCTTACCCAGGGCTGGGATGCGGCCGTGGGAGCGAGCGAATTGGCGCTCGCCGAGCCCGAACTCGACCCCGAGACGCGACGTCGGCTCGAGCCCGTCCACGCCACAAACCTCTTCTACAGCGGGCGCTGGCGCGAAGCCGTCGAGCTCGCAGCGCAGACCCGTCCTGCCGTTCCGCTGCGCGACCAGACAGACACGCTGGCATTCGCCTTCGCGGCGATGGCCGACGTCGAGGTCGGCATCGACTGGCCAGGCTTGGAAGCATGGATCGCGAGGTCGGTGGCCGACGCCGTCCGCGCGGACGATCACGAAGCGATCGGCCTGGCCGCGCTCGCCTACGGCTATCTGCGCTACATGCAGGGGCGCTATCGCGACGCGGCGCGCTGGCTCGGCGAGTCCGAGCTCCCCCTCGAGCGCCGCGACATGTTCGGCGCCCTCGTCATGACGCTGGCGACGAGGATCGGTGTCGCGCTCGCGACCGGCGACGCCGAGACCGCCGCCGCAACGTTCGAACGCTGTCGCATCGCCGTGGCGGAGCGAGAGCCGCTGCCCAGCCTCCCCGTGTGGGTAGCGCGCGCTGAGGGTTGGGCCGCCCGCGCAACTGGCAATTCTTCCAAGGCGCGCAGCGTGTTCATGGAGGCCGCGGAGCAGATGGGCCCCGTCTACGGCGCGCCCCTGTACCACGAGGCGCTGCGCTTCGGAGAGCCCGCCCGGAACGTCGTCGAGCGACTCGAGGCGGAGCATGCCAGAGCCGACGTGCCGCTCGTCGCGGCATACGCCGATCGAGCGCGCGGCCTCGCCGACGGCGACGGCAACACCCTGCTCGCGTGCGCGGCCGCATTCGAGACGATCGGTGCGACGCGCTTTGCCAGCGAGTCGGCGGCGGAGGCGGCCGAAGCCTTCGTGCAGGCTGGTCGCCAGGACTCAGCCCGGCGGGCCGCGGCGCGGAGTCGCGAGCTATACAACCGCACCGGCGAAGGTGACCCACCTGGGATCGAAGGGGTCGATGGCATTAGCGTCGAGCTGACCGCCCGCGAGGCCGAGATCGTCGAGCTCGCCGGACGCGGGCTCTCAAACTCCGAGATAGCCGAGCAGCTGGTCGTCTCCGTCCGCACCGTCGAGTCACACCTGTACCGTGCGATGATCAAGCTGGGGATCAGCGATCGCCGCGACCTCGGCGACCAGCCGCTCGTTTGATCGACGGTCAACTCAACGTAAGCCACAGGATCCAGGCACTGCCTCGAGCCTGCATCGACGCGCTGATCGCCCTTACCGACGGGGTCTAGACTTGCGGTTGACTAGGGGTGTTGAACACATCGACGCTGATTAGCCCGCCGTTGGCGGGCAGGACCGAGGAGCTTGGGCAAGTCGACAGGCTGCGGCAACTCGGGAAGACGTGCGGGGTCGTGATCGAGGGCATGGCGGGGGTCGGCAAGTCGCGCCTGGCGCGCGAGGCCGTGGGCGTCGCCGCCGGACAAGGCGCCTTCGTCGAGTGGATCCGTGCGACCCGCGCTGCTGCCGCGGTGCCGATGGCGGCGGCCGTCAATCTGCTTGATGGAATCGACGCGCAGACTCCGCTCGGCATCCTGCGGACATGCAGCCAAGCGCTTCGCGACCGCGCGCGCGGTCGCGCGATCGTGCTCGGCGTCGACGACGCGCACCTGCTTGACCCGCAATCGGCCTCACTGGTGCTCCATCTCGCCGCGACCTCGACTGCATTCGTCATCGCAACCGTCCGCGCACCAGAACAGTGTCCGGACGCCGTGATCTCCCTCTGGAAGGACTTGGGCGCGACACGCCTCGAGCTGAGTGCGCTCGACGAGGAGAAGACCTGCGAGCTGGTCGAGGCCTCATTGGGAGGCCCGATCGATCAGACGATGCGCCGCTGGGTGTTCGAGCACAGCCAGGGCAACGTCCTGTATCTGCGCGAGATGCTGCTCGGTGCAGCAACGGACGGCGCATTGGCAGAGGTGGGCGGACTGTGGCGGCTCTCGCGGCGGCCGCGACCGAGCAGGCCGCTGATCGAGCTCGTGGCCGAACGGATGGCGGGGCTGGATGCGTCGGAGCGACGCGTTCTCGATCTACTCGCGCTTGGCGAGCCGCTCCACGCGAACGAAGCGATTGGGCTTGCAGGCACCGGTCCACTCGCGGCCGCGGAGGCGAGCGGTGTAGTCACAGTCCGTGGGCGTCAGGTCTCGCTTGCACACCCACTCTACGGCGAGGTGGTGGCAGCGCAGATGCCGGCTGCGCGCGCTCGCGAGGTACGACTCGAGCTCGCGGAGACGGTTTCGGCACGCACGCCAGCCATGCCCGACGACGTACTCAGGGTGGCACGCTTGCTGCTGGACGCCGGCGAGCCGGTGCCCACCGGAACGCTGCTCGAGGCCGCACGCACCTCGATCCTCGATGGCGATCCCGACTTTGGTGGGGAACTCGCTGAACGCGCGCTCGCCGCGGGCCAGGATCACCAGGCGTCGCTGGTCTTGGCGCGCGCTCATATCGTGCGCAAGCGTTACGGGGAGGCTGAGGCCGTATTGGCGGCGGCCGAGGCGGGTTTGGCCTCGCCGGACGCGGCGCTCGAGCACCTGGAACAGCGTGTTCCCATGCTGTTCTGGGCACTGAAGCGGCCCGACGACGCGGTCGCCTTGCTCGACCGGGCTGAGGCGTGGTGGCCAGATACGGCCTGGGCGCACGGGTTGAGTCCCTTGCGCGTGCACCTGGCGGCGCTCACCAAAGGCTGGGCCGCGGCGGTCGCAGCTGCGGAACCCGTGCTCGCCAACCCAGAGCTCGACGCGGAAACAAGGAGGCGGCTCGAGGCGGTGCACACGCCAAACCTGTTCTACAGCGGTCGCGCCCGCGAGGCGATCGAGTACTCGCGGCGGATTCGCCCGGCCGTGCCGCTCCGCGATCAGACGGACAGCCTTGCCTTCATCGCGTGCGCGCTCATGGACCTCCAGGCCGGCTGCGACTGGAAGGATCTCGAGGCGTGGGTGACACAAGCGCTGGGCGCCGGCGTGCGCGCCGACGACCACGAGGCGGTCGGCCTGGCGGCGCTGTCGCTTGGGTATCTCCGCTTGCAGCAGGGTCGCTATCGCGAAGCGAAGCGCTGGCTCGGTGAGGCAGAGCTGCGACTGGAGCGCCGAGACGTGTTCGGCGCGCTGGCGCTTGCCTGTTCCGCCGGTGTCGCAGTCGCATTGGCCACCGACGACAAGAACGCGGCGCTCGCCGCACTCGAACGCTGCCGAGAGGAGCTCGGAGACGAGCCACCACTTCCAAACCAAACTGCCTGGGCGGCGCTGGCCGAGGCGTGGGCGGCCCGCGCGACTGGCGATGCCACGACATCACGTCGCGTGCTGCTGGCCGCGGGCGAGAGAACCGCAGAGCCGATCTATTCGGCGCTGCTGTATCACGAGGCGTTGCGGATGGGCGAGCCTGCTGGCAACGTGGTCAAGCCCCTGCGCGAACGGCTGGCCGAAACCGATGCGCCGCTGGTCGGCGGATACGCGGATCGAGCCGCCGCCCTGGCAGCCGGCAGCGGCGAGGAACTACTCGCGTGCGCCAACACGTTCGAGGCGATCGGCGCTACCCGCTATGCCGGCGAATGCTCGACCGAGGCCGCGCGAGCCTTTGCCAATGCAGGTCGTCACGACTTCGCCCGACGAGCCGCACTACGCAGCCGCGAGCTCCACGAACACGGAGCCGCCGACGGTGACCCTCCCGCGATAGAGGGGGCAGACGGCGCGATCATCGGACTCACCGACCGCGAGGCCGAGATCATCGACCTCGCCAGACTAGGGCTCCCCAACACCGAGATCGCTGAGCGGCTGGTGCTCTCGGTCCGCACGATCGAGTCCCACATGTACCACGCCATGGCCAAGCTCGGGATCAACGATCGGCGCGAGCTTGGCCAGCCGCCACTAGTCTGAGCGACCCGCGCCCCATCCGCTCGGCACCCAGGTCGAGCCTCTCGCGCGTGACCGTTCCTCGTCGCTGAGACTGTCTGAGGTTGCCAGCGAGGAGCATCGATCTCGGCGAGCGCCCGCCGCTCCCAGCCCGCCGATGAAGTGGGGCCGGCCGCTCGTCGGCAGATCCGGCCGGAGCCCGTGACCGTTCTCCGGGCGGCGGGTGAAACGACGGGAGATCAAGAAGAGGACACGCCCGGCTAGTACCGGACGTGTCCCTATCTGACTGGTTAGCTAACGGGCCGTTGCCGCGCCGTTTGCGCCTTCCGTCGTGAACTAACGCTGTGGCGAGCTTCTAGATTGCGTAGCCGTGGGTGCGCGCACGGTTCATGCCTGGGACGTGTGGGGTGTCTTCTCCCAGAGAAACGGAGCGACGATCAGCTGGTGAAGCCCTCGCCAGGTGGCCACCCAGTGCATGGCCCAGTAGATCGGCAATAGGGGGGCGAATACGGTGCCGGTCATCCTGTGACACCAGGCCGCACGCACTGCGAGCGATGTCCACACCAGCAGCGTCAGCCCCTGCAGGATGGCGAGGATCAGCGCGATGTGCAGGTGACCCGCAACGAGGCCGTGGTAGTGACTCGCCCACAACCCCAATGCAATCGGCTGGGCGAGATACAGCAGCGGCGTACCCGCCATGAAGGCCAAGAGCGTGAGCGTGCCGGATCGCCCGAAGTTGCGCCAGGTCCTGGCCGGGTTACGAGTGTGCACCAGTGCCGTGAGCATGAAGCCCTTCAGCCAACGGGTCCGCTGCCTGATCCATGGCTTGATGCGATGGGGCATCTCCCCGCGGGTGATCGAGTCGACGACCTCTACACGGTATCCGAGCACCGAGCAGCGCATTCCGAGATCCGCGTCCTCAGTGACGTTCCAGGCATCCCAGCCGCCCACCTCGCGCAGCGCGGAGGTGCGGAAGTGGTTGCTAGTGCCACCGAGCGGGATCGGGAGCCCGAGCTTGTCCAGGCCGGGCAACGTCAGCTCATAGCGCAAGCAGTATTCGAGCGCGAACTGGCGGGTGATGAAGCTCTGGCGGTGATTGGAGACCATCAGCTTGGCCTGAAGGCACGCGAGCGTCGGGTCCGAGTGCATGAACTGCGCGGCGGCGAGGCGGAGCTGATCGGGCTCGGGCCGGTCCTCGGCATCGTAGACGACGATCAGCTCGCCCTTGGCGAGCAGCAGTCCGGCGTTGCAGGATCGCGGCTTGGTCTGGGGCTGGCCCGGCGGGATCTCTACGACCCGGATGAAGTCAGCCGGGTGGGCATCGCGGATCGCTCGCTTGGTCGCCGCGTCACGGCGCTCGACCAGGATCAGCGCCTCGAGCCGGTCCTTCGGGTAGTCCAACCCCTCCAGACAGCGCACCATCCCCGCGATCACGTCCTGCTCCTGGTAGGCGGGCACCAGGACCGTATAGAGGGGCAGGTCGGCGTCGGCCATCGTCGGGAGCGGGCGGGCCCGGCCGGCCCGCGACCGCCTGCCTCCGGGTGCCAGCGCGATTAGCACGTGCACTACCGTGATCACGCAGATGACCCCGACCAGCGCAGCCGACATGATGACCGGCGCGACGGCCACCAACCCGATGGCGGCGACCGCGCAAGCAACGCCAGCCCTACGCTGCCAGTCGGCAAACCCGATCTTCGCCGCCATCTCCGGAGCCTGGTCGGCAAAGCCATTAGCCATGTGATCGGCGATCAGCTCGCCGTGCTCATACAGCAGACGATCCTGCTCGTCCGCCGGCGCGGCCGCGACGACGTCCAGAATCGCTTGACGATCGGTCTTGTCACATGAGCAAGGCGACATCGAATGTGCATGAGGTACAGCGTCCTCAGACGCCGCCGGAGAGGAAAATGGCAAGAGGTTGGGTGACATGGGAAGCTCCTTGATCTCAGCTTGAAAGTGTCGAGGGCTATCTCGACAGCGCCGAGACCCTGGCGCATAGCCTGACGGTTCCAGAAAAAGCCGTCCTCAGTATCTGTCTACTGCACTTCACACCTGTTACTGAGTACCCAACAGCATTAACTCTCGCAGCGGCTTGTATAAGCCCTCCGGCAAAGCCGGCGAGCGGCAGATCACTGCGCCCGCTCAGAGAGCTGCTGACTTCGCAGGCCGAGTTTCCGGACGTGGACTACCTACGTCAGCCGCTGCCGCATTCCGCTGTCCCACGGCTCTCGAGGTGCCTGGATGATTACTGAGATGGCGTCGGTCAGACTGAGATGCTGGACCGGGTCTTCGCCAAATTACGCCGCGGTCCGGCGTGTGAACCCGGAGATGAAGCTCCGGTCACCGCGACCGTGAGAATCCGCCCGTCGCGGCGATGGGGCTCTGACGGGTCCGGCGGCAGAGCCCCACCGGGTCGCCATCACGAGAGGGGGATGCTGAAGTGGCCGTTCGGTACGGTGACCGGTGGGTGGCCGTCAACCGCGATTGTCAGGGTGGCGCCGTGCGCGACGGTGGCCGTCCCCGTGAACGCCGTCTCTCCGTCGACGTTCCGGAGCGTGGTGTGGACGGACGCGGTCAGCGGCGCGTCGAGGGCGGTGATCACGAGACCGCCGCGCGGGGCCTCTAGGTACATGCCCGCGTTAGCGTTTACCGTGGTCCCATTCGATGACGGGCTCGCGTAGGGGTCGTTGGCGCCGTTGTATATGAGGGCGGTGGTCGCGTGCGCCGGCTGGCCGGTGACGTCTATGTCCACCGTGAACGCACTCGGGCTCGGGGTGGTCGATTGCCCCAAACTCGCCGCAGTCTGGCGGTGGCGGACCGCGAAGGTGAGCTTGACCGACGTCCGACTGCCGGCGGCGTCCAGCGTGCAGGTGAACCTAGTCGCGGCCGTCTGCACGGATGGCAGGCAGATGTAGCCTTGGCTCGTGTACGGCATCTCGTCGCCGCGGTCCACGCCCTCGCGGACTACGCTCGCGATGACCTGGTGGCTCCACGAATCCGAAGTGCTCGGCTGCGGATCGGCCACCTGGACGGTGGCCGCCACGGTATTCCCCCATGCGAGCACTTCGCGGCCGACGCGAACCTCGTAGTGTCGCGGAGCCGAGTTGCTCGGCGATGCCAGGGCGAGACCCGGGCAGACGGCGAGACAGGCCAGAGCCGGGAGCGTCGCCGCTCGCGCCATCCGCCGCCAGGCTGCTGTGCTCTTGCGTTTCATGTCGTGCCGTTCCCTTCCCTACGCCGCGGCGGACAGGTGGTCGAGCTGGGCAAGGTAGCCCGCGACGGTGCCGGGCCGACCGCCGACCAGCAACCGGACCGGGCCAGGCCCGGGATTGTGCGCGGCGTGCGCCACGCCTCCCGCAACGGCGTATGTCTGCCCCGGCGACAGGGTCGCCGACGGCTCGAGCCAGTCTCCGTTCTCAGTAATGATTCGCAGGCGGCCCTCGAGCACGTGATACCGCATGGCGCCCGGCTGGCGGCGCGCCGGGGGGCCGCCACGATCCGTCACGACCACCTCAATGAGATCGAACGATGTGGCTGCCTCCGGGCGGCCGGCTAGGAACGACACATAGTGTCCCGGCGCGGCCAGGTACATCTGTTCTTGGGGGGCCGGACCCGAACCGGCTGGGCGCCCGGACTTGGCGGGGCGAGTGATGGTGCTTACTGGGGTCACGAGGATCTCCTCCTGTTAGTCGGTGGTCAACCAGAGCGGCAACGGGTCACATTGCTCCGGGGTCAGCATCACGATCGCGCAGGCGCTGGATGGGCTCCTCAGTAACGCTGTACTGCAATTCAGGCGCGACTACTGAATCGCCGAGATAAGCCTCGAGCCAGTCGAAGATTCGAGTTTCGCGGATGGCTTGGGCGGGCGGCTCGCTGTGTCCGCCCGCACTGTCCTGCGCATTGAAGGTCACTATCTGCTTGGGGCACCGGAGGCGGTCGTGCAGCCGCCGGGATTGCCCGGGCCAGCGCGATTCACCTTCGGACTCTGTGAGGAGCAGCGGCGTGCGGATCTGTTGGACCTCCTCACCAAGGCAGTACTCTGCGACGGTGAGGAACAGGCGAAAGGTCGAACCGCCGTTGTGGCCGTACGGTTCACCGTGAAATCGGACCGCCTCGGCGCCGCCCGGTGCGAATAGTTCGGCCAGGTGCATCTCCCGATCGAACGCCGACTGCCGTCGGTCTATGAGGCTCTGGCGCATCTCGCTCGGAAGCCGATCGACCCACGCGGTCGACACGTCGAGGACTCCGGGATCGAGCACGGCAGCGGCGAACCGATGCTCAAAGCAGAGTGCCCGGGCGACCCAGTACCCCCCTTGCCCCACCCCGATGACCGCTAGGCGGTCAGGATCGACATCTGGCCTGGCCAGCGCCGCCTCAACCACCGGCCTAAGCACGGCTTCCCAGTCGGGACGAAAGGCAACCCCGCGCTCGAACAGCATCGCCTGCTGCCCTGGCCCGTCGAACGCCAGCCAGTGGTACCCGCGCTCGGCCGCTGCGGCGCCCGCCACCGCCCACATTTCAGACGTTGCCTGATAACACCCGTTGTTGATGATCACGAGCGGACGCTGCTCACCCGTCGAGCCGGCTGCGGGAAAGAAGAAGCCGGGCAGCACCGTCTCCTCATACGCGATGGAGATCCGTTCCGCCGGCGTCGGACACAGGTCCACAATCTGCTCCCAGCAGCTTCGCTGACGCCGCCAGATATCAAGCCGGCGATGTGCCTCGGTGGAGTGCGCGATCTGAGACAGCGCGGTTGCGTAATAGGTCGCGGCCCGCCTGAAATGCGCGAGCGAGCTGACCGGCCGGCCGCTCGGGCGGGCCTGGGTTCCCGCTGCCCAGGCCTCACCAGCCGTCGACGTCCACGCCTGGACCCAGGAGTCGGCATTGCCGTCGGTTATTCGCGCGGCCGTCGCGAGCACCTCGCCCACGTCGGCGCACTGCCGATAGCTCCCAGCGAGCGCTCGTTCGAACGCGAACTGGAACTCATCATTCTGAAAGCAAACCATCATGATCCCGACGCCCCGGACCGCCCGCGAGCCGTCGATAACGCATCCGTTCGGTGAGCTTTGGCGCCCCGCGCCTCCCCGACGAGGCCTGCCGGGGCGTCGCCGCGATCCGCACAGCCTGGTTCCAGGACCGCCCCGCAGTGGAGCGAGAGCACATCCCGGCTCGGTGCAAACGAACTCTCGGTTATGGCCACATGGTCTCCTTCGATTGGGGAGCGCAGTCTCGACATCAGCAGCCTGCCTCAGCCGCAAGACCCCATCCTCAGTGGCTGGGTACTGAATTCGGACGCCGAGCCACCTAAGTAATCCCTCCCCAGACTTCAGTACCGGCCAACTGACGCCTGACCGCAGCCTGCGGGGTCGCCTCCCGGGCTACGTCGAGCACCCGCTGTGAATCCCGAAACGAGGAGCCGTCTCATCGATCGCATTCGAGAGTTCCAGCGAGCATTACGGACCCTTGCGCGCTATCTCCGGCGCCAGCTTCACGGTGGCGGTCGGGCCTGTCGTCGGGGTCCTGGGGCGCAGCGGCGCCGGCAAGACAGCAGCAGGATCGGCCCGATCTCGCCGACCGCTCCGGCGCCCAACGGGTAGGTCCCGAACGGAGTCGCAAACTCGCCGTTGTCGGACAGCACCGGGATCAAGGTGCCGATCGCAGTGGTCGCGATCGCTGAGCCGGCGTACACGATCGACACGGGGATTCCGGCCCAGTGGAGCAGTCCCAACGGCATGTAGGCGAGCATCAGTGACATGCCCCCATCCGAGTAACCCGAGCCGGAGCGGACGGCCGGCGATCCGTCTGACGTGGAGTTCGTAACCGGCAAAGAAGAACAGCAACCCAACCGGAAGTGCGACTCCTGCTCGGCTGGCGAACGAGGCCAGCGTGCCCGCGATCGCCACCGCGGCCATGATGGCCAGGAATTCTTCGGGCGAGACCGTCGTGACGGGAGCGTGCATCGATCAGTACCGAGGAGCAATCACGCCGGAGGCGAGCCGTCCGCCAATCCCGAGGCGGTCAGGAGTGCGCGCGAACGCGCGCTCCATCTCGTCCGGGTAGATGGACACCAGGTGCTCGTCGAGCAGCATCCGGTAGCGAGCGATCGCGGCGCGGCGGTCCGATGACACGGTCGACTCGAGTCCGTCGAGGAGGGCGGCGAGGCGGCGGGTGACCTGCGGGGCTTCCGGCGCCGTACCAGCGGATCTCGGTGAGAGCGAGGTCGACGAGCTCGTCCCAATCCCGGGGTCGGCACGATAAGCCGGACGGCGCCGGCGTCGTCGAGGATCGCGGCGGCATGGAGCGGGGGCCGGCCGAGGGGCCGGAGAACTCCCTCCAGCGCGTCCAGGCCTTCGACCGCACTCGTTGGGTCGTTGATCGCGGCCGACAACGCGCGGACAACCACGTCGACGACGCACCGAATCGCGAACGACGGATCCTGGAGCAGGCTGCGGTCGTCCGCGAAGAGCAGCCCGCGCCGGGCCTCGCGCTCATCGACCAGGCTCCCGCCCCGGACGATAGGATCGCCTCGTCCTCGGCCACGCAGAAGCCGATCTGTGCGACCACCTCGATCACTGCGTCCGCCCGCCGCGCGATCCGCACCAGGCGGTTTCGGTCAACGGCCGCGAGCACCTCGCCGTGGCGCGGGTGGGTCACGACCAGCGCAACCACCATCAGCAACAGCGCCACCACGACGGTGAGCGTCTCAGGACCATCGCGAGTCGA
>Ga0335072_10009965_pt1 | contig 13688 bp, 2 predicted proteins | sample Lox_Sample_21_FD_206725 | JGI IMG/M metagenome (GOLD analysis project Ga0335072, IMG submission 206725) | Soil microbial communities from Loxahatchee National Wildlife Refuge, Florida, United States - Lox_Sample_2.1 | ecosystem: Environmental > Terrestrial > Soil > Wetlands | place: USA: Florida...
CGGCGTTCAACGACCATTCGGCGTCGCGAACACCGTAGGGGCGGCTGTGCACCTGGAATTTCCAGCCGTCGCCGTGGTCAAGCGGGTGCAGGATCAGCTGCACCTCGCGAGAGGCCTTCTCCGGCAGGATGATCGGCTCGTAGAAGAAGACCTCTTTGACGTGCGCCGGCGTGCCAACGGCGGCCAGCGCCATCGCGGCGTAGGTGGCGCCCGGAACGACGACCGTGCCGTAGATGACGTGATCGGACAGCCACGGCTGCGACTTGACCGACAGCCTGCTGGTGTAGACCGAGTCGCCGGATGCGAGATCCTTTGCGCTACCCAGCAGCCCGGACATGGCCGGACCGTCGACGGTGATAGCCGACGACTTGGGCCAGAAGCGACGCCGCTGGAACGGATAGGTGGGCAGTTCGAGTTTGCGGCACGATTGCTGGTGCAGCGCGGCGAAATTAGGCCGATGGCCGCTGACATACGCTGTCGCAAGCGCATCGGCGATCTGGCGACGGTCGCCGACGCCCTTGCGTAGCGAGACGATCGCACGCGGCGCGGCCAGATGCTCCGGCCACACCTGCACCGCAGCCCCGGTCAGAACCGGCTGCGGGCCGATCTCCATCAACACCGAGCATCCCAGTGCCGCTACCGTGCGCACACTTTCGGCGAACTGCACGGGCTGACGGGAATGCCGCCGCCAATACTGAGCGTCCAGCGGGGTTTCCGCGGTCAGGATGGCGCCGGTCCTGTTACAGACCAGCGGCAACGTCGGCACACCGAACTCCAACCCCGCCGCGTACGCCTCGAACTCACCAAGCACTGGCTCGAGCAACTCCGAGTGGAATGCGTGGCTGGTTTCCAGCCAGGTGCAGCGGATCCCGTCGTCGGCGAATTTGGCGACGATCTGCTCTAGATCCTCGCCCGGACCGGAAAGCACCGTGTTGGGGCCGTTATAGGCACCGACCGACACCCGCGGGAACTCGCCGGCAACCTGCTCGATGTGTTTGGGGTCGGTGAACACCGCCATCATCCGGCCGCCCACGGGCAGACTGCCGAACAGCCGACCACGCTCGGCCATCAACCGTGCGCCGTCATCGAGGCTGAACACGCCGGCCACGCATGCCGCCGCGTACTGGCCCACGCTGTGCCCCAGCACCACGTCGGGCTCGATGCCCCAGGACTGCCACAGCCGGGCCAGGCCCATCTCGATGGCGAACAGCGCCGGCTGCGCAAACGAGGTGTGCTTCAGAGTTTTTCCGGTTTCAACGGCCTCCGCGGCGGTTTCACGGTCGGTGGCGAACAGCACCTCCAGCAACGGGCGCGGCAGGATCTCGCTGACCGCGTCCGCGCAACGCTTCACGGTCTCGGCGAAAACCGGCTCAGCGTCGAACAATTCGCGTGCCATCCCCGGATACTGGCTACCCTGCCCGGTGAACAGCCACGCCGTGGTTGGCCGGTCAGTGCACTCGCCGCGCACCACACCGGGTCGCAGCCGGTTCTCGGCCAGCTCGGCCAAGCCCTCGCTCGCGCTCTGCACCGTGTCCACAACCAGCGCGGCCCGGTGTTCGAAATGCGAACGACCCACCCCGGCCGTCAGGCACACCTCGGCGACGTCGGCCTCCGGGTGGTTGTCCAACCAGACCCCGTAGCGCTGCGCCAATTCCACCAGCGCCTCCGGCGAACGTGCCGACAGCGCAAGCACATTCACTGACTCCTCTGGAGCCGCTGACTCCGGCGCCGCGGGGGCGTCGTCAGCTGGATGTTCGTCGGGAGGCGGCGCCGCCCCTGCCGGCGCCTCCTCGATCAGCACGTGTGCGTTCGTGCCGGTGAACCCGAAGGAACTCACCCCGGCGCGGCGCGGCCGGCCGTTGGCCTCCCAGGGAGTCGACTTGTCGACGACCTTGACCGGCAACGAGTCCCACGGGATATGCGGCGACGGGTTGTCGAAGTGCAGGCTCTCCGGCAGCACTCCGTGCTGCAACGACAACACGACCTTGATCAGACCGGCGGCACCGGATGCCGACTCGAGGTGGCCGATGTTGGTCTTCACCGATCCCATCAGCAGCGGGCGGTCCGCGTCGCGGGCGGCGCCATAGACAGCCCCGGCCGCCTGCACCTCGATCGGGTCGCCCAGCGGGGTACCCGTGCCGTGCGCCTCGAGGTAGTCGACATCCCCGCCGGCCAGAGCGGCGCGGGCCAGTGCCGTGGCGATAAGCCGTTGCTGTGCACCACCATTGGGCACCGTCAAACCGCTGGATGCGCCGTCCTGGTTGACCGCACTGCCCGGGATCACCGCCGCGACACGGTCGCCGTCGCGCTCGGCGTCGCTGAGCCGCTTGAGTACCAGAATCCCGCAGCCCTCACTGCGGACGTAGCCGTCGGCCGACGCGTCAAAGGTCTTGCATCGACCGACCGGCGACAGCATCCGGGCGCGCGAGGCGGCGACCACCGTCACCGGGCTCAGTAGGACGTTGACACCACCGGCCACCGCGAGATCACAGTCACCGGAATGCAATGCCTGCACAGCCTGGTGGACCGCCACCAACGACGAGCTGCACGCGGTGTCGACCGCGACGGCCGGACCTTCGAAGCCGAGCGCGAAGGCAACACGACCGGAAATCGCGTTCAGCGCGTTGCCGGTGATGAAGTACGGCTCGATCTTGTCGATCGACTCGGCGGACAGCAGGTGTGCGTACTCGTTCGCGGCGACGCCGGCGAAGATGCCAGTCCGGGTGCCGCGCAACGCCGCCGGCGAATACCCGGCACGCTCGAGGCCTTCCCAGACGGTTTCGAGCATCAGCCGCTGCTGTGGCTCGATCCAGACGGCCTCACGCGGCGAGATACCGAAGAACTCGGGGTCGAATCCGTCGATGCCGTCCAGGAATCCGCCGAAGCGCGTATAGGTCTTGCCGGCAGCATCTGGATCAGGGTCGTAGAACTCGTCGATGTCGAAACGGTCTTCCGGGACTTCCCGGATCGCATCGACACCGCCCGACAACACTTCCCAGAACGCTTCGGGGTTGGGCGCGCCGGGGAAACGGCACGACACGGCGATGATCGCGATCGGCTCGTCCGTGCGGGCCGTCACCGCGGTCGCCACCGCCGGCCCGGATTTCGCCTCGCTCAGCGCAAGCACATCGGTGAGCAGGTAATCCACCGTGTCCGACAGGCGCGGGTGGTCCATCGCCAGCGTGGCGGGGATCTGCTTACCCACGCCTAGCTCGATGCGCTGCCGCAATTCGACGGCCATCAACGAATCCATGCCGAGGTCGAAGAACCCGGCGTCTTCCCGGATCTCGGAGGGGTCGACCCGGGTCACATCAGCCACCGCGTCGCGCAGGAAGTCCGCCAGGAGCTTGCGGCGCTGCTGCACCGGCGCATTGGTGAGCCGCTCGACCAGCTCGGTCTTTCCCGATGCCGTTGCCACCGGTACCGCGCTGGGCACCTCACGCTCCAACTCAGCCAGGAATGCCCGTCGGCCCGCTTGCTGATACAGCGGAAGGAAACGCGCCCAGTCGATCCGGGCTACAACTCCTTGTCCGTAACCGGGTGCTGCACCCTGCTCACCGGACACCGCAATCAAATCGGCCAGACCGGCCAGAGCATCAGCAGGCGACAGCGTCTTGATTCCGCGCTTGCCCAGCTTGGCGCGAGCCTCCACGTCGGCCATGCCGGCTGACCACGGACCGAAGTTCGCGCTGACGCCGGCGACGCCCTGCTCGCGTAACCGCCAGGTCAGCCCGTCCAGGAAGGCGTTGGCCGCGGCGTAGGCGGTCTGCCCGTATCCACCCCACACCGAGGCGATCGACGAGGTGGTGACGAAGAAGTCCAGCTCAAGGTCAACGGCGGCTTCGCTCAAATGCCATGCGCCCCAGACTTTTCCAGCGAACACGCGATCGACTTCAGCATCGTCGAGGTCACTCAGCGGGGTGGTGCCGATCTCACCCGCGGCGTGCACGATGCCGGCCAGCGGCGGCAGGTCGGCTTTAACGGTGGCCAACAGTCGCGAGACGTCGTGCGCGTCGGCGACGTCGGCTGTGACGACCCGGATGTCGCTCCCGTGCTGTTCGCTAAATGCCTCGATGCGCTTTTGCGCCACCTCGCTGGCGGGACGCCGGCTGGTCAGCACCAGATGCTTCGCACCGCTGGCCGCAAGGTATCCGGCGATTTCCAGACCGATCGAGCCGAGTCCACCTGTCACCAAATAGGTTGCGTCATCACGCAATGCAAGCGGGGTGGCGCTCGGCTGCCCGGCCCGTCGAACCAGCCGGGGCGCATAGACCGCTTGCTCACGCACCGCGAACTGGTCTTCGCGGCGCGGTTCGGCGGTCACCTGGCTGATCAGCCGCGACCACTCGTCGGCGGTACCTTCAGCCAGATCCGCCAACCCGCCCCACAGCTGCGGCAGCTCCAAGGAGGCGGCGCGACCGAATCCCCACAGAGCAGTTTGCTCGGGTGACACGGTGTCGGTGTCGATGACGCGTTGTGCGCCAAGGGTTATCACCCAAATCGGTGCACGCAGTTCAGCGGTCGCCGCGGCGCGGAAGAGTCGCCGTATTCCACCCAGAACTTGGTGCTGCACCCGCAACAGCGACCGCATCGTGGGCGCAGTGCCGGCCTCGATCGCCGCGACGTGCAGGATACGCAGCGCCGGCGATTCCTCGGCGGCGGCACGCAGCGCTGCCGTGAGCTGATGCTCGTCTGCGTCACACGCCGGCGGCGCCAGAATCCGGTGCTGGTCACCACCCGCGGTCAGCGCCTCTAGCAGCGGCGCAATGGCGTCGCCGTTGTCGCCGATGAGCAGCCAGGTGGCCGGTTCGGTGGCGTCAGAAGACGCCGCATTGATCGTGTCCCAACGGAACTCGTACCGGGCGTCGGAAATCGACTTGGTCTTGCGGTGCTGATTGTGCTGCGCCGCAAGCTTTGTCAGGACATTCAGCGTCTGACCATCATCACCTGCACCGCCGAGCAGCGCCGCAAGTTCTTCGATGCGGCCGTCTTCGAGAAGCCGAACGGTTTCGCTCGAAGATCCGGTGTGGGAATCCTGGGTGGGAACATGCCGGTTATCGCGGTACCAGTACTGGCGATGCTGGAACGGGTAGGTGGGCAGGTCGAGCTTTTTCGCCGGCGCCTGGCCGACGGCACCGAAGTCGGGCAGGTGGCCCAGGACGTATGCGTCCGCGAGGGCTTCGGTGATCTGGCGGTGGTCGGCGGTGTTCTTCCGCAACGACGCGATGGCGCGCGGTGTGGTAGTCAGGTCGGGCCATGCCCGCAGGGCTGCGGCGGTGAGCACCGGTTGCGGGCCGATTTCCAGCAGTACCTTGCAGTTCAGGTCGGACAACGTCTGCACGCTCTTGGCAAACTCCACCGGCCGGCGCGCGTGACGACGCCAATAGTTGCCGTCCATCTTCTGACTGCGACCGACTACGGCGCCGGTGCGGTTGTCCACTAGAATCAGTTGCGGCGATGCGTATTTGATGCCGTCCGCATACTTTTCGAACTCGTCGAGGATGGGGTCCAGCAGCGCCGAGTGGAACGCATGGCTGGTTTCCAGCCAGTCACACCGCACACCGTCGGCAGTCAGCGTGGACACGGCCTGCTCCAGATCACTTGCGGGACCGGACAATACGGTGTTGGCGCCGTTGTAGGCGGCAACCGACAAGCTCGGGAACCGGTCTGTCAGGCTCTCCACGCGCTCGGCGGCGGTGAATACCGCCACCATCCGCCCGCCAGCGGGCAGGCTGCCGAACAGGCGGCCGCGCTCGGCCATCAGACGTGCGCCGTCCTCCATGGTGAACACACCCGCAACGCAGGCCGCCGAATATTGGCCGACGCTGTGGCCCAGCACGACGTCGGGGTCGAAGCCCCACGACTGCCAGAGCCGAGCCAGGCCCATTTCCACCGCGAACAACGCGGGCTGCGCGTAGGAGGTCTGCCGCAGCGTCTCTTCGCTGTCCGGGCTATCGGCATCGAAAATGACGTCCAGCAACGGCTTTTCGAGTACATCAGCGACGACTGCCGCGCAGCGAGTCAACGTATCGGCGAAAACCGGTTCGGCGTCAAACAACTCCCGGGCCATGCCGGGGTGCTGGCTGCCCTGGCCGGTGAACAGCCACGCCGTCTTCGGCGGGGCATCAGACACTCCCCGCACCAGACCGGGTGCCGGACGGTCGTCCGCGAGTGCACCGAGCAACTCACTGGCCGATTCCTTCGAATTGACCACCAACGCGGCGCGGTGCTCGAAGTGTGCTCGCCCCACTCCGGCGGTCAAGCACACGTCCGCCAAGGAGGCCTCCGGGTGCTCAGCTATCCAGCTGCGGTACTGGTCGGCAATCTGAACCAATGCCTCAGATGTGCGCGCGGATATCGGCAAGATGCTGAACCGGCGGTCGCCGGCCTGGTCGGTCGGCTCCGGTGCCGCCGCAACCGGGGCTGCTGCGGCGGGCGCTTCCTCGAGGATGACGTGCGCATTGGTTCCGGCGAACCCGAACGAGCTGATTCCCGCAATACGCGGCCGACCGTTGCGCTCCCACGGGGTGGCCTCCTGCACAACCCGCAGCGCAAGTCGGTCCCAGGGAATGTGCGGCGATGGGTTTTGGAAGTGCAGATGCGGTGGCAGTAACTCGTTCTCAAGGGACAAGATGACCTTGATGACGCCCGCGATGCCCGCGGCCGCTTCCAGGTGCCCGATGTTCGTCTTTGCCGAGCCGATCAACAGTGGGTCGCCCGCGTCGCGGCCCTCGCCGAGCACCGCACCGGCGGCCTGAGCCTCGATCGGGTCACCCAGCGACGTCCCGGTCCCGTGCGCCTCCAGGTAGTCGACATCGGCCGGTGCGAGCCCCGAGCGCTTCAATGCATCGGCGATAACTCGTTGCTGCGCAACACCGTTCGGCACCGTCAAGCCACCCGATGCGCCGTCCTGATTGATCGCGCTGCCCCGGATCACGGCCCGAATCCGGTCGCCGTCACGGATCGCGTCTTCCAGACGCTTGATGACGATGACGCCGCAGCCCTCACCGCGCACGTAGCCGTCCGCGGCCGCATCGAACGTCTTGCACCGACCGTCCGGCGCGAGCATGTGCGCGTGGGAGAAGGTGATCATAGTGGCAGGGGTGAGCATGACGTTCGCACCGCCGGCCAGCGCGAGGTCGCATTCGCCCAACCGCAGCGCTTGGCATGCCTGATGAATTGCCACCAACGACGAGCTGCATGCCGTGTCGACGGCGACCGCGGGGCCCTGCAGCCCCAACCGGAAGCTGATCCGGCCCGCTGCTGCGGCATTCGACGTGCCGATTGCCATATACGCTTCGATCTCGGGGAAAGTGAGCTCGCCCGATGCCATTCCCAGGTAATCGTGGGTCGCCAAACCGACGAACACACCAGTGTTCGTATTCGCTAAAGCCGTTGGCGCGGTGCCCGAATGCTCCACCGCGCGCCACGCCGTCTCCAGCAACAGCCGATGCTGCGGGTCCAACAGCCTGGCCTCGCGCGTCGACATACCGAAGAACGGCGCATCGAACCCCGTCACGTCATCGACAAAACCCGCCCGACGCGTCGCAACCTTCCCGCGCGTGTCGGGATCCGGGTCGAAGAATTCGTCTACATCCCACCGGTCGGCGGGCACCTCGGATATCGCGTCCCGGCCTTCCCGCAGCACCTCCCAGAACTCGTCCGCATCCGCAGCACCCGGAAAACGCGCCGCATAGCCAACGATCGCAAAACCCATTGCCGACTGTTGTTGATCTGGGACGGACGCCATGCGGTTCTCCTACCTGCTTTGGCCGACAAAGTCTCGATTCCCCCACGGGCGGCCGGATTGCGCAGCCGAACCATCTCTCGGACGGAAGGCATTTCACGTGCAACCCCGGCACCGGGCGACTGCCGATACCGGGCAACTATAGCCAGTGCGGCTGCCAGTATGCGTGGTATGGCGGGCCGCGCGCCGAACCTGTGAGCTGCCGCCAGCCTGCGTCCCACGCCAGCGGGTTATCTTGGTGGCGCTGCCAGCGTGACGGACCGGGGCCGTTCACATCGAGGAGGACGAACTTTTGCGCATCGGGAAAATTACCGTCGGCTCACTCAATGAGTGGACGCTGACCCCCGGCACAGTCACCTCGTGGCACCCGACGGCCGCGGCTGCCGAAAAAGCCCAGCAAGCGCCGGTCAGCTCCGTGCCGATCAGCTACATGCAGGGCCAGCATCTCCGTAATTACTGCGAACGGACAGCCGAGGGCCTCAGCTTTTCCCGGCAAATCATCGGTAGCTGTGATGTGGCCGGCCAGTGTGACATTTCTGCCATGGATCAGGCCCTCAACGCATACCTGCGTCGGCATGACACGTTCCGGAGTTGGTTCGAGCACGCCGGTGACGGGGAGTTCATCAGGCATTCGATCACCGATCCGGCTGATATTGAATTCGAGCCAATCAATTACGGCCACATGACCGTCGACCAAATACGAGCTCATCTGGTGGCGATACCGAATCCGCTGGAGTGGGGCTGTTTCACCTTCGGGATAATCCAGACCGAGGATTACTTCACGCTGTTTGCCGCCATGGATCACGTCCACGGAGACGCGACGTTGATCGGCACAACGATGTTGGAAGCCAACGGAATGTATTCGGCATTGAGTGAACGCGGTGAGGCCCTTACGCTGCCCGATGCGGGTAGCTTCGACGATTTCTGTACCCGCGAACGCGAGTACACGTCATCGTTGACCACCGATTCACCTGGCGTACGCGCCTGGCTTGACTTCGCCGAGAACAACAACGGTGGTTTTCCCGAGTTCCCACTCCCGCTAGGCAACCCATCGGAGTCGACTAGCAGTTACATGACTTCCGAGGTCCTGATGGGCCCGGAACAGACGGAGCGGTTCGAATCAGCTTGCGCGGCGGCCAGCGCGCGCTTTGTCGGCGGCTTGTTCGCCTGCCTCGGCCTGGTGGAACACGAGTTCACCGGTGCTCTCACGTATTACGGGCTCACTCCCAGGGATTCCCGCACAGCCAGCGACAATTTCATGACGCAGGGGTGGTTTACCGGTTTGATCCCGATCACCGTGCCGATAGCTGCGACCTCATTCAGCGATGCTGCATGGGCGGCCCAGGCTTCTTTCGATTCAGCTCTGGACATGGCGAAGGTGCCGTATTACCGAGTACTGGAATTGGCGCCGTGGCTGAGCTGGCCACGGCCGAACTTCCCGGTGTCGAACTTCTTCCACGGCGGCGCTGCTCCGCTCAACGCTATTCTTGCCGCGGCCGACCTGGGCCTTGCGAACAACATCGGAATCTACCCTGACGGCCGTTATTCATATCAATTGACCATCTATATATTTCGGTACGCCGAGGGCACGGTAATGGCGATCATGCATCCCGATAACCCGGTCGCCCTGAAATCAGTTACCCGCTACATGGAGGCGATGAAGTCTGTATGTGGGCGAGTCGCTGACAGCGGGCACTGGGGGCGCGTCGCATAGCGCGGGGCAACTCGATGGCGGGGCTTTTTGAAGTGCGTGATTTTGGGGCGGTGAGCACGATATGCAACGGCTAGCCAACTTCGTGGTGCGGTGGCCCTGGGTCGTGATCGGTGTCTGGGTCGCGATCGCGGTCGCACTGCCGTTGACGTTCCCATCCCTCAACGAGATGTCCCAGAAGCATCCGCTCGCCATCTTGCCCAGTGATGCACCGTCGAGCGTCACCGCTCGCAAGATGACCGAGGCGTTCCACGAATCGGGCACCGAAGACCTCATGCTGGTGGTCCTGACCGACGACAGGAGTCCTGGCGGGCTTGGCAAAGACGACGAAGCCACTTACCGCCAGTTGGTGGGCGCGCTGCGTCAGGACACCCATGACGTGGTGATGTTGCAAGATTTCATCAGCACGCCGCCGCTGCGTTCGATCGTGACCAGCAAAGACAACAAAGCTTGGGTGCTACCGGTCGGGGTGGCGGGCGAGTTGGGCACCCCGCGCTCCTACGCCGCTTTCAACCGGATCAGCGACATCGTCAAACACTCCGTGGCCGGAACAGCCATGAAAGTGAACGTCACCGGACCCGCCGCAACCGTCGCCGACCTCACGGTGGCCGGCGAACGAGATCGGCTTCCGATTGAGCTGGCGATCGGCGTGCTGGTGCTCCTCGTCCTGCTGGTGGTCTACCGCAACGTACTGACCATGCTGCTGCCGTTGATGACGATCGGGACATCCCTGGTGATCGCACAGTCGCTGGTGGCGGGCTTCTCCGACCTGACCAGCACGGGCGTCTCGAACCAGTCGATCGTGTTTCTGAGTGCGATCATGGCCGGCGCTGGAACGGATTATGCGGTGTTCCTCATCAGCCGCTACCACGACTATCTGCGGCGGGGCGAAGATTTCGATCAGGCCGTCAAGCGGGCGATGATGTCCATCGGCAAGGTGATCGCCGCATCCGCCACGACCGTCGGAATCACTTTTCTGATCATCAGCTTCGCCCGAATGGGCGTGTTCAAAACAGTCGGAATCGCCGCGGCGATCGGCGTCGGAATAGCGTTCCTGGCCGGGATCACGCTGCTGCCGGCGATTCTGGTGCTTGCCGGTCCACGCGGCTGGGTCAAGCCGCGGCGCGAACTGACCGCGCCATTCTGGCGGCGTTCAGGCATCCGCATCGTGCGCCGACCGAGGGTCCATCTGGTTGCCAGCCTGCTGGTGTTGGCGATCCTGGCCAGCTGCGCCGGTTTGGTGCGCTACAACTACGACGATCGCAAGGCCCTGGCGTCTTCTGCTCCGAGCTCCGTTGGGTACACCGCACTGGATCACCATTTCCCGGTAAACCAGTCCATCCCGGAGTACATCCTCATCCAGTCGCCGCATGACCTTCGCACGCCGCAGGCCCTCGCCGACTTGGAGCAGATGGCGGACCGGGTGAGCCAACTGCCGAATGTCGCTGCGATCAGCGGCATCACCCGTCCCACCGGAAATGTGCCGGAACAATTCAGGGCCACCTATCAGGCCGGCGCTATCGGCACCTTTCTCGCTGGCGGATCCACCCTGATCAACGACCACACCAACGAACTCAACCAGCTGTCGGAAGGCTCGGTCACGCTAGCCGACAAGCTCGACGAGGTGCGCGGCCAAGTGAGCGAACTCGCTGCCAGTGTGCAGGAACTGGAAAACACCTTTAAGTCGACCAAGGACCAATACAGCGGCGACACGTTGGTCCATGAGGTCGACATCGCGGCCCAACTCGTCGACCATGTCGACTCGCTCAGCAACGCCATGGGCTGGAACTACACCACGGCCAAGAACATGTTCGAATGGATTGGCCCGGTGCTGACCGCGCTGCGGGGCAACCCGGTCTGCGATGCCGATGAGTCCTGCAGCACCACCCGCGGTGCGTTCGAGCAGCTGGTTGGTTCGCGCGATCAAGAAGACCTCGACGCGATCAATGAGCTCGCTCACCAATTGCAGGACTACCCGGACAAAAAGGCCCTGAAAGCCACGACGGACCGGATGCGCGCGGGGGTCGAGAAGCTCACTGGTGTGTTGCGCTCCATGGGAATGGACCAGCCCGGCGGCCTGCAGGCGAACCTGGACCAGCTGCAAAGTGGCGCCAACCAGTTCGCCGGTGGGAGCCGGCAAATCGCTGACGCGGTCAACCAGCTCGTCGACCAGGTCAAACAGTTGGGCGGTGGGCTCAATGAGGCAGCGACATTTCTGTTGTCGTTGAAACATGACGCCGCACAACCGGCAATGGCCGGGTTCAACATCCCGTCCCAGCTGCTGCATCTGCCCGAGTTCCAGGAGGCCGCCAAGGTATTCATCTCGCCAGACGGCCACTCGGTCCGGTACCTGGTTCAAACCAAACTCAACCCGTTCAGCACCGAAGCCATGGATCAGGTCAACGCCATCCTGGCCACCGCGCGGGGAGCCCAACCGAATACCAAATTGGCCGACGCCAAGATATCGATGGCGGGCTACACGGTGGGCCTGAAGGACACCCGGGATTACTACCAGCACGACATCCGCTTCATCATCGCGGTGACCCTCGCCGTCGTGCTGCTGACCTTGATCGCACTGCTGCGTGCGATTGTCGCGCCGCTGTATCTGGTTGCGTCCGTCGTCATTTCGTATCTCTCGGCGGTAGGCATCGGCGCACTGGTATTTCAATTCATCCTCGGCCAGCAATTACATTGGAGCGTGCCTCCCCTGGCATTCGTGGTGCTGGTCGCGGTGGGAGCCGACTACAACATGCTGCTCGTCTCACGAATGCGTGACGAGTCCCCGCACAGCATGCGTTACGGCATTATTCGCACCCTGAGTTCGACAGGCGGTGTGATCACCGCGGCGGGCCTGATCTTTGCGGCCTCGATGTGCGGTCTGTTGTTCTCCAGCATCGGTACCGTGGTCCAAGGCGGCTTCGTGATCGGTGTGGGCATTTTGCTGGATACCTTCCTGGTACGCACCATTACCGTTCCCGCCATCGCCGCTCTGGTCGGAGAAGCGAACTGGTGGCCGTCGCGGCGTCGCCGGCCGGACGCGCCGAGCTACAGCGCGGTTAGCGTGCACCCATGATGTGTGTGAGACTACGAAAGAAGTCGAGGGGTCAGGAGTAGGTATGAAGAAACTACTCGCAGGGGTTACGGCGCTGGTAACTGTCAGCGCCACAACATGTTTCGGCGTCGGGACGGCATCGGCGGACGACACGCCCATCAGCGGGCCACCGACTCCCGGGGCACCTGGCGACCAGACCGCGTACGCCCTCGGCGGCGCGCACGTTCTCGGCATTCCCTACGACGAATACATTCGCCAAGAGGGCGCCCAATGGTTTCCCGGCCAAAAGCGTCAAATCGTCCGCTACCCCGCAGGGCAGGTTCAGGGGCACGTGCTGGAGCGGCTCTTCCCGGGCATCGGCAAGCTCGACGCTAACTTTCCGGGCTTGGGTTTGGACGGCCCCAGCGTCGGCGAGTCGGTCGATGTGGGAGTGAACAACCTCGAGGCGGCGATCAAAACCGGTGGCCCCGGTACTGCGATCGGGTTGTCCGAGGGCGGGTTCGTGGTCGATGGCGCGCAGGCTCGGCTGGCAAATGACCCGACTGCTCCCCCGCCGAACACGCTGAACTTCGCCACATTCGGCGACCCGATTGGGCATCACGCCTTCGGCCAGAGCTTCCTGTCCGCCACTTTCCCGGTCGGCAGCGTTGTTCCGGCGCTGGACTACACCATGCCGCCGCCGTACGAGAGCCAGTACGACACCGACCGGTTCGTGGCTGCATACGACTCGATCGCCGACTTCCCCGACCGGCCGGACAACCTGTTCGCTTTCGCTAACACGCTGATGGGCCTGGCCACTGGTCACACCGCGGTGGCCTTCACGAACGCGAGCATGGTGCCGCCGCAGAACATCAGGACGACGATCAACTCCCGGGGCGCGAAAGACACCACGATCATGGTCCCGCAGAAGCACCTTCCGCTGGTGATGCCGCTGGCCTACATCGGCATCCCCGAGGACACGCTGAACAAGCTCGACGCGATATTGATCCCCCGGGTCAATAGGGGCTATTCACGAAACGACGACCCGGCAACCGCCCCGGTCCAAGTCGATCCCGTGCACGGCTTCGACCCCGCGGCCGTCACCGCCCCGGCCAACCAGGCGACATTCGGCGGCGGCGCTGACCCGTTCTCGCAGATTCTCGCCGGTGCCATGTCAGTGTTGTCGCATGGCGCAGGCG
>Ga0335072_10009966_pt1 | contig 13688 bp, 11 predicted proteins | sample Lox_Sample_21_FD_206725 | JGI IMG/M metagenome (GOLD analysis project Ga0335072, IMG submission 206725) | Soil microbial communities from Loxahatchee National Wildlife Refuge, Florida, United States - Lox_Sample_2.1 | ecosystem: Environmental > Terrestrial > Soil > Wetlands | place: USA...
GACGATTGTCCGAAACTTCCGCCACAGGAAGTCGACGCGCCCGATGAACTCAGAGTCCTTAATCTCGACTTGCAGCTCGGGCGGCGGCAAGCCTCCGTCACGGAACACGACCCGAGCTAGCGACTCCAGCGGCGACTCGGCCCGCCCATCCGCGAACTCCACCACTGCAGCGGCCATGCGGACACCCCGCCACCGCGGGCAAGCGGCCATGACGGCCCTGAGCTCCTTCTGTGAGGTCAGTTTCCGCTGGAGGGCCGAGTCGGCCACGACCAGGCCCGCCCGAAAGTCCAGCACGCGAGCCAGGTCGATGACGGTCCTGGGCACGGTAGTCACAGGAACCCCGAGCCGCCCGCCGACGTGCGCGGCCGGCAACGCAGCACAGTGGAGGCTGATGCCCCGCCTGGCGGACCTGCTGCCCGCCCCTGGCGGCCGGGTGATCGTCAGAGCCGCCGGTGGCGGGCCGAGCAGGCTGAGCCCGTGCAGCAGCGCGGCCGTCTCGTGGCTGACCACCGCACTCGGCCCCAGGGAGGCGGCAGCCGCAGCCGCCGAAAGAAGCAGCCGGCCAGCAGGAAGCGCCGGAATCAGCTCAGCAAGGTCGGCCGTGGCGTAGTAGCCCCAACCGATGCGCAGGAGCTCTCCGCGCTCCACCATGGCCCGGACCTGCCATCCAGATCTCCCGCCAGCGACAAGCTGAGCCCAGCTGCTGATCCCGGCTAATCGGACATTACTCCGGAAAGATTCGCCACTCATGAGGCCAGCATCGCTCTGGGCAACGACATTTCATCGAACTTGTCGGCGGTAGGGGTGGTTTTGTTATAGTTCGCGCCACCAAAACCAGTGAAACGTCGGTCGAGCCTACGGCACGTGCTCCGCAAACGGGGCAAATCGCCTTAAGTTCGCGGCGGATGCCGCCCGGATCGACCCACTTGCACCTGACCCTCCGTCGCAAAGAGGGCAAATCGCACACATCTAAGTGCTGGCGCCGCCCATCACAGTTCGGCGCTCGACCCCGTGGGCGGGTGCGGCTGCTCACCGGCCCGCAGGACGCGAACTTTAGCGCGCAGCGCCTCCCCCTTGGCCTCGGCTGACGCCCGGAGCTCGGCCTGGAAGGTTGCCATCCGCTCGGCAAGCGCCGGGTCGCTGACAGCCAGGATCCGCACCGCGAGCAGCCCGGCATTGCGCGCGCCGCCGACCGCAACGGTGGCAACCGGGATCCCGGCCGGCATCTGCACGATCGACAGCAGAGAGTCGAGCCCGTCCAGGTGCTTCAGCGGCACCGGCACGCCAATCACCGGCAGCGTGGTGACGGACGCGAGCATGCCGGGCAGGTGCGCCGCGCCGCCAGCGCCCGCGATGATGACCTTGAGCCCTCGGCCAGCCGCCGCTTGCCCGTACCTGAGCATGTCAGCCGGCATCCGGTGCGCCGAGACGACATCGGCCTCGGAGGGCACGCCAAACTCGTCCAGCACGTCAGCGGCAGCCTGCATCACCGGCCAGTCCGAATCGCTGCCCATCACCACGGCCACGAGCGGCCGCCTCGCGCCGGTCACGAGGGCAGCCCCGCGCCGGTCACCGGCTCGGCAGCTGGTTCCTCCGAGCCGGTGGCCAGGTAGTTTGCCGCCCGCGCAGCCCGGTCCCGCAGGCTGGCGAGGTCACCGCCCAGTGCTGTCACGTGCCCGACCTTGCGGCCCGGACGGACCGGCTTGCCGTACAGCTGCACCTTGAGTGCGGTATCAGCGGCCATTACATGATTCAGCTTCCCGTGCAGATCGGGATCCGTCCCGCCCAGAACGTTGGCCATCACCGCCGCCGGCGCGGCCATGGCCGGCGAGCCAAGCGGCCAGTTCAGGACAGCACGCAAGTGCTGCTCGAACTGCGACGTCCTGGCGCCCTCGATAGTCCAGTGCCCGGTATTGTGCGGCCGCATAGCTAGCTCGTTCACGAGCAGCCCGCCGCGTCGCGTCTCGAACAACTCGACCGCCAGCAGCCCGATCACGTCCAGGTCGCGCGCCAGCTCGAGCCCTAGCCGTTGCGCCGCCACCGCCGTCTCCGCTGACAGGCGCGGAGCCGGCGCCAGCACCTCGACGCAGATGCCATCCCGCTGCACCGACTGCACGACCGGGTAGACGACGCCGTGCCCGCTCGGCGAGCGCGCCACCAGAATCGCGAGCTCACGTTCGAACGGCACGTACTCCTCGACGAGCAGCGGCAGCCCGTGCGAGAGCACCTCGGCGGCCGCCGCCGGATCCTCGCAGACCCAGACGCCGCGCCCGTCATAGCCGCCCGCTACTGCCTTCAGCACCACCGGCCAGCCGGTTCGCCCCGCGAAGGCGACGACGTCAGCCACCGAATCCGCCGGCTCAAACTTCGGGCAGGGAACGCCCAGTTGGGTGAGCCGACTGCGCATCTCGAGCTTGTCCTGGGTAAACCGCAACGCGGCAGCGCTCGGCCACACCACGTGCCCGGCTTGCTCGAGGGCTCTGACCTGCGCCTGGGGCACATGCTCGTGGTCGAAGGTGATCACGTCGCACCCGGCCGCGAACGTCATCAGGTCGTCGGTCGACCGGTAGTCACCCAGCATGGTGTCCGCGACCTGCGCGGCGCTTTCGTCAGGCGCAGCCGCCAGCACCCGGAACCTGATGCCAAGTCCGATCGCGGCCGCGGCAGTCATCCTGGCCAGCTGGCCAGCCCCGACCATCCCCACGACCGGCGGCCGGCCTGCGGCGTGATTTTGATGAGTCTGCTGGTGATTCATTACCCGCCGTAGCCTACGGGCCAGGGCGCCGTGCCGGAAACGGGGCCTAACGCGGCACGAACCAGGACCTAACGCGCCGCGAACCAGGATCTAGGCCGGCCCGAGTACGGCAGGCTGCTCCTCGACGTCCGCCGTCGCGTGCGGCAGGAACAACGCGAACACGGCCGGCCGGGGCCGGACCAGCACCACCTGGCCACCGTCTGCGGCTGCGATCGTGCGGGCCAGTGCCAGCCCGAGACCGGTCCCGTTGGGCGAGCCGCTCACGCTCCGCTCGAATATCCGCGGCGCCAGCTCGGGCGGCACGCCGCTGCCTTCGTCCCGCACCTCGACCACAACTGACCGCCGGGTCCTGGACGTCCTGATGGTGACCGTGCCCGCCCCGTGGACCAGGGCGTTGTCCAGCAGCGTGGCGATCACTTGCGAAACGCCGCCGGGCGTGGCGAAAGCGAACAGGCCCTTCTCCCCGGCTATTGCGAGCCGCCGGTTCAGCCGGCGGAAGGCTGGCTCCCACTCGACGACCTGCTGGCCGACGATCTCGTCAACGCTGGCGACCGTCGGCGCGCCGGCGCTCGTGCGCCGGGCCCGGCCGAGCAACTGCCCGACGACATCTGCCAGCCGCTCGGTCTGCGCGAGCGCGGCCGCGCCTTCCTCACGCACCACGTCCGGGTAGTCGGCGGCCGCCATCATCTCCTCCAGCCGCATCGACAGCGCCGTCAGCGGCGTCCTGAGCTGGTGCGACGCGTCGACGGCGAAGTCACGCTCGGCTGATAGCAGGTCATTGATCCGCTGGGCGGAACCGTCCAGGCCCTCGGCGACCCGGTCGAGCTCCTGGATCCCGTAGCGCCGCCCGAGCGGGCTTGAGTCCCCCGAACCCAGCCGGTCCGCCGCACCCGCCAGTTCCTGCAGTGGCTTCACGATGCGCCGGGCGTACAGCAATCCCAGTACCACCGCGACCCCGACAGCGAGCAGGGCTACGCCGCCGATCAGCAGTAGATCCGTGGTCAGGTTGCGAGCGAGGTCGACGCCGTTGGCCCCCACCGTCACCTTGAAAGGAGCCTTGGAGACCGAGGCCGACCTAGCCCCTGGAGGCAGGTGGTACCGGCTCCGGTAGAGGACATGGGTGTACTCGGTGATCACTACGTACCGGTCCGACAGCGACCTGGCCTGCTGTGCCGCATAGGTCTGGCCGATGGGCTGACCGTCACCGTTGCGCTCGATCAGGGCGCGCACCACTGCCTCGGCGTCGCCATGCAGTGACTGGTTGGCCTCGTTGACCTGCAGGCGGCCTAGCACGAAAGCGAGCGGGATGCCGAGCGCGAGCACCGCCATGATCGCCACGGCCAGCATCGAGATCAGCAGCCGCCGCTGCATCGTTCCCGCTCCAGGCCGTTAAATCCTGCCACCATAAGCCTGCTTGCTGATCTAGTCCCCGCGCTCGAATCTGAATCCGACGCCACGAACCGTCGTAATGTACTGCGGGCTGTGCGCGTCGTCACCGAGCTTGCGGCGGAGCCATGAGACGTGCATGTCGAGGGTCTTGGTCGAGCCCCACCACTTGCTATCCCAGACTTGCCGCATGATCTGCTCGCGGGTGACGACCTTGCCCGCCTCGGCGACCATCAGGGCAAGCAGGTCGAACTCCTTCGATGTGAGCTCGATCTCGGTGTCACCGAGCCAGGCCCGGCGAGCATCAGTGTCCACCCGCACGCCCTGCACGGTCTTGGTCTCCGACGCCCCGCGCCGGAGCAGCGCCCGGACCCGGGCCAGCAGCTCGGCGAGCCGGAACGGCTTGGTGACGTAGTCATCAGCGCCCGCGTCAAGGCCGATAACGGTGTCGACCTCGTCGGCCCTGGCGGTGAGGATCAGGACCGGGACTGACTGCCCGGACGACCTGATGCGGCGACACACCTCAAGCCCGTCGATCCTGGGCAGCCCGATGTCGAGCACGATGAGGTCAATGCCGCCGTTCCTGGCCGCCTCCAGGGTTCCTGGCCCGTCGGCAGCCACGTCGACTTCGTAGCCTTCACGCCGCAGCGCACGGGCGAGCGGCTCGGAGATTGCCGGGTCATCTTCGGCAAGCAAAACGCTGGTCATGAGATTGATGGTAGGGGCAACTGGCTGTTTCCAGCCCGCTACACACCTGCAGCCCGAAGTCTTGCCCGCCGCTTGACCTTTTCCTCAACTTGCGCGACGGACCAGCTTCGGGCCCGCACCGCCCGCCAGGCCAACCGCCAGTCCAGCCGGCGCACTCAGACCGGCGTCACGCCATGCCGACGCCGCGAGAACGACCGGTCCTTGCCGCGAGCGGCGGCGAACCGGCGGATCAGCTGCCCCCGCAGGTCCTCCGGCTCCACAACGTCGTCCACCACGAGCTCGCCGGCCAGCCGAAGCACGTCGATGTCGGCTTCGTAGGAGTCCCGGAGCCGCTGCGTCTCGGCCTGCCGCTCTTCCGCCGAGGCCAGCGCCGCGAGCCGGTTGTAGTAAACAGCGTTGACCGCAGCCTCCGCGCCCATCACCGCGATCTTCGCAGTCGGCAGGGCGAGCGTCGCGTCCGGCTCGAAGCCAGGCCCTGCCATCGCGTAAAGGCCAGCTCCGTAGGCCTTGCGGACGATCACGCAGATCTTCGGCACGGTCGCCTCAGAGACCGCGCTGATCATCTTCGCGCCGTGCCGGATAATGCCCTGCCGTTCCACAGCCGTACCGACCATGAAACCGGGAACGTCAGCAAGGAACAGCAGCGGCACATTGAATGCGTCGCAGAGCTGGATGAACCGGGTCGCCTTATCCGCCGAGTCCACGAACAGCACGCCGCCCTTGAACATCGGGTTGTTCGCCACCACGCCGATAGCCTGCCCGTCCAGCCGCGCGAAGCCGACGACCAGCTCGCGTGCCCACAGCGCATGGATCTCGAACAGCGAGTCCTCGTCCACGATCCCGCGCACGTACCGGCGCATGTCGAAAGCCTGCCGCTCGCTGACCGGCACCATGCCCCGCAGATCGGCTGGCTTCGGTTCGCGTGGCGCCACAGCCGGCGGCTCCTGCTGCCAGTTAGCCGGCAGGTAGGACAGGTACGAGCGGACCGCTCCGATTGCCTCGGCCTCGGACGCAGCCAGGAAGTGACCGACGCCGGACACGGACGTGTGCATGCGAGCGCCGCCCATCTCCTCGAGTGTGGTCTGCTCGCTGACCACCATCTCGACCATGCGCGGGCTGCCCAGGTACATGGACGCGTTGCCGTCCACCATGGCGACGAAGTCGCAGAACGCCGGGATGTAGGCGCCGCCGGCAGCCGACGGGCCGAAGAGCGCGCAGACCTGCGGGATCGACCCGGACGCCCGGACTTGGGTGTGGAAGATCTTGCCCGCACCCCGGCGGCCAGGGAACATCTGAACCTGGTCGGTAATCCGCGCCCCGGCGGAGTCGACCAGGTAGATCATCGGAAGTCCCGCGCCGTACGCCTGCTCGATGACGCGGATGATCTTCTCAACGGTCCTGGCGCCCCAGGAACCGGCCTTCACCGTCGAGTCGTTGGCCATCAGCGCGACTGGACGGCCGTCGATGGTCGCGGTGCCGGTGATGACCCCGTCCGCCGGAAGCCCGCTGGCCAGCACGTTAGCGAACGCGCCGTCCTCGGTGAAGCTGCCCTTATCGACCAGCTGCTCGATCCGGTCCCTGGCGAACAGCTTGCCCCGCTCCGCCGCCTGCTGGTGATAACGCTCCGGACCGCCTGCCGCGATCCTGGCCCGGATCTCGGCCAGGTCGGGGTGGCCGGCCCGTGCTTCCTGGCCCGCCCGTGCTTCCTGGCCCGCCCGTGCTTCCTCGCTGGACTGTCCTTCTCCTGCTGAGCTCACGCTCGCGAGCGTACGGCAAACGTGCCGGGGCGGCAGGAGTGGAGGGGCCGCCGCCCCGGCACGAGCACGGGTGACGTCAGTGGATATGCAAGTTGACCCCGAGCAGCACCAGCGGCCACAGGAAGATCGTCAGCAGCGCGGAGAGCACCAGTTTCACCCAGAAAAGAGTGATGTAGGCGCGCTCCCAGGCAACGATGAGCCCGATCACTACCCAGATGATGAACAGCCAGCTGTGCCTGCGGCGGCTGAATATAGCCATGGTTTTGACTCCAGTCCGGCCAACCGTGTGTTAGCAAGCCACCAGGTCTCCGGATCAGCCGCCATTAAACATCGCCGCGCCGGCCTCTTCCCGGCGCCATTCGCCGCGGCTTTTTAACCGGCAATAGTGCGGGAACGCGGCCCTGCTCGCAGCACCTGTGATGGCAGTTGGCGGCCGATGATGCGCTCTGCGTCCGCTGCGGCGTCGATCAGTGCCGCCAGGTCAATGCCGGTACCCACGCCCATGTCCTCGACCATGTGGACGAGTTCCTCGGTGGCGATGTTGCCGGTGGCACCGGGTGCGTACGGGCAGCCGCCGAGGCCGCCGACGGAAGCGTCGAAGTCGGCCACGCCAAGCTCTAGCGCCGCCAGCACATTGGCCAGGCCGGTGCCGCGAGTGTTATGGAAGTGCAGATTAAGCTGCGCTTCCGGGTACGCGGCCCGGAATTCGCCGATCAGGCGCTGGACGCGGCCAGGTGTCGCCATCCCGGTCGTGTCACCAAAGGACACGGTGTCCGCGCCATCAGCCAGCGCGCGGCCAGCCGTGGCGACGACCCGCTCAACCGGGACGTCACCTTCGTACGGGCAGCCCCACGCCGTCGACACGATTACCTGGCAGGTAGCGCCGCGCTCGTGAGCAAGCGCGATGATCTGCGCGATGTCGTCCAGCGACTCGGCCGTGCCGCGGTTGACGTTCTTCCGGTTGTGCGTGTCCGATGCCGACACCACAGCCTCGATCTCGGCCAGTCCGCTGTCCAGCGCCCTGGCCGCGCCGCGCAAATTCGGCACCAGAGCCGAGTAACGGACGGAGGCGGCCCGGTCGATGCCTTCCCACACCTCGTCGGCGTCGGCCATCTGCGGGATCGCCTCCGGGCGGACGAACGACACCGCCTCGATCCGCTGGACTCCCGTGCCGGACAGCCGGTCGATCAGTTCGATCTTTGCCTGCGTCGGGACGGGATCCTCGTTCTGCAAGCCGTCCCGCGGACCGACCTCGCGGACCGAGATCGCGGCGGGCAGATCGGCCACGGCAGCCCCGTTCCTGGTGATGAAAGGAAAGACTCGCTCAGGCTAACCGGGCGGCAGCTGCTGATGTTCCCCGGACTGCTGTTCGCGGACCAGCCTGTCCTGCTCGTTCTCGACTAGCTGGAAGAGCGTCGCCTGCACGTCCTGGACATGCGGGATCTCGGTGAGGACCAGCTGGCCGCGCTCGCCCGGCGACTCCACGATCAGGCGCCCGCAGCCGAGCAGCCGGTCCAGCAACCCCTGCTGGAACGACACGTCACTGATCTTCGAGAGCGGGAAGTCCCGGCCAGTCCTGCTGATGATCCCGGCGCGCAGCCGCAACCGCCGGTTGGTGAGCTCGTAGAGCGTGGTCCGCCAGCGCAGCAGCGGGCGTGCGACCCAGATGACCACAACGACCACCGCGACGACGGCCAGGGCGATCCGGGCCGGTGCCGAATCGCGGATGGCAGACACGAATACCAGCAGGGCCAGCAGGGCGATCACGGTGGCGGCAAGTATCAGGAACGGCCGCAGCACCGTCTTCCAGTGCCGGTGCAGCCGGAGAACCAGGTGCTCGCCCTCGGTGAGGCCTGCCGCGTTGGCCATAGCCCTCATGCTTACACGAACTACGCCAATGCGCGTGTCCGCGCGCCGGACAGCGCCAGCGCGAAATCAGCAGGCCGGGCCGCGGGTCAGCGCACGTGCACGACGTCGCCCGCGCTGATCGCGTGCTCGCCATCGCCGGCAGTCACCAGCAACCGTCCGACGCTGTCCACGTCGCTCGCACGGCCTGTCAGCGTCTTCCCGCCGGGCATCTCGACCCGGACATCCCGGCCGATCGTCGCGCACCACTGCAGATAGGACGCGCGGAGCCCGCAGGCTTCCGCGTCACCCGGATGCGGCCCGCCCGACCATCGCAGGTACCAGCGCTCCAGCTCAGTGAGCAGCGCAACCAGGATCGCCTGCCGGTCCGGGTTCGCCGCGCCGGCCAGCGACAGCGACGTTGCCGGGCCTGCCGGAAGCTCCGCCTCGGTCGCGCTGACGTTAAGGCCGATTCCGACCACGACACCGTCGCCGGCTTGCTCCGCGAGGATCCCGGCCAGCTTGCCGCCCGTCTCGCCGCCTGGTTCGGATGCGAGCACGTCATTCGGCCACTTCAGGCTGATGGGCAGGCTGGTCTGCGCGCGTAGCGCTGACACCGTCGCAACGCCGGCCAGCAGCGGCAGCCAGCCCCGGCTCGCTGCCGGGACGCCTGACGGCCGCAGCAGCACAGAGAAGGTGAGCGAGGCGCCCGGCTCGCTCTGCCAGCTGCGGTCGAGCCTGCCCCGGCCTGCCGTCTGCTCCTCGGCCACCAGAACTGTGCCTGCCGCGGCTCCGGACCTGGCGGCGGCCAGCAGATCCGCGTTTGTCGAGCCGGTTTGCCCGACGACGCCGATGCTGGCGTACAGCAGTGATCCGGCCAGGAGCTTGTCAGCCAGGTCCGCCTCGGAAATGGGGACCCGGAGCGGATGCCGCGTCCTGCCAGTACTCATGCCTCAACTGTCTCGCGGCCGTAAGGTCTGTCCCCACCCGACCCGCCCCTCACCCGGCCCGCCCGTCGCCACCCGGCCCGGCAGCACGCGGCAGTTCTGCCCTAACCTGTCCGGCATGGCCAACGATGCATCCGCGCCGCTCGGCGCGCCCGAGCCGGCCGCGGCCGCGGGGCCTGCGGGCACCTCAGATCCTGCTGGCGCTTCGGCGGAACTGCACACTACCGCCGGCAAGCTGGCCGACCTGGAGCGCCGGAGGTACGAGGCGGTGCATGCCGGTGCCGCACGGCAAGTCGAGCGCCAGCATGCCAAGGGCAAGATGACTGCCCGCGAGCGGATCGATGCGTTGCTCGATCCAGGCTCGTTCACTGAGTTCGACGAGCTGGCACGGCACCGGGCCACTGATTTTGGCATGGCCGCAAGCAGGCCCTATGGCGACGGAGTGGTGACCGGGTACGGCACGATCGACGCTCGCCCGGTCGCGGTGTTCAGCCAGGACTTCACCGTGAACGGCGGATCGCTCGGTGAGGTATTCGGCGAGAAGATCGTCAAAGTCATGGACTACGCGCTGAAGACCGGCTGCCCGATGATCGGCATCAACGACAGTGGCGGCGCCCGCATCCAGGAAGGAGTCGTAGCACTCGGCCTTTATGGCGAGATCTTCTACCGGAACGTGATCTCCTCCGGGGTTATCCCGCAGATCTCCCTGATCATGGGCCCGTGCGCAGGCGGTGCTGTCTACTCTCCCGCCATTACCGACTTCACCCTGATGGTCGAGGGCACGTCGTACATGTTCATCACCGGACCCGACGTGATCAAGACGGTCACCGGCGAGGAAGTCACTCAGGAGGAGCTCGGCGGGGCGCGCGCCCACAACGTCAAGTCCGGAGTCGCTCACTATCAGGCCTCCGATGAGCAGGACTGCCTGGACTTCGCCAGGGCCTTGCTGTCCTACCTGCCGTCCAACAACCTCGACGACCCGCCAGCCGGGCCAGTGTCAGCCAGCACAGGTGCCGCCGATCCGGCAGCCGCGCTCGAAGTCACCAGCTACGACGCCGAGCTAGACACGCTCATCCCCGACTCCCCCCGCCAGCCTTACGACATGCACAAGACCATCGAGCACGTCCTCGATGACGGTGAGTTCCTGGAGATCCACGCTGGCTTCGCGCAGAACATGATTGTCGGCTTCGGCCGGGTTGACGGCGCCTCGGTCGGCGTTGTCGCCAACCAGCCGATGCACTCGGCAGGCACGCTGGACATCGATGCCTCGGAGAAGGCGGCACGGTTCGTGCGGACTTGTGACGCCTTTAATATCCCCGTGCTGACGTTTGTTGACGTGCCGGGCTTCCTGCCCGGCACCGGCCAGGAGTGGGGCGGCATCATCCGCCGCGGCGCCAAGCTGATCTACGCCTACGCTGAGGCGACGGTGCCCAAGATCACGGTGATCACCAGGAAGGCGTACGGCGGCGCCTACGACGTGATGGGCTCCAAGCACCTGGGCGGCGACATCAACCTGGCCTGGCCCACGGCGCAGATCGCGGTCATGGGAGCCGACGGCGCGGTGGACATTCTGTACCGGCGAGACCTGGCCGAGGTACCAGACCTGCAAGACCGGGCGAACCTGCGCCGCCAGCGGATCAATGAGTACGAGGACACGCTCTTCAACCCGTACATCGCGGCTGAGCGCGGCTATGTGGACGCGGTCATCCGGCCTGCCGAGACCCGGTCGGAGGTCACCAAGGCACTGCGTGCGCTGCGAACTAAGCGACAGACATTGCCGCCGAAGAAGCACGGCAATATCCCCCTCTAGCCGGGGCCGCTACCGCGAGGGGGCCGATGTTAGTTTGGCGGTGACGGCACTGACCGGGAAGAAATCACCGCAGCGTGACCACCCGATGGCGGACCGGTACCGCTACTGGCAGTTCGCCGCCGGCCGAAGCTACTAGAGTCGTCAGTACTATGACCGAGACAAGCGCGCCGCTGCCGCTGCTTTCCCGCTACGCGATCATGGTCGATGTGGGCTATATCTACGCTTCCGCGGGAGAGTTGCTGTTTGGTGCGACGGCCAGGAAAGAGTACAAGGTTGACGCTGACAAGCTCATCCAGGCGCTCACCCGGCACGGCGAGGATCAGGTCAGGGGCGAGTTGCTGCGGGTCTACTGGTACGACGCGGCCAGAGACCGGGTACCGACCTTCGACCAGCGGGTCATCGCCCAGATGCCATGGGTCAAGCTCCGACTTGGCAACCTGAACGCGCGCGGTCAGCAGAAGGGCGTGGACGCGCAAATCCGCGCTGACATGGAAGCGCTCGCCAGGCACCGGGCTATCACCGACGCGATTCTGGTCGCCGGGGACGAGGACATGGTGCCGGCGATCGAGGCAGCACAGGCATTCGGGGTTCGCGTTCATCTCTGGGGCGTGGAGCCGCCCTACGGGACGAATCAGGCCGAAAGGCTGGTCTGGGAGTCGGACACCGTCGACGTCCTCGAGCGGTCGTTTGTCGAGCCGTTCTTCACCCGCCAGCTGGCCCCCGAGCCCGCTGCGGCCGCTGGCGAGGCTGGCGCTGGCAGAGTCGGCCAGCCGCTCCCCGCGCAAAGCGCCCAGGCACCGTCGCCAGCCCAGGTATTCGGCGATCGGCATCTGAGCCGGCCGATGTCGCGGCCGCTGCCGATCACCCACCTGCCGCCCAGCCGGCTCGGCCCGGACCGCGAACGGGTCGAGGAGGCCGGCGAGCACGTCGCACAGAAGTGGATCCTGACTCGCGGCGAGGACAACATCCGCGACTTGCTGCCGGGGCCTATCCTGCCGCCTGTTATCGACAAGGAACTCCTTGTCGACGCGGAGAAGGAACTTGGCCTGTCGTTGCGCTCGTATCAGGAGGCCAGGGAGTGGCTGCGCGACGCCTTCTGGGCCAGAGTGCATCGCCAGTTCGGCCTCGGCGTCGGCAAATCGAAAGGCTGAGGCGTGCCAGAATCGCAAGGGCAGCCGGCACCGGGCCCGGCGCTACGTGTCATACGGGGCGAGCCAACCCCGGCTGAGCTCGCCGCTGTGATCGTCGTTCTCGGCGCGAGGCGCAGCCCGCGCCCTCGCGCTGACAGCCAGCCGCAGCGGTCCCGGTGGGCGGCAAAGGAACGGATGATCCGGCAGCCGCTCGCCGCCGGGCCAGGTGCCTGGCGCTCGAGCGCCCAACCCGGCTAGCACGGTCTGGTTCGCACCGCCCTCCCGGGACGATTTATCCCGTTTGCCGGGACGCGACCGTGCCTCCACCTCACGTTTCACGGATTTTGGTCGCGCGAAACGGCACAAATCATCCGCTACTGCGGCCAAGATCGATGAAATGTGAGTCCTAGCAGCGACCCTTAGCCTGAGCGAGGCAAAAATTTGCGGCGGCAACGTCCGATTGGCCCGGATCATGAACAGCGCTCAGCCGTTGGGGCGAGGCTATCCCCGCGTCAGATCCACCCAACGCGCCCTTCGCTGCCGGGTTGCCGGAGATTGCGGTGTTCGCGGGGATGGTGGCAAACGGTGGTAGTCCGTCGGGTGACCCGACCACGGTCTCACCTAGACTCCTGGAAGTCGGAAGGAGACATGCAGTGCGCAAGGTCCTGATTGCCAATCGGGGCGAGATCGCGGTGCGGATAGTGCGGGCCTGCCGCGATGCGGGACTGGCCAGCGTGGCGGTGTACGGAACGACCGACCTGAACGCGCTGCACGTCACGATGGCCGACGAAGCGTACGCGCTCGGCGGCCAGACCGCGGCCGAGAGCTACCTGGATATCGGCAAGATACTGGCGGCAGCAGCCGACAGCGGCGCCGACGCCGTGCACCCTGGCTACGGGTTCCTCGCCGAGAATGCCGACTTCGCGCGCGCCGTCATCGGCGCCGGGCTGACCTGGATTGGCCCGCCGCCGGCTGCGATCGAAGCACTGGGCGACAAGGTACGCGCCAGGCACATAGCTCAGCAGGTCGGCGCGCCGCTGGCGCCAGGAACCGACGGTCCGGTCAGTGGCGTCGACGAGGTGCTCGCGTTCGCGGCGGAGTACGGGCTGCCCATCGCGATCAAGGCCGCCTTCGGTGGCGGCGGCCGCGGCCTGAAGGTCGCCAGGACGACCGAGGAGATTGCGAGCCAGTTCGAATCCGCGGTGCGCGAGGCAGTCGCTTCATTCGGCCGCGGCGAGTGTTTTGTCGAGCGGTACCTGGATAAGCCGAGGCACGTGGAAACGCAATGCCTGGCCGACTCTCACGGCAACGTCGTGATCGTGTCGACCAGGGACTGCTCGCTGCAGCGGC
>Ga0335072_10009968_pt1 | contig 13686 bp, 13 predicted proteins | sample Lox_Sample_21_FD_206725 | JGI IMG/M metagenome (GOLD analysis project Ga0335072, IMG submission 206725) | Soil microbial communities from Loxahatchee National Wildlife Refuge, Florida, United States - Lox_Sample_2.1 | ecosystem: Environmental > Terrestrial > Soil > Wetlands | place: USA...
CTTCGCCGGGCGTTGGGTCGCGAACGCCACCTATTTCAACAATCTCTTCCACGATCAGATCGAAGCCATCCCCAATCCAACTGGCGAATACCAGTTTTTCAATCTCAATCGCTCATTTGCTCAGGGCGCCGAATTCCAGCTGCAAGGGAAAATCAGTTCTCACCTCTTGCTCAACACTGCCTACACCTACACCTCAACCGAAGTTCTTGAGAGTCAGAACGCCTCGCCTTACGCCACCGGAGATCCGCTCCTCCGCCGTCCGAAACACGCCGGAACGCTTCTGCTCGATTATCTTGGGAGCCGGTGGGGCGCAAATTTAAGTGGAAGCTTTGTCGGGCGCCGCCCGGACGATGCCTTTCTATTTCCGCCCTATACAAACGTTGATTACGCCGCCGGCTACGCGCTCTTGAACCTTGGCGGCTGGTATGCGATCAACTCGCATGTCACCGCCTACGCGAATCTGGACAACGCGCTCAACCGCCACTACAACGAAGTGGTGGGATACCCTGCGCTCACGGCTAACTTTCGCGCCGGTTTCCGTTTCCGCATCGGCGGAGGCAGGTAGAGACTAAATGAAGTCCGAGGGGCCAGTCAGATTGAGGATTTGATTCGTTCGGGATCAACGGGAGTACGCCTGGAGGCTTTCACTTCTTCAATCTGACTTCTCACGCTTGACTTGCTTCCTAGCTGTTCGCTGTCTTCTCGTCAGCGCTGACCGTTTCCAATGCCTGCCCGGACACTGGCATGCGGGGCAGCGCTCCGTTATAGCGCAGGCGAACCTCGTGCAGTTTGGCCACTTCCTTTTCCCCAAGCGGCTGGGCTTTCCCGAGCATATGGCAGACCAGAGCAATTTTGGCAAAGTGCTCCACCGTCTCCATCCTCATGAAAGCGCTTTCGAGGGACGTACCGTACGTTACAACTCCATGATTCGCCATCAGGATGGCATCATGTCCGGGAATTAGCGGATCGAGCGCGTCAGTCAATTCTGGCGTGCCCGGCGTCCCATAGCGGGCCAGCGGTATGGAGCCCAGTCCAACCACCACCTCGCATACCAGTGGACTGCTCAGCCCCAATCCCGACGCCGCAAATCCTGTAGCGGTCGGCGGATGCGCGTGCACAATCCCTCGAACCTCAGGCCGCAACCGGTAAATCAGCAGGTGCATGGCGAGCTCGCTCGAAACCCGGCGCTTGCCCGACGTTCGCTTCCCATCCATGTCGACAATAACCAGATCAGCCGGTTTCATTCTCCCTTTGCTGATGCAGGTCGGAGTGACCAGAATCCGGTCTTCACCCAGCCGCACGGAGAGGTTGCCGTCCGTGGCCGCCACAAAACCACTGGCATGCAATAGCTTGCCGTATTCGACGATGGCGAGGCGGGATTGGCGGTCGCTCGGCATGAGCACACCCAATGCGGCCATGGTACCGCAGGCCTCCGACGAGTGACAACCAGTCATCTGCTTTTTGCTAAACTTTGCAGTAAATTTTTTCTCATTTACGAAACAAAGCAGTCGTTAGCTCGCAGGCAGGAGCTTCACAGCAACACTGCCGTACGCACATTCTCCGGTTTGTGGTTGATGATGCTCCCTACGCCCCAGAAGCTCAGACTTATGTACTGAAAGGAATTCCATGCCCGAATCTCCGCAGTCTTACTCCCATCACACCCGCCGGGACCCGATTTTTCACTTCTTCATCCTTCCCATGTTTTTCATCGCTCTGGTTTTCTCGATCGGGCACCTTATTGCGGGCCACCATCACCACCCCCTGCATAGCGTATTGCTCATCTTGTTTGCGCTGGCAGCGGTCCTTCTCGTGTTCAGGGTCCGCCAGTACCCACTCAAGGTTCAAGACCGCGTCATTCGCCTTGAGGAACGCCTTCGCCTCGCCCTGTTGCTGCCTGAGTCCCTCCGATCCCGCATTCCGGAGCTCACTGAGCCCCAGCTGATCGCGTTACGCTTCGCCTCGGATGGCGAGGTTGCCGGGCTAGCGCAACGGGCGATGAATGAACACCTCTCGCCCGAAGATATCAAGAAGGCCATCCAGCACTGGCGGCCCGATAATTTGAGGGTTTGAGCGAAGTCAGAAGTTAGGAGTCAGATTGAAGAAGTAAAACCGGGGCGCTCCCGCTGCAATCTGACTTCTTACTTCTGCATTTCCACGTCGAGGCGCTTTGTTCTTCTCCTACAATAAGCAGTCTTGCTTCCAATGCTCGTCTCTGATTTCAACTTCCACCTGCCCCCTAACAGCATTGCGCAGGAACCGCCCGCCGACCGCGCCGGGTCCCGACTGCTGCATCTGATTCGGGCGCCTCAGCCGTCAATGGCCAGGACACCCGGCGTCTGGCATGACCGCGCCTTCCGTGACTTTCCCGATCTCTTGCGCCCGGACGATCTTCTGGTTCTCAACAACACCCGCGTCTTTCCCGCTCGGCTCTATGGACACCGAAGCGGCGAACGCGCACAAGCACTGAGCCCCCACAATCCCGCCTCTCGCGACTTTCTCCACGGACGCGTCGAGGTACTGCTCACGCGCCAACTCGGCGATGACCCCAACGAATGGGAATGCCTGGTCCGGCCGGGACGGAAAATTGGCGTGGGTGAGAAGCTTTTTTTTCGCGAAACTCCGGCCGACTCATCGAGCGCCACCGAGAGCCGAGCCGGCGAATCCCCTGCCGTCCTCGAAGCCGAGGTTCTCGCTCGCGGCACATTTGGCGAGCGGCGCATTCGCTTCCGTCCGGTTCCGGATTTCTTCGCGCGCATCGAGCGGGTGGGCCATATTCCGCTGCCGCCCTACATCGATCGCGGCGATCTCCCCGCGGACCGCGACCGCTACCAGACGGTATATGCCAAGGCGCGAGGATCTGTGGCTGCGCCGACAGCTGGCTTGCATTTCACGCCCGAGATCCTCGATCGGATTCGCGCTCGCGGCATTGAAATTGCCGAAATCACCTTGCACGTCGGGCTGGGCACTTTTCAGCCAGTACGCGTCGAAAAAGTGGAAGACCACAAACTGCACCGCGAATACTTTGAAATCTCGCCGGCTGCGGCAACGGCGATCAATGCCGCCAAAGCACGAGGCCGCAGGATTGTCGCCGTCGGTACGACCACCGTTCGCACGTTGGAGTTTGCGGCTCAACAATCCACGCAGGATGATGCCCAATCCCTCCACGGCGAGCTTCAGCCTCCACTCGGCAACGCATCGAGTGTGCAACCCGGCCGCGGAGAAGCCGATATCTTCATCTATCCCGGCTATCGCTTTCGCATCGTCGACGCGCTCCTCACCAACTTCCACCTGCCGCAATCCACGTTGCTCATGCTCGTTTCAGCCTTCGCTGGTCGCGACTTCGTTCTCGCCTCCTACCTCCACGCAGTCGACTCCGGATATCGCTTTTACTCCTACGGCGACTGCATGTTCATCGAGTGAAAGATGATGCGCCCCCGCTCCCAGTGGCCTGTCATCCCGAGCGAACGCGAGCTGGGGTAAGCGTGAGTCGAGGGACCTTGCGGTTTCCGCGCCCGGGCACACAATAACGGGCGAGCACGAACGCCCGAACCTCATTCGCTTGCCACCCGCTTCTGCAATCTAACTTCTTACTTCTGCAATTCCGATATACTCAATAATTTGCCGAGAACCTTATGACCATCGTGTCCGCACCCGCGCGTGTTCCGATTCAAGACCTTGTCGCGCGCTTGCACTCGCTTTCCGCGTCCGCCTTCCAGCCGACCGAACCCATTCGCGCGCTCCTTGCCGAACTCCCAGTCGAGGAGACCACGCTCGCTCCTTATCTCTGCTGGAACCGCCAGCACTACACCCGCAATCTCATCGACAAGACCGAACTCTACGAACTCCTCGCCATCTGCTGGGAGCCCGGCCAGGCCAGCTCTGTGCATAATCATCGCGATCAGAATTGCTGGATGGCTGCGCCCATCGGTCGCCTCCGCGTCGAAAATTTTCATCTTGAATTTCAGGATCTCGCCACGGGAAAGTGCCGCCTCATTGCATCTAACACCGTGGAATTGACTCCAGCACATCCTTGCGCCGTTGATCCTAACGATCCGGTGCACCGAGTTGTCAACCCGCGGGAGGCGAATGAGCGCGCGGTAACGCTCCACGTCTACTCCCGCCCGTTCGACACCTGTGTCGTGTACTCGCCCGAGCAGGGAACGTGCGGAGACATTCAGCTTCACTACAATACTGTTTTCGGAAAAGCAGTTGCCAATACCTAGTTGTCGGTTCTCAGTTCCCAGTTCTCAGCTGCCAGTTGGAACCGAGTCAGCGTTCCTCAGACCGGCAGAAGGAACCTGGCGCGCGACTCGACCGCTTGCGGTTCGGTTACTGAGAACTGAGAACTAACAGCTGAGAACTGGTACTTAGGAGGTCTCGTGAGGAAATGCCTGGGAGTTTTCGCCGGAGTCGCTTTGCTATGCGTGATGTCGTTCGCGCAGGCGCCCGCTCCGGGGTCCCCGGGCTTGGCGCGATGGGAGGCTCTGGATTCCGCTCCCGCTAAAGCTTTCGACGCGACACAAAGTCCGGCGCCGGATGCATCGCAAGCCCTCGCCCCCGCACCCGATAGCACCCAGAACACCCCGGCCTCAAATCAGAATTCCTCATCGCCTCCGCCTCCAGGGTCGGGCCAGGAACAGCCGTCGGCTCACCCGCAAGAAGCGACGCCCCTACCGACCGCCCCAGTTACGAAACAGGCCCCGCCGGTGCAATTCCCGCGCATCGAGTGGTCAGGAGGGTATTCTTTCGCGCAAGCTGGCTTCTTCAACGCCGGACACTGGGCGCAATTGAACGGATGGTATGGTTCTTTCGGTTTGAATGCCGCGCCCTGGCTTGGCCTCGTCTTTGAGGGCAGTGAATACTTTGGCGAGACGCCGATTCCGCGAGGCACCCCGCTGCCGTTTCCGACTTGTCCTCCATTTTGCCCCCAGGGCAGCGGGCCAACTTTCAATGCAGACACTCGTGAATACAACATTCTGTTCGGCGCCCAGTTTCCTTACCGCAAATATCTGACCTGGACGCCATTCGGCGAACTGATGTTCGGTCACGATGGCGTTCGCGGCGCAGCCAATGGGGTCAGCAACGTCACGCAATATGAAGTGAGTTCCGGTCTCGCTCTGTTGGCCGGAGCCGGCGTCGATCACAAAATCAACGAGCGTTTTGCGTTACGCGTCAAGGCCGACTATCTGCAGACGCGCACCGATTACCCCTTCCTCGGCAAGTCGAAGCAGGACAATGTGCGCTTTTCGGTAGGAATTGTCATCCGCAGCGTCAAGAAGAAGAAACGCAAGCTGGAAGATGAAGTCGGAGTGGAGCAGTAAGGTCGGTCGTTAGTCGCTCGTCGTTAGCATTCTTTGCATGACGAATGTTTACCAATGCCCAACGCCCATCGACTAACGACGGCTTTGCTAACGGCCAACGACGATCGGGTAATGAGGGGTTTCCCTACGACCGCTTCAGATAATCGGTAATCGGCTCGGCCTTCGCGCGCAGATCATCCGCCAGATCCGCGCCCTTCTCAACAGCGTCTTTGAATCGGTCCCGCGCTTCATCGGTCCAGTCGGAAACGGTCTCTACCGCATCGTCATACGATTGGCGCAGGTCTTTACGCAGCTGTCGCCCTGTCTTCGGAGCCAGCAACAAGCCCAGCGCCGCCCCCACTCCCAGCCCAATGAACAAAAAAGTAATCGCCGTCCCGACGTTGCTGTTATCAGAACTCTCGTATTTTCCAATGCGCATAAAGACCTCCAATACTAGTCACTATTCTAGTCCACAACCGACGCCTGTGGCCCGTACGTCTGCGTGGCGCGAACCCTCCCTGTCCGCAGTGTGTGATGCGGACATTACTTCTCGCCTCGCTGCTGTCACCCTCCCTCGCCTGTCATCCCGAACTCGGTATCTCTCGCCGGGTACTGGCCCCTGGGCACTGGCTACTGTTTTTACTTCTGCAATCGCAATGCCTCCAAAACCTCGTCTACATCCACCAACTGATCCAGGGGGTACACCTTAGCAAAAATAATCTTGCCAGACCTGTCAGCGACAAAAGCAGCGCGCTCGCTGATACCCGGAACAGGCGGGCCTTCGCGCAAGATGCCAAATTTGCCCGCTACCCCTCCATGTGGATAGAAATCAGCGCAGAGAGGCAGCTTCACTGGGCCGATCTCTCGTTCCCGCCATGCGCGATGGCTGGTGATCGAATCAACGCTGATGTCCAGAACCTGGGCATTGAGCGCCGCGAACTCTTTTTCCCGGGCATCGAGTTCCGGCACCTGCGCCGCTCAAGTCGGGGTCCAATCGAGCGGATGAAACGTCACAACCAGGCTCTGCTTACCCCGATAGTCGCGCGATCGGACCGTGATCCGCTCGTCTCGGGCAAGCGCGAGAAGGTCGAAATCGGGCACGGTATCGCCGGGCTTCAGCATTTGGTCTCCCATCTCGCCACGGAAAAAATCCCCACTCCGGCGGCCGGCAGCGCAAAATCAACCTGGCACTCCGAACATAAGTCTGCGGAAACTCTGGTCACTCGATTCTACGCCCGGCGCGAACCGTGGAAATTCACACGGTTTTAATGATTCCCTTTTCATTGCCCATTAACATCTCCCTTATGCCAGATCAGCCACTGCAAATTGATGAAATCCCCGGATCGAAGGAAGGAACCCGGGTTCTACGCCTCACTGGACCTTTGACCCTGTCGAACGTTTTCGGTTTTCAATCGAAGGTGCGCTCCGACACTTCCCGTGCCTTGATCCTGGACTTCAGCTCTGTGCCCCTTGCCGACTCAGCTGGTATCGGGGCCCTGGTGGGCGCGTACGTAACGCGCCAAAATAGTGGCCGTTCCCTTGGACTGGTCGGTGTGAATCAGCGCATCCACCAGGCTCTGGGAGTCACTCGGGTGGAGCATTTCTTTCAGTTTTTCGACACTGTGGACGACGCTGAGAAGGCCGCCGCCGCTTAGGGAGGGTCCGCAAAGAGAAAGGCGGCCTTTCGGCCGCCCTTCCGGAATCTTCGAATTGTGAAGTGGTTTAAACGCCTTTGACGTTTTCTGCCTGCCAGCCCTTCGGGCCTTTCACTACGTCGAATTGCACTTGCTGCCCTTCCTGAAGGCTGCGGAAACCATTCGCCTGAATCGCGGAGAAATGCACGAATACATCCTCGCCATTCTGGCGGCTGATAAACCCGTAACCCTTTGCGTCGTTAAACCACTTTACTGTTCCTGTTTCCATGGTGGTACTGTGTTCCTTTTGTGTTGAAATATGCGCTGAAGCTTGTTGGAATGTGCAGGCAGGTCACGCTGTAGAGCGGGGTACTGCTTTACAACCTCAAAGATCAAACGCCTCTATAGTATACCGAACTTAGACGTTAATAGCTAGTCAATTCCAGTTATACCTTGGTAATCGCTCATTCCCTCGGAAAGGCCGAACCGCCGCCGGTTTGCAACTTTCCAATCTCTCCCTCATCATTGGTTTATGGTTCAGCGGGCGGGAAAATTATTCTTACTTGCAGTTGGTGTTTTGCTTCTCGGCATGGCCCTGAAAGCCCAAGCCGATATCATATCCGACGTCCGTAACTCCCTGGCCAACAATAGCTTCCCGTCCGCCGAGGTGGAACTGGCCAACTACAAGTCCCTTCACGGCGCGGATGCAGAATACCTCGAGGCGCTCTCCTGGATGGCCCGCGCCGCTGCCTCTGTCGGCCAGTGGGATAGAGCCACCTCCTACGCCACCGAAACCCGTACCCTCGCCGAGCAGCAACTCACCAAGCGCAAGCTCGACGCCGAGTCCCACCTGCCCATGGCCCTCGGTGCTGCCTACGAAGTCCTCGCTCAGGGCATGGCGGAAAAAGGCCAGCAACCTGCCGCCATCCGGCTCCTCCGCACGGCGCTGACCAAATACGGCTTGACTTCAATCGGTCCACGCCTGCAGAAGAACCTCAACCTGCTCTCGCTGGTCGGACATCCGGCTCCGCCGCTCCAGTCCACCCAATTTCTCGGCCCCAAGCCCCCGACGCTTGGCTCACTTAAAGGGTCGCCCGTGCTCTTGTTTTTCTGGGCCCACTGGTGCGTCGACTGCAAAGCCGAAGTGCCCATCATCGCCCGCCTGCGCCAGGAATTCTCCCCTCAAGGTCTAGTCGTAATCGGCCCCACGCAGTTCTATGGCTACGCCGCTTACGGCAACGACGCCACGCCCGACGCCGAACGCGCCTACATAGAGTCAGTGCGACAACGCTATTACTCCAGCCTGCTCGATATGCCCGTCCCGCTGAGTAAGCAGAACTTCAGCATCTATGGAGCCAGCACCACTCCCACCCTTGTCGTGCTTAACCGCGCCGGGCAAGTCTCCCTATATCACCCGGGCGCGATGCACTACGACGACCTCCGCGCTGCTATCGAAAAAGCCGTCGCCCGTTAGCCTGTATGGGGCGAACACTCCCGTCCGCCTGCTCTTGGTGTTGACTCGTGTGCCGCGAACCCCTCGTGCGCACAGAATGTCTGCCGGGTACCGGCACTAGCAACTAGCAACTGATTTGACCTTCATGTGCTATCGTTGTTTCCCCCAAATTACTTAACGGGGCTCACATTCATCGCAAGGAGCGAACTATGTCTCGCCATCCCGTCCTCTCATTAGCAACGCGACTTCTAGTTGTGGCTCTCGCCGTCATCGGCCTCACTCCAAGCGCCTCCGCCCAGAACCGCCTGAGCGATAAAGATATCGAAGCGCTGATGAACAACTTAAAGAACGACACTCATTCCTTCCGCCCGCAATTCAACAATGCCGTCCACAAGTCAATCATCCGCAAAACCAGCCGGGAAAAAGACGCCAAAACTCTCGTCCTCAACTTCGAGAATCAAACCAAGGGCTTGTTGGAGAATTTCAAGAAAACCAGGAAGGGAACTGAGTTGCCCGCAGTCCTCAGCACGTCTGATCAAATTGACAAGCTCATCAACGAACTTAAGCTCGATACCAACATCACATCCCGATGGCAGAAGATTCGCGCGGAACTGACCCAGCTTTCCTCCGCTTTCGGCATTACCCAACCAGCAGCCCAACCCTGAGCAGCGGCCCATCCTCATCCGAGCCTCGGGCGCCGACCATTCGAGTCTGCCTTTGGCTTGCCTCCCCGATTACCCGAACCTCTGTACCTTGCAGTAAACACCTGATCAACGGTACCGCTTCGACTCTCATCTTATCCGTGCGCGTGCGGCGAATCGGATTCTCCGACGTCCCTGCGCGGAAAGTCTGTATCACGGAGAACACCAGAATGTCGGAAAGGTTACGCATTCATCGATCGCTCGCTGTCATCGCCATCACTTTCTTAATCGCTGCTCTGCCAGCCCTCGCTCAGGAAACCACCGGAGTCACCGGTACCGCAGAGACTGGTTTTCACATGTACACCGTCTCCCGCAGCACCGAGGCCATCGATTATCGGCACAAAGGCTCAACCAGCGTTGATCTTCGCGGCACCGATCTCATGCCCAAAGTTAAGGGCGACGCCCATGTCGAAGGCCGCGCCAATGGAGTCAAAATCGGCCTCCATCTCGAGCATCTCGGCTCCCCCCGCGATTTCGGATTGGCTTACCTCACTTACGTTCTCTGGGCGATCACTCCGGAGGGCCGGGCCCATAATCTGGGCGAGTTGATTGTGCACGACGGTAAAACGGCCTTTGAAACTACTACTGACCTCCAGACCTTTGCCCTCATCGTCACCGCCGAGCCTGACTTTGCGGTCGCCGAGCCCAGTGAACTCGTCGTGGCCCAAAACACAATTAAAAACGGAGCCGCAGGCTACGAACCCATCGAGGTCAAATACGAGCTGATTTCGCGCGAGTATTACCGATCCCAGGTCCAACCGGTCGATGAGCCAATGTTCGGCATCGACCGCAAGCTGCCGCTCGACCTCCTTGAAGCTCGCAATGCCGTCCGCATCGCTCGCGATGCGCATGCCGACCAATACGCCTCTGATACCTACGCTAAAGCCGAAGCACTTCTAAACGAATCCAACGAACAATTCCGTCGCCACAAAGGTCCCGGACACATTGGCACCACGGCGCGCCTCGCAGTCCAGACCGCTGAGGCCGCCCGCGTAATCACAATTAAGAAAGAGGAAGACGAAGAGGCCGAACGCGAGCGCCGAGAGCAGCAAGAGCGCACCGCCCAGGCTCAAGCCGAGGCCCAGCATCAACAGGAAGAAGCGGCTCAGGCTCAAGCCCAGGCCGCTCAGGCTCAAGCTCAGGCTGATGCCGAGGCGCAACGCCGCCAGCAGGAGGAGCAAGCTCGTCAGCAAGCTCAATTGGCCAAAGATCAAGCCGACGCCCAAGCGGCACTGGCCACTCAGCAGGCTCAGGCGGCCGAACTCGCTCGCCAGCAGGCCGAGCAGGCTCGTCAGCAGGCTGAGCAGGAAAAAGCTGACATGCGCGCCCGCATGCTGCAGCAACTCAATCAGGTTCTCGAAACGCGAGACAGCGCCCGGGGCCTCATCGTCTCCATGCCTGATGTTTTGTTCGATACCGCCAAGGCCGATCTGAAATCCGGAGCCCGCGAACGCCTCGCCAAGGTTTCGGGAATTCTGATTTCCTATCCCGACATCCACGTCGAGATCGATGGCTATACCGACTCAACCGGCAGTCTGGAGTTCAATGAGCATCTTTCACAGGAGCGTGCCGATTCCGTTCAAGCTTTCTTGGTCAGCCAGGGAGTGAATCCGTCCGTCGTCACCACAAAAGGTTTTGGACCGGAGGATCCCGTTGCCTCCAACGACACCGCACAAGGGCGCCAGCAGAATCGTCGCGTGGAACTCGTCGTCAGCGGCTCTTCGATTGGCCAGGTTCAGCCACCGCGATAGCGGCGTTAGAACTTGAATGTAAAGGTTGAAATAAGAAATGGACCGGTATCCCCGCTGCTGGGAGCTTGCGGCTGGGAACTTGGAGCTTGTAGCTGCGAGCTTTTTTCCGGGCGCCCGAAGGCGCCAGCCTGGAGGGTTTCTAATCACTAACCACTGCCACTGACCACTAACCCCTTCAGTTCTTCCCGTTCGTCATCGGAATCCGCACCTGGAACCTTGTGTTTCCTGGCTCCGAGTTCATTTGGATATTCCCTCGATGCTTCTTCACAATCCGTTGCACTGTGTCGAGTCCTAGTCCCGTCCCCTCGCCTACACCCTTCGTCGTAAAAAACGGCTCAAAGATATGCGGCTTCACATCCTCCGGAATCCCCGGACCACTATCGGCAATCTCGACCACCGCGCATCCGTCGTCGCGAAACGTCCGCACTCGCAAATCGCCCTTCCCGTTCATCGCATCAATCGCGTTGTCGATCAGATTCGTCCACACCTGATTCAGCTCGCTTCCGAATGAATCCACCAGCAGCGGTATGGGCTGGTAGTCGCGATGCACGGTCACGCCGCGTTTTAGCTTGTGGTTCAGGATGGTCAACGTCGTCTCGATGCTCTTCACGATGTCGACGTTTTGCACCGGCGACTGGTCCATATATGTATATCGCTTGATCGCGCCAACCAGATCGGAGATTCGCGATGTGCTGCTTTCGATCTCATTTAACAGGCTGGCGATCTCGACTGAAGCCGCAATTCGCACGAGAGCCGCTCGCGCCGTTCCTGCATCCAGGTTCTCGAACAACGACTCCAGCGTCGCCGGTTGGATTCCCCTCTGCGCCAGCTCCGAAGCCAACTCCCACAAGTCGTTCTGGCCATGACTTCGCAGCAACGAGTCAATTTTGTCTTCCAGGTCGCTGACCGCAAGAGGATCCGGTGGCAACTCATCGCGCTGCTGCGTAAAAAACGATTCGAGTTTTTCGATCTCTGCTTTTTGCGTCGACGTCAGCTCGAGGCGTCCTAACTCGTGCGCTGCCTCTTTGAGCCGGTGCAAGGTCTCTCGCAACTGGGCAGACGCTCTTCTGGCAGCCGATGCCGGATTATTCAGCTCATGCGCCAGCCCCGCGGAAAGCTTACCCAGCCCAACCAGCCGATCCCGTTGCTGCTCGATCCGCGTCGCCTCCCGTATGCGGTCGGCCATCAATCCCACAAGACGCTTAGCCAGTTCCGGCATTTTCTGGATCAGCTCCGGAAACTTTTCCGCCGGAAACCGCAAAATTCGCGCGCCGGTAACGGCTTTTGCCGTCACCGTGTACACCTTCATACGTGAGAACGGCAATGCGCCTGTCACACCGCCCGCTTTGATCGGCAGCACCACCAGCTCCCCGCCCAGCTCGCCCCGCCATTCGAACTCCCCTTCGAGCAGCACGAACATCGACGCCGGAGGATCACCCTGCTTCACGTAAACATCTCCGGGGTCGAGGTGCACTTCTTGCGATTGACCAAGAAACCACTCGATCTGGTCCTCAGGCAAATCCGTGAACGCCGGAACTCTCAACAACTCTTCTGCCGTCGCCATTTTTGAACCCTGATGAATCCTGTCATCCCGAGCCACGCTCGAGCGCTCAACTCCACAACCAACCCCCGCCGTTTGTCGTTCGCGAGTTCCCGCTAAGGACTAAGGACCAACGACGAACGACGGTTCTTCAATCTGACTTCTTCCTTCTGACTTGCCTTTACACCTTGCTCAAATACTGATGAATAAACTGCACCGCCACCGACCCTTCACCAACTCCCGAGGCCACTCGCTTCACCGACCCATGCCGCACATCGCCCACCCCAAAAATTCCCGGCACATTCGTCTCCAGCAGAAACGGATCGCGATCCAGCGTCCACCCCTTCGGCCGCTGGCCCTCTCTGATCAAATCCGGCCCCGTCAAAAGGAACCCGTGGTCGTCCCTTTCCACCAGCCCCGCCAGCCAATCGGTTCTCGGAAGCGCTCCAATAAAGATGAACATCGCGCTCGCAGGAACGCGCTCTACTTTATCCGTGTCCGAGCACAGCACAGAAATCTCTTCCAGGTGCGTGTCGCCGTGCACCTCGGCCACGCTGGCGTGCGACCAGATCTGAATATTCGGCGTCTCCTTGATCTGATCGATCAGGTATTGCGACATCGTGCTCGCCAGCCCATCGCTGCGAACCAGCATCACGACCTTGTCCGCATACTTGGCGAAGTTCATCGCGGCCTGCCCCGCCGAATTCGCGCCACCGACAACGTAGATGATTTCGCCTTTGCAGGAAAGAGCTTCAGTCGCCCCGCCTCCGTAGTAAACCCCCGCTCCCTGAAACTTTTCGATTCCCGGAGCTTCCAACCGTCTCCACTGCACGCCGGTTGCAACCATCAGCGCGTGACAGGAAAGCTCGCTCCCATCGGCCAGCCTGATGATTCGATACGATCCCTCCGTCCGCACGCTCACCGCCTCTTGCGGCGAAAGAATCTCCACTCCAAAACGCTGTGCCTGCACCACTGCGCGTCGGGCCAGGTCCCCGCCGCTTAGTCCGGTCGGAAATCCCAGGTAATTCTCGATCCTCGAACTCATTCCCGCCTGCCCACCCGGAGCTTCGCGCTCAATCATCACCGTGTGCAGACCTTCCGAGGCTCCATACACCGCCGCCGCCAATCCAGCCGGCCCGCCGCCAATGATCGCCAGATCATAAAAATTGGTTTGCGCTCGCGTGCGCAGCCCCACCTTCTGCGCCACCTCGGCCGGCACGCCCTCGAGAAGCTTTGTGCCATCAGGGAACAAGACAACTGGAAGATCCTTCCCCTCCGGTCCCAGCACATCCAGCAACCGCTTCGTC
>Ga0335072_10009969_pt1 | contig 13685 bp, 4 predicted proteins | sample Lox_Sample_21_FD_206725 | JGI IMG/M metagenome (GOLD analysis project Ga0335072, IMG submission 206725) | Soil microbial communities from Loxahatchee National Wildlife Refuge, Florida, United States - Lox_Sample_2.1 | ecosystem: Environmental > Terrestrial > Soil > Wetlands | place: USA: Florida...
GGCGAAGATCGCAACCTTGCCGCGCGTGCGCCCGGCCGGCTGGGCCTCGCCGTGGCCATCGAGTTTGCGCAGGCGCTTGCGTGCGGTGGGCGCGTGATAAGCCGGCACGCGCGCCTGCGCGTCCACGCCCATGGTTTTTTGCAGCAGCTTGCGCGCGGTGGTGTTCTTGTTCGCCGCGTTGATGGTTTGCACGACGATGGGAATCGATGCGAGCTTGCCGACGGCGCGCGTGTTGGAAAGGATGCGTGCAGACAGGGGGGCGCCATGTTCGCGAAAATCGACGGCTTTGGCGCGTAGCATCAGATGCGGAAAATCCACGTTCCACGGATGCGGCGGCACGTACGGACACTTGGTGAGGTAGCACAGATCACACAGGTAGCACTGCTCGGTCACCTTGGCGTAATCGCTTTTGGCCACGCCATCGATCTCCATCGATTCGGAGTTGTCGATCAGGTCGAACAGCGTGGGAAAGGCGTGGCAGAGACTGACGCAGCGGCGGCAGCCGTGGCAGATGTTGAAGACGCGCTCCAGTTCGGCGTCCAGCGCTTGCGCGTCCCAGAATTCGGGGTTGAGCCAATCGAGCGGATGACGCGTGGGTGCGTCGAGGCTGCCTTCGCGGGTGGTGCCGATGGGGTCTGCCATGGGTTCCGTCTCCGATAAATGGAAGGCTGTAGGTTGGCGGTGAGGCGCAGCCGAACCCCAACGCGAAACGACGCATGACGGCGTTGGGGTTCACCCCGGACCAAGTCCGGGGTGAACCCCAACCTACGCCTGCTTCGAACCCAACCCTGTCATCAAGGACGCGGGAAAGGGTGCGGTGGTTGCATCAAGCGGCCAGTTCGTTCAACGCCTTCGTGAATCGATTGGCGTGCGAACGCTCCGCCTTCGCCAGCGTCTCGAACCAGTCGGCTACTTCATCGAAGCCTTCGTCGCGCGCGGTCTTGGCCATGCCCGGATACATGTCGGTGTACTCGTGGGTTTCGCCCGCGATGGCGCTTTGCAGGTTTTCCTTGGTGGGGCCGAAGGGTTTGCCGGTAGCGGGATCGCCACATGTTTCCAGGTATTCCAGATGACCATGCGCGTGGCCGGTTTCGCCTTCGGCGGTGGAGCGGAAGACCGCGGAAACATCGTTGTAGCCTTCCACGTCCGCTTTCGATGCGAAGTAGAGATACCGGCGGTTGGCCATGGATTCGCCGGCAAATGCGTCTTTCAGGTTCTGCTCCGTCTTGGAGCCTTTCAGCTTGCTCATGACATCACCTCGTTGCGTTGGGCTTGAGAGGGGAGTGCAGAGGCGGCCTCACGGTCGCGTCACCCGAGGGTAGCGCGCTGTAGGACAAGTATGAAATTGATTGTTCTTATGAAGACGATTGATGCTAACTATGGCGCAGCGCGTCTAAGACACGCGCCGACGTTTTACGGATGCGGGATTGACGCTATGCGGATCAAGCAAGTCATGCGGCAGGTTTCGGAAGACTTCGGCCAGCTGTTTCAGGAAACCGCTCATGGCTGAACTCTTGCGCCACACCATGGCTACGCGGCGGCTGGGCGGATGTCCGCTGAATTCCACGAGCTGCAAATTGGGTGCTTGAGCGACTGGCGGTTTCACGGCGAGCGTGGGCAGCAACGTGATGCCGACGTTGGAAGCCACCATCTGGCGCAGGGTTTCCAGGCTGGTCGCGCGAAAGCCGCTCTTTTCACCGGCGCCGGCCATATGGCACACCTCCAGCGCCTGGTCGCGCAGGCAATGGCCGTCCTCCAGCAGCAGCAGGCTCTGGTCGGAAAGATCGGTGAGCTTTAAATTCGCGCGCTTGGCCAATGGATGCGATTGCGGGACGGCCAGCATGAAAGGTTCTTCGAACAGGAATTCCGCGTGCAGGCTGTCGTCATGAATCGGCAGGGCCAGTACGCCGGCATCGAGCTTGCCTTCGCGCAGGCGATGCAACACCACTTCGGTCTTTTCCTCCACCAGCAACAGTTCCAGGCGAGGAAAGCGCTCGCGCACCATCGGCACCACATGCGGCAGCAGATAGGGGCCGAGCGTAGGGAAGATGCCCAGGCGTACCGTGCCCGATTCCGGATCCACCGTGCGCCGCGCGATGCCTTTGATCTGCTCGACTTCGTTCAATACCTCGCGGGCGCGCTGGGCGATTTCGCGGCCCACTTCGGTAAGCAGCACTTTTCGCGGCGTGCGCTCGACCAGGGATACGCCCAGTTCGTCTTCCAGCTTCTTGATCTGGGTGGAAAGGGTGGGCTGGCTGACGAAGCAGGCTTCCGCGGCGCGGCCGAAGTGGCGGTGCTCGGCGAGGGAGACCAGATAGTGAAGATCGCGCAGGTTCATGGCGAACTCAGTAATAGATGATGTCTATAAGTATTGCGGTAATAATCGGCTTTAGCAATGCAAGGTGTTTCGCCGGGCGCAAGAATGCGGGGCGCTCAAAAAGAGCGGAACACCCTTATCTCTTGCGCGCCTTGCGACGCATCGCACCGCGAGATTCGAGCCGGCGCTGCGTGTTCTCCAGTTCCTTTTGCAGCACTTCGGCATCCGGCAGCAGCGTCCGGTAGTTCGCCGCCATCACCTTGCTGGGCAAGCCTTCCAGCGCATACCGCGCCAACGCGTGTCCCTTGTGGGCGCAAAGGATCAGACCCACTGGCGGGTTCTCGTCGGCAAGCGTCCAATGTTCCTTCGCGTAGTTGCAATACAGGTGCATCTGGCCCACGTCGGCATGGGTCAACGCGCCGAGCTTTACGTCGATGATGACGAGGCAGCGCAAGCGCCGATGGAACAGCAGCAGATCGACCCGATACCAGGTCTGGTCGATGCGCAAGCGACGCTGCCGGCCGACGAAGCTGAAGCCGTCGCCGAGTTCGAGGAGGAAATCTTCCAGCTGTTGGATCAAAGCCTGTTCCAGGTCAAGGAACTCCAACACATACGGGTCTTTGATCGCATCGTCGGGTGTGACGACATCCGCTGGCTTCGGCATGGCGCCCTTCGCCAGCATCGCCGCCTTGTTCTTCGATAGCGCCGTGCGTTCGTAGAACTGGTTGTTGATCTGCCGGTCGAGCTGGCGCACGCTCCATCCGCCGCGCAGGGCTTCGGCTTCGTAGAACTGGCGGGCGTGTTCGTCCTTAACCGACAGCAGCCGCACATAAGTCGACCACGGTAGCGTGAAGAGCTGTGCCAGTTCGTCGAGCCGCCTGAGGCGGATCGGCGCTACTTCGGAATGCTCTTGCGACAACGTCGGGAAAGATTCGCCAGACAGTGTCTGGCGAATTGGCCAGGTCAGGAAGAACGACCGCATCTGTTGCAAGTTCTGGCGACTGAATCCACGACCAAATCGCCGGGTGAGGTCGCTCGCCAGTCGTTCGATCAACTGCTCGCCGTAGCCGGCACGTCGCTTGCCCTGTTGTTCGGCTTCCACGATGCGGCGGCCGATCTCCCAATAGCTCGCCGTCATTAGCGCATTGACACTGCGCGCCGCGGCATGGCGTGCAGCGTCGAGCAGTTCGACAATGCTGTTGTGAATGCCTGCGTAGCCGGCCGGCAAGGTGGCGAGGGTTTTCCCCGTCGGCGGACGTGCTTTCTTGCTCATGCGGTTACCTCCACGAAACGCGATGCGCTGGTAATCGTCTTGCGCCGGCTCGGCACTCGTTCGGCCACCTCATGCATGGGCTCGTCCTTGGTGTGGACATTGCTGTGTCGAGTGCTGGCGCAGTCGCGTGAATTACCGGACTGAAGTCATGAAACAAAAAGAACCCCAGCTGATGGGCTGGGGTTCTACACGCGACCAACGCGTGCAATTACAGCTTGTAGTCGGCCAGTACGGACAGGTTGTCGGTGGCGCTCTCGCCGCCGACCACAAGGATGTAATACGTGGTCGCTTCCGGTTTTTGCAGGACGACGGCTTCGTTGTTACCGGGCTTGGCCGATTTGAAATCGGCATCGCTGCCATCGGTGGCCGGTGAACGGTCGGCTTTGACGTACAGCGAAACATCACCGCCGCTGCCGCCAATGGTGCGGATATTCAACGTGGTCGCACCCGCCGGCACGGTGATCGAATAGCGAACCGCGGCACCCGCGCCAACGGTCTGGCCGGAGAGGATCACGCTCTTGGTCAGCGTGGTGCTGGGATCGTTGTCGCCATCGCCGGGGTCGCCGTCGCCACCGTTCACCGCCAGGTTGATGGCAGCTGCAGCGTCAACGATGCCGGCGCCGATGACGTGATCCTGGGCCACCGGGAATGGACGCGCCGACTCGGTGAGGATGGTCTTGATCGCGTCGGGGGAGGGTGCCGGCATGCCGGCTGCCTGCGTGGCGCTCAAGATCATGGCAACCGTACCGGCAACGTGCGGCGAGGCTTGCGAGGTACCGGCATAGCCGGCGTAGTCCGGTGTGCCCGGCGTGGTCTCTCCGTCATTGAGGGCCGAAAACACGAAGCCTTCGGTAACAGGCTGGCCGGAAGTGCCATCGTTCGGGTAGACGCCGCCACCCGGCGCCGACAGGGTGACGCCGGTGCCGTAGTTGGAATAGAACGCCCGCTTGCCGGTGATACCGTTGGACGCCACTGCGATAACGCCCGCGCAACTGGCCGGCGTAAAGCCGGAGACATCGGCCGCACTGTTACCTGCCGATGCGATCACCGTAACGCCCAGGCCGAGGGCCTGCTGGATGGCGAGGTATTCCGGCGAAGTCGCGGTGCATTGCTGCGCACCGCCAAGGCTCATGTTGATGACCTGAGCCACGTGCGTATTGTCGGGAATGCCGTCCACATGGCCGCCCGATGCCCATACGATGGCATCGGCGATGTCGGACTCGTAACCGCCACAATGACCGAGCGCACGCAACGGCAGCACTTTCGCATGGTAGGCAATGCCCGCCATGCCCGAGCCGTTGTTGGTGAGTTCGGCCACCGTGCCCGAGACATGCGTGCCGTGCCAGCTGCTGGGTTCACCGCCTCCGGCGGCGACGCAGCCATCGCTCGCGGTATTCCACGGTGCCTCGTTGGTCCAGTCACCCGTATCCCAGCCGCCAGGCACTCGTCCATCGGTGCTACGCCCCGAGATGTAGCCATCGGAGATGAAGTCGTAGCCAGCGTCGGCCAGCGAGGTGTCGATATCCGGATGATCGGTGATGCCGGTGTCGATCACGGCCACCGTAACACCGGTGCCATCGGCCAGGTCCCAGGCATTGTTGATGTTGGCGCCGCCGATGGCGTTCGAGAAATGCCACTGATAGGTGGCATAGCCCGGATCATCCGGTGTGAAGGTTTGCGGTTGCGCGTTGGGGCGTTGCCTTACCGCAGTTTCCAGGTTGGCTGGTGCGCGGAAATCCTTCACCGCCTGCAGGAGCAAATCCGGTTGAACGTGGGCAACGGCCGGATCGGCCGCGATTTGCAACATCAGATTATTGGCTTCGTTCTGGCTGAGTTTGCGCGAGGTGCGAATCAGGTCGGAGCCAACGGCCAGCTTGCGCTGGTGGGTGACTGAAAGCGGCGCAATGTTGGCACCCGTCGAGGAAATTGTCGCGCGGTCCAGCCCTGCGCGGCCGATCGCGGCTTTCACATTTTGCAACGCGGCCGTACTGCTGCCGCGCTCGGCGCTGCCGTCGCGATAGGTGACGATGAAACGGCTATGGGTCTGGTTTGCGTCGGCGACAGCCGTCACCTTGGTGTCGGGTGACGTCGGTGCGTTGGCGTGAATGGCTGGCATGGCCAAGGCCAAGGCAGCCGCGATGGCGTTGTTGCAAAAGGAACGAAATGACTTCATGCGTGGATCCTTGAAGAGATGTCCCGGGTTATCCGCGTCCCAGGCGAGTGGGTGGGCGATATGTCATCACCCGGTTACTGCCTGCCGTGAACGGCAGGGCGAGTAGAGGAAAAGCAGCCTCTTCCCGCATCGGGAAGAGGCTGCAATGCGTTACCAGCCGAAGCTGACGCCGACCGTGCCGCTGGACTCGCCGCCGCCGGCGACGGAGCCGCCGATCAGCAGTGCACCGTTACCTGGCAGGCGACGGGCAAAGCCCACGGACAATGCGTTCTGACCGCCGTACGTACCCGCAGCGGCACTGACGCGGTTGTCGGTGCCAGGCGCGGCAGCGATCGCACCTGCCATGCCCGCCATCGCCGCACCCATGGCGCCAACGCGGCTGATGCGCTGGTTGACGGAGTGGAACTGCTGATTCACCGAATCCTTGAAGGCGTTGAAATTGTCGTTGGTGACAAGATTCGCGACCTTGCTGTCGGTATAGGCATTGGCGCTGTTGAGCGTCTGTTGGGCGCTGTTGTCGGCATAGGCTTGCGCAGCTTCGATGGCGCTTTGCGTGGCGGCCGTCATCTGGCTCACGTTCACCGCATCGGTGGCTTGCGTACCGGCGGCCACGTTGGTGATCTGGCGTTCGTCACCCGCGCTACCCACGGACACGGAGTTGTCCCGGTCCGCCACCGAGCCCGCACCGAGCGCCACGGCGTTGGAACCGGTGACCTCGCTGCCTTGCCCGATCGCGGTGCCGGTGGAACCGGACGTGCTTGCACCTGCACCCAGGGCAGTGCCGCCGTTGCCGCTTTGCACGCCGCTGTTTTCACCGATGGCGACCGTTTCGCCGCTCACCACGCCGGGGATGCCGGTGCCGCCGCCGACGGAGGCTTCCAGTGTGCCGACACGACCATTCAAGGACGAGACCGCGCTGTCCAGTGCACCGAAGGCATCCCCAACGTTGCGGTATTGACCTCCCTGGATGCTGTAGATCGGCGCAGTGATCAGGCCGTTGGCTCCGACCGCGGCGTTGCCACCGAGGGTGTCAATCGCCGACTTGTACTGATCGAAGTTCACTGCCTGACCGGAGTCCATGCCCGCGGCAACGTTGGCGACGGTGGTGCCATTCTTGCCATCGCCCAGAGTGACAGAGCGCCGGTTGCTGCCCTCGTCGTAAGCCACCGCCGAAACAGTGCTGCCATCCGCATTGACCAGACCGGCCTGCTTGAGCTGGGCCACGTTGACCGCATCGGTGTCTGCGGTGCCGGCTTTCACGTTGGTGATCTGGCGTTCGGCATTGACGCTTCCGACCGACACCGAATCGGCACGATCGGCGAGGCTGCCGTTGCCTAGTGCGACGCTGCCTGCTGCTGTTGCTACGCTGCCGTTGCCCAGGGCAACACTGTCAAAGGCAAGGCTCTTGCTATTGGCGCCCAGTGCAACGCTGGCGTTGGCGCTTGCCACGGCGGAGTAGCCCACCGCAAGGCTCTCGGTACCGGAAGCTGTGCTTTTCGCGCCCAACGCCACGGATCCATCGGCCACGGCCTTGGCATTCGCACCGCTGGCTACCGACCTCGTGCCGCTGGCGACGGCGTCGTCCGTGCCGTCGTTGTTGCCATCGGCCTTGAAGTAACGGTTGGCCTGTCCGCCGGCATTGGCTACGGCATCGTTCAACTGATCCACGTTGACGGCATCGGTGCCTTCGGTACCCGCGGCAACGTTGGTGATCTGACGATCGATCGCCTTGTAGGTCGTACCATCCGCCCCATGCCAGTCGTGGGCGGCACCCACCGAGACTGCATTCGCCCGATCGGCCAGCGAACCTTGACCCAGCGCTACGCTGTTGTCGGCCGTAGCCCAGGCATTGGCGCCGAGGGCCACCGAGTTATCGGCAAGACCGTAGCTGTTGTAGCCAAGTGCCGTCGCCATGCTGCCGGTGGCCCAGCTTTCCGTGCCGATAGCCGTGCTGTTTGCGCTGGCAAGCGTGCTGATACCTACGGAAACACCGCCGTTGTCGGCACGACTATCCGTGCCAAGCGCCGTCGCGAACTTACCCGCCTGGGCGCCGGCGCCCAACGCACTACCTGCTTCGGCGGCACTGCTGCTGGCGCCCACCGCGATCGCACTGTCGTCGGCCGAAGCCAGGTAGCCCATGGCGACACCGCTGGTGCCGTTCACGTGCGACAGGAAACCTACCGACGTGCTGAACGGTTGAGAGGTCTGCGCCAAGCCACCGATCGCTATCGATCCGAAGCCCTGGGCATTACTGGACGCACCCAAGGCAATGCTGAAGTTACCCGCCGCTACGCTGTCATGACCCAAGGCAATGGAACTGCTGCCGAAGGCCGAGGCCGCGTAGCCAGAAGCAAGGCTGTAGTCGCCGATGGCATCTGCGCTGCTGCCGAACGCGGAAGCGCCATCGCCAAAAGCGTTGCTTCCCGAGCCTGCAGCGGTGGCGTACTCACCCGTGGCAACGGCATCGTCGTTAGCATCGCCGGTAGCGGCGAAGTAACGGGTGGCCGTACCAACATTTTCGGCCAGGGCATCCAACTGCGACTTGTTCACCGCATCGGTAGCCTGCGTGCCGGCTGCTACATTGATGATCTGACGCTCCGCTCCGGCACTGCCTACCGAGACCGAGTCGTTACGATCGGCGACAGAAAAGGCACCCAATGCGACGGCATTGCTACCGGTGACTTCGCTCAGCTCACCGATAGCGACGCCGCTATCGGTGAGACCGCCGCGTCCTGCGCCGGCACCCAGTGCGATCGATCGGCTACCCGGGGCAGTAGACCCGATGCCGATAGCCACGCTCTCCTCGCCGATGGCGCTCGTCGCGCTGCCGAGGGCGATTGCTCCAAATCCTTGAGCTGCCGCGGAGCCGTAGTTAATGGTGTGATGGATATTGTCGACAAAGCCGGCGGTGCTACCGATGGCGATGCCGGCTGAATTGGCAACCCACGATTGCGCGCCTATGGCGATGGCACTGGGTGCGTTGGCGTTAACGGCCGCCAGCGTGCCAAAAGCGATCGAACTGATCGAGTTCTGGCCTACGTAGGCGCCGAGACCCATGGCGGTGCTGGCGTTGGAACCGATGTCGACCGTGCCGCCATTGAGCGCCATCGAATACACACCGTTGGCGGATGAATTGGCGCCTAGAGCGGTGGTATGGAGGGCGTTGGCCTGAGCGTTTGCTCCTATCGCTACGCTGGATTCGCCAAGCGCCGAACTGTTGTAGCCCACTGCAGTACTGAAGTTGCCGAGGGCGTTGGCGCTGCTGCCGAAGGCGGAAGCATAGTCCGCGGCGGAGCTGCCCGAACCGGCAGCGGTGGCGTAGGTGTCGCTGGCGACGGCGTCGTCGGTACCGTTGCCGGTAGCGGCGAAGTAATGGCTGGCTGAGCCAACGCTATCGGCGAGCGCATCCAACTGCGACTTGTTCACCGCATCGGTGGCCTGCGTACCTGCCGCCACGTTGGTGATCTGACGTTCCGCGCCGGCGCTGCCTACCGAGACCGAGCTGTTGCGATCGGCCACGGAGAACGCGCCCAGCGCCACGGCGTTGCTACCGGAGACTTGGCTCAATTCGCCGATGGCGACGCTGCTGTCGGTAAGTCCGTTGCGCCCGGCGCCAGCGCCCAATGCAACCGAACGCGTGCCGGCAGACGCGGCGCCGGAGCCGATGGCAACGCTTTCCTGGCCGGTGGCGTTGGTGGCCGTGCCCACTGCGACGGCGGCTCTTCCATCGACACGTGCCGAGCCGTTGTAGATCGTGTCGGTGGTTTGATCGTAGAAGCCGCCGAACGTGCCGATCGCGGTGGCGTTGGTGTTGTTCGCCTTGGCGCTGGAACCCAATGCAATGGCGTCGTGGGCGTTATCGCTTACGGCAGCCAGTGCGCCGACGGCCAGCGAGTTGTAGCCGCTCACGCCCACTGCGGAGCTGGAACCAAAAGCCATGGCGCCATTGGCGAAGTTGTCGACACTGCCGCCGCCCATGGCAACCGAGTAGCTGCCATTGGCGACCGAATCGGCGCCGATGGCGGTGGCGTACAAGGTGTTGGCCTGCGCGCCGGGGCCTATGGCAGTGGTGAAACGGGAGCCGGCTACGGCGTTGGCGCCGATGGCGACAGCATTGCTCCCGTTGGCCGTGGCGTTGTCGCCCATGGCCAAGGTGCTTTGCCCATTCGCATTGGCGCGATAGCCGAAGGCCGAGGCGTTGTCACCGGACGCCGAACTGCTTGCGCCGGCCGCGGTGGTGTGCGCGCCATCGATCAGTGCATCGTCGAACAGGCCGTTGTCGCCGCTGGCCTTGAAGTACTTGTTCGTTTGTGCGCCGGCGTTGGCCACTTCATCCAGTTGCGACTTGTTCACCGCATCGGTGGCTTGCGTACCGGCTGCCACGTTGGTGATCTGGCGTTCGAAGCCCTCCACGCCCACCGAGACAGTGTTGTCTCGAGTCGTTACCGATCCCGCTCCTAGGGCGACGGAGTTGGCAGTGTAATTGTAGGCATTTGCACCTAGCGCCACGCTGTTATCGCTGCCAGCATGCGCGCCCCCGCCGATGGCAATGGCATTGCGTCCGTTGGCCTGTACAGGGTCCAGGAAGGTGAATTCGCCCGGCGCCGGCACGTACGTACCGCCCAGTGCAATGCTGCCATCGCCAGACGCGAGGGCCGTTCGGCCGATCGCAATTGCATGGGCGCCATTGCTGTTCGCCAACGAGCCCAAGGAAACACTGGCTTCGCCGCTCGCCATGGCATCTGCGCCGATTGCCGTGGCATCACTGGCGGCTGCGATGCTGCCTACACCCAAGGCGGTGGTGAAATCACCTGCAGCCGTCGCGTAGGCGCCAAACGCCGAGGCATAAAAGCCGTCAGCGTAGCTTTGCGCACCGAAGGCGCTGGTCTGCTGGCCCAGTGCGCTGCTTCCATAGCCGCCGGCCGTGCTTTGTTCACCCGAGGCTTCGGTATTCATGCCGAGCGCCGTTGAGCGATTACCGGTAGCCAGCGACTCTGCACCTATCGCTACGGTGCCGACGTCAGTGGCTTTGGCATTGGAACCCAGCGCCGCGGAGAAAGCGCCACTCGCACCAGCATGCGCACCCACGGCGATACCGTTGACGCCGCTTGCAACGCTGTCGGCGCCGAACGCTACCGCTTCCTTGGACGTTGCATTGCTATTCTTGCCCACGGCAACCGACCGATCGCCACCGGCGTAACTGGAACTGCCTGCGGCGACCGAATAGTCGCCTTCGGCAATGGCGTCATCGAATACGCCCACGCCTTGATCACCCGTCGCCTTGAAGTACTTGGTGGCTGTGCCGACGTTGCTGGCCACTTCATCCAGCTGGTTCTTGTTGACCGCATCCGTGCCTTCCGTGCCGGCGGCGACGTTGGCGATCTGGCGCGTGATGGCGTCGTGTGACATGCCGTCGCCATCGGTCCAGGCCGAGGCAGCGCCGACCGAAACGGAGTTCGGACGGTCGGCATACGAACCCGAGCCGAGCGCCACGGCATTGTCGGCACCATAGGCGACGACGCTGCTTTCGCCGATGGCCGTACCATGGTTGGCGACGCTGAACGAATTGGCGCCGACGACCGTGCTGTTCGGTGCTACCTCGTCAGCGATGCTGCCGGCACCGACGACGGTGCTGCGATAGCTATTGGCCTCTGCGTTGGAGCCGACGGCGGTTATTTCATCCACCACGTGATAGCTGCCGGCACCCGCGCCGACAGCTGTTGCGTTGTCACCTAGCGCCCATGCGCCAGCACCCGCAGCCAGCGTGTTGTAGCCCGTGGCCTTGCTGGCTCCGCCGAGCGCGGTGGAGAACATGCCGGTGGATTGGCTCGCCCAGCCCAACGCGACCGTGCCTAGACTGTCCGCTTGCGCGCCTTCGCCGATGGCGATGCTGCGAACACCATTGGCCTGGCTGCTCAAGCCGACGGCGATCGAAGCCCAACTGCTGGAGATGCTGTTGGAGCCGATGGCAATCGCGTTGTAGTACGAGGCGGAGGCCGAGTCACCCAGCGCCAACGATTGTTCGCCGCTGGCCAGTGCGTTGGCACCGATGGCGGTAGCGTGCGAGCCTGTGGCCCGGCCGCTGCTGCCGACGGCGATGGCGTAGTCGCCGGAAGCAATGGCCGCATCGTACGGGAGCACGCTCTGGTTGCCGCTGGCCTTGAAGTACTTCGAGGTGCCGGTGGCGACGTTGGCGACGGCATCCAACTGCGACTTGTTTACCGCGTCGGTGGCTTTTGTACCGGCCGCCACGTTGGTGATCTGGCGCTCACTGCCGGCGCTGCCCACCGACACGCTGTTGGCGCGATCGGTGGTCGAGAATGCGCCTAGCGCGACCGCATTGTCGTGGCTGGCCACTGAGCCCGCACCCAGCGTGGTGGTGTAATCCCCCGAGGCTGTACTGCGGCGACCCACGGCAGTGCTGCGCTCGCCATCAGCCAATGCTTGCGAGCCCAAGGCGGTTCCACCATTGGCTGCGTGGGCGCTGTTGCCAATCGCTACTGACAGATCGCCTTCGGCAAACGCATAGGCACCGCTGGCAACGCTGTTTTCGCCTGCCGCGATCGCGGAATCAAACGGATCGACGATGTCACCCTTCTGGCCTTGCGCTTTGAAATAACGATTGTTCCGAGTAGCGCCGGCCACTGCATCGTTCAACTGGTCGACGTTGACGGCATCGGTGCCGTCGGTGCCTGCTGCAACGTTGGTGATCTGGCGTTGGTTGTCCGCGCTGCCCACGGAGATGCTGTTGAGGCGGTCTGCGTAGGAGTTGGCACCCAGGGCAACGCTATTGTCGGCCGCGGCCGTACTGAAAGCGCCCAGGGCAACACTGAAATCGCCGGCTGCGGTGCTGAAAGCGCCGTTGGCGACGCTGGCTTCGCCGTAACTGCTGGCTCTGAAGCCGGCAGCCAGGCTGCCGGCGCCAATGGCAGTCGCGGCGCTGCCCACGGCGGTTGAACCGGTGCCGAAGGCTGTGCTCAACGCACCAAGGGCAGTCGCGGCCTGGTCACCTTCAGCCGATGCGCTGGCACCCAGGGCCGTATTGCCAAAACCCGCGGAATAGGCGCTTTGTCCCACGGCGACGGATGCATCGCCTTCGGCGATGCTGTTCTGGCCCACGGCGGTGCTGCCGATGCCATAAGCGATGGCCTCGTTGCCCATGGCGGTGCTGGCGTTCTGCGCGGCCCAGCTGTCGGAGCCGACGGCGACGGAGAGGTCGCCATCGAGTTTGGCATCGTCACTGCCATCCTGCTTGCCGCTGGCCTTGAAGTAATGCTGCGCCTCGCTGACGTCGCCAGCCAGCGCATCCAGCTGCGACTTGTTGACCGCGTCGGTGGCTTCGGTGCCGATGGCGACGTTGGTGATCTGGCGTTCCGCGCCGGCACTGCCTACGGATACGGTGCTGGCGCGATCGGCGATCGAGTAAGCGCCCAGCGCAACGCTGTCCGCGTTTTGGGCTTGGGCGCTGACGCCTAGTGCGGTCGAATCCAGCCCAAGCGCATAGCTTTGCTTGCCGAAGGCCGATGCGTTTTGCGCCAGCGCGAAGGCATGGCTGCCCACGGCAACGGAATCCTCGCCGTAAGCCCAGGCCCGATCGCCGACGGCGGTGGCGCTGGTAGCCATGGCCCTTGTCGAGAAACCCAGTGCGACGGAATTTGTACTTCTTGCTGTGGCATAGGCGCCTTCGGCCAACGCAAAGTTGCCGGTGGCTTCCGCGCCGATGCCGGTCGCCACGCTGCTATCGCCGAATGCCTTGCTTAGCGTGCCACTGGCGGTGCTGTAGTTGCCTAGCGCACGGGCGCCACTGCCAGTGGCCGAACTTGCGGTGCCTTCGGCGCGGCTGTTATCGCCCAGGGCGGTGCTGCCGTTGCCGACCGCGATGCTCGATACGCCAACCGCCGTGCTGTTGTTCCCGCGGGCAC
>Ga0335072_10009970_pt1 | contig 13685 bp, 10 predicted proteins | sample Lox_Sample_21_FD_206725 | JGI IMG/M metagenome (GOLD analysis project Ga0335072, IMG submission 206725) | Soil microbial communities from Loxahatchee National Wildlife Refuge, Florida, United States - Lox_Sample_2.1 | ecosystem: Environmental > Terrestrial > Soil > Wetlands | place: USA...
GATCGACCGCCTGCACACCACCGCGGAGTCCCACGACCGCGTGATCGTGTGCGAGGTCATGGGCCGCCACGCCGGTTGGATCGCGGCCTACGCGGGAATCGCCGGCGGCGCCGCGGAGATCCTCATTCCCGAGGAGCCTTTCGACATCGACGACATCTGCGCCCGCCTGGTGCAGCGTCATGCCCGGGGGCGCTTCGCATCCATCGTCGTCGTGGCCGAAGGTGCTCACCCCATGGAGGGGACGATGGTGACGACCTCGCGCGAGGTCGACCAGTTCGGCCACGAGCGGCTCGGTGGGATCGCCAACCAGCTGGCCGAGGAGATCGAGGCTCGTACGGGATTCGAGTCGCGCGTCACCATCCTCGGGCACATCCAGCGGGGTGGGACGCCGACGGCCTACGACCGCGTGCTGGCCACCAGGTTCGGCGTCGCCGCCATCGATGCCGTTCACGAGGGGAAGTTCGGCATGATGGTCGCACTCCAGGCGACCAAAATCGTGTGCATCCCGATTGCCGACGCCGTCGGGCAGCTCAAGACGGTCGACCGTTCACTCGTCGACGACGTGGCGAGCCTGTTCTTTTCGTGAGCGTCGCCCGGTGTGTCAGGGGCGCGGCGCGCGTGCCTGCCCCCGCACCATGGAGAACTGGACGAACCGCGCCACGTCGCTGGGGGTGACGATCCCGACCAGGTGACGGGAGGGATCGATGACGAGGGCCCGCCCGTCGATCGACGTCTGCATCCGCGCCAGCAGGTCGGGGACGGGTTCGTCGGGTGAGCCGATCGGGACCTGCGAGAGCGGACACGCGGTGTCGATGAGGCGCGTGGTGCTCCGGCGGTCCACGCCGACGTGACGCAGGCGGGCCATCGAGGTGAGGCCTTCGAGCTGCCCGCTGGGTCCGACCAGGGGATAGGTGTTGAAGCGATGGCGGTGCAGCTCCCGGTCGAGGAGATCGGCGACGGTCATGCCCGAGGAGAACGTCGTCGGGTTGGTCGTCATCACGTCGCGGACCAGGACGTTGGCCAGGGTGGCGCGCATGACGGCCGAGCCTTCCTCGGCGCGCGCCGCCGTGAGGAGAAACCAGCCCAAAAAGAGGAACCAGAGGCCGAAGATCCCGATCTCGAGGAATTCGATGACGCCGAAGACGATGAGCAGGTACCCGAGGAACGAACCCGCGTGGGCCGCCGAGGTGGCCGCCCGCAGCCGGTCCCCGCTGCGCCGCCACAGGATGGACCGGAGCACCCGCCCCCCGTCGAGGGGAGCGGCGGGCGCGAGGTTGAAGAGACCCAGGAGAAGGTTCATCCAGGCCAGCCAGCCGAGGGCGCTCACCACCGTGGCCCCGTTGCCCGACGCCCCGTGAAAGGCCAGCACGACAAGCCCGAACACGCCGGCGAGCACGAGGCTGGTGAGCGGACCGACCACCGCGATGCGGAAGTCCGCGCCCGGCGAGAGCGCCTCGCTCTCGAGCTCGGAGACCCCGCCGAAGAGCCACAGGGTGATCCCGCGGACGCGGATGCCGTTGCGGATCGCCACCACCGTGTGCGACACCTCGTGGGCCACCAGGGACACGAAGAAGACGACGGTGGTGGCGATGGCGGTCGTCCAGTAGACGGCCCCGGACTGGTGGGCGTGGTACGCCGGGAGGATGAAGGCCGCCAGCTCCCACGCCACCAGCACGAAGATGACCAGGATGCTCCAGTTGACCCCGACGGGCACCCCGGCGATCCGGCCGAGCTTGATGTTCTGCTCCATCTGTCGCTGCCTTCTCCCGGTGTCGGCCTCCCATCATGCCGTGCCCCCGCCCGGAGCAGGCCCCGGCCCGACGCACCCCGTCCACCGGCCGTGCAGAGGCGCGGGTGCGGCGCCGATCTGATTGCACGAGTGGAGCAACCGCACGGCCGTGACGGGTGACTTCGCGAGGGTCGACTGTTTCACTCGTTCCAGAAGTGGGAAGATGGAATCGCTCCTCCCTGACCTTCTCTGAATCTCATCCAGGAGAACTCATGCGCATCGCACAGGCGGAAGGCGATCGGCGGCCACTGTCGAGGCGCGACGCGAGGAGGAGAAGGGCACGGCGGCGATGGAGCTCGCGCCTGGTGCTCGGGGCGCTGCCCCTCATGGCCCTGACGGTGTTCGCCAGCTATGCCGGTTCGGCGTCGGCGGGGCTGTCACTGCCCCAGCTCCCGAGCATCACCATCGGCACCCACGGCCTGCAGCTGGTCCCCAAGGCGGCGCCGTCGACGGCCTCGACGAACCCGTTGCCCCAGAACCCGGTCCTGCGCGCCGTCGGCACCGTGGCCGCCTCGGTGGCGTCCGCGGCCTCGTCGACGCTGCAGGTGGCGGCGCTGCCGTCGCACGGTCCGGCCGAGAACGCGCCGGCGGCAGCACTCCCGACGGTGAGCCCCGGCCTCCTCGCTCCGACCTCCGTCGTGGCGTCCCAACCCGGACAGCTGCCCGACGTGACCGTCAGCTGGACCTATGCCGCCACCGGCCTGGCCGCCAACGGTGCGATCGTCCAGCTCGACAAGGTGGTCGGGCCGGCGTCGGTGCTCGTCTCGCAGATCCGGTGCGGGAGTTGCACCTCCTCCACCTTCCGGGCCCTGTCCTTCGGAACCGAATACGTGGCGCACGTCAGCCCGCTCAACGACTTCGGCGAGGGCCCGTCGGCCGCGTCGGCTCCGGTGACACCCACCACGACCTGCGTGGCTTCTGCATGCGTCGACTTCGACACCACGACGTCCATCGGTGCGGCCAACCACGCCGCGTCGGGTCTGGTGGACTCCCTCTTCCCTTCGGGCAACGACCAGAGCGACGCCACCTCGTTGGTCACGTCGCTCTACCGCTCGGCCCCGGGTGCGACCCCGAGCGGAGGCGCGCTCAACTGGTCCAACTTCACCATCGCCTCGAAGGCGGGCGCCCAGACCGTGGTGATGCTGGACGGCCTGTGGAAGGAGGAGCATGCTGCCCCGACCCCCACCCCGTGGTCGAACTGGACGGCGTACGCCCAGTGGGTGACGGCCACCGTGGCGCAGATCGAGGCCAGCGGCCACTCGGTCGACTACTGGGACGTCTACAACGAACCCGGCGGGGACGACGGCTACTACAACCAAGCGGGGTACGACTCCGAAACACCCGCCCTCCTCCTCCAGCAGTTCCTGGTGGCGTACCGCGCCATCGAGGCGGCCGACCCGTCGGCCCAGGTCATCGGGCCCGAGCTCGAGTACTGGTCTGACTATCCGGGACAGTTCGGACCCACGGCCAAGGCCTTCGACATGGCGACGTTCCTCACCTTTGCCGCCGACAACGGGATCCGACTGGCCGCCGTCTCGTGGCACGAGATCCTCGACGGCTTCGGTCCGAACGCCGAGGAGAACACGCTCTACCCGGCCATCATCGAGGATCACGTGGCCCAGGCCAGGGCCCTCATCGCATCGCATCCCTCGCTCGGCAACCCGAAGATCTTCATCACCGAGTACGGGATGCCCGAAGTGCAGAAGATCCCGGGTTGGGACGTGGAGTACCTGGCGGCGCTCACCGATGCCGGCGTCAACATGGCCAGCCGCTCGTGCTGGTCCGGCGACTGCTACGAACCGACGCTCGACGGTCTGCTGTGGATGAACGGCAAATCGCCTCTGCCGGCGTACTACGACAGGCTCGTCTACGCCTCCATGTCGGGTCAGATGGTGTCGACCTCGACCAACAGCGACACCATCGGCGCCCTGGGTTCCTACAACGCCGCCACGCAGACCTTCACGGGCCTCGTCGGACGCGGCATGGGGTGCTCGCAGATCCTGAGCTGCAACTCGAGCTTTCCCGACTCCCAGCGCGGCCCGTCGGTTCCGGTGAACGTGACCGTCACCGTCCCGTGGACGTCGGGCACCGTGCACGTGAGCGTCACCCATATTTCGGGGTTGGTGGCGTCGCTGCCCGCATCGGCGCCCGGGGTGTCGTCGACCTCGCTCACGGTGGTGCCCAACGGGCACGGCCAGGGCACCGTGCTCTATTCCATCGGGAACTTCGCCGACGGCGACGCCTACGGGTTTACGATCACCCGCTGAGCGGGCGGCGCCTCAGGGTGCTTCCACCGCCCAGTCAGCCGGCACCCCGGCGCGAGTCGACAGGTCGAAGACCACCTGAGAGCCGACGACCCGTGACATGACGGCCACCCCGTCGGCAAAGGCCTGGAGTGGCCGACCCGCACCGGCGGGGGGAACGGCGACGTGCATCACCAGCACGCTGTCCGCCTGCGTGGTGACATAGCCGCGGAGCAGGCCCGGCGCAGATGCGACCCCGACCTGGGGCATCCGCAGCGAGAACGTGGTCATGGGCAGGTGCGGCGTGACGTCGTAGCCGTCCCCGGTCGGCGTCACGCCGGCCAGGTCGATGGCGTCCATCTCCATCCACGTGGCCTGTTCGGTGATCTCACCGTCGAACGAGGAGGACAGGCCGTTCCCGCACTCCTCGGGGTGCGGCGAGTAGTAGGCGTCGCAGACGTCGTCGACCGAGATCGTGCCGGCCCAGTGGTCCGGGAACTGCGTGGCGTGGTTGGCCAGGGTGTTGCGGAGGTACTCGCTCCAGGCGTCGTCCACGGCCCCCGGCACCTCGCCCTGGAGGGAGGCGAGCGCCCAGGTCAGCCAGCCGTTCGGATCGAACCAGACCCCGCCGGGCCACTCGTCGGCCCCGTTGAGCGGGGACATGCCCAAGGCCTCGCCCTCGAGCTCCTCGAACGAGGGAGGCAGCGACACGGCCGAGAGCGGTCCGTGCTCGGTCACGCCCGGGTCGTCGGCGCCCGGGACGAGCGCGGTACCGATCTTCGTCGGGCCGCCGGGCGCGCCGACCCCGTCGAGGTAACGCTTGATGTTCGCGATCAGGGTGTCCGCCTGGGCCGGGGTGGGCGCGCCGGCCAGGATGGCCCACGGCTGTGGCTCCTCGAAGATCACACCCTGGCCGACCTGGGTCAGGCCCGAGTAGCCGCGCGAGTACCACCCCTGGCCCGTCCACTGGGCCCGGACCGCGGCCAGGTCGCGTGCGCCGGCGGCGCGGAGCTGGGCGGCGAACGCATGGTCGCCGTAGAGGTCGGCCAGCTGGGCCAGCTGCGGGTAGCAGTACGCCAGTTGGGCGGTGACGAGGGTGGACTCGGTCAGTTGCTCGAACTCGGTGGAGAAGTCGTTCCAGTCTCCCGTGACACCCATGAGATAGAGACCGTGGAGCGCGCCGGAGTGATAGGTCTCCATGTGCTCGAAGGCCACCTTGAGGTGCTGCCACACGCTGGCCGAGAGCACGCCGCCGTAGTAGGGCACCTGCTCGGCAAAGAACTTCATGTCCCGCGTGGCCAGCCCGTATTCGGCGGCCGCCTCGAGGAGCCAGAAGTCGAGGTCGTCGGAAGTGCCGAGCTCGACGGGCTCGCTGAACGGGCCCGTCCCGTAGGGGAGCTGCGCGTCCTGGGGCAGCCCCGGTGGTTGGAGCTTGATGGTGTAGAGGATGATCTCGCGCGCGAGCTCGGGGTCCGAGTAGACCATGGGCCATTCGTAATGGTCCCAGCTGCGGGTGCCGAGGTTGAGGCCGTCCCCGTACTGGTAGTAGCCGCCCTGGGTGATGGTGTGCTCGCCCGCATCGTCCTCGTAGACGGTCGCTGATCGCAGCAGGTACGCGTCCCACTGGAGCTCGCGGCTGACCCATCGGTACTGCGGGCCGAAGTCGGCCTGGGGCATGATCGCCAGCCACTCGTGCTCGCTGGTGGCGAGCGGGTCGACCGCGGTGCGATATTCGGACACCAGGCCCGGCACCTGGGCCGGGTGCGCCATGCCGTACACGTAGCGCAGCGTCACCGATTGACCGGGGGCGAGCGTCACCGGAGCCCGGAAGACGAAGAGGGTGTCGCCGCTCTGGCCCGGGAGGTTGGCCCGGGCGATGCTCTCGCTCAGCGCTCCCGCCGTGACCTCGGCCGGGGCCGCCCGGCTCCCGGCGCCGAAGAACTTGGAGACCGACGTCTCGAAGGTCTGCGCCGGACCGCGCACGGCGGCGGCGAATATGCTCAGCGCAGGGACGTCGCGGGGGTCGGTCGGGATCTGCGCCACCGACAAGGTCTGGGTGGCGGGGTCCCACCGGGGGCTCAGGAGCCCGCGGGTCAGGCTGGTCTCGGGCGCCACGAGCTGATCCACCGGGTTGACGTCCCAGTACTCGTACCACGCCGTGTCGACGGTTCGCGTCGTGGTGTTCGTCAGCGTGATGTCGTCGAGGAGGACCGGGTCGCTGCCGAAGGGGGCATACGTCGTCTCCGCCGCCCCCACCCCGTCGAAGACGATGGCCTTGCGGTAGTAGCCGACGCCGAACTGGCGGGCGAACAACTCGTCGGGCTGGTGGTCGAGGTAGAGGGTGCTCGTGACGTGGCCGTCGACGTCGAGGTAGCCGTATCCACCTCCGTAGTGGCGGTGCGCGGGATCGTAGAGGTTGGCCCACTGGGGCTCGAGCTCCTGGCTCCACAACTCGGTGTCGCCGTCGTTGAAGGCCAGGCCCTTGATGTCGTCGTTGCCCACCTGGTGCTGGGCGGCCGTCGATCCGTCGACCTCGCTCTGGCGGGCATCAGGATCGGTCATTTCGTCGTCGGTGTAGTCGTAGACGGGCAGTCCCCACTGGTCGGTCGCCCAGGTGCCGAAGTGGCCGCTCCCATAGCTCGAGTCGATCGACGCCGCGGCGGTGTCCGCCGACAGCGGGGGCGGGACCGGTACCGTGACGGCATTGGCGGCACCGGCACCGGCGAGCAACCCGGCCCCGCAGGCCACCAGGCCCACCAGGCGCGCCGACGCGCCGCGCCGCATCGGCACGGAGCGGCGCCACGGGGTCCGCCGCGGCAGTGCCCCCTGCCGATCCCTCCCGCCCGGCTCGCCATCCACCGGCCACCACGCTACGCCGCGCCCGGGCGCGACCCACGGTGCGTGTGACGACGCCGCACCAGTTGCATCCGGTGACTCCGGCTGAGAATGATCACCCTGTGCCCATCACCCACCTTCCTCCCGACGCACCCCCCGAAGCCGTGGCCGACCTGGTCGGGGCCCACGGCGCGGTGATCGTCGACGACGTCGCCCCGCTCGAGCTCATGGACCGCGTGGCGGCCGAGCTCGCCCCGTACATGGAGGCGACGCCGAACGGGCCCGACGCCTTCAGCGGCACGCTGACCCGGCGGACGGGTGCGCTCGTGGCCCGCTCCGCGGCGGCACGGGAGCTGGTGCAGCACCCGCTCGCCCTGGCCACGACCCGGCTCGTGCTCGGCCACGCCACCAATTTCCAACTGCACCTGACCCAGGTCATCGCCATCGGCGGCGGCGAAGTGGCCCAACCCATCCACCGGGACCAGTGGGCCTTCGACTTCTTCCCGTTCCCCCGCGGCTATGACGTGCAGTGCAACACCATCTGGGCCCAGACCGACTTCACCGAGGAGAACGGAGCGACCCGTGTGGTGCTGGGCAGCAACACGGCGGACGACACGCTCACCTTCGGCCCCGGCGACACCGAGCCGGCCACCATGCGTCGGGGCTCGGTCCTCTTCTATTCGGGGAGCGTGTACCACGGCGGCGGCGCCAACCAGACCGAGCGCACCCGGATCGGGATCAACATCACCTACAACGTGGCGTGGTTGCGCCAGGAGGAGAACCAGTACCTGTCCGTTCCTCGCCAGGTGGCCGAGACGTTGCCGACCGAGCTCCTGCGGCTCATGGGCTACGAGCGGGGGGCATACGCACTGGGCTACATCGACGACCTGCGCGACCCCATCGAAGCGGTGCGTTCCGGTGTCGGCGGTGTGGGCTTCTGGGCCGGCGACGGGCGCACCGACGGTGCCGTCGACTCCGCCTGACCCGCACCGGGGGGCGACGCCTCCCCGGGGCCGTTCCCGACCCGGCATCCGTCCCGCCACGGGGGCGGACCACGGTGCCCTCTTCGAGGCCTTCGCCCGCATTGTGGACGCCAAGGAGGGATTTCCCCAGTCCCCGCCGCTGACGCGTCCGGAGTTCGACGACTACTGGATCGACCACGCCGCCGCCGTGTACGTCGTCCCCGGCGGCGGCGAGGTCATCGGGGCGTACTACGTCAAGGCGAACTTCGTGGGCCGGGCGGCGCACATTGCCAATGCCGGGTATTTCGTCGTCCCCCCGCACCGCGGGCGCGGTATCGGACGGGCCCTGGTCGAGCATTCACTGATGGCAGCCCGGGACCTCGGATTTGATGCCATGCAGTTCAACCTGGTGTTCGAGTCGAACCCCGCCCGAGGCATGTACCGCGCGCTGGGCTTCGTGGAGATCGGCCGGGTCCCGCGCGCGGTCGACGGAGAAGATGCGGTCGTGTACTGGCGGAGCTTGGAGGACCGATGAGCGAAGTGACCGTGGACGACATCGGTGGGCACGTGGCGGTGGTCGGCATCCACCGGCCGCCCAACAACTTCTTCGACACCGATCTGGTTCGGCAGCTGGCCGAGGTCTACGAGAGGTTGGGCTCGAGCGCGTGGTGCCGGGCCCTGGTCCTTCGCGCCGAGGGAAAGAACTTCTGCGCCGGCCTGGACTTCGCCTCCAACGCCGGGCAGGACATCGGCCAGCTCTACGCCAGCGCCCTGCGCCTGTTCGCCGCCCCGCTGCCGGTGGTGGCCGCCGTCAACGGCGCCGCCGTGGGCGGAGGGTTGGGTCTGGCCCTGTCCGCCGACTTCCGGGTGGCCGCGCCCTCGTCGCGCTTCAGCGCCAATTTCGCCCAGCTGGGCTTCCACCACGGGTTCGCGCTCACCGTGACGCTGCCTCGTGCCGTCGGGATGCAGGTGGCCAGCGACCTCCTCCTGACCGGTCGCCGCGTGGGCGGCGAGGAGGCCGCGGCCCTGGGGCTGTGCGACGAGCTCTGTCCCGAGGCCGACCTCGTGGATCGGGCCCGGGCGCGGGCGCTCGAGCTGGCTCGCTCGGGGCCATTGGCGGTGCGGGCCATCCGCGCCACCCTGCGGGCCGGCGTGGTCGAGAGCGCCCGCGCCGCCATGGACCACGAACACGCCGAGCAGGAACGTCTGCGCTCGACGGCGGACTTCGCCGAGGGCATCGCCGCCGCCGCCGCCCGGCGACCGCCTCGATTCGAGGGCCGCTAGCGCAGGCCTCGGACAATCCGCGCCGAGGGAGGGGTAGAGTCGAACCGAGCCAACGCAATGCGACAAAAAACGTCGTTGTGTTGCACGGCGAAGGGGGTCAGATGAGGGCCAAGGGGGTCAGATGACACAGACAGCGCCGGTGAAGGACTGGGCCACCGACTTCGACGTGCTCGATCCCGACTACGTCCGCAACCCGTTCGGGATCTGGGACGAGCTGCGTACGGCGTGCCCGATCGCCCATACGGATCGCCGGATCAGCAGCTGGATGCCCACCCGCTACGAGGACGTGACCGAAATGGCCCACGACATCGAGCATTTCAGCTCGCTGCGGGTGGCGGTGATCCCCGGTGGCGAGGACGACGAGGCCCCGGCCGACGGCCCCAACCTCGAGTACGGCCTGCCGCCCATATCGGCCGACCCGCCGCTGCACACGTGGACCCGCCGCCTGCTCCTCCCGTGGTTCTCGCACCGCCGGGTGGAGAGCTACGTCCCCTTGACGCGCTCGCTGTGCCAGCGGCTCCTGGACGGATTCGCCGGGAGCGGCGGTGCCGACGGCGCCGCCGGCTATGCCCAGCAGATCCCGGTCCGGGTCATCGCGCAGATCCTCGGGGTGTCGCCCGACGAGGCCGACACCTTCACGGGCTGGGTGCGCGACGTCCTCGAATTCGCCGACGACCCCGATCGTCGGACGCACGGCGCCGAAGGGCTTCTCAATTACTTCATCGGGCAGCTCGAGTACCGGCGCCAGAACCCCGGGGACGACCTGCTGAGCGAGCTGCTGCACACGGAGGAGGAGGGCAAGCCCATCGACGACGGGATCGTGCTCGGGATGGCCGCCCTGGTCCTGATCGCCGGCGTCGACACGACCTGGAGTGCCATCGGCTCGTCCCTGTGGCATCTGGCGACGCATCCCGACGACCGCAAGCGCCTGGTCGCCGAGCCCGAGCTCATGCCGACGGCGATCGAGGAGCTGTTGCGGGCCTACTCGCCGGTGACGATGGCCCGCCTGGTGGTCCACGACGTCGAGTACAAGGGCTGTCCCATGAAGGAGGGCGACAAGATCCTCATGAACTTCCCGGCGGCCAACCGTGACCCCGAGGCCTTCGAGAACCCCGAGACGGTCGTCCTCGACCGGGCCCACAACCGCCACGTCGCCTTCGGCTCGGGCATTCACCGGTGCGCCGGCTCCAACCTGGCGCGCATGGAGCTCCAGGTGGCGCTGGAGGAATGGCTCCGCCGGATTCCCGAATTCTCCCTCGAGGAGGGGGCGGAGGTCACCTGGGCCGGCGGGCAGGTGCGCGGCCCGCGGTCCCTCCCGCTGGTGTTCCCATGAAGATCAGGGTCGATCCCGACAAGTGCCAGGGCCACGCGCGCTGCTACGGGTTGTCCCCCGAGCTCTTCGACGTGGACGACTACGGGCAGGCCACGGTCGTCGTCGACGAGGTGCCGGCCGAGCTCGAGGACAAGGCGCGCCTGGCCATTGCCAATTGCCCCGAGTACGCCATTGAGGTGGTGAGCGAATAACTCCCGTGCCGGCGTGGTTCACGCGCGCCCTGGCCGTCCCCTTCACCGACGAGCACGTCGAGGTCGACGGGGCGTCGATCCACTTTCTGGCCTGGGGCGGGCGCGGGCGCCGCGGTCTGGTGTTCGTCCACGGGGGTGGGGCGCACGCGCACTGGTGGGCGCCGATCGCCGCCACGTTCGCGACCGAGTACCGGGTGGTCGCGTTGGACCTGTCGGGACACGGCGACAGCGATCACCGCCACGAGTACCGCCTGACCCAGTGGACCGACGAGGTGGCTGCGGTGGCGGCGGCCGGCGGCATCGAGGGCCTGCCCGTCGTGATCGGTCACAGCATGGGCGGGTTCGTCACCATCGCCACCGCGGCCCGGCACGGCGACCGGGTGGACGGCGTCATCATCTGCGACTCGCCCGTGTCCGAGCTCGACCCCGAAATCAGCGCGTACCACCTGCGTGAGGCCTTCGGCCGCCCCCGCACCTACCCGAGCGTCGAGGACGCCGTCGCTCGTTTCCGCACGGTGCCGGCGCAGGAGCACTATCTCGACTACGTCGTCGAGGAAGTGGCGCGCCGCTCGCTGCGGCCCGTCCCCGGGGGATGGCAGTGGAAGTTCGACCGCCGGATCTTCGAGCAGTTCGCCGGGGGCATGCACCACATCGCGGCGCCCTACCTCTCTGAGGTCGACTGCCGGCTCGCCCTGTTGCGCTCGGAGAACGGGCTGGTGACACCGGACATCGGGGCCTCCATGTTCGAGCGGTTGGGTCGAGTGACGCCGGTGATCGAGCTCCCGCAAGCCGGACACCACGCCATGCTCGACCAGCCGCTCATCCTCCTCACCGCGCTGCGCACCCTGCTCGGCGACTGGGCCCACTCCGATCCCCATCGCCGTTGAAGGGGTGCCCGGCCGGCGCGGCGCGGTTCAGACCGTCACGAGTGCGAGCTCGGCGTCGAACCCGTCGTCGTCGGCGGGCTCGGTGCCCGGTGCGCCCTTCATGGTCCGGATCAAGGTGGCCGCCACGGCGGCCGCCGATGCCAGCACGACGGCACTGAAGACGAACGCAGTCGTGTACCCATGCACGCTTCCGGCGGCGACGGCGGCCTTCGACGTGCCGTGGGATGCCAGGTACGACGCAGTGGCCGACGTCGCGATGGTGTTGATCAGCGCGGCGCCCATGGAACTGCCGGTCTGCTGGGTGGAGTTCACGAGCGCACTCGCCACCCCCGCATCCGCCGGCTGCACGCCGAGGAGGGCGGTGCTGCTCATGGCGACGAAGGACAGTCCCATCCCGAAGCTCACGATCACCTCGGCCGGGAGCACGGAGCTGATCCACGCCGAGTGCACGTGGAGGGTGGAGAAGAGGGCGAGGCCGATCGCCGCCAGGGAGAGGCCCGCCATCATGACCGTCCGGGGCCCGAATCGAGGCAGGAAGCGGCTGGCCATCGTCGCCCCGGTGATGATGCCGAGGGAGAAGGGCACGAAGGCGAACCCGCTCTTGAGGGCCGAGTAGTGCAGCACGCCCTGGAAGTAGTACGTGAGCGAGAGGAACGTGCCCAGCATGGCGATCCCGACCAGGAGCGACGAGAGGAACGAGCCGCCCCGGTTGCGATCGAGCACAATGCGCAGCGGGAGCAGCGGGTGCTCGGCCCGCTGCTCGACGAGCACGAACGCGGCGAGGAGGACGGCCGCCAGGGCGAGGAACCCGACGGTGGTGGTCGAGGCCCACCCGTCCGTGCCGGCCATGGTGAAGCCGTAGACCAGGGCCAGCAGTCCCCCGGTCACGGTGAGCGCGCCCGGGACGTCGTAGCCGTGCCGCACCGGGCTCCTGCTTTCGGAGACGACCCTGGTGGCAGCCACCGCGGCCACAATGGCGATGGGCACGTTGATCAGGAGCGTCCAGCGCCACGACGCGTACTGCGTCAGCGCTCCACCGAGGATGAGCCCGATGGCGGCGCCGCCCCCGGCGATGCTCCCGTAGACGGCGAACGCCCGGGCCCGCTCCTTGGGCTCGGTGAACGTCACGGTGAGGAGCGAAAGGGCGGCGGGGGCCATCACGGCGGCGAAAGCGCCCTGGAGGGCTCGTGCGCTGAACAGCAGGGCGGCGTCAGGGGCCAGCCCGCCCAGCGCCGACGCACCGGCGAAGCCGATGAGGCTGATCACGAACATGCGCTTGCGGCCGAGATAGTCGGCGATGCGCCCTCCGAGCAGCAGGAGCCCGGCGAACGCCAGCGTGTAGGCCGTCAGCATCCACTGGCGGTTGGCGGTCGAAATGTGCAGGGCCCGCTGGGCCGACGGCAGGGCGATGATGACGACGGACGCGTCGAGCACCACCATCAGCTGAGCGACGGCGATGACCGCCAGGGCGCGGAAGCGGCGGGGGTCGAGACCCGGTGCCGGGGCACCGGCTGCCCCCGCAGGGGCGTGGTCGAGCAAGGTCATGGTAAAACTCCTGGTCGTGAAGGTTGAGGCGATCCGGACTCCGTCGTTTCGGGGGCTGGTATCGGCGACCCGGGTGGCGTAGAATCGGAGTGCTGGTTCCACTTAGAACTATACGGAACTATGGCTCCGTTTGTCAATGGGGGGAAGGAGAAGGCGATGGGGCCGACCCGGTCCAAGGTGACGACGTCGAACGTCGCGAGCGGCTGTGACATCACCGACGAGGAGTCGTGCCGGCCGCCGCGGGCCGATGCCGTGCGCAACCGGGCCCGGGTGCTCGAGGCCGCGGAAGCCGTGTTCGCCGCCGAGGGGATCGCAGCTCCGGTGGACGCCATCGCCGAGAAGGCCGGCGTCGGCGTCGGGACGGTCTACCGCCACTTCCCGACGAAGGAGAAGCTCTTCGAGGCGATCATCGTGCGGCGGATCGAGGAGATCGAGCGCGAGGCCCACAGGCACCTGCACGCCGACGATCCCGGTGCGGCGTTCTTCAGCGTCCTCGAGCACGTGGTGGCCGAGGCCGAGCTCAAGCGCGATCTCATTGCGGCCCTCATGGCGGCCGGCGTCGAAATGGACGAAGAATCCGTCGCCTGCAAGCGACGTCTCGAGGACGCGGTGGGCC
>Ga0335072_10009972_pt1 | contig 13683 bp, 12 predicted proteins | sample Lox_Sample_21_FD_206725 | JGI IMG/M metagenome (GOLD analysis project Ga0335072, IMG submission 206725) | Soil microbial communities from Loxahatchee National Wildlife Refuge, Florida, United States - Lox_Sample_2.1 | ecosystem: Environmental > Terrestrial > Soil > Wetlands | place: USA...
TGACCATCGCCCCCGGCGCACACAGGAGCGCTGCCCCGTAAGCGGCCCGGGCGAGGCTCGCCCACCGCGTGCCGGCCAGCGCCGGCGAGGCCAGAGCAGGCCGCGACATCTCGCCGCGTCGCCCCGGCCACGTGCGCGGCTGCGCCGTCACCGTGATCAGCTTCACCGCCGGCGCGCCAGCAGTGTCGCAACCGCCGCGGCACCGCCGCCGGCCAGCGCGCACAGCGCCGGATGATGCGACATCCACAGCTGCGCGCTGCGGGCGTGCGAGCGTCCGTCGAAGCTACCGTGCGCCCCGTGGTCGGAGCCGCGCGGCTCGTCGACTGGCTGCATCAGGTTGTCCGGCCGGCCCGGCTCGGGTGCCTCGCTGGTCTGCTGAGACTGGTAGCCGGTCCGGGCGAGATACCGGTCGAGCAGGGCGGGCGCGACCTTGTTCGCGGCGAGCGTGGCGACCGTGCTCGCGCCGACCCGGTACTCCCGTCGGCCCGGATGGTCAGCCGCGTACACGATGCCGCGCGCAGCCACTTCGGGCTGGTAGATCGGCGGCACCGGCTGCGGATCGCGCGGGAGCCTCGACTTGACCCAGGAGAACTGCGGAGTGTTCACGGCAGGCATCTGCACGACAGTCACCCGGACATGTGAGCCGTCGTGCAGCAGCTCGCAGCGCAGCGACGACGTGAAGCCGTTGATCGCATGCTTGGCGCCGCAGTAGGCGGACTGCAACGGGATGCTCCGCTCACTCAGGGCCGAGCCGACCTGGACGATCGTGCCGTGATCACGGGGGCGCATCCGCTGCAGGGCAGCCATCGTGCCGTAGACGAACCCCAGGTAGCTGACCTCCGTCACCCGGCGGAACTCGTCCGGCTTGATCTCGTCGAACGGAGCGAACACCGAGGTGAACGCGACGTTGATCCAGACGTCGATCGGTCCGAGCTCGGCCTCGACCCGGCTCGCTGCCTCGTCCACCTGCTCGAAGTCGGCCACGTCGGCGCTGATGGCCAGCGCAGTCCCGCCGGCATCCCGGATGTCAGCAGCGGCTCCGTCCAGGCCCGCCTGCCCGCGCGCGATGAGGCCGACATTCGCACGTCGCGCGCCGTACATCCGCGCCGTAGCGCGCGCGATGCCCGCGCTCGCGCCGGTGATTACCACTGTCTGCGTCATCGCCGATGTCTCCGTTGTCTCGTCGTCACTGTCAACGGCCCAACTGCCCGTCGTCCGCCGACTAAACAAGCCACACCGGGGCCAGAAACGTGGCCGCCGTCCACCCGGCCAGCCGCCTTCCGCCGCGCCGGGGTGCGCAGACCGGATGTTTGGGTCGCGTCTGCGGGGAAGCGTGCTGGGTCACAAACAGCCAACTCAGCCAGCCGCCAGCGGTGCGGCAGCGAGTGCGGACCTGGGGGTCGAACATGGGTCAGATCGCATCGGAAGCGCTCATCGAGCGTCTCGCCGACTGGGGCGTGGACACAGTCTTCGGGCTCCCCGGCGACGGCATCAACGGCCTGATGGAAGCGCTGCGCCGGCATCAGGACCGAGTGAAATTCGTTCTGGTGCACCACGAGGAGGCGGCCGCCTTCATGGCGACGGCTCACGCGAAAGCGACCGGAAGGATCGGCGTCTGCCTGGCCACCTCCGGGCCGGGTGGCATCCACCTGCTCAACGGCCTCTACGACGCCAAGCTCGATCACATGCCGGTCCTCGCCATCACCGGCATGCAGATGACATCCGTGCTCGGTACCGGCTACCAGCAGGAGGTGAACCTCGACAAGCTGTATGCCGACGTCGCCGAGTACGACCAGATGATCTACAACCCGGCCCAGCTCCCGAGCGTCGTGGACAACGCCATCCGCACCGCGTACGCCCGCCGGGGCGTCGCGCACCTCACCATCCCGAACGACATCCAGGTCGCGGACGCCGACGCCGATCCGTGGCAGCACGTCGCGCCGGCCCGGCCGCCGAGGACCATGCCGATCATGCTCGGCGCTTCCGGACGTGCGGCCGAGGCCGATCTGCAGCGCCTGGCCGATCTGCTCAATGACGGCACGAAGATCGCGATCCTCGCCGGAGCGGGGGCTCGGCACGCCCGGCCGGAGGTGCTGGCCGTGGCAGAGAAGCTCGGCGCACCAATCGTCAAGACCCTCTCCGGCAAGGCGGTCGTGCCCGACGACTCCCCGTACACGACGGGCGGTATCGGGCTGCTCGGCACCAGGCCGTCTGAGGAGCTCATGGAGGACATCGACACGCTTCTCATGGTCGGGACGAACTTCCCCTACACGGCGCACCTCCCTGCTCCGGGCACGGTGAAAATCGGCCAGATCGACGCCGACCCGGTGCGAGCGGGCGGCCGCGTGCAGACCGAGGTCCCCGTCGTCGCGGACGCCAAGCAGGCGCTTGCCGAACTACTTCCGCTTCTCAAGGAGCGGTCCGACACCAGGTTCCTGGAGAAATACCAGAAGGAGATGACCAGATGGCGGTCGAGCATGGCGGCACTGCAGAATGCCGAGCGCGATCCGATTGCCCCTCAGTACCTCGTTTCTGTTCTCGATGATCTTGCGGCCGACGATGCGGTGCTGACCTGCGACAGCGGCACCATCGCGACCTGGGCCGCCCGGCACTGGACCATCCGGGGCGGACGGGAGTTCTTCCTGTCCGGCAATCTGGCGACGATGGCGCCCGGCATGCCGTACGCGATCGGCATCCAGCACGCGTTCCCCGGACGGCAGGTCATCGGATTTGTCGGTGACGGCGGGTTCGCCATGCTCATGGCGGAGTTCATCACCGCGGTGAAGCACGAACTGCCGGTCAAGATCGTCGTCAACAACAACAACTCGCTGGGCCAGATCCTGTGGGAGCAGATGGTTCTCGGTTACCCCGAGCACGGCGTGCGGCAACCCGAGCCCTTCGTCGACTACGCGGCGTTCGCCACTGCCAACGGCGCCCTGGGCATCAAGGTCGAGACGCCGGGCGAGGTCGCGGCCGCGATCCAGCAGGCGCTCGCACACTCCGGTCCGGCTCTGGTCGACGTCAACGTCAACCCGGACGAGCCGCCGCTGCCGGGCAAGGTGGAATACCAGCAGGCAAAGAAGTTCGCCGAGGCGTTCCTGCGCGGTCAGCCGCGCAAGGCGACGATCGCCACGACTCTCTTCCAGGACAAGATCGAGCAGCTCAAGTCATGACCGGGCCGCAGCTGGACTCCGCAGACCTTGAGCGTGACCTTCGCGAGCACGTGGACGGGGAGGTGCGCTTCGACGCCGGCAGCCGGGCGGCGTACTCCACGGACGCGTCGAACTTCCGCCAGGTACCGATCGGCGTGGTGGTACCGCGCTCGCCCGACGCTGCCGTCCAGGCAGTCGCCGTCTGCCGGGCTCATGACGTGCCGCTGCTGTCGCGGGGCGGAGGGACGAGCCTGGCCGGCCAGTGCACGAACGAGGCCGTGGTGATCGACTGGTCCAAGTACTGCCACCGCGTGGAGTCGGTCGACACGCACTCGCGCAGCTGTCTCGTGCAGCCCGGCATTGTGCTTGACGTGCTCAACAGGGAGCTCGCGCCGACCGGGCTGCGCTTCGGGCCGGAGCCGGCCACGCACATGAACTGCACCATCGGTGGCATGATCGGCAACAACTCCTGCGGTGCGACAGCGCAGCGGACGGGTAAGGTCGTCGACAACATCGCCGAGCTTGAGGTGCTGCTCTATGACGGCACCCGGTTCTGGTGCGGGGCGACGAGCGACGACGAGTACGCGCAGATCGAGCGGCGCGGCGACCGCCGGGCTGAGATCTACCGGCGGATCAGGAAGCTCGGCGCCGACTACTCCGAACTCATCCGAGCGCGGTATCCCGCCATCCCGCGGCGTGTCTCCGGTTACAACCTGGACTCGCTGTTGCCCGAGCACGGCTTCGACATCGCCGGACTCCTGGTCGGCAGCGAGTCCACGCTGATCACCGTGCTGCGCGCTCGGCTCAAGCTGGTGCCCGTGCTCTCCGAACGCAGCCTGGTCGTCCTCGGCTACGACAGCGTCGGAAAAGCCGCGGACGCAGTCCCTGCCGTCCTGCCGCACAAGCCGATCGCGCTGGAGGGCCTCGACAGCCGGCTGCTGCGCGACGAGCAGGCGAAGCACCTCAACTCGCGGGCACGCGAGGATCTCCCGGAGGGCTCGGCCTACCTGATGGTCCAGTTCGGGGCGGACAGCCGGGAGGAAGTCGACCAGGCAGGCAAGGAACTGCTCGACGCCCTGCGCGACACCGAGCACGATCCGGCCGTGAAGTTCATGGACGAGCCGGAACTGGAGGACGAGCTCTGGCAGGCGCGAGAGGCCGGACTGGGTGCGACCGCGCACCTCCCCGGCCAGCCCGACACGTTCGAGGGGTGGGAGGACTCGGCGGTCGCGCCCGAGAAGCTCGGCGACTACCTCCGCGACCTGAACAAGCTGTATCAGGAGTTCGATTACGCCAGTGACCTGATGCCGAGCCTGTACGGCCACTTCGGCCAGGGGTGCGTGCACACCCGCATTCCGTTCGATCTCTACAGCGCCGAGGGCGTCGCCCGGTACCGGAAGTTCATGGAGCGGGCCGCGGATCTCGTCGTCTCTTACGGGGGCTCGCTCTCCGGCGAGCACGGCGACGGCCAGTCTCGCGGCGAGCTGCTGACGAAGATGTTCGGTTCCGAGCTCGTTGAGGCGTTCGGGGAACTCAAGGCCATCTTCGACCCGGACGACAAGATGAACCCCGGAAAGGTCGTTCACCCCGCGCCGCTCGACGTCCATCTGCGGCTCGGCGCGTCCTGGCATCCAGCGGCACCGCAGGATCTCTACTTCCGCTTCCCGGACGACGGGGGGTCCTTCGCGCAGGCGGCAAACCGCTGCGTCGGGGTCGGCAAGTGCCGTCAGCATGAGCATCCCGGCGGCGCCGTTATGTGCCCTTCCTACCAGGTGACCCTGGAGGAGGAGCACTCCACTCGCGGACGGGCCCGGCTGCTGTTCGAGATGCTGAACGGTCACGGCGACTCGCCGGTCGCGGACGGCTGGCGGTCCGAGGCTGTCCGGGGCGCGCTGGACCTGTGCCTTGCCTGCAAAGGCTGCAAGAAGGACTGCCCGGCCGACGTGGACATGGCCACATACAAGGCCGAGTTCCTTGCCCACCACTGGAAGGGCCGCCAGTGGCAGCGGCCGAGAGCTGACATCTCGCTGGGCTGGCTCCCGGAGATGGCCAGGCTGGTGGCGGCAACCGGGACGAGCCGACTGGCGAATACGGTGATGGGCGCACCAGGCCTGCATGGCGCCGCGGCCTGGCTCGGCGGTGTCGAGAACCGGCAGTTCCCCCGATTCGCGCGGCAGGATCTGCAGCGCTGGTTTGCCGCTCGTCAGCGCCCCCAGCTACCCGGCTACGGACGGCAAGGCACGGTCCTGCTGTGGCCGGACACGTTCACCAACTACTTCCATCCGCACGTCGGCCAGTCGGCCGTGCAGGTGCTGGAGGACGCGGGCTGGCGGGTCATCATCCCGGCCGAGCGGGTGTGCTGCGGGCTGACCTGGATCTCTACCGGCCAACTGGCCACGGCTAAGCGCAAGCTCCAGCGGACGGTTCGCCGCCTGGCCCGGCACGTCCGCGACGGAGGATTTGTCGTCGGGCTCGAACCCAGCTGCACGTCGGTGTTCCGCTCCGACGCGCCCGATCTGTTCCCAGACGACCAGGACGTGGCGCGGCTTCGCGACCACGTGGTGACACTGGCGGAGCTGCTGTCCGACCACACGCCGGGCTGGGAGCCGCCGAGGCTCAGGCGTCAGGTACTCAGCCAGGTGCACTGCCACCAGCATGCGGTCCTGGGCTGGGACGCCGACGCGGCGCTGCTCGACCGGGCCGGCGCGCAGGTCGAGCGGCTGGACTCGGGCTGCTGCGGGCTCGCCGGGAACTTTGGCTTCGAGCGCGGCCATCGCGACGTCAGCGTCGCGTGCGCCGAGCAGGTGCTGCTCCCCCGGCTGCGCGAGGCGCCGCCGGAAGCGGTTGTCCTGGCCGACGGCTTCAGCTGCCGCACCCAGATCCGGGAACTCGACAGTGGCGGCCGGGAGGGAATGCATCTGGCCGAGCTTCTGGCCGCCGGGTCAGGGCTTGCCGACCGGTACCCCGAGCGCTCCCGCAACTTATCCGGCTGACGACGGCTAGGCCTGGCGATATGCCTCGGCGTCGGACACCCGCAGCGTCAGCCCCAGACCCGGCCGGGCCGGGTCCGGGATCATGGCTCCCCCGTGCGGGCTCAGCGCGCCGTCGAACAGCAGGTCCTCGATGCGCTGATGGTCGTGGAAGTACTCGACGTGCCGCAGGTTCGGGACGCAGGCAGCGACGTGGGCGTGCAGGTTGGGCGCGCAGTGCCCGGAGATCTGCACGTTGCGCGCAGCCGCGAGGGCTCCCGCCTGGAGGAAGCCCGTGACGCCGCCACAGCGGGTGACATCTGCCTGCAGGCAGTCGACCGCGGCGGCATCGAGCAGCCGCGCGGAGTCGGCCGGCGTCCAGCTGTACTCGCCGGCGGTCACGTCCGGGCTGACCTGGCTGCGAATGACCGCCAGACCGGCGAGGTCCTGCGACGACACCGGCTCCTCGAACCACGTCACGTCGTAGTCCGCGAAAGCGGCACCCATTCGTATTGCCTGGCCGGTGGTGTAGCCGCCGTTGGCGTCGACATACAGCTCGGCCGCATCCCCGATCACCTTCCGGGCCAGAGCAACTCGCTCGATGTCGCGGCTCTCGCGGCTGCCCCAGGACTCGCCGATCTTGATTTTCACTCGCGGGATGCTGAGCTTCTCCGTCCAGCCGGTCAGCTGGTCACGCAGCCGCTGACTGCCGTAGGTGGTGAACCCGCCGCTGCCGTACACCGGCACTGAATCGTGCGCCCGGCCAAGGAGCGTCGTGAGGGCACAGCCGAGGATCTTGGCCTTCAGATCCCACAACGCGATGTCGACGGCCGAGATCGCGGTCGCGGCGATGCCCTCGCGGCCGACGTTCCGCACCGCCCGGTTCATGGCCTCGGTCGCGCCAGGGACATCGAGGGCACTGCGGCCTTCCACGACTCCGGCGAGCATCCCGGTGACGACGGTCTGAGCAGCCGGGCTCGCATAGCTCCAGCCGAGTCCCTCCTCATCGCCGGCCGTGGCGTGAACGACGACCATCGTCGTCTCGTCCCAGGTCAGCGTCCCGTCTGCCTCGGGCTCGTCGGTCGGGATCACGTACGTCGCCGCCCGAAGGGACGTTACTGGGCAATGGGTCATGCTTCGCCGCCTCCGCCTCCTGGTCTGCTCATGCCGCACGGCCCCAGCTACCTCGGTCCGGCGGCGGGAAACTCAGGGCGTCGGGTCGATGCTCCTCAGGCTCTGGCAGACGAGCAGGGTGCGTTACCTGATGATCACAGCAAGGGCACCGCCGATACAGGCCAGCCCGACCATGATCCAGGTGACGTAGTCGTTGACGACTCCGCTCTGAAAGCTGCGCATCACGCCCCGGAGATTGCTGCGGGCCTGTTGCAGCCGGCGAAGCACCGGAAGGCGCCGCCAGTGCAAAGCCAGGGCAGCCACGACCACCGAGGCCGCAACTGAGCCGATGCCCGTGAGAACACTGGCCAGCGTGACAGAGGTTGATCCGGTTGCGGCGAGCGCGACCGGGCGAACGATGTGCGCGCCCGCCAGGACCGTGTCGTTATAGGCAGCCTGGTCCTGAAAGCGGACCACGGCCGTCTCGACAGCACGGCCGAGACCAGGAACGAGGCCGACGCCCAGCCCGGCCGTCGCAAGAAGACCTGCTGGAGCCGCCATCCACAGCGGGGTTCTGCCGCGGCCAGCCCCGGTTTCTCCGGTCTCCTCCCTCGCACCCGCGGCTATCTCCGGGTCTTCGCTTGGCGGGTCACCGATCCCGTAGAAGACGCCGCCGGCGACCCGGAGCACGGCACCTCCGACCAGGACGGACGCGGCGACGAACACGACGGTAATCCACGGCCGGCCGAGCGTGTCGCCACTGTCCTCGATCCAGCCGTTGCCCAGCCAGGTCGCGAAGGCCGGAAGATCCGCCAGCCCCAGCGCGGCGACCGTGAAGATCACTCCGGTGATGCGCAGTCTCCGGCCCCGGCCGTGCAGCCAGGATTCGTCGACGGAGTGCAGCCGGTGCAGGACGATTCCGGCGCACAGGAACAGCGCGCCCTTGACCAGCGCGTGTCCCGCGACGTAGACCGCCGCGCCGGTCAGGCCCAGCGGGGTGAGCAGCGCGACACCGGTCAGAAAGAGACCGGAATGGCTGATCGTGGAGAACGCAAGCAGGCGCTTGATGTGCCGTTCGCGGAAGCAGAACACGGCACCGACGACGGCAGTCAGCAATCCGAGGACCTCGAGAACGGCTGAGATCTGGGGCCGGTGTCCCAGGGCGGCACCGAAGACCGACCAGTAGACGCGGGCAATGCCATACAGGCCGAGCTCCACCATGACGCCGGAGAACAGGACGCACACGGGCGTCGGCGCCACCGCGTGCGCGTCCGCGAGCCAGAAGTGGAAGGGCACAACGGCGCTCTTGATCAGCAGGCCGGAGATGACCAGCAGGAAGGCCACGACCACCAGGCCGTCGGGTCGGTGCCGTGCCAGTGACGCGCCGATCTGCGCCATATTGAGCGCGCCTGTCCGCCCATACACCAGAGCGATCCCGGACAGCATGAGGTAGGCGCCGACGCTATTGCTGATCGCAAAGTTCAGGGCTCCCTGGAGCGGCCCGCGTTCCTCCGGCCGGTAAGCGGTCAGTGCATAGGCCGACACGCTCATCAGCTCGAACCAGACGAACAGATCGAACAGGTCGCCGGTGAGGCAGAAGCCGACCATCCCGGCGAGGAATGTGAGCATCAGCACCTGAAAGTACGTGCCGACCTCGTCGAAGTACCGCCAGGAGAAGACCATCGACGCCAGGACCAGTACGGCAGCGATACAGGCGAGACCCGTGCTCAGCTCGCCGGGTGCGAAATCGATGCCGATCGCGATCCCGTGCCGGGGCCGGAAACCAGCGAACCAGTAGATCAGGTCACCGTGCGCCACCCGGGTCATCAGCACTGCCAGCATGACCAGGACTGCCGCGCAGGTCGCGATGCCGATCGCGTCGAGCAGCCGGCGTCGCGGTCGCAGCAGCCAGCCAAGCGCCGCGATCACAGCTGCCATCATGAGCGGCACCACCACGCTCAGCACCGGGAGCTGATTCATCCCTCAGCCCCGGAGCTTGACCAGTTCGTGCGGATCAAGCGTGCCGAACCGCTTGTCCGCCTGAACTGCGAAGGCCAGCAGCAGGGCAGTCACTGCCGCCTCGACCACTACATCCGTCAGCGCCAGTGCCTGCACGACGGAGTCGACGGCCGCGGTATGGACGGGGACGTCGTAGAAGTAAGGCGCCACCGCGCCGGTGACGTAACCGACTCCGAGAAGCAGTACATACGTCGATGACTGCACGACGATGAGGCAGATGATCTGATGGACGAGGTGGCGGCTGGTGACGATGCCGTAGAGCCCGACGGCCAGAATCCAGGCAACGACAACGAACGGCAGGTATTGCACGTCAGGCTCCGCTCCGCGCGCTGGCCGCCAGAGTCTGCCGGACGAACTCGCTGGTGATCAGCACGAACGCCGCCGCTACCTCGATGCCCACGAAGAAGCTGATCAGCGCGATCGTGCCGGATGAGCTCACCGCCCCCGGCTTGGCGCCGAGCGGCAGGAAGTTGTCCAGGTAGGGCAGGCCGAGCGCCAGAGCCGTCAGGCCGACGGCCGCGAATCCGCCAGCGCCCACGGCGCCCGCTGAGTCCACGAGGTCATTCGGACTGATCCGGCGGAAGGTGACAAGGTCGCCGCCGAGATAGACCAGCACGAACGCGGTCGCCAGCACCACACCGCCCTGGAATCCGCCCGACGGACTCGTCTGCGCGTGCGAAGCGAGATACCAGCCCAGCAGAACTGTCGGTCCGGTGAAGAGCAGAGCTGCGAGACGGACCGTGTCGCTGGCGCCCTCGCCCAGAACGGCCGCGCCATCGCTGTCCGTCTCATCCTCATCGGCTCGAAGGTGCCGGAGTACGGTGGCTATGCCAGTCGCGGCGGCGAACAGGATGAACTCCTCGCCGACGGTGTCGAACCCGCGGTATTCGAAGTTCACCGCCGAGACAACTCCGGTGGCTTTCGTCTGTCCGACAGCGATGCTGTTGATGATGAAGCCATACGGTCCGGGGTAATGGCCGAACCCCGGCAGCCCGGTCAGGCCCCACAAGTAGAAGGCGAGGAAGCCTGCCAGACCCGCCAGGAAGAGGCCACGGCGCAGTCCCGGTGTCATTTCTCTTTCTTCCTGACCTTGCTGAGCGTCAGCAGCAGCAAGACGGGCAGCACGACCGCTCCCACGGTGATCTGCGAGAGCGTGACATCCGGCGCCTGGAATGCCAGGAACAGCAGTGCCAGCAGCAGTCCGTAAGCGCTGAGCGCGATGACCTGCCGGACCGGGACTCTGGTCAGCACGACCATCGTCGCGCCCGCGGCCACCAGGACGAGGATCACGATCTGGAGCGCGTCCATCAGCGCGGTCGGCACGGTGTAGGGCGTCACCACCGCCACTGCCCGCGGCAGCGAAAGGTCAGCAGGCAAGACGCTCACCGGCGTTCGTTGTCAGAATGCTCACCGGACGGGCCGCCGCCGCGCCAGTCTCCGTCGGTCCTGATGCGCGCCGAGCGGACGGTGGCATGGGACACGATCGGGCTCGCCAGGACCAGGAACAATACGGCGAGCCAGGTCTGTGCCGAGACGGCGGTCCAGCCTGCGTGTACCAATACGGCCAGGCCGGTCAGCACCGGCACGACGGCCGATAGCGGCGCGACATAGTGCAGCTTCTGAGCTGCATCACGCATGACCAGGACGCCGAGCGACGAGGCGAGCGCAAGGACCACGGCCAGCCCTAGCAAGGCGTCGACGGCTACCTCCCTGGGCACTACAGCCGCCTCTCGAGGAAACGGGCGAAGACCAGGCCGCTGCCGAGCATGAGCACGGCAAAGACCACTGGCAGCTCAAGCTCGCCACTTCGGCGGAAGCCCACGGCGAGCAGGATGAGCACGACGATGCCTATGGCGCACAGCGCCTCGTAGGCGACGAGCGCCTCCATCGTCCCGCCACGCCAGAGGGCCGCCATGGACGGCACGGCCGCCACCAGCATGCCGATGCCCGCCAGCACGAAGGGGTTCACTTACTTCGACTCGCTTTCGCCCTCGGCCACCAGCTGATGCACGACCATGACGTCCCGCTCGGTATCGATTCCGAGGGCAAAAGTGTTCGGAGCCAGCGACATGCTTCCGATGATCAAGGCGCGGCGGCTTCTGCCCTCTGCGCTGGCTGGCCCCGACCGCACGGGAAGCTCCCGGAAGACGCTTGCCGGCTCCTCGCCCGTAAGGATCATCCGCCCGAGCGCAGTGAACACAACGCCGGTGTCCCGGGCGACATCGCCCGGGAGCCGCAGCGCGCGCCAGAGCCAGCGGGCGCGTACTCGGAGCCGGGTTCGGGCTAGCTCCGTGACAAGCTCGGCGAACGCTGCCGCCAGCGCCGCTGCGCCCGCTCCGGCCAGCAGCTCATCGGGCTGCACGGAGTCGTCGACGATGATCCAGAGCGACATGAGAAGTGCCCACCAGATTAGCCATCGGCCGGCTCGCCAGGCCAGTGGAGCTACTGCATGCATGGGCACAAGTTGCCCATGCGCAGGTCACGCAAACGCGCCCGGAGCGGTAGCACGGCTGAGCCGCCGGAAGACGAGCAGCGCAATGTCGTCAGGGATCCGCTCGCTGCCCAGCATCGCCCCGGTCACAGCCGTGCAGACGCTCTCGGCCGGCGACGCCACGACGACCTCGGTCAGGTGCGACAAGCCGTCCCCGAGAGGTATTCCGCGGCGCTCCACAAGTCCGTCGGTATAGAACCCGGGTTGGCTCAATTAGTGCGCACCACGATCGCGGTGGATTTCGCTGAGGGCCTGGGCTAGGTCAGCGGGGACGGGGTCGGCTGCGGTGACGGTGTGCTCGCCGGCCTGGATTTCGATCGTCTTGTAGCGCCGGGCGGTTCTGACGAATCTGCGGATGGACCAGCCGGTGGTGTTCTCGATCCAGCGGCTGACGGCGAGGGCGGCGAACACGATGGTCAGGTGGGCTTCGATGGAGTCGCGCAGGTGGTGGTAGACCGGCCGGGCCTGCAGGTCGCTTTTGGCCATCCGGAATGACTTCTCGACCTGGAACAGCTGGTGGTAGGCACCGATCACGAACTCGGCCGTGACCGGCGTGCCGTCCGGGCAGGCGCGCAGGTTGGTGACGTAGCCTTTCAGCCCGGCCAGTGATCTGGCCTTGTCTTCCAGTTCCCGGTTGACCTTCCGCGTCCCTCCGGCCAGCTGGACGAACCGGTTGCGTTTCACCGGCGTCTTCCCCGCGACAGCCTGCTCGGCCTTCTTGACCTGCTCGTCGATGCCGCGCAGGGTCCGGCGGGCCCGGTCGTCCTTGTACTGGTAGTAAATGACCTGGTCGCGGCGGCCGCTGCCGTCCAGCGCGGGCCAGCGCAGGGTGAAGATGTGCCCGTCGGGGATCGGCTCGCCGGGATGCTCGCGGCGCCACTGAGCCACCGGGTAGGGGACGTCGGGGATCCGGGCCCCGAGAATGAACGACAGCCCGGCTTTCTCGATGTCCCTGCGGTTGGCGTCACTGACCATGCCCGCGTCCGCGACCACGGTCACCTCCGGGACCTGGTGCGCGGTCATGAACGCCTCGATGACCGGCAGCATCGTCCTGGTCTCGGCCTTGTTGCCCTCGAACGCCGAGACCATGAGCGGGAACCCGTCACCGCCGGTCAGCAGCCCCACGGTGATCTGCGGTTCGAGCCGCCGTTCCTTGGAGAACCCGCTTTCGCGGAACCCGTCGCCCTCATCGGTCTCGAAGTACAGGGTCGTCACGTCATAGAGGACAAGCGTTGCCCGGCTCAGCCGGGCATGACCGGCGCACGCCGCTGACAGGCCCTGCCGGAAGGAGTCCTTCGCATAAGCCGGCAGCCGCCGCTTGAGGGTGGCATACGACGGCGGGACGACACCGGCTTCGTCCAGCACCCGCAGGCTGTCCAGCTTGCTGGCCGGCTCGATGATCCGGGCCAGCACCAGCTGCCGGAACACCTCATCCCGCCCGGCCGCGCGGCCTAACCCCAGCACCTCAAAGCCGCGGTCCAGGGCATCCAGCAGAACACCCGCCCGCGACGAGGTGATCGGCAGCGCCGCGCCGGCCGCAGCCCCGAACCCCGGGCCGAGGTCCAGGGCCTGCTGACCGGCCGCCAGCCGCTGCCGCCCGACCGCTTTCAGCAGCTCCACGCCCGCGTCGTCATGCGCTGAGCCGATGTGCTCGATCTGCCGTGACCCGCGACGGTAGGAGTGCACGATCTGCACCGCGACAGCCCCCGAGGACGTCTTCACAGTCCGCACATACGGCACCCCGCCACTTTACGGGCCCCGGCTAGTGCGCAAATCCAGCCACAGAAATCAGCGAACCAGCAGGTCACAGCTCCGCGCAAACGAAAACTCCATGAGCGTGAGCCAAGTCAGGACGCCACGACGACCTCGGTCAGGTGCGACAAGCCGTCCCCGAGAGGTATTCCGCGGCGCTCCACAAGTCCGTCGGTATAGAACGCGA
>Ga0335072_10009973_pt1 | contig 13682 bp, 13 predicted proteins | sample Lox_Sample_21_FD_206725 | JGI IMG/M metagenome (GOLD analysis project Ga0335072, IMG submission 206725) | Soil microbial communities from Loxahatchee National Wildlife Refuge, Florida, United States - Lox_Sample_2.1 | ecosystem: Environmental > Terrestrial > Soil > Wetlands | place: USA...
TCCCTCTGCACGCGCGAGCCAGGCAATCCGCCCTGATGGGCCACGCGCCGACACGTAAGGTTGTAGATCGTCGTAGATAAAGCCATCGAGAAGTATTCGCCCCGGCCATCTCGACGGATCGTCGTACAGGACCTGGACTTGAGCGAACCGAAGGTCAACCGTTCCAGCAACAGTCATGCCATCAAGCCGCAACGAATCAACCTGAATCATATCGCAGCGCAGCGCCAGATCCCCAGGATTGGAGAGCGTAGCGTCGCGGAAGATCAGCTGCCCGCCTACGTGCGCGCCACGCAGTCGGACGCAGCCCTCGGTGCTGAATCCTTCCCTGTAGAGCATGTCGCTGTCGACAGTTATCCGATCGGCGCTGAGCACGTCGTGACCAGCGTTAGCCAGGTGCGCGCTGTCCAGTGACAGTTGCCCACCGATGTGTGCGGCTTGGAGGATTATCTCGCCCTCAGAACGGAATCCGTCGTCGCAGAACATGCCGCTATCGACAGTCATCTGATCGGCGTTAAGAGTGTTGTTGCCCGGGTTGGTCAGGCGCGCTCCCTTCAGCGAAAGTTCGCCACCGATGTGTGCGCCTAGGAGCCGGATCTCGCCTTCGGAGTGGAATCCGTCGTCGCAGAACATGCCGCCATCGACAGTTGCATCATCGCCGCTGAGCGTGTTGTTGCCGGGGTTGGCCAGGTGCGCGCTGTTCAGCCCCAATGTCCCGCCGATGTGTGCGCCTAGGAGCCGGATCTCGCCTTCGGAGTGGAATCCGTCGTCGCAGAACATGTCGCCATCGACGGTCATCTGATCGGCGTTAAGCACGATATTGCCGGGGTTGGCCAAGTGCGCGGCTCTCATCGACAGCTGACCGCTGATGCGCGCGGCCAAGAGTCGGATCTCGCCTTCGGAGTGAAATCCTTCGTCGCAGTGCACGCCGCCGTCGACAGCCATACGGTCAGCGGAGAGCGTGTTCTTGCCGGGGTTGACTAGGTGAGCGCCGTTCAGCGCAAGTTGCCCACTGACGCGTGCAGCTAGGAGCCGGACCTCGCCTTCGGAGTGGAATCTCCGGCAGAACATGCCGCCGTCGACTGTCATCTGTTCGCCGAGAAGTGCGTCGCGACGAGGGTTGGTCAGGTGCGCGCTGTCCAGCAACAGCCGCCCGCTGACGTGCGCAAGGCTGGAAATAATCGCTTGCGCTCGACAGCGGTTAAGTATAAACGAACCACTGATCTCTGCCGCGGTCGCGTCCAAGGTTCCAAATACCGAGCCTGACAAATCAACGGTCTGCGTTCGGGCCTCGGCCAGCACGAACTAGTCTAGAAAACAGCAGTCCGTCAGTTCTGCGACGCAACTGATCACGCCGTGCCGTAGGTTCAGTCTTCCCTCCACTACCGCGCCTGCCAGTCGCACCCCGGCCACGTGTCCAGCACTTGGAGCCACCGCCCCGAGCAGCAGTGCGGCCACCACTTCTGCTCGCACCCTGCGTGACTCACCCCAACCGTGTGCGCGCGCCGGATCATCCGTACCTGGATCACCGGAGCGCAGATCCACGAACGTGCCGCGGGCGAATGCCTCCCACAACCGGCGCTCGGACGCCCGAGGATTCTCCACTGGAAGCCCTTCTTCCGCCATCTCGTTGCTCATAGGCCGTATCATGCCCTGCGGCCGGTCGGTATGGCTGGTGGGCGTGCAGCAAGGCACGGCGTGGCTGAGTGAATTCCCTCACTGGAGGGGTTTAGTATGGCTTCATGGCTCAGAGGATTCAGACGCTGCTGATTGATGATCTCGACGGCGGCGAGGCCGTCGGCACTGTCCGGTTCGGTCTAGACGGCGCGGAATACGAGATCGACCTCAGCGCCGCGCACGGCGACGAGTTGCGCAAGGCGCTGGAGCGATACACCGCGCACGCCCGGCGGACGGGCGGCCCGACCAGGAGCGCGGCTCGCGGCCGGCGCGCCGCCGTCGCCGTCGACACCGCGAAAGTGCGCGAATGGGCCAAGGAGCAGGGCATCGAGATCAAGGACCGCGGCCGCGTTCCTGCTGGCGTTCTCGAGCAATATAAGACGGCCACAGAAGCGTAGCGCCTGATTGGCGTCCCGTAAGAAGTTCTGGCCGCGGGCCAGACAGATGCAGCGTCGCTCTGCGCTGCCGCTACACCGCAGGGGCTTACGACAGTGTGTAGTAACTGCCGGTCTGGCATTCTGGGCAGAATCGGCAGGCGCGTGCGGGGGCAAGGTCAGAACTAACTGATCGGCGACACTGTAGATCGCTTTGGCGAGCGTACGTGGTCCCGGTTGCGCCTTCCTCGCCATCGTTCGTCGCTCTCCCGGCGCGCGGTGAACGGCGACCGTTCGGGCCACGGTGACACCGTCAGGCTCTGCTGGTGGTCTGCGTCGCTGTTGCACAAGGCCCGATCGTCCTAGTCTCTAGCCATGGACCACTCAGCCATTTCGATTGGCAGCCCGCCGCAGAAGGTGACGCAATCCTTTAGGCCGGTCGGCATGTGGCAGCTCCACCTTGTCCGGACTCGGATCAGCTTCCGATGCGTGCTTTGCAGAGAGCAGTGCGTCAACGTCATCTGGGCGGCAACCAAGTCGGGCTCTTCCCGGGAGTTGGCCTGCCAACCGTGCTACCGGGGAATCCTTCGCGAGTACTACTGATCCGTTTCCAACTTGATGGTAATCGGACGATGACTTTTGGTGATTGATAACGTTGTCGCGGCGAGCTGGCTGTGGCTCGGTCACGTGGCTGCAGCAGCGGCGAAGCCCCTGGTAAGCGAGGGATTACCACATCTCTCCGCCAGTTCCAGGGGCTTCTTCATGCTGTTTTACCGTGCCGCTCTGCCGTTGTCGTCCCGGACCCTCAACTTCGTCGCCGGGGTCGTTCGCCGGCACCTGAAGGCGATCGGGTCGCGGTGGCGGAAGCTGAACCCCGGGCAGGAAGCGCTGCTTGTGCTGGCCTACCTGCGCAAAGGGGATACGTTCAACGAGCTGGCAGCCGGGTTCGGTGTCGGCAGGACCACCGCGTGGCGTTACGTGAACGAAGTTGTCGAACTGCTCGCGGCCAGGGCGCCGAAGCTGCGGCAGGCTGTCCGGGACGCGAAAAGAGCAGGTCACGCGTACGTGATCCTCGACGGGACGCTCATCCCGATCGACCGGGTCGCCCGCGACAAGCCGTTCTATTCAGGCAAGCACAAGAAGCACGGGATGAACCTGCAGGTCATCGCCAGTCCCGACGGTGACATCCTGTGGGTGTCCGGCGCGCTGCCCGGCTCGGTGCACGACAAGAAGGCCGAGTGGATCTGGGGCGTGCTGGACGAACTGGAGAAGGCCGGCCTGATCACCCTGGCCGACAAGGGGTATCAGGGCAGCACCTGGGCGAAGGTCCCGTACAAGGGCAGGAGCAAGCCCGAGCCGCAGAAACAGGCCAACCGTGCGCACGCGAAACTCCGCGCCCTCGGCGAGCGGGCAAACGCGCAGCTCAAGACGTGGAAGATCCTCAGCAAGCTCCGCTGCTGCCCATGGCGCGCCGGGAAACTCGCCAAGGCCATTCACGTATTGCAGATCCGCGAGGCATAACCAGGTTGGAAACAGCTCAGTATGGCGTCCGCGGCGCCGTCGACATGGAGATCTTGTACGACTCGCCGGGCCACATCCGACTGCCGGTCAACGACGACGAGATTATCGACCGGACCCTAGCGGCCAAGCCGCTGGTTGGGAAGCCAGTCACGCTAGTGACATTCGACACCGGGCAGACATTCAGGGCGCGAGAAGCAGATCTGCCTGTCGTCAAGCTGGCCAAGCCGCTCGGAGACGAACCAGCGCGCAGGCAGAAGCGACCCGTGTAAAAGGGGATCGCGCCCTGAAATGCGCTGCGCTACGCGAGATCCTTCCCACCCTTTCCCAAGACTGCCAGATAGTCCCGGAGTCGCTGCACACGTGGCTGGCCGGCGTGGAACTGCGTGCGAATCGCGAGCAGCGAGGGAACTAGGCTCGCGGCCCGTCTCCCGTGCCTGCCGCGGGCGTGCCGCCCCGCGGTCAGGCGGTGTCCCCCATGACACGGTCGTAGCTGCGGCGAGCGCGGGCGCTGCGGGCGCTGGCGCCGTAGCGGCGCAGCATCTGCGGGGAGGCCCAGCCGTTCAACTCCATCAGGTCACCCTCTGGCCCGCCGCGGTCGAGCCAGGTGTGGCTGAAGTGATGCCGGAACCAGTGCGGGTGCACCTCCACGCCGCACTCCCGTCCCCGCCGGACGACCGCCTGGTAGATCCCGCTGGCCGTCAGCGGCCCCCTGTTATTGACGCCAAGCCACAGCTCGGGGCGGTGCGCGAGCGGATGCCTGGCGCGCATGCGCAGGTAGCGGTCGAGGCTGCGGGCCGCGTCGTGGCCGATCTTGACGGTCCGGGTCCTGCGGCCCTTGCCGTGGACCATGATCTCCCGCTCCCACTGGTCAACGTCGCCGCGGCGCGGGTCGTTCTGGTCGTACCGGATGCCGGACGCCTTGAGCACCGCGATGATCGCCGCGTCGCGCCGCTGCCCGAAGCCGCGGCCCGCGCAGGCGCTCCAGCCGCGACAACTCCCGGCCGGCGAAGACCGGGACGGGCCGTTCGGCGACGTGCGGGGGGCGCAGCCCGTCCATCGGGTCGGGCAGCCCGTCCTCGGCGGCGAGGCACTTGAAGAACTGCTGCAGAGCCCGGTACTGGTTGCTGGCATAGGAGAAGAAGTCAGGGGTGCCGGTTGGCGCCGGAGGGCGCCCCGCCTTGAGCTTGTTGGCGTTCGCCACGACCCCGACTGCTGCGCCTGCCGGAAACTCTTCGTGAGCCGGACGACCGGATCGTCTGCGCTTATCAGGTCCCGCATGACGTCGCCCGGGCCCGAGCGAGGGGAAGCTGGTCCACGTCGCCCACGAGCAGCGAGTAGGCGCCCCCGGTGGCGACGGACCTGACGAGCTTGTCGCGTGGATCACCTCGACTATCGACGTCTCGCCGATCACGACCAGGTCGGCGTCCAGGGGTAGTCAGCGTCAAACTCGGGGTCGCCGCCTTGTTGTAGCTCAGCAGCCTGTGGCGTAGTTGTGGAACTCACTGCTGACGAGGAAGGCGGGAGCTAGCCTAGTAGGGGTTAGGCGGGCGACCTCGGCCAGACGATGCGGGTGGCACAAGTAGAAGCTAGCCCACAAAACCAGCTGCATGAGCGGCGATTGCCATGCCAGCTGTCCGTGGCCATGAGAAAGTCCCCCTGTGTGGCCAGGTCCAGGTCGCCGCTGGTGGCCAGGTAAAAGTCCCCGTCCCTCGCGTGTCGTGCCGGTGTTTTGGGCCCCGAGCGGTGACGGTGGCGGTGCCATCCAATCACCGCGCCGCCCTTGGGGCTTATTTAAAATCTGCGAGGGAACGCATGGACATCATCGCTGCTTACCGTGAGGCAGGCACGTACCGAGGGGCCGCGGAGATCGCGGGGACGACGCACAAGACCGTGCGGCAGGTGATCGCCCGGCACGAGGCGGGCGGGGCCGCGCCCGGGCGGGTGCCGCGAGCGCAGAACTACGACGGGGTGGCCGCGCTGGTCGCCGAGCGGGTGGCGACCGCGCGGGCGGCCGGGTTCACGGGGTCGGACCGGAACTTCCGCCGGCTGGTCGCCATGGCGAAGCAGGACTGGCGTCGTGATCACCACCGCGGGCGGCGCCCGGCGGTGTGGTCGCCGGCCGAGCACCTGGTCATCGACTGGGGCGCCCTGGCCGGGCTGCACGTGTTCTGCGCGGTGCTAGCCAGGAGCCGGTTCCGGTTCGTGCGCTTCGCTCTTGATGAGCGCGCCGAGACCACGCTGGACATGCTGGCCGAATGCTTTGACGTGCCCGGCGGGTTGCCGCGCAAGGTCCTGGCCAACCGACGGGCTGCCTCAAGGGCGTCGTCGCCAACGTCGTGGTCCCCGCTGGCCACTACGTGCGCTTCGCGAGCCATTACGGGTTCCGGCCGGACTTCCGCGAGGCGGCGAACCCGGAGTCGAAGGGGATCGTGGAGAACCTCGTCGGCTATGCCAAGCGGGACCTGATGATCCCGCAGGCCCCGTTGGGGGATCTGGCGGCCGCCAACGCTGCCGCGGCGGCGTGGTGCGCCGAGGTCAACGGCGCAGTTCACAGTGAGATCTGCGCGGTCCCGGCGGAGCGGCTGTTCATCGAGCGGGAACTGCTCAGGCCGCTGCCGTCCTTGCGGGCTGCGACCGGGAGGTCGGTGACCCGGAAGGTGGACCGGCTGTCGTGCGTCCGCTTCGCCTCAGCCCGCTACTCGGTGCCCGTCGCTCTGATCGGCGCCGAGGTGCGGCTGCGGACCGACGACGGGCGGCTGCTGGTCATCATGACCGGCACCGGGCAGGTCGTCGCCGAGCACTTCCTGGTCCCGCCCGGCGAGGCGTCGGTCCGCGACCAGCACTACGGCGGACCGCCCGGCTTCGCCCCGCCGGGCGGTCCGGCCCAGGACCGCTGCGGAGAAGGAGTTCTGCGCGCTGAGCCCGGTCGCCGAGGCGTTCATCACCGGGGCCGCCGCAGCGGGCTGCACCCGGCTGGGCGCCGAGCTGCCCGAGCTGAACACGCGGCGCGCCGCCCACGGCGAGCAGCCGTTCCTCGACGCGCTCGACCGCACGGTCGCGTTCAGCCGCTGGCGGGCCGCGGGCGTGCGGTCCATCCTGGCCGCGGGCGCCGGCCTGCCCGCCAGGACCGGCCCGGGCGGCGCGCTGGCCCTCGAGCTGCCCGCTGTCCCGGTCCGGCCGCTGCCGCACTACGCGATCGGAGGCCTGTCATGACCGCGGCACCGCCGGCGCTGGCCCCGGACCTGGCCGCCAGGCTGCGGCGGCTCAAGCTCGCCGCGATGCGCCACCTGGCCCCCGAGCTGCTGATCCGCGAAGACCCAGCGGTGGCCGCCGGAGGAGCTGCTGCGCACCCTGATCGACGCCGAGCTCGCCGCCCGGGACGCCTCCAACGCCTGGACCCGGATGAAGAACGCCGCGTTCCCCGTCATCAAGGCCCTCGACGAGCTCGACCGGTCCCGCAGCTCCATCCCTAGGCCGACCCTGGACTACCTCGCCCCCTGGAATGGGTCACCGCCCCGAGAACCTTTGCTTGGTCGGCCCGCCGGGCACCGGCAAGAGCCACGTCCTGGTCGCCCTCGGCGTCGCCGCCGTCCGCGCCGGGCGCAAGGTCCGGCACTTCACCGCGGCCGACCTGACCGACGCCTTCTACCGGGGGCCTGGCCGACAACAGCGTCGGCCGCGTCATCGAGAACATGCTCCGCAACGACCTCATCCTGGTCGACGAGGTCGGGTTCGCCCCGCTAGACGACACCGGCGCCCAGCTGCTCTCCGGTTCGTCTCCGGCTCCTGCGAGCGCCGCGCCTCGGCATCGCCAGCCACTGGCCCTTCGACCAGTGGGGCCGCTTCCTGCCCGAGCACACCACCGCCGCCCCCCTTTCTCGACCGCCTTCTGGACCATGCGAACGTCGTCGTGACCAGCGGCGACTCCTACCGCATGCGCGAAGCACCAGCCAAAGGAAGAAACCACCTGTAGGCCAACTAACCAACCCGAGCGGTGGGAACCTTTACCTGGCCAGCAACGGGGACCACAACCTGGCCGTTGACAACTACTAACACTCTCAGACGTCCAGGATGTCTATCGTGATCCAAGAAACGCGTACTACGCTGTCCGCATGGCAACGTATGCTCCTCTTCCTCGCTTCTTCTCGCTCCGCGATCCTGCCTGCTTGGACGCTGCGCGATTTGGAAATAAGGCCGCAGGTTTGGCACGGCTTGCGGTTGCTGGTTACCCAGTTCCGGAAGGTATTTCTATACCCATTGATACCGACCTAGACGCGGCTCGTGGAGAGATCATCGCAGCGCTAGGAAGCTTGCCACGGCCATGGGCGGTTCGATCTTCCTCGACAGCCGAGGATGCACCTGCTACGGCATTCCCGGGGATCTTCGATACGGTCCTAGGGATCGACGATGCCGACCGCGCGATACAAGCAATACGCCAGGTACGACATGGAGTGAATTCACCACGCGTAGAGGAATACATTCGACGCCACTCCATTATGGCAGACACGATTAAAATGGGAGTCGTCATACAAAGTCTGGTAAACCCAGATGCGGCCGGTACCGTTTTCACTCGGAATCCCGCGAACAATGACAACGAGATCGTCATCGAATCGACGTTCGGGCTCGGCGAGCCTCTCGTCTCCGGCGAGATCACACCCGATCGCATTGCCATATCTCCGAATGGCGAGATTAAGCGTCGGGATATTGGTACGAAAATAATCACGATACGACCAGCAGCCGGGTCAACGTTCACCGAAGAGACCCCTGAATCACTTCGCTCTCGTCTTTCCCTAAGCGACGCAGAGGCCCTAGGTATTGCACGTATGGCACAGCGAATTGCGTCAGACTTTGACGCCCCGCAAGACATTGAGTGGGCCATCAAAGATGGTGAGATCTTTATACTACAAGCTAGGCCAATCACCGCGTTCGGAAATGAACTCGATGAAACCGAGGTCCGCACTCTTAGTGTCATCACATCGCACGACGACTGGGACTACTATGTGACACGAAAGTTCTGCTGGTTCATAGAGAGCACCCAGATTGCCGCCACCGATCAAAATCTTCACCTATCTACGATCGGCTTTCCGTATCCGATGGACAGGTATGCCATCGTTAATGGGGACGAATACGGGTGCAAGGCTAACGATATTCTTCTTCACGAGTGCCTGACTAGATACGAAGCAGAGCGTCAGGACTTCTTTGCAGGCTACGCGGCCAGACTGAGAGCAATTGCCGTCACAGCCAGAGATGCAGCTCGTCATCTGCTCTCACAGCAATTCACCACGCTGAACGCAAGCGCGCTCGCCCTAAAAATTGACGAGTTCTCGCAGGCATACATCTTGTCTTTCGTCCCCACCTGGACACGCCCGGACTCGTATCTGGAAGCGAAGGTTCGGAAGCTTCTTAGTCCCCTCGGCGAAGACTCGTCTGCAGAACTACTGTACGCAATAGCGCGGTCAGTGGACTTGGATTCGCTTGAATACAGTCGCGAACCGCTTGATCTTTTGAGAGTTAATGAGGAATATTTCAGAAACGAGCATGTACCGCCGGATTTCGACGACTTGGAGCAAGCGCAGAAAGACGCACTTGGCAACCACGCTGCAACATACGGCTGGCAGCGAGCTCCGCTCGGTAGCACGCTTCAAACCTTTACCGAGAAGGACTATCTTGCACGCATTCGACTCGCCCGGGACAAGGGCGTCGATGCCCGACAGGCCATCCGCCGAATCGAACATGACCGACAAGACTCCGCCGCCTTCTTGCGATCTAGCATCTCCTCGCTCGCAGACCCCGCTGCAGCTGAGTCACTAGTCGAGACATTGCGCACATTTATTTACCTGCGCACATTTACGACCGAAGCCTCAGACTACTTGTTCTTTGCCGGCAAGCACAAACTCTTCTCAGAGGTAAGCCGAAGGCTAGAAGTCACACTCGACGTTCTACTTATGTGCAACTCAGCGGAGATTGGCGCCGGCCTCCTTGGGGAGGTCTCGCGCGAGGCGCTCCGGGACTTGGCGCGAGAACGTGAACGCGGCTACGCAATAGTCTGGGACGGCGGAGTTCCTGTGACGGTTCTCGGTCGTTCTGTGCGCGCCATCGACTCGACGCTCCGGGCCGGTAGCGCCCCCGCCAAGCCCGCAGGTGCCACCATCGTAATCACGGGTCAGTCCGCGAGCCCGGGCAGGGCGCGCGGGAGGGTGCGTATCGTGCTCTCCGGCGAGCAGAGCGAAGCCATGGAACTCGGGGAGGTCCTCGTAACGTCAATGACGAATCCCGACCTGGTACTTGCCATGGAGAAAGCAAGCGCCATCGTCACCGATGAAGGCGGCATAACCTGCCACGCAGCCATCACGGCACGCGAGCTTGGGGTTCCGTGCGTAATCGGTACAGGCAACGCGACCAGCCTCCTGCCCGACAGAGCCCTAGTTAACGTGGACGCGGAGGTCGGCACTGTCGAAGTCCTCTAAGCATGCCCCAGCTAGCGAACCGCAGACCACCGCTCACTTCGACCAAGAGCCGTACCCGTCCAGACCCTTGGGCCTTGAAGGGGACTGCACACCGACCATGTAACTAATGTGATCGTTGATTCGAAAGAACAGTACCGTGCAGAGAATCAACCGCTCCCAGAGTATTCGCTGATCACTCTTTTCATATGCCTCCAGTCGGCGTACAGTCTCTCTACAGGCTCTGAGGGGATTGCATGACAGACGCAGGCAAGACGAGAACCAGCGTACTTCCGTCCAGCGCTTACGCAGAAGTGCTATACGGATGCAATATCAGGTGCTCGTATTGCTACATCGGCGAAGGGTTGAACCATACAAACCGAACCATTCCCAGCGCTGACGCGTGGGCCCAGGCTTTCGGTGTGGCTTACAGCCTTGGGGTAGACGAGATCATTTTTCTCGGCGGCGAACCACTCATGCATCCTCAGCTGGAGGCGGTATTGGCTGCAGTGGACAGGGTCGGCTTCCGAAGCCGGGGCATCGTTACCAATGGCACATCGCTGACTGTGGAGAAGGTTCGGGTACTCAAGCAATATGGATTCTGGGTAGATATTACCTTGAGAGCGTCAAACGAAACGACTTGGGCAACGATAACAGGGTCGCGCTCATCGTGGAAACATCTAGAGCGTGGCACAGCGCTCTTGGCGAGCTCCGAAATACCCGTCGCCATCGAATTCGACTGTACGCCCCAGAATTTTCGCGAACTGTACGATACCGCTGCCTGGGTTGTACGACAAGGTCTGCAGGCGCGCCACTTTCAACTTCACCGCATCCTGCCCATGGGAGATGCCGAGGCAAATTATCCGATTAACAGCCTGTCTCCGCGACAGTGGAATGAAGTCTTCGATCAAGCGAACAAGATCGAGGGCGATTTCGGAATAGAAGTACTTGCAGAGGACGGCCTACCATTTTGCTTGATCGACCCGTCACACTGGCATCGAATGCTCTCGTGCGCCTGCGGTCATAGCCTAGTCACAATTTCTCCTGATTTCTCACTCCGGCGTTGCGCGTGCGATCAGGCCGCAGTTGCAAGCCTCTTCGACTCACCCACAGATATTCAAAACGCGCTACAGATCGCTACTGCTGGAAAGCTTCCGGATCCTTGCGTTCGCTGCCCAGCGGTCGAGGTGTGTCGAGGCGGTTGCACCGCCTCCATAGCCGGGTCGAATGGCCAGAGGCCTGATTACTACGTAGATTCCTTCTTGCCTGTGAGCCAAGCCACGTGGCAAAAGTATGGACTGTCGCTTAAATCAAGGCGCATAACAGGTCAGCAGACGAGCGATATATAGTCTGCGATCGACGTGTCTACCCATAACTCTGCACATGAGCAAGACTATGACGCAATCATTATCGGAGGTGGGCACAACGGCTTGGTCACGGCCGCCTACTTGGCCAAAAGCGGGTTGCGTGTAGCTGTACTTGAACGCCAGCACGCGCTTGGTGGCGCCGCACAGGCAGTCGACATCCTCGGCAAAAAGACCACCGCCGGTGCGACTTGGAGCGGGATGCTTCGTCCAGACATAGTTAGTGATCTGAAACTGTACGAGTACGGCTACACGACTACCCCGTTGAATCCGCAGGTTCTGGCGGTATCAGCCGATGGACGAGCGATTGGCCTGTTCCTGGACGAGGCAGATACGGCGGCGTCAGTTAGTAGTTACTTCGGCGAGCCTAGGTCGAACGTGCTTGCGGAGATAGCACGTTATGAGTCTGCAGTCGCCGAAGCTGCCCGCTTCGTGTCGTCGGCTTACTATGTTGCGGAACGCCAGGACCGCTTGACGATGTTCGCGTCGGCCCCCGCTCGCATAAAAGACTTTCTCGCGTCATCTATCCGCGACATCCTCCGAAACTACAATTTTCCCGAGTTCCTCAAGTCCGCCATTGCCGCTGGCGCGCTTTCCCTAACAAACTCCGACACCACTGTAGGGGGAGGCGGATACGCGCTGGCCTATATGGCCACGGCCGAGACCGCCGGAAATACCGGAGCTTGGGGAATACCCGCAGGCGGGATGTACGCGCTCATAGACGCGCTCGCAGCGGCGGCAACGAACAAGGGCGCCGAAATACGGACGGCCACAACGGTCGCGGAGGTTTTGATCACTGATGAACTGAAAGCTATCGGAGTAGAGCTCGAGAATGGTGAACGCATTCACTCATCGATAGTCGTCGGATGCATTCATCCAGCAGACTTCTTCTCGATCACCAGCGGAGAGAAATCAGGCGCCTTCCGCCCTGGAACGGCCTCGGATCGCCCACACGGAACGAGCGCAACCGTCAAGTTGCTTCTTGCGTCGTCGCCGATGCCTGCTCAACAGCTCCCGACTCCTCTCCTGGCCGCTAGTTATCCGACGACTGCCCTATACGTGGTGACACCAACGAACCTGGCGGGCCTAGACGCTGCATTCGCTGACTACAGGACGGGTCGCGAGATTTCGGATGAGCCTCTGGTAACGTTCTCCATCCTCTCTGCGGGGAACGACACAGAGGAGATGTTGCTATCGGCCTATGTTCAATTTGTCAATAGCAAATGCCCCGAGAGCCTGCTCATCGATAAGACATTGCGATCGATATCACAGATTTTCCCTGACGTAGTACACAAACTAGTGGGCGCCCGCGGACTGAACCCATCTATGCTGGAGCATACGTTGTGTCTGCCCGGCGGCCATCCGGAGCACACAACTATGACATACCCCAGTCTGATTGATCAAAGGCCGCACGAACGTTTGGCGAGCTATCGCACGCCGGTCCAAGGGCTGTACGCGGCCGGCGCGGGGTGGTTTCCCGGCGGGACGCTCTCTGGAGTACCGGGCCGGAACGTGGCGAGTATCGCACTACAGGATATAAGCCAGCGTGATACGTCCTTGAGCTACTCGTAATGAAGATGCATGTATGCCCTTCGGATGCCTTACAACAGGCTTCGTATTGCCATTAAGTACAAGCGGGGAAACATAAGCACCGAGAACCAGAGCAACACTCAGCCCGAGCGCCAGAAGTCGCAGTGTTAGCCGTCGCGAGTGATATTTTATGACATTGTTTGCGGGATCCGACTCCACACGAGCTTGCGCCGGTGAGGGGAGCTGCCCTGCTATGGGGTCATGAGGTTGGGTGGTTCTGTCAATGCCCGTGCGGGCGACGACAGCCACCTCTCTCTCTATACGCGCCACTTCCCAACCGACCGCGGCCGCCGCGGCCGCCATTATCACGTAGCCAATTCCCTCGACCAGGGTACGGGCACCCGAGGAAGGCCATTGTGGTGCCAAGGTCACGGCATTCACCACGGTTATGCCCTGAGCAAGAAGCACGCCGCTGAAGAAGATCCACGCTGCGCTACTAATCCGGTATATGAGGGAAAGCAGCTGCGAAATCATCCGGCGTCCCAACGGGAGCTAAAACGCTCTACTACCTGCCTAGCCTCTTCTTGGTCGCCGAGGGAGAACAACAGCTGTCGCGTCTCGTCAGCGTCGGCGCGCATGGCACTGTACTGTTTATCAAGATCCGTAAGTGCTGACCGAAGCGCAGCGACCGTCGCCCTCCAGCCAGGAGCATGCTCACGCTCTGCGGCCCGTATCTCTCTATCCAGACCAACCTTCTGGGTCTTGTAATTTTCCTC
>Ga0335072_10009974_pt1 | contig 13680 bp, 15 predicted proteins | sample Lox_Sample_21_FD_206725 | JGI IMG/M metagenome (GOLD analysis project Ga0335072, IMG submission 206725) | Soil microbial communities from Loxahatchee National Wildlife Refuge, Florida, United States - Lox_Sample_2.1 | ecosystem: Environmental > Terrestrial > Soil > Wetlands | place: USA...
TCAGCGTGGGGAGCCATGATTACAGTTTCAAGTGATTAATTGCCGATTTATCGGCTGCTGATGGGCGAGTCCGATGCTCCGGTAGCGGAAGATCGGGCTCCTGCGAACTGGTTGTGAGATCTGAAGGCATGTCAATATTGATGCAGAGTTGAGCTCGCAAAGAAAAGGTGAAACAATAGGTATGAATTTGTGGACGAAACAGAACAGAAGATATATGAACAACATTTAAAGATAATCCATGATTTTATGGTACTTGGAGGTGTATGGGCAGTAAAGAGGAGGAAGGAAGAAAGCAAACAATAGTGGGGCAATCATACGAGTTTAGGAGATTGGAAAACGTTTTGAAGGTTGGGTGATCGACACTCGGAAGTGCGATCTATTAGGTTTGGATAGTTTATTTGGTAGTTGAAGGTTATTTTGAAGTACTTCTTCGAGTTATTGAAGTGTTATAGAGGAAAAGAAGGGAAGAGGAGGGAAAATGAGGTGTTGTCGACGGAAATCACTCCGGCGTTCCCATCCCACAAAAGCCCGCTATGCCTGAACAGGGCAGCTTATCGATAAGCAGTCGGAGCTAACTCGATGAAAAGGCGGTCAACAAAAGCATTCTGGAGAGTGGCGTTCTTTGTCATTTGCGTGCTATGCAGGACCCCTACTTTCTAAAGGAGAAAGTCATCAAGCCGTGCATAATTCGAGTAGGGGAATACTGGTCTACGAAGAGCAAAGACCGTCTACCAGATGTTTTTGCTCTGAAGGTTTCTTTCTGTGCCATTATTGATGTTGATGTCTAGACGGCTGTGACGGCCTACCTCGGAATGCGCGGGATGCATTTTCGATTTCTACAGTACCACGCCATTCAAAGCTTGATCCACACTAGCAACCCGCATGTGCTCGCGTGCCCTATTGACATGGCTGCATCGAGCTTTCCCGATAACAATTTCCCCATGAAGGATCAGGACAATCTTTACGGCCCTTCCTCGACCACGAATCACTCAGCATATCTTGTCATGAGTCGTGGACGCATGCTTAAATATAGTTCATAACTGGCATCTTACAGTACTGTAGTATCTGGGCCTGTCAAAGAATATCCGCACCTCTTGCCTGTTTTTGGGGAAGATTGTCAGGGGAACCGTCGAATCGGAGATTTCGGCCCATCTCATTCTGCAAAGCATCCACCGGCCTCCACGCCTTGGGCCTCGCGAACCCCCCTCAACGTCGATCGCTGTCAGCGTGCAATTGGCCCGCTTCAGAGGTTAATCTTGTGCGAATCCCGCCGTCGCCCCACCAGACGAATTGTATGGGCTTACGCTACACCAAGCCTCTTCTCCTGAAACCCGTGCGCGGGCGCCCGCCGTCAATAAGACCAATTTTTATGTCGTCTCGTTTTCGTTCGTCGTTCCAAGCCACTCACTGAATTATGTACCTTCGTACAGTACATACATAATCTTCGACCGGCGGCTACCGAAAAGGCGTCGCCCATCGAGCCTCTACTGACGCCCGGGCCTGGTAAGTCTCATCTTGGTCTCGTGGGCGTGGAAATCACCGCAAAAACAACCCGCCCCCGTGACTTGCGCGAGCGTCGATCATTTCTTGTTGTATGGCTTTTGGTACTGTAGACTGTCCCATGCCCGTCATTTCTTCCATTGCTTCTCTGCAGCCCTTCTTGTTCTTTAAATTGCAACGTGCCATACACTACCTCAAGCATCGGCCTTCTAGATGACCGCAGCATCAATCAGCGGTACCGGCGGGGGTTTCAGATTCCTGAAGCAGCCCCAGTTGGCCGCAGTTTGAACCCTGTCAATACCAATATTGCAATCCTTGTGCCTTATGCCAATCACCCAAGTTCGGTGCATCGAGTCTCCGCTGCCATTCATCACTCCCCTTACGCTTGCTAGGTCTTTAGCGACGATCCTCGTTTCGTCTTACTCGACACAACTTCGCAACACACAAGCATCTCCTCAACACTTCTCAAACATCGTTACTGTTCCACGAGCTTTTCTTGCTCACCACGGTCTTTACTGGTTGATTCATGATATAGAAGTACACGGAAAACGGAACGCCATCTGCAGAGAAGCGTTTAGAGCAAGACTTACCCTTGACGACCCTAATAGTCAATCTAATTGATCAATCACGAGCACCTCCTGACACCTGCGACACATTCAGTCTTACCTCATTAGTAAGGTCACTTACAATTACGTTGCCATCAAAACATCCCGGTTTGTTTCCGGAGGCATTGGCTTGCTCGGCTTGAATTTTGCGCGATCAACTCAAACACTCTTCCAACTCAATCTTTCCAACAACCACTTGACAGCTTGTGGCATATGTTTGTGTACGGGATACTGGCGACGTGTGAGACTCTTGAGACGACTTATTCAAGATGACAGACTCGAGGATATCGAGCTTCTTGCCCACCATCAAGTGCTCGATGTGCGCTCAGGAGATCGAGATTTCAATGATAGGCGACCATGTTTGCGCCGCCAAAGCTCAACGTACGTTCAAAGAGTTAATACCTTATCACTCTACTGATAAATTTTAGCTACTCCTCCACTGGACTCGCACGGTAATTTCGACAATCCATTTAAACAAAGGCCAACAAATGGCCCTCCTTTATTAAAGCCAGGCCGATTACCGCCTCCAAGAGTGGATACTTCAGCTGCGAGTGCGTATTCCTTACAATGCGTTTGAATTATGCTGACATGCCAAGATCGGCCATTCTTCCGACAAGGTCAATTAACCCCTGTGAGCGACGGATCTAGAAGCAATTCTCCCAGAACTCCAAATGATGGTCGAAAGTCACCTTTCGGCCGATCCGTTCGGGGGCCTATTCGCCCTCCCTCCCCAGAAATCCTATCTTCGAACCTTGACAGTGCATTCCCTCCATTTCCTGCTCCCAAGCAACTCGCAAGTAAAGACCGGTCGAGGTTAGATAAGATGAAATATACTGAAGCAGACCCAAAATATGCACCTGTTAGTCCGAGGGCTGGTGCAGGTCCGCTATTGAAGAGGATGAACACTATCGCGCCAGGGCCATTTGATCTTAATGGCCGGCCGGGGAGACGTGCAATCACTCCCGACGAGGATGCGCGGAAGAAGCACGAACCGCAGCCCTCTACAGCAAGCTCTGGACACTCACGTTCGACAACGAGTTCAAGTGAAGAAAAGGCTGCAGCGCCTGCTAGCGTGCCCAAGATTGAGAGAACTGGTGGCTATGGAGGATTTGGACCTCTGGCTGCACAAGAGGAGCGAAAACCTCTTCAGCCAGAGAATAGGTCACAAACCTTTCCAGTGGCTGCCGAGAATCCTCTACCGAACGGACTACCGCGGCGGCCCTCTGAACCGAATACTGTTCTACGAAGGCCGTCAAATGTCGAGAGCACGAGTGTTTCGCCTCCAAGGCAAAGAAGGCCATCTGTGACTGGTCCAGACCGATCGAGACCGCTACCGCCACGGGGAGCAAGCTTGATTAGAGAGAAAAGTGGAAAGACTGGTGATGCTCCACCTGTTCCCGATCTTGCCAAAGAATTTGGTTCTAGCAATCCATATCATACTCCTTCGGCATCGGAGTCCTCCAATAGTTCTCTAAGTTCACGGCCGAGCCCTCAGCGAGCGAACGGGCAACGAAAACCGTCTGATACATCAAATATTGATGTATTGATGAAAGATATCGAGTCAATGAAGAAGGATCCCCCAACCGCTCCGCGAGAACAATTTGCAAAACCATTAGCTCGCCTGGGCGAATCACTCTTGTCACCAGAGTCACCGATGGATCCAGCAATAAAAGGAGGGCGATTGTCACCTCTACCCCCAAGGCCGAAAAAGCCAGTGGAGCCCCAACGTCGTCCGACGACTTCAAAAGGTAACTGCAAAGGTTGCGGCGAGGCAATCAAGGGCAAGTCTGTTAGCTCAGCTGATGGGAGACTTACTGGACGATATCATAAGCAATGCTTCGTGTGCAAAACTTGCAGCGAACCATTTTCGACTGCGACCTTCTACGTCATCGACGACGCGCCGTATTGCGAACGGCATTATCACAAACTTAACGGCTCCATGTGCCAAGCCTGCGACAGAGGTATTGAAGGGCAATACCTCGAAACAGAACGAAAACAGAAATATCACCCTACCTGCCTCACATGCTCAGACTGCAGAAGGGTGCTCCGAGATGACTATTTTGAAATGAATGGGAAGGTATACTGTGAGCGGGATGCATATAGGAAAGCTCAGCAGAGGAATTTCTTGGGTACAAATAGGATGGAGAGGAGGACTACTAGGCTGATGATGATGTGATACCCCGTCCTTCATTCTTGTAGGATATTTATTTCTTTGCTATATATCCTATATCTAATCGAGATAGTTAATATTTGCAATTCATGCCCTAGACTTATAAACTCTGTCCCTATATGATTTGACATGAGTGAGCGGAGTGTAATTCGATACACGAAACTTTGTCCAATGCATGGTGTGCGAAATGGATAATTTTGTATATATAATGTTGAAGGGCCGAGGCCGAGGCCCTCAGCATCTCCCACGGTCGACAAATACGTGTTCAAGACCTAAGAAAGAGCAAAACTGGCTTTTACAGCATGCATGACAGGAGTTCAAACAACGACGGGAATCGTCACAATGACAATCATCCAGCTCATTTCGACTCTATAGGCAGCCGCCCCCTTACAGCTCCGGAACATCTGTCTTCCTGCCAGTAACCACCATGTAGTCTACCTTCTGATCGAATCCATACATGCGCAAGACTTTGGTTGTAGCGATGCAGTTTTGCAGCGTGAAAGATAAGAAGGAGGTGTGTTGGCCTGCGCTTGTCATTTCGTCGAGGGCTCAGGCTCTATCACTTCAATATTGCCTTGACAGTAAAGTCGACATAACCGCTTCCGCAAGTCTAGTTTCCAGCGTCTGTCTATTGCTCAGCTTTGGCATCCTCGGAGTAAAGGTTATTGTGAGGGCCGGAGAGAAATCATTCTGAAAATACCTCTTTTCTGCAAAATTATCTGTGCTCCTGGATCGGTTCACTTGGTAGACAATCCACACATGGGATGGGATAAAGGGACCTTTTGAAATCATTTTCATTATTTCATATGCATTTAGTTACTCTAGACATTCCCAAAGCAAACAACGCCGCAAAGACACGTTTACTATACAGTCTAAGCTATAGCAGCCGCAGAGGCTCTACCCATACCCCTATCCATCGGCTTGCCCTTCTTCCCTGCACCTGGCCTAGCCAATGTATACTTGGCAAAGGCCCTCGCAAGTGCCTTCTTGCAGCTGACTTTCTGGCTGCCAACAAACGAGTCGACTGTGACGGCAATAGCCCGGTCGATATCTTGGGACGAGCAGTACTCCGACAGGCGCATCTTGCAGAAGGCCTCGCTGATTCTCATGATGGCTTCTAAGTGACGGACCTATGACGACTGTTAGGGACGGCATGTGTTTTGGGATAGGTGAACTTTACAGTAATAGGATAGGCTCCAGTAGCCAAACTTTCCCTCCTCATATCGGCAAACAGCCTCGCCACCTTATCCTGATCGATCTGATACAGTTTCGGCCTACATCTCTCCCTAGCATAGAGAATATATTTCCTCAACAGCTCCTGCGGAATCTCACCCTCTTGCTGCGGCTCTCCGCCATTCGCGGCACCAGCACTCAGGTCAGATTCATGCTCAACGTCCATGGCGTTCTGGTTCTCATCCGTATCTTGAGAAGAGGGGTGCGACCGGCCATGAGAGTCTACTACGAAACGCGCAAGGCGTTCGTCTTCGCTGGGGTCTACTGTGTCGCGAACGACGCAGAGGATGTCGAAACGGGACAGGATAGGCTCTGTGAGCTCGACGTTTTGGGAGAAGGGGATCGTGGAGTTGTAACGGCCACCCATAGGATTGGCAGCTGCGATAATGCCACATCTAGCTTGTAGCGTTGTGACAATGCCGGCCTTGGATATGGAAATGGTCTGCTGTTCCATGGCTTCGTGAATCGAGGTTCGGTCCTGGTCATTCATCTTGTCGAACTCGTCGATGAGACATGTACCGCGGTCTGCCAGGACTAGAGCGCCACCTTCGAGTGTCCACTCGCTGGTCAAAGGGTCTTTCCTGACGCTTGCAGTAAGACCGACTGCACTGGCACCCTGTCCGGTTGCAAAGACAGCTCTATGAGCGGTCTTCTCGACGTACTTAAGAACTTGTGATTTTGCCGTCCCAGGATCTCCGAGAAGGAGTACATTGATATCGCCACGGATGCTGTGCTTGCCCTGGGCGACCTTGCTGACTCCACCGAACAAAGACAACGCAACGGCAGTCTTGATATCAGTATGACCATAAATACTCGGGGCAATGGAATTGATGATCTTGTCAACGATTTGAGGGTCACGAGACAACACTCGGATCTGATGCTCATCTTCATCAGTCAGCCTGAAACCGGCCAGTTGGTCATGAGATTTGATAATGTTGTTTGCTTCAAGGATTGTAGCGAAGACTGGGAATCCATTGCGGTTGTTGAGCTGGGCATCATAATTGTTGCGGTACACGCCAGTAACTTCGACCTCCTCGCCTGGCTTAGCCTTGTCAATTAGATCCCAGAGAAGGATCACTTCACGGTGACGAGGAAGACGACCAGCTGGCACGGTCCCAGGAGATTCTTGGAGAGTGAGTTTCTGGTAATTCCGATAAACCGTCTTTTCCGAATTCAGAGTGAATGGCCCACGAGACTGGCAGTTCTGGCAGTACGAGATTTTGACTTCGACGTTGGATTCTTGTTGGAATGGTCCCAGTGTAATATTACACTTTGAACAGTCGAATTTGACGTATTTGAGCTGTGGGAACACACCGCTTCGACGAGTGACAACGCCACTAACTCTAACCAGGCAGTTCAGATGCGTCTGACGTAGCTGGCGTAGGGTGTAATGTACTGGTAGATCCGATATGCGAACGTGAATTTCAGAATGAATGCGCTCATAGTCAGGATAGTGTAGAAGCGTCACCTCCATAGCGACTTCATCGAAAAGCTTCAACATCTCCCCGGGAGCGTTTGCTAGAAAGTATGCCAAGATTGCTTTCGACGTTGATAGATGATCGTATGAGACTTCCAGAGATTCTGCATTCACCTCGCCGAGAGTTCGAACGCGGTTTCCGTAGACAGAAGATCCATGTTCATCTGTGTATTCCGTCAAGAAGGCCTTGAACTCGCGTTTAATTGTTCGCTGGACAGCGGGCTGGGCAACCCACTCTACCAAGCTCGCAGCCTTTACATCCTGAAGAGTCTCGAGTGAGAGTTCTTCGTCCATGATATCATCGGCCATGTCTTCATCCTGGTCTTCGTCGTAATGATGACGACGACGCCGAGGCTGGTTCATGAGATCTAGATCGCCATCCTCGTCCTCATCTTGTAGAAATGCATTTGGCATGCGACGTTGTCTAGCTAACTCACGATCCCGACGGTTAAGGCGTGCTTCAAGTTGTCGTCTTGTGGAAATGTCGAGCTCATCATATTCACCGTCATCATCAATGTCAGCTCCACCGTATTTGTCGTTTTTGCGGGATTTGTAATCCCGTTCAAAGTTGTCGGCAAACAGATCAATACCGTCTTCGTCTTCGGCCATCTCGTCAGCGTCGTCAATGTCACCGAGAAGTTCATCTTCCTCATCAAGGTCATCAAGATCGTCATCAGCGCCGTGGATCATTGGAAGTGGTGGTGAAGAAGGTATTAAGCCAGCAGCAGGGCTCGAGGCTGCCATTGATGTTGTAGGAGCGTCATCATCGGGTTCTCGAGAACGCTTGCGACGATTTCTAATGGTCGTGCCGCGATTTGCAGACGACATATTCGATCGAAGTGGGGAACTGTCTCTTAGTTAGGGCCTTGAAAATGGTGTTTTCAAACGACTCACCTCATTGTTCTTCCCAATTATGTGAATATTCTATGAAGTATGAGATTACGCAGAACCAAATATAAAGGGATTGGTGTTCGTTGTGCAGGATGATCTGAAGAGAAGGGCGAGTAGAGATTAAACATTGGGCGCGTCGTGTTTCGCGTATCGCGTTCTAGCGCGTATCATGCGAGCACTTTACGGGAGCCAATGACTAGGCGTAGAGCTCTTTACTTTCAAGAAGCTCTGCACTTTTCAGCAAGACGCCCTATTCGCTGTTGCAGATTTATTCTTTTACTTCTCCTCCAAGGCTTGAGGGTTGCAGAGAATATGGATCCTCCCCCGATGCCTTCAGCAATTAATAGGGGCGATGATGTCAAAGGCGAGAGAGCGCAGTCACGTACGATGAGTTTCTCTCAGTCGTCGGAGGATTCGCAAACCGCAGCTGAGTACGTTTAAGACTTGCACTTATGGGAAATCTCAGTGTCGTAGATGCCTAACTGACATGAATCCACAGTTTCATTGACAACCAACTCAAGCTCGAGGCTGACGCTCGAGAAGCATTACCTTATGTACATCACGGAAATATTCCAATAAAATGCAGCACTAACATCTGTGGATTAGAAATTCGATACATGCACAAGGCCTCTGGGCCCTCTTCGCCAGCTTCTATTCGCCTGTATTACCTGCAACCCTCCTCCGGCCTCCTCTTCAGAGCCTTACACGCCTGCAGCTGTCTGTTATTCTTGCTCAGTTCAATGTCATGGCGAACACACATTAGTCGAGCTCTTCAACAAGCGGAACTTTGTTTGTGACTGCGGAACTACTCGGCTGCCGCCTACAGCGCCATGTACACTGCGAATGAACCCTATCACAAACCAGAAGGGGGGTGTGGTTTCAGAGCCTCCTGAGCCGAACAACAAGTATAACCACAACTTCCAGAATCGCTTCTGTGGGTGCGATTGTGACTATGATGCACACCAACAGAAGGGCACTATGTTCCAGTGTCTTGGACTTGGTACTGCCGAGGAAGGAGGATGTGGAGAGGATTGGTACCATACAGGCTGTATCGTAGGCCTAGGCCCGACTTGGTTTGAGGATCAGGAACCTTCTAAGAATAAACAGGTTCCTGGAACTCTGGAGCCTATCGCTGAGGATGCGGTTATATCGGATGAAGGAAGTGATGATGATGACATACCACATGCGCCAGGCTTTCCGGATGAGGATGATTTTGATGGTTTCATCTGTTATAAATGTGTCGACGCCAATCCCTGGATTAAGAGATATGCTGGTATGCATGGCTTCCTCGCCCCAGTATTCAAAAGAAGTCCTGCGCCATCGCCCGAGGCCGACCTAGGACTGAAGACAAATCCTAACGAGATCAGAGATGGGGCTACAATCTTCACAAACCCTGTATCAGCATTAAATGGGCACCAGTCGGAAAGAAGTAACAATATCGATGCTGGCTCGTCATCCGCAATGCAATTGGAGCAATCTATAGATGCGGTTGAGCTCAAAACTGCGTCGGAAACCTTTGGTATACCGGTAGCGGTTTCAAGAAAACGAAAGGCGAGCGAGGAGGAAGAAGAGGATACAGGGTCATCAAAACGATTCAAGGAAGATGAAATTGATGTGGAGAGGAAAGTAATATCTATGGATATGACAGGATCCTTGGACAAACCCAGTTCATCAGAGATAAAAGTCAGACCAGCCTGCAAGTACGAGCAGCTCCCGCCAGCACCCGAAGGAACCGTATCACTCTTCTTCAAATCTGACTTCCGTGAACACCTTTGCCGCTGTTCAGACTGTTTTCCGAGAATGGCGAGGCATCCTCACCTGCTCGAAGAAGAGGAAACCTACGAACCGCCTGTGTCAGAAGGAGATGATGGGGAGGGCAGCACTGTGGGAAGTGGTAGCCTTCTCGACCGTGGTGAGCGGGCGCTCACTAACGTGGACCGGGTTAGAGCCATCGAAGGAGTCATGGCGTACAATCACCTCAAGGAGAAACTGAAGCCATTCTTCAAGGAGTTTGCAGAAAGCGGCAAGGCCATCAGTGCAGAAGATATCAAGGCCCACTTTGCTAAGATTCGGGGTGACGAGGAGGCTATCAAGCAGGCTGGTGAAGCAGTAGCAAATAGCGGGGACAACAGGAGGGAACAAAGCGGATACTAAACCTGGACGGGGTATTCATAGGCATAAAATGGGAATGGAGGATTCGTGAGGGCATGATAATTCAAGGCGTTGAGGTCGTACCAGGCAGGAATAGGATTCAGTAGCTGCATAGGAAGCATTTTGGGAACCAAGCTGTCGTACAGCATCAAAAGCTTCGGGGCTGAAAGATACCATGATGAGGGTGACATAAAGAAGAATATTCGACCAATTACGGTCCCATCCACAATTCCATCCCTGGGCTGTTTTCAAGCCCACGTCCCTGGTTACTTCTTCTCATTTGTCAAAGTGGTAGAGCGCACGAGACTGTTCACTGGATCTGCCATGCATCAGAGTGGCGACTATCTCTAAGGCTCCATCGCCAGCCAATCAGCCACAAGCCAACGGACCGAAGCCGACGGATCGACTTTCCCCGTACTGCTTAGCGGGAGATAGTCCTTATCAGCGAGGCTGATGGGGGGGGCCCTTGCACCTGCACTTTTCCTTTGACCGTTTCTTCCGCCTACTTGCTGGCCCCACTGCCATACCATGCAGTTGTATCCATGGGGACCCATCACCACAATAAAAGGGTAGCCCGGGGCTGGCCGACCGGGCTGCCTGTTTTCTTGTCTTCAAACTCGTCATGGGTAGGTAGATTGTCATACAAAGTAAACAAATATATTTCACGTATATATAAACATACATCCTGCCACAGAGCAGCTTCATCACTAGCTATACGGAAATACTGCAAAGACGCGCTGCTACTGACCCATCTCTAACCATGGCGGAGTCAAGGCGAGCTTCGAATGCCGACATCGAGGCCATGGATGAGGAGGAATTGGCCCATTTTGGTTACAAACAAGAGTTGAAACGCGATTGGGGTCTGCTCCATAACTTTGGCGTCTCTTTCTCCATCATAGTTAGTTGCGCCTTGTTCTATGGCCGGAGAGCTATGCTAATCAGCTGCAATAGTCTGTCATCACTGGGATTACAACGCTGTTCTCTTATGGATTGAATACAGGCGGGCCAGGCGTCATGTCTGTGGGTGAGTGAGATTTGATTCCCGTTATTTCTCTATGCCTGCTAACGGCACGCATTATAGGTTGGATAGTGGTAGCGTTCTTCACATTCATCGTCGCACTGGGAATGGCAGAGATCGTATCGGCCATCCCAACTAGCGGTGGACCATACTTCTGGGCTGCAATGCTGGCACCCCCAAAACACGCCGCCTTTGCAGCTTGGATGACTGGATGGTTCAATCTACTGGGCCAAGTCGCCATTACAACAGGTGTCACCTTTGGCGAGGCAGGATTGATCTCCACTTTGGCAACAGTCAAGACAGACTATGTGCCGACTGCTGGGAGGACAATTGGGATTTACGCTGCGCTTTTGATATCTCATGGCACGGTCAACACCTTCGGCGTACACATTTTGAAATACCTCAACAACACGTCCATTCTTCTCCACTCTGCTGGTGTCACATCTATTGCTATTGCGTGTCTGGCGAAAGCCCCTACCCACCAGTCCGCCTCATTCGTCTTCTCCACATTCTATGATGGAACGGGTATGGATGGAGCAGAAGGTTGGAGTGTACGCGCATCTCCAGCATACCTTGCCTGCTGTGGTGCCTTGCTCAGTCAATACACCATGACGGGCTTTGACGCCTCTGCGCATCTGTCCGAAGAGACTCGAAAGGCATCATGGAGCGCTCCAATTGGAGTCATCAGCTCTGTGGGCTTCTCTGCATTTTTCGGCTTCTTCGTCATCCTGGCCTTCCTATTCTCCATCCAGAACTTTGACAACACTCTGAATTCCGCGTATGGCCAGCCCGTTTTGCAAATCTTCGTAGACGTATTTGGCGAAGATGGCGCGATTGTCCTCTTTACTTTGATCATCCTCTGTGTCTGGCATTGCGGGTTGTTCTCCATGACATCCAACAGCCGAATGATGTTCGGGTTCAGCCGCGACGGTGGTCTCGTAAGTCGCCTTCTTCTTTCCCCTCCCCCTCCCCAAAAAAAAAAAAAACAAAAATCTCAACTAACACAACATTCCCCTCCCAGCCCTCATTCTTCCACTCCGTCGACTCCCGCTTCCGCTCCCCTATTCGCACCGTCTGGCTCGCTGCCTTCCTCGCCTTCCTCCTCGCCATTCCCTCCCTCGGTTCCAGCGTCGCCTTCGCAGCCGCAACCTCCATCGCCACCATCGGCTTGTACGTCTCCTACGGCCTCCCGATCCTCATCGGCCTCATCTACCACCGCGAGTTCACCGCCAAGAAAGGGCCCTTCAACCTAGGCGTCTTCTCTCGCCCAGTAGCTTTCGTGGGCTGCTGTTACGTCGGCTTCATCACGATCATTTTCTGCCTCCCGACTGCGAACCCGGTCAATTCCCAAACGCTCAACTATACCGTTGTCGCGGTCGGCATTGTTGGCTTCGGCGCCCTGGGCAGCTGGGTTTTCTGGGCGCATAAATGGTTTGTGGGGCCTGCGAGGGAGATTCAGGCGGAGAGGATGGGCATCGATATTGATGAGCCGGGGGCGTTGGAGCAGGCGGAGGCGGAGGGCAAGTTGACTTTTACGCCCGGGGTTGAGAGTGTGGATAAGAGTGGGTAGTGTAATTGAGTGAAGAATGGAGGAGGGGATCTTGAGGTGGCAGATCTAATTTCGTAATCTTTATCTTATGATGATGCTATACCCGGGGTGGTGCTAATTTGGTAGAGATAGATAAGGGTAATAAATTGGACAGAGTGTTTCCTTCCTAACTATGCTTTGCTTATGCGTATAAAGCGTGTTAAACCGGTGTTTCGTTGTCATGCAATGTTATGTCACTTTTATCTAAAGGCTGTATTTCCTCGTCCCAGCCTAAATGCCTCCCACGTCTGTTAACCCAATGCATCACAGCTTCTCTCCAGGCCCTTCCTTTTCCTTCAACTCACAAAACGCCTTGAACGTCGTAAACTCCTCCTCTTCACCCTCAGAGGTACTCTCCAAAACCAACTCCGCCATGGCGCCCACGAAAAACACATACCCCTCACTGATCTCCTCCGCTTTCGGCCCCACACTAATCCTCCCTCTCCCTTTGGTACAGATAACGATACTCGGCCCATCGATCATCTCGAACGTCGCTTTCGCGCCTTTGCGCTTCAAATCCGTCTTCACGACGCTGAATTCCTCGATTGGAGGGTCGTAGAGCGTTGCGCCAGAGGCGGACGAGTAAGCTGCGGCGTTGAAGGTTACGTAAGGGTAGTCCGTAGGGTGCATTTTCTGGGAGGAGATGGGCGCGTAGGAATAGGTGAGCATGGAGACGAGGGTGGCAACGTCTTTGAATTTGGGGGTGAAGCCGGCGCGGACCACGTTGTCGGAGGCGGCCATGCATTCGATTATGTCGCCGCTGAGGTAGGCGTGGATGTCATCGGCTTGGAGGAACATCGCTTCGCCGACTAGGTGTGGTTAGTTTGGGCTCTGGAGAGAGGGCGGCAATGAGGAAGGGAGTAAGAGAGAGACACACCCTCTAGCTTGACGTAGTTGAGGAAGAAGAGCACGAAGAGGCCGATGTCGTGTGGAAATTGGCTGTTAAGACGGAGGACGAGGTCAGAGAGCTCGCTGCCTGAGTTTGAGGGGCCACCGTCGCCGGCGAATGAGTGTTTCTCTCTTTCGGCACACTCGACTAATTCTTTG
>Ga0335072_10009975_pt1 | contig 13679 bp, 15 predicted proteins | sample Lox_Sample_21_FD_206725 | JGI IMG/M metagenome (GOLD analysis project Ga0335072, IMG submission 206725) | Soil microbial communities from Loxahatchee National Wildlife Refuge, Florida, United States - Lox_Sample_2.1 | ecosystem: Environmental > Terrestrial > Soil > Wetlands | place: USA...
TCGCGCGAGAACACCTTGACGTCGATGATTTTGCCTTTTTCGCCGTGCGGAACTTTGAGGCTCGTGTCGCGAACTTCGCGCGACTTCTCGCCGAAGATGGCGCGCAACAGCCGCTCTTCCGCCGTCAGCTCCGTCTCGCCCTTCGGCGTCACCTTACCGACGAGGATGTCTTCCGGGCGAACTTCCGCGCCGATGCGGATGATGCCGCGCTCGTCGAGATCCTTGAGCGCGTCCTCTCCGACGTTGGGGATGTCGCGCGTGATCTCTTCGGGCCCAAGCTTGGTGTCCCGGGCTTCGCACTCGTACTCCTCGATGTGAATCGAGGTGAAGCGGTCTTCCTTGACCATGCGTTCGCTGATCAGGATCGCGTCTTCGTAGTTGTAGCCTTCCCACGGCATGAACGCGACCAGCACAGTCTGGCCAAGCGCGAGTTCCGCTTCATCGGACGACGGACCGTCGGCGAGTACTTGACCCGCCGAGACGCGTTCGCCGAGTTCGACGATCGGGCGCTGGTTAATGCACGTGCCGGCATTGCTGCGCACGAACTTGAGCAGATCGAAGACCTGCGAGGTGCCGTCGTCGAGCTGGAGCGTGATGCCCTTTGCGTCGACCGCCGCGACGGTCCCGCCGACGTTCGAAACGATCAGCGATCCCGAGTCCTTGGCGGCGCGGTATTCCATGCCGGTGCCGACGATCGGCGCATCCGGGCGAAGCAACGGCACGGCCTGACGCTGCATGTTCGCGCCCATGAGCGCGCGGTTGGCGTCGTCGTGCTCGAGGAACGGAATAAGCGCGGTGGCGACCGAGACGATTTGCTTGGGCGACACGTCCATCAACTGCACGCGCAGCGCCGGCTCTTCGATGTACTCTTCCGCGTAGCGGCAGACGACCGAATCCGACGTGATGAGTCCCGCGTCATCGACCGGCGTGTTAGCCTGAGCGATGATGTATTCGTCTTCGCGATCGGCGGTAAGATAAATGATCTCATCCGTCACGCGGCCCTCTTGCACGACGCGGTACGGCGTCTCGATGAAGCCGAACTTATTGACGCGCGCGTAGGTCGCGAGCGAGCCGATCAAGCCGATGTTCGGGCCTTCCGGCGTTTCGATCGGACAGATGCGGCCGTAGTGCGAGTGGTGGACGTCGCGAACTTCGAAGCCGGCACGTTCGCGCGACAGACCGCCCGGCCCGAGCGCCGAGAGGCGGCGCTTGTGGGTCAGTTCGGCCAGCGAGTTGGTTTGGTCCATGAACTGCGAGAGCTGCGAGGAGCCAAAGAACTCTTTGATCGCGGCGACGACCGGACGAATGTTGATGAGCGCTTGCGGCGTGACCGTTTCGATATCTTGAACGGTCATGCGCTCGCGCACCACACGCTCGAGTCGCAGCAAGCCGACGCGGAATTGGTTCTGCAGCAGCTCGCCGACCGAACGCACGCGGCGGTTGCCGAGGTGATCGATGTCGTCCTTCGCAATGATGCCCGTCGCGACTTTGATCAAGCGGCGGATGACCGCGATCATGTCCGAGCGGGTGAGACATTTCACATCGATCGAGGGCTCTTCGAGTCCGGCGTACTCGTTGATCTGAAGGGTCGGCGTCGTGATGCGTTCGTCAACGTCGGGATTCTCGATCCGGTAGTGGAACTTGCCGCCGAGCTTATACCGGCCGACGCCTGCGAGATCGTAGCGCTTCTCGTCGAAGAACAGCGACTCGAGCAGCTTCTCGGCGTTTTCCGCGTTCTCGGGCTCGCCCGGACGCAGCTTCTTGTAGATTTCCTTGAGCGCGTCTTCTCGCGTCTTGATATCTTTGTCTTTGTCGATCGAATTCTGAACCAGCGGCGAATTGTTGAAGAGCGCGAGAATAGCTTCGTCGCTCTCCCAATTCAAACCGAGATCCGGGCGCGAAAGCGCGCGAATGAAGGTCGAGACGTAGATCTTGCGGTTCTTGTCGATACGAACGCCGATCGTGCCCTCGGTCTCGTCGTTCTTCGTGCCGTTATCGGTCTCGAACTCGATCCAGGCGCCGCGGTTCGGAATGATCGTCGCGTTGTACGTCGGGCGCGCGTTCGTGTCGACGTCTTGGCTGTAGTAGACGCCCGGCGAGCGAACGAGCTGGCTCACGATCACGCGCTCAGCGCCGTTGATCATGAACGTGCCCTTGTCGGTCATGAGCGGGAAGTCGCCCATGAAAATCTCTTGGTCCGGGATGCCCTTGATCTCACCGGATTCGGCCGTGATCAAGCGGACGCGCACGCGCAACGGCGCGCTGTACGTCATGTCGCGCTCGCGGCACTCTTCAATGGAATATTTGGGCTCGCCGAGCGAATGCTCGCCGAACTCGAGGATCAAATTACCGGTGAAGTCTTTGATCGGCGAAATCGAAGAAAACGCCTCACCGAGACCTTCCGTCTTGAACCAATCGAAGCTGGCCTTTTGCAGTTCGATCAAATTCGGAATCTCGAGAACGTGCGGAATCTTCGCAAACGTGTGACGCGAGCGCTTGGGCCCCGGATCCGGGGGTTGCGCGATCGTGAAGGCTCCCGCCGCCATCGGGAACGATTGCGGCACGGCCGTCGTCGTTACGCCCGCATTCGGCGCAGGACGCTCCGTGCGCTTCGACTTGCCCTTACTCGCCGCGGAGCTCTTCGCGGTCGCTTTCGGTGCCGTCGTTTTCGCCATTATCTCTCTCTTACTGACCTTTGAGGTTGGGCAAAGTGCCACACAAGCAAAAGAGGCCGAGTTCGTCCCCTCACATCAACAGGGTCTTGACTCGTCCTTCTTTATTCTTATGGCTTATTCGCCCCGGGGCATAGGCAAAGAGTTTAACACTGGGCCGCACGGGCGTCAAGGAGGAGTCGTTTCGGCCTCAATCGGGCTCCAACGCGCCGCGCCGCCGTCCCTGCTCCCACCACGCGCCGCCGAGCAGCGCAAAGAGCATACCGGGCAGAGCGAGCGAGCCTAAAAACGCCACGGTCTGCACGATATACGGGTGAAGGTGATGATGTCCAAGTCCGCCCATGATCGCCAAGCAGTATATCATGTCCGCCAAGCTCTCGCCCGGCTTTTTGGTTTTGGCGGCTAGGGGGCGAAGAGAATCTTGCCGCCTCGGCCCGGCTCTTCGGCAGCTTTGAGAGCCTTGGCGGCGTCCCGCAGCGGATAGACCCCGGCGACCGGCAAGGGCAGCTCGCCTGCGGCTGCGAGCTCGAAGACCCGCTTCATCGCCCGCGTGCGCTCCTGCTCGCTTGCCCGCGGCATCCACGCGTTCATCCAAAACCCGCGCACGATGCTCTCCTGCGCGATCATCAGTCCGGGCGCGAGCTTCATCGCCGAACCCGAGAGGCCGCCGAAGACGATCAGCTCGCCGAATTGGGCGAGCAACTGCTGCAGCTGCAACGTTTCGGGGCCGGCAACCGAGTCGACGATGCGCGCAAAACCAGCGCCGCCGGTCAGCTCGCGCGCCTCCTTCTCCCACCCTTCGCGATCGGTAACGATCACGTGCTGCGCGCCGTACTTGCGGAGCTCTTCCGCCGCGCCTTCGCGACGCACGAAATTGACGATGTTGACGCCGGCCTTTTGCGCGAGCAGCATCAGCGTTTTTCCGACCGCGCCGTTGGCCGCGTTCTGCGCGATCCACATGCCCGGTTGCGTGCGCAGCTCGTCGAAGAGCACCACGGTCGAGAGCGGCATCGCGAGCAGTTGGCATGCGCGATCGTCTTCGATCGAATCCGGAACCGGCACGAGCCCGGCACTAGGGGCAACCACGTCCTCGGCCCATGCGCCCTTGCTTAAGCACGCGTAGCGCTTCCCGTTGAGTTGGCCCACGAACTCCGTCCCGCCGACGGCCGGGAGCTTGGGCCGCACCCCATAGATTCCACGAATCGTCGCCAGATCGTGGTTGTGGATCGGCGAGCGGAGCATGTGCAAGAGCACCTCTCCCTCGCGCGGCGCCGGCACGGGGATATCCGCGGGGGCGACGACCTCGGCCGGCTCGCCGAAACGCGCATACTGCAAAGCGATCATGCGCGCTTCGTTCGAGCCGAGGCCCCGAACTCCGCCGCTAGAGCCGGACGGCTGAACGGATTCGGGGCCCCGACGTAATAGCTGTCGATGCGCGCGGTGAACTCGCCGGCGCGATTGTTGTAGCCGATACCGGCGTTCGCCTGATGCAGCGGTACGCCTGAAAATTTTCCGCCGTTGATGTAGTAAATGCTATTTGAAAGAATTTCGTCGTTAAGCCCGGCGTAATAGGCTGACTGGACCGTGTAGCCGCCATCGATTTCCAGGGCACGCGTGATCGGAAGCTTCGCGTTTTGAAACCGAGCGGCGCTTCGTCGCCGACGCCTCGCACGAACTGCGCACGCCGCTGGCCGTCGCTCGGGCCGAAACCGATCTCGCGCTGCGCCGTCCACGCGAAAGCGACGAGTACCGCGGCGCGTTGCAGTCGATCGACCGCGAGATCACCCGGCTCGAGCTGCTGGTCGACGATCTGCTCGACACGTTGCGCGATCGCGCTGCCGTGCCGAGCGAGCCGGTGAATGTGGCCGCGGTCGTCGGACGGGTGGCCGACCGCATGCGCGCCACGTCGCGCGGCATGCATGTCGACGTCGTCGGCGACTCGCCCGTGGTCCTTGGCCACGGGCCCTCGATCGAACGCGCCGCGACCGCCGCGCTGCACAACGCCGCAACGCACGGCGGCGGGGGTCAAATCGACGTGCGGGTCGTGACGGACACGCCGTGGGTGCGCATCGACGTCGTCGACGATCCGGGCTTTGGGACCGAAGCTTTGAACCACGCAACCGAACGCTTCTGGCGAGCCGACTCGGCCCGCTCGCGCGGCGCGGTCGTCAGCTTGATATTACCGTCGAGCTAATCGCGTTCGTCGATCGGCTCGTCGTCGTCCTCGTCTTCTTCGTCTTCATCTTCGTCTTCGTCGTCGTCTTCGTCGTCGTCGTCAAAGTCGAAGTCGTCATCTTCCTCTTCCGGCGACATTTCATCGACCGCCGCGTGAATCTCCCGATACATGGCGGCGATCTCGCGGCCGAGCTCTTGGCCGCTGCGATCCGAGCTCACGTTCTTGAGCCACTGATCGAGCGCCGCGATCGTCAAATGCATCGCGATCACGTCATTTGTCGGAGCATCCAGTTCCAGTTCCATAACACCATCCTTTAGGAAGTGCACAATTGACTCCAGCGTACTTCACCGGACTTTAAAAGGGAGTTAAGAGACTCTGCCGATCAAAGCTAAAGCTTTGCTCGGTCAGAGTCGCGCGGCTTCGCTCGCGCCGCCCAAAAAAGGCCCCCGAGACTGGAACCGCGTATTTAGTTAGCCGGTTAAGAATATCGATGCGAAACCCGTTTGCTCATCGCCACGACGCGCCCGTCGGCCTGATCACGATAACCGTGATGCTCGGCCTGATCATGGCCATCATCGACTCGACGATCGTGAACGTCGCCATCAACAACATCGGCGGAAACCTGGGGGCCTCGGTTGACGAGGTGTCGTGGGTCGCAACCGGCTACATCTTGGCGAACGTCGTGGTGATGCCGCTTAACGGGTGGCTGACTGCTTTCCTCGGGCGCAAGCGCTTTTACGCCGCCTCGCTGGCCGTCTTTACGATCGCTTCGTTCCTTTGCGGAACGGCAACCAACATCACCCAGCTCGTGATCTACCGCGTGATTCAAGGTGTCGGCGGGGGCGCGTTGCAGCCCACGGCGCAAGCCATCATGTTTGAAACCTATCCGCCGGAGAAACGCGGCAACGCCATGGCGATTTTTGGGCTGGGAGCGATGGTGGGACCGGCGGTCGGTCCCACGCTCGGCGGCTACATCGTCGACAACGCGTCGTGGCCGCTCATCTTCTACATCAATATTCCGATCGGCATCGTCGCGTTCCTGATGACGATGATGTTCATTCCGAACCCGAAGTACATCGAGCGGCCAAAGGCCGGCATCGATTGGTCGGGCCTCGGGCTCATGACCGTGGGTTTGGCTTCCCTGCAGTACGTGCTCGAGCGGGGCGAGCATGACGACTGGTACGACTCCTCGACGATCACGATCCTTACGATCGTGTCGGTCGTTGCACTCACGATCTTCATCTGGAAAATGCTGCGCGATAAGCACCCGCTCGTGAACCTGCAGGTGTTCCGGCATTCCTCGTTCACGGTGGGCAACGTCTTAGGCGTCATCAGCGGCTTTGGGCTCTTTGGCACAGCACTGATCTTGCCGCTGTTCTTTCAGACCATTTTAGGCTTCACCGCATTCGACACCGGACTCATGCTCTTGCCTGGTGCGCTCTCGACCGCCGCGAGCATGATGATCGTCGGCCGTCTGCTCAACCGCATCGACGCGCGCGCTTCGATTGCCTTTGGCTTTTTGGTCTTTGGCCTCTCGACATGGATGCTGGGCGGGCTTTCTACCGAGGCCGGATTTTGGGACGTGTTTTGGCCCCGCCTGATCCAAGGTTTCGGCCTGGGATTTCTCTTCGTCCCGCTTTCGACGTGCTCGCTCGGCGATATTCCCAACGCCGAAATGGCCGGCGCGACCGGGGTGTACACGCTCGTGCGTCAGCTCGGCGGCAGCTTTGGGATTGCGATTTTGACGACGTTGCTCCTCCATCAAACCGCCATTGCCTGGAACGTGCTCGCCTCCGGCGTGACGCAGACGCACGGCTACTCGATCGGCACGTTGACGTCGATGGTGGCGCAACAGTCCGCGATGATTGCCTACAACTATCTCTTCCGCGTGACGGCGATCGTCTTCGCGCTGGCGGCTCCGCTCGCGTTTCTCATGAAAGTGAAACCGCGGCCATCCGGCGCTCCCAGCGCCGCTGCGCTTGCGGCTGAGTGATCTAGACGCGTTCCAGCGCGTCGAGCGCGTCGGAGCTGGTTGGCGGGCGCGAGCGAAACGCCTCGATGCGATAGGGCAGCACGCCGGCACGCGCTTTGGTCTGCGCGCCGATGCGCCGGTCGAGACCGCGGCGATACACCTGCGGGCCGACGAGGTGAATCGCCGCCGGCGAGGGCTCGTCGTAATATTCGGGCCAATGCGAGAGCCAGATCCCGACCGTCGGGCGTCCGCCCATCGCGATCGCGGTGTGGAGCGGACCCGACGCGACACCAACGTACGCATCGGCCGCACCAATCAGCGTGACCAGCACGTGCGCGAAGGGAAGGTCGAGATCGCCGAAGAGATCGCTCGTCGTGGGCGCGAGGCCGCGCTCGCGGCCGATTGCCGCGCTGAACCGCTCGTCCACGCTCACCACGCGCGCATTCGCGTCGCGCCGGCGCACCTCGCGCGCAAATCCCACGATTTCGCTCTCCGGCCAGATTTTATCGACCTGCGTGTGGCCGCCGGCGGAGAGCACGTACAGCTTTGCGCCGCGTGGAACGGCCTCACGCAAACGCGCCTCGACCGCTCGCGCCGATTCGACCGGCGCACGGAACGCGAGCGAGCTGCGCAGAGGCTGCGAGAGATCGATGCCGGCGAATCGGTGTGGCGCGACGATGCGGCTCGCCAGATAGCGCGCTTTCGTGTGCCAGGGATACGGCGTGCGTCCGGTCATCTCCGGATAACGGCATACCAGCAACGCATCGATGCCGTGCTGCTCGATGCGGGCACGCAGCGGTTCAGGCACATCGAGCCTCGTCACGGCGTCCGGCGGATGGTCGAGATCGAGTCCGAAGTGCGGCCGCGCTCCCAGCTCCGCGCCGGTCCCGGGCGCGCGCAAGCCTGAGAAGATCGGAAGGACGCGTTCACCGCAATCGTAGAGGTGAACGAAATCGTCGCCGAACCGCGTGAGATAGTACTCGTTGGTCGGCTCGAGCAACGGCACGACGAGCGAAAGATGGACAAAATCCCCGAAACCGTGCGGCCAGTAGATCAGCACTCGCCGGTTGGTCACCGCGCCGAAGAGACGCCCGTCGTCAGAGTAGACGGGCATCTCCAGCGCGTTCGGCGTATCCTTCATGCAATGCTCCACATCGGCGTCGATGCTTGGAATCTGCCCGGCGATCACCGCGGTATCGGCCGCTACGTCCGCTCGATCCTCCACGAGTGGCATACCTCGCTAAGCGATCGAGTCCGCGTCACGCTCATCGTTCCCGAGTGGCACACGTGGACGGTGCGCGAGCGCTACCGCCGAGAGGCCCGCAGCGTTCGGTATCCCCTTGTCTCTCGCGCCTTGCACGAACGCGCCAAGCTCGACGTGCTGTGGTTTCCTTGGAACGGCTGCAGCTGGGTGAATTTCACTCGCCCCGCCGTTGCGACGCTGCACGATGCGACCAATTTCGTGATCCCCGATTACGCCCCGCAGACGAAAGTGATCTTTCATAACGCCGCCAAGCACTGCCGCGCGCTCATTACCGACTCCGTATTTTCGGCGCACGAACTTTCGCGCGAGCTTGCCGTGCCGCTGCAGCGGTTCACGCCGATTCCGCTCGGCGTTTCGAATGCCCCGGACGTCACGCCGCTCTCGAACGGCGTTGCAGGCCTTGCACCCTACGTGCTTTTCGTCGGAACCTCCGAGCGCCGCAAGGGGATTACCACGCTGGTGCGCGCCATGGAGCGCGTGCAGCGTGAGGATCCGGCCTTGCGGCTCGTGATCGCGGGCGCGCGCGGCGACGGCCTGCGCGGCGATGAAACGATCTCGATCACCGAGCTTGGTTTCGTCGACGATCAGACGCTCGCCGCTCTTTACCGCGGAGCGGAACTCTTGGCATTCCCTTCACGCTACGAAGGCTTCGGCTTGCCCGTGCTCGAGGCAATGTCGCACGGGACGCCCGTCGTAACCACCGGCGTGACCGCAATCCCCGAGGCGGCCGGCGATGCCGCGCTGTACGTTCCGCTCGACGACGATGCCGCGCTCGCGCAGGCCATCACGAGCCTGCGTCGCGATCAGCGGCTCGCAGCTTCCTTACGCGAACGTGGATTGGCCCGCGCCGCAACGATGTCGTGGACGCGCGCCGCATCCTTGACGCTCGAGGTATTGGAGCGTGCCGCGTCGTGAACGGCGACCTTCGCTTGGCAAACGGTCTTGCGATTCACGATGGCCGTGTGCTGCTCGTCGCGTCGACGTACCGCTCGCATGCGCAGCCGCTCTGGAATCTCCCGGGCGGACGCGTTGCTCCCGGCGAATTGCTGCGCGACGCGGTGGTGCGCGAAGTGCGTGAAGAGACGGGGCTGCGCGCGGCAGTCAGCGAGCTGGCCTACCTCAGCGAGAGTTACGACGGCACGCGCCATGTGCTGAGTGCGACCTTCGCGGTCGACGTCAGCGGTTCGATCGAGAGCCCGCAACACGGCGACCATGTGGTGGCGGTCGAGTGGGTGCCGGTGGACCGGCTGGCCGAGCGCATCGCCATTGCCGTCGTGCGCGATCCTTTACTTCACTATTTGCGCGATCGCACCCGATACTTCGGTTACGCTGACGCGGGGGTTACGATCGTCTGGCCGGACGAAACCTAAGCCGGCCGTCGCAACTCCCACACTTCCCGATCCAGCACGTAGCCAAGCACGTCGACGGGTTGCCCCCGCACGGTCGCCCCGTGCGGCAGAACGCCGTCTTCTTCAAAGCCCACATTCGCGAGGACGGCTCGCGACGAGCGGTTCTCCGGTACGCAATACGCACGGAGCTTGCGCAGACGCAAGCGTGAGAAGGCCTCGGAAGCGATCGCCAGCACGGTCTCCGTCGCCACGCCGCGTCCCCGGTAAGCTTGGACGACGCTATAGCCAACCTCGGCCGACGAGGTGACCCGCTCGCCGACGCGCAGCGATGCCCATCCGACGGGATCGGTCACGCTCTCGAGATAGATCAGCCACTCGAATCGGCCCCACGCGCCGGGTTCGAGTTTGGGCGGCCGCGAGGCGACCATGCGTTGGAACTGCGCCAGATCCACCTCGGGCAGATCCTGAAATTCGCGCAAGCCGGGCTGCTGCAGCAGGCTCCAGAGCAGGCCCGCATTGTGCGTCGTTACCGGCACCAGGCGCAACCGTTCGGTCAAGAGCACGCGCATGCTACTAGTCATTTCCCGTCGCGCGCGTGATCCATGCGTAGAGGGGGATGCGCACATGGTTGATTTGATGGCGACGGTGACGAGCCGGCCCACCTACTTCATGGGAACCAAGACGCACGCCGAGCACGAGGAATTCTGGGCGCAGACGGCTTCGGGGCCGATCGAGGTGATCGATAACGTGGACCTGGCTCCGCGGGTTCCGGTCGAACCCGGCGACCGAATCGAAGTGTGCGGCGAGGAAGTCCGGGATCCCGGAAAGCCGGCTCCGATCGTGCATTGGACGCACCACGATCCCGCGCATCATCATCCGGATGGCTTCATTCGGTTCCACGGGCAGGTGTACGCATAGTATTGCCTTTGATCGCGAGCAGCTGCGGGATCGTGACGAAGCGATAACCCTGGCGGCGCAGGCTCTCGATGATCAGGCGCGTCGCCTCGATCTCGCTATGACGATCGCACGTCTTGGCCGGAACGTGATCTCGCGTGCACACGATGCCGCGATTTCCGTCGTGAAGCACGACGATCGATCCATCGCGGACGTACGGAACGATCCGATCGGCGATCGTCTGCGCCGGCGGCTCTTCCCAGTCTTTGGCGAGCGGCACCGACCACATCACGGGGGTATAGCCTAAGCGGCGGACCTGATCGAGCACGAGCCAATCGCGCGCGCCAAACGGCGGTCGCATGATCCGCGTGTGGACGCCGGATGCACGGTAGATCGCCGCGTCGGTTCGTGCGAGCGACGCGCGCACTTGCGTCGCGTCCATCAAGATCATGTGCTCGTGCGACCAGGTATGGTTCCCGATTGCATCGCCGTCGCGTACCTCCCGGCGCACGACCGACGGATACGCCGCGACCGCGCGGCCGACGAGAAAGAACGTCGCATGCACCCGCTCGCTTTCGAGCACGTCGAGAATGGCGGTGGTGTACGGCGGATTGGGACCATCATCGAAGGTCAGCGCGACGATCCGCTGATCGGCGGGCCCGCTTACCAATGTCTTGCCGAAGAGCTGGTTGCTCGGATTCTCCGAAATTTCGTAGGCCCAGAACCCCGCGAGCGCCAGCAGCGCGCACACTATAAGCGTGCGAAGTGCGATGGTCGCGCTTGCGGTCACGGAGAGCTGCTGCCCTGCATCAGCGAAGCGCGCGCCGCCGCCACTTTGGCCCGAAAGTTAGGCGGCCCGAAGGAGCGAAAATCGTTCACGACCTGTTGGTAATGCGGATCGGCGAGCTGCGTACTCGAGAGCTTCAGCAAATCGTTCGGATTGGTCTTGCGCAAATCAATCGTGTACTGGCGTCCCGCGGTCGTCGCCCAATAATGCGGATCGGTGAAGACGATCGTGCGATCGCCCGATTTAAAGTCGGCCACCTGCCTGACGTACACCGTGTAATGGACCGAAGTGTTGCCGCGCGGCGGCTTGTTGACGAGATCCCAGACACCGTCCTGCACGAGGCGCCCGAAGAAGAAACTCACGTCGGTCATCGCCTCAGCGGTGGGCTCGAGAATCGTGATCTGTTTGCCCGCGTATGAGCGAATCCGATACGAGTACTTCGATTTGCCGTCGACGTCCGACATGTCGTACTCTTCCTCGAGAATCGGCGGTTTATCGTAATGGATCAGCAAGCGCGCGTAAATGGCGCTCGGCTGATTTTTCACTCGCTCGACGGCGCTGAGGCTGGCGAATTCGGGGTGCGAGGCGTAGAGACGGATGCCGATGACGGTCATCACGACGACGAAAATGAAGATAGCCCAAGGGACGACGGTGGTGCGGCGGAACATGAAGGGCGTCCTTACGAATCCGGCGCAGCCGCTTCCTGGTCGAGCACGTGGTTGACAAGGCGGTCCGCGAGCTTGTTTTGGTTGCGCGGCACGTGTTTGATGTCGACGTGTTCGAAGCTGCGCAGCAACGTTTGCGCGCGGCGGTGGAGCGGCTGAAGGTCAGCATGTTTCACCCGGTATTCGCCGCGCATCTGCTTGACGACGAGTTCGGAATCCAAGCGCACCGAAAGGCGGCGGATGCCGCGCTGGGCGGCGCGCTCGAGGCCGATGCAGAGCGCGGTCCACTCGGCAACGTTGTTGGTCGCGGTGCCGAGGTAGCGCCCGACCTCATCGAGGACCGCACCGTCGGGACCAACGAGGACGGCGCCGCTGGCCGCCGGGCCCGGGTTCCCGCGCGAGCCGCCGTCCGCGAAAAGCGTCGCATCGGCGGGAAGTGCGTCGAAGAGGGTTGCCATCGTTTCGAGACCGTTCGGCGTTGGTATAATCGAGCCATGCGACACGTCTTACTGCGCGGCTTCGCCGCCCTTGCTCTCCTCACGCTGGCCCTTATCCCGAATGCGGCCTGGGCGGCGAGCACATTCTACGGTCTGACCGTTCACGTCTCCACCAATAACATCAAGGTGCAGGATCCGCGAACCAAGCAGACCTTGAGCTTCGAGATTCTGCCGAAATTCGATCAGATCTTCTCTGGTGACGGCAAGACCACGTATCAGATGAAGGACCTTCATAACGGTCAATACGTCGGCATCATCTACGATCAGAAGGCGCTGGGCATACGCCACGCCGACAAGATCTACATCATGAACAACGCCAACCAGCGCATCTCGGCTCAGTAACTCTACAGCGCCGAACGGAGAAACTGCACGATCGCCGGTACGAGCGCCGGGCTCAAGGGAAGCCCGGGCTTGGAGTAGGTCGCGATGTTCGCATCGCGGCCTTCCGGCGCATTCACCAAAATGTGATTCATGCCGTCGATCGTCACGACTTGAGCCTTGGGATCGCCCGCGGCAAGCAACTTCGCATCGACGTCGCTGACCTGTATGTCGGTCGTGCCGTGGACGATCAGCACCGGGATGTGCAGCTTTGCAATCTCCGTGGCCGGATCGTAGCGATATTCCGAGATGAGATAGGGCTGGACGCTGGGCCGGAAGAGCGCGGCCAGAAGCGGATCCGGATCAGGAACGGTTTTGCCGGCGACCAGAGAGGCATCGATGCTTACGACTTCGTTGACGATATTCGGCGGATTGTTCGGATTGGCGCGGACCTGTTCGTCGAGGATCGTCGCCAAGTTGCGGCCCGCTCCCTCGAGTGAGACCAGCGCCTGCACGTGCGAATCTTGCTGCGCCGCGAGAATGCCGATCAGCGAGCCTTCGCTGTGGCCGATGATCGCGACGCCGTGAAAACGTGGATCGCGTTCGAGCCAGGCCGTGAGCGTGAGAGCATCGCTGACGTAATCATCGAAGCGCAGGTCGTCTTCGGCCTGGTGATCGATGCTGTCTCCGATGCCGCGTTTGTCGTAGCGCAGCGTCGCAATGCCCTGGGTTGCGAGATCCTCGGCAAGCTTCTTGTACGCGTCGCTGCGAAGCACGGAGCCGGCGTTCCCGTCGCGATCGGTCGGACCCGATCCGGCGATGATCAGCGCCACCGGAAATGGCCCGTTCCCGGAAGGCAGCGTCAGCGTTCCCGAGAGGACACCGGCGGAGATCGGCACGGTTACCGTTTCCTCATGCATGCCGGCGGCCCAAGCGGGCACAGCGATCAAGGCGAGCCCAACCGCGGCGACTGCCGCAAACGATCGATACAACGTCATTCCGATCTTCAAGGTTCGAGGACGACTTTGATGTAGCCGTCGCTTCGGGCGTCGAACTTCGCAAACGCATCCGGAGCATCACGGAGC
>Ga0335072_10009977_pt1 | contig 13678 bp, 20 predicted proteins | sample Lox_Sample_21_FD_206725 | JGI IMG/M metagenome (GOLD analysis project Ga0335072, IMG submission 206725) | Soil microbial communities from Loxahatchee National Wildlife Refuge, Florida, United States - Lox_Sample_2.1 | ecosystem: Environmental > Terrestrial > Soil > Wetlands | place: USA...
TGGAGTGTGGGTGTGTATATGGGAGTTACAGGGGGGTTGTTGTTGTGGTGTGTGGGATTGTTGGTTTGGGCTATTAGGATACAGGTTCCGAGTTCGAGTCCGTATCCGTTGATTGATTTTGGCGCTAGAGTTGCTGCGGGGGAGGAGGTTGGGGAGGGTGTTGGGGTTGGGAGGGAGTTGGTGGCGATTAGTTCGGGGTTGGATGTTAAAGGTGGGTTGCAGGGGAAGAAGGTCTATCTGAGGAAGATCTCGAGAGACAAGATTGGCGAAGGAAATGGAGAGGAGAAAGTCAAAGAGGAATTGATTGGATTTAATACCGACGGGAATATATGAGTCCAACCTACATGTATCTCATCGAAGCACATATACATAATTCTTCAATACAGAACGGGCATCATCATGTACCTCATCACTCTTCAATTTCCCAAAATTTATTCGAAAATGGAGATCCTGAGAAATTGTACCTTGGTGAGATTCTCGACAGCCTCATTGGCTACATACAGTAGTTGGGCACCTCGCCTCAGCCGCGGGCGGCCACGGTCCGGTCAGATGCGATAACTTTATTTCAAAACCACGCTAAAGGGCGCTAAAGAGTTTCCATAGACCTCGTATTGGGATCCAACGATCTTGCCAATGTCCGACTCACAACCTACCATGGACCCTTCCGCGGTCTCAAGTTTTGCAACTCAGGCTTCAAACGATATCCTTCCCCAGATGGCTGCTCCCTTACTTGCCGCTCCCCTCGGACTCCCACAACCAACGAGTTACCCCCTTGCTCCTCAATCTGTCAGTGACTCAGACTTATTCCGCATCGATTCTCCCGGTTCGCCTGGAACTCGCGATATCTGGATCGAGACCTTGGACCGTGTGATTAAAGGGATTGTCAACATCAACGTAACACGATCTCATAAATTTGATACACAGCTTCAAGGCAAATACGTAGGCACTGGTTTCGTCGTCGACAAGTCTACAGGTATCATCTTATCAAATCGCCATATCGTGGGACCAGGTCAAATCGATGCACGAGCAACATTCAATAATTACGAAGAAGTCGAGCTACAAGCAATTTATTACGATCCAGTTCATGATTTCGGGTTCTTCCGTTACGATCCTTCCAATCCGAAACTAGCGAACGTGGAACAAATTCAACTATTTCCGGAGGGCGCTAAAGTCGGTCTTGATATCCAAGTGTGTGGGAGTAATGGTGGTGAAAAGTGGAGCATTTTGACCGGTCGATTAGCTCGTCTCGATCGTCATGCACCGTCCGCGCCAGGTCCTACTGGTTATTCCGACTTTAACATCAACTACTTTCAAGCTGCTTCTAAAGTAGCAGGCGGTTTATCGGGAGCTCCTGTATTGGACATCCAAGGCAGAGCTATTGCGATAACCGCGGCTCGTACTCTTGACCAGTCTACAGCGCTTTATCTTCCTCTGGAAGGGGCAGTTCGTGCTCTCAAACTCATTCAACAAGGGAGTAAAGTAATGAGGGGAACTCTCCAAACCGAATTCATGTATATGCCTTTCCACGACTTGCGGAGCCTGGGTTTCCCTGAAGAAGTTGAAAAGATTTGTTGCGAAAAGAATCCAACAGCAACAGGACTGCTTCTAGTTGTCAAACTCCTTCCAGAGGGACCAGGGAGTATTGCGGGGCTAGAGCTGGGAGACATTGTAACCGACTGTTTTCAAGAGTCATTCGGGAGACGCTTTAGCATCAACTTTCAATCCCTCTGGGAAGTTATTGATGAAAGTATTGGGAAAGAAATAGTGCTCACTATTTATCGTGGGAAAGAGAGGAAGGAGTTTACAGTCATCGTTCAGGACCTCGACGAAATCACGCCAAAAAGATTTCTGGAGATCGGAAACGCAACGATCCACAATCTCTCTTATCACATGGCGAGAGGGTACAACGTGCCTTGCAAAGGCCTATATGTGATGCCCTCTAGATCAGGATTGTTTAACTGGGCAACTCGCATGGGAATGGGCTCAATTCTGATCTACGAGGTCGATGGAAAACCGGTTCCCACGCTGGAATCCTTTGTAGAAGTTATCAAAAGCGTTCCGGAGCGTAAAAGGGTTCTTGTAAAGTACAGAAGAACTAGAGAAGATATCTGTCTGGACGAGCTGGACTTGCGCTACTTTCCCAGTGCAGAATATAGTTTGGAAAACGGAATCTGGCAACGAAAGACCATTTCGTTGGATGGGCCACCCGTCTCCATTGAGTCGAACACGACGATTGGACTCGAACCAGCTGAAACTTGGCGTGAAAAATGGAGACAAGCTCTCGTATGGATTGTGTGCCGTGTGCCTCATGCCGTCGACGTACGTCCTTCCCTTTACAATGTTGACAGTAGACCATGGTACAGGGCCTGTATGAGGGTCCTGGAGTTGTGGTTGCACTTGATCCGATTCCTCTAATCCTGGTTTCTCGCGGCATTATTAGCGAGTCTCTCTGCGATATCTCAGTCATCATTGCAAGCAAGTACATTCCCGCCAAAATCCTATATCTCGGAAGTTTTGTCGTTGTCACTGTGAATCGTGAGAGCATGCCGCCAATTCCAGTTCCCACGATCTCAACCAAAAAGCCCAAAATCGGCGATAAGATTGAAATTATCGGACTCGACAAGAATCGACAGCTTGTGTGTAATACAGCCAACATTAGAAGTATCACGGTGAACAATCTCCCACGTGCATGGAACCAACCACACGAACTAGAAGCAATCTATCTCGACCATTTTCAATCTTGTTACGGAGGTGTCTTGGTGGATCCAGAAACGCCGGAAAACGGTCTCATCGCTTTTGCATTTCATCTGCCAACTCCATATCGCCAATCTTTTGCCTTCGATTATCAACAATATATTCAGCCAGTTTGCGAAGCCCTTGCAAAAGGAGAGGAGGTGCGACTCTGGTCTCACGGTTGGAGTTATAGAGTCTCTCACCTTGATGCTGCTCTGGATATGGGATTAGTCGAACCGCACATTTCGAATATTCGTGAGATTGCAAGAACATATGGGGCTGAACCGCGCGTTGTTATGGTCAATCGAAAAGTCGGGTTTAAGAATTTTCCAGCATCTGAACAAACTGACTTTCAACTCGGGGATTATATTCTCCAAATCGATCAGAATCCAGTCGGTAGAATTGCAGATCTGAGATGGTTGGCTCAGAAAGAATATTCGAATGTTCTAATTCTACGAAATGGAAAGGAACTCCTGATAAACTCTCGGGGAGTGGCACTTCCCTCGCAAAGCACTTTAAAAATTATCTCGTGGGCGGGTTTACTTCTACAACAATCTGTTTCCACACTGCTTGAACCGACACCTGAGTTTCTGGCTGTTGTTGGCAAAGAAGGAATCGAGAGACTTGATGAGATGGTATTGATTGCAGAAGTCACTTATGGAAGCACATCCTTTGGAATCTTGTATGCATTTACATGGATTTTGGAGGTGGACAATGAAAAAGTTCGGAAGTTGGAGGATATTTTAAAGATTATCGAAAAGCGCAAAAGTGGCGAATCGATTGATAGGTTTACGAGGGTCAAAGTTCTTTATGCGAATGGTCGAACTCCGATTGTTGGCGTCAAGTTGGGTTCCAAGTTGCAGCCACCGTGGATACTTGAAGTTAAAGAGGACAGCTGGGATTTTCGGGAGTTGGAATGAGCGAGTTTTGTCCTTTATTGATTTAGTTGCAATTTGACATGTTATTGATATTGAAAACTTCAAAGCGATCTTGAGAATAGAATGTACCCAGTACGAAAGGTAAAACCCAAAATTAGGAACACACTCCTGAAACTACGCTGTTCAGAACCGAACGCTTGCCAGATGCGTGACGGAGAAGTAGAGATAGTCAGAACGCAATTCAATTTAGTATCGAGAGCACCATATGATTCCAAAGCCAAGTTCCATTGACATATGTAGATATACTTATACAGAACGAGCGCTGTCATAAACGTGTCAGATATCGATATTCCCCCATACGTATCAACTTGATTACCATCGCAATTTCTCCTCAACGTCCCCAAACTCATCCTCTTTCAAATGACTCAAATCCGGCGGACTATAATTCGCCTCCTTATTATTCATCCTCTCATAAACGCTACGATGAATAAACTCATTCGTAACATTCCCCTCGGGAAAATACTTTCCATACGATCCCGGTTTCCGCTTAGCAGCTCCCGAAAAGTGATAAATTCCTTTATACGAATTCTCCCAGGGTGCACAAGCCCATGGTTGACCCAATGAATTTTCTCCTCGCTCGCGCATGTTACGAAGATACTGCATGTTCAATTCGAGAGAGGTATATTGAGTGATTTGTTGAGCCATCCATGCAATTGTGATGTTTGAAAGACCATGATTACGGTCGCCTGCGCCGCTTGAAGCATGGACACCTGGGAACCAGACTTGTTTAAGGAGGGTTTTTGTATTTGTTGGTGGCAATGACCAGAGTGTTGGTGAAAATGGAGCACGTTTCTCATCGATCGCCAAACTACTTGTCAACAAATCTGAGGTAATGGAAATTGTGGTGGGAGACTTACGCATGACATGCATATTGGATGTTGGGATATAATTCGACACGATGAAGTTGGAAAGTTTGAGTACGTGCCATAAGAACATTGAGAGCTTTAGGACTGTATCCAAATAAATATACTTGTGGAACACCAAGACTTCCAACCGTATCCCACACTCCAATAAACTTGATGGGCACATCGGCAATTCGTGGGAATTTCTCACCCAACATCTTAATGGTATCCACATTCAAAGTATTCTTCGTATAATGCTTATACACCTCTCCAAATCCCTCCAAACCGGGCTTCGTCAACAATCCAAATTCGGAAATAAGACCTGCGACAGCTCTGGCAGTATACGCTCCCCTCGAAAACCCAAATAAGAAAATCTCGTCTCCAGGACAATAATTATGACAGACGTATACGAAAGCACATCCTGTTGTGAGTCCTATTTCGTATGGTGGAAGTTACCGATATTATCGTTTACACCATCGCCTGTGCTGCCTCCGACAATGCGTTGGATGTGACATGGATCTGTGCCAACTCCTTTTTGGTAGTAGACTAGTTGTTGGAGTCCCTTGGAATCGGTATTGGGAATTGATCGCGCGATAAGCGCCACGTGCGAGGGATGTGGGTTATGTGTTACTTGCCATGTTCCTGCGGTGTTAGCAACTTCCAGCGGTCAGGAATACCATCGCAGCAAACAATGATTCGCTTCATGTCAGACGGTGAATTGTGTATCGTGATGAGAGCACAGAGAGTCGGAGAATTGATTGCAGGAAGGAGAGGCGAGATTAGGCGATTTATTAGATCCTTTCTGCGGAGGCTTGCGTCCAAGCTTCAGACCGGGGAAATCGGGGAAATTGTGCCGATGCCGATATCGGCCCATGCGGCTCGCTTAGCCACCCGGCTGCGCTTGGCTGCGCAAAAAGATTCGCGCGTCCATCAATGGCTGCAATCGGGACAGGCTCTGGACCTAGCCTAATAGCGACGTATTCCAACAATTTCTTGTGGATTCAAGTTCGTTCGAAGCTAAAGGAAATTTGAAATTCAAAATATGTATCACTTTCTAACTGCCAACAACACAAAAACACAACTTATTTCTTGCATTCACGACTAACGATCAACGGCATCCATCGCCTTTTCAGTCACTAATCCCTTGGTGTACACCATCATCCTTGCCCGTTTTCCATAGAAATACCTGAAGTCAGCATGAATCGAATACAAGATCTTACATGGGAATAGTCAAGAGATGGAATGCAGTCAACAGTCCAGCAATCGTGATAAATGTCTTTTCAGGTCCTTGTGCAGCAACCCAATCATTGATAAAGCTACACATCAGAAAGAATAGATGAGGGTGGTACAATAAGAATCCGAAAGCAACGACATTTCGAAGAATTCCAATTGCTGCAAAAGCTTCAGGAGCTCTGGAACGATGACAATCAAGGAGATACGCATACGCAGAATTACTTCCGACAGAAGATCCGAAATTGATCAATCCAAGACAGAAAACAGGACCAATCCTACACGAATTAGAATAGATGAGAAATGATGAACCAAGGAGATTGTTCACCGATGGAGTAAGCGAAACCCATGAAACCGGAGAATTGGAAAATCCATGAGAGAACAACAGGCCAAAGACGAAATTCCGGCTCATAAATTCCTTTATTCCATTCGGATCCTTTGCGAGCACAGAAATCGAGAACAGGTCCTGAGGCAAAGAAGCCAAGGACACCACCGATAAGGGAAGCAACATTTGTATTGCCAACACCAGCAGCAGAGAAATTATATGGTGGGAACAGGAAAATCTGGGCAATAACTGCTCCAAGAAGGATAATCCTGGAATGGTATCAGTAACTTTGTTGGAAGGAAGGTACCAGATTGTATTGAATGCATTGATGAAGAAGACGAACAGGATGATGGGACTGACGAGCATGGGGAAAGGTTTTGTGAAATTTTCCCAGAATCCCTCGGTTCCTTTGTACACTGGATTCCAAGGGGACATCTCAGCAACAAAAGAACGTTTCTGTTCTCCTTGAGAAGTTTGTGTTTCGACGTGACTGACTTCAGTTTCATCCTTTGCACCTTCCGCCAAAAGAATTCTCGTGGTGACATCTCGATTATACTGAGTCTCCGGCATAAACGGAATTGCGAAGATTCCAACAACTCCGAATGCTAAAGAATTAGTATTCCACCAGAGAGAATATACCGATTGCGAGAAGCCAGAAACACCATCTCCAACTGAGATCGACAATGACATATCCACTGACAATTGCAGAGATGGAAAAGGAGACAAGTGTTGAGAGAGCCAGGAGGCCGATGCGAGTTCCACGTTGATGAACGAACCAGACGTCGCCGACACTGGCGTTCAAGATCATTTCAATTGGAGTAACTGCAATTCCTTGGATGACGCGAGCAGCAGTAAATCCTGCTAAATTGGTAACGACAGCATTGGCAATACATCCAATTGTCGCAATGAAAAAGCCAGCGAGATAGATGGGACGTTTTCCGATCTTGTTGCTTAATGCAGTAGAGAATGGGACAATTGCAGCAGATGTAATGATTTGGGAACCAGAGGTAACTTGCGTGATGGTAGCAAGAGAGGTCTTAAACTCGACAGCCAATTGAGGCAGGGTAGGAGAAAGACAAGGACCAGAGACACCGACAACCATAATCCCTGCAAACAAAAGAAGAAAGAGACTTTCCTTTCGCCACAAAGGCCAATTCTACAATTATCAATTTGCAACGACAGCAGACTTACCAGAGGATCATTTGGACTAGAACTGGGTTGAGGAACAAGAATAATACCATTCTTGTTATGGCGCAAATTAGATACATCGACATTACGTTCATCAGCACCAATATCTTCGAGACGCGCTGTTCCAGGGACGTGCTCAGAGGTAGCCGGTTCCAAGATTCCGAGACCCATGCTGTTGGATACGAAATGACATCTGTAAACAGCTGAACACGAGCCTTTATCATAGCTACTCACCTCCGCATTCTTCAACTGCCGACTTGAACGCGGAGACCCCAGAGCCTGATCTTCGGGGCGGATAAATGCTTGCGCGAACGCCACTGTGGGGTCTTTGAGCTATGATTTGCCAGGTCGGAGATTTGAGACTCACGTCGAGAGATTGGTGGGGTGTTGTAATAAAGTTTGCGGGGTTTCGGTGGGGTGCGGGACTAGCCGGAGTTTCCGAACTTGTCCACGTCAAGTCGGGGTAATTCACTGCCGAAACCAACGTACGCTCTAGAAGACGATTGTCGAATCGGAAAGAGTAGGGAAATGGCAAAGTTTGATTATAGCGAATATGAGGCTGTGTTCAATACTGGAGATGAAGATGCGCTGATGAAGAACTTTTATGCCGAGGATATTGTCTTTATTTCGGGTCCGAGGACTAAGAAGGGTCGTGAGGAGCTCAGCAATTATTTGAAATGGGTTCGCTCGGTTGTCTGTCACCGCTAACGAATTAGGCGCACCAAGGTGTCAACGAACGTATGCGCCCCCAAACCGTAATTCGTAACGGCAATAAAATCTTCGCGGAGGTGGACATGGATTTTCATTCAACCGTTTACCGGGATGATTGGCCTTATGCCAAATTGAGACCAGGGGATACCGTCAGTGTATGTTCTGAATTCTCGTAAAGCTAACAATAGATCAAATTCTTTGCATTATACACTCTCAACGCAGACGAAAAAGTTTCAGAATTCAAAGCAATGACATGGGCCCCCGGAGTAGGAATCTCAAAATACCCTCGACTCGGTGGCAGCAATAACCAACGAGCTGCTTTCATGGCCTTCGCAGCCGGTTTTTCCGCCGGCGAATTCGAGACATTTCCGAAATTCTATACCTCAGATGTTGTTCTCAAAGTGCCAAGTTCTCACGCACCTGTCGAAGGATTTGATGCGGTCGTCAAGTTTTACAAAGACTTCTTTGCCAAAATACAAGAGACACTTGAAGTTGAACAATTGATTTGTGATGATGCTGGAATCTGTGCAAAAATGATTGCTCATCTTACAGCATTGGAAGATACAAAAGAGCCTTTTGGAGATTTTAGGAAAGGAGAAAAGTTGAGCCTTAAGGTTTATGTGGTGTATGGTTTGCGAGATGGGTTGATATCTTCCATTGAGGTTCGAGGAAGGGATTAATTCTCCTCGGCTATCTTCTATGTCCCTCTGTTCGATGTCTATATTCTATCCTTTCTTAGATGAATTCGACTGCTTTAGAATCATGTTTCCCTTTCTTGTGAGTCGTGAAAGTCGACGTTGCGAAGTTGTTGAATTCGAAGACATAACCCCTCAACGCGGTGAATTAGGTTCGCTCTGTGCACGCGCTGCATCTCTTCTCAAAAACGGAGGTGCAATATACTTCAATTCACCTACAATCAGTAAACCCTTCTCTCCCTTACGAATACCAGATAAATCCTCCAACGACCGTCCCTTCGTCTCAGGTATCAACAACGACGTAAAAACACCAAGTAACCTACAGATTAATCCAATAACGAAGTAACATACATAAAAAATGCAAAAATCTCCATGACATGATTGAAAAACGCATTAGTCCCACCTTGATCACGAAGCGGACTCGCAATAAACGCCTGCGAAATAATCGCCCCTATTTTCCCCGAAGCAGCACTAATTCCATGTCCCGTCGACCTATACCTCGTTGGAAAAACTTCTCCAGGAACAATAAAAGTAGTTGTGTTTGGTCCGAAATTGGAAAAGAAGTTGGCGAGACAAACCAATGTCATTAGAACTGCAGGTGGGAATGCATAAAACCCGAATCCAATAAGACAAAAGATGATTAAGAGGATGATGAAGCCTGTTATTTGGAGGGTTTTGCGACCTATTCTGTCGATGAAGGCGATGGAAAACCAGTATCCAGGGATAAGACCCGCTACTGAAAGGATTAAATTTCCTACTCCTAGTTTGCGGAGACTGTGTATTAGTATAATTGAGGAGGGTAGTACTTGTCGTAAATTGAGGAAGTGGTGGTTGGATTGAAACCGATGATTTCCAGGATATTCGAACTGTTCAATCCAATTCCATACTACATTGTCAACGCCTTCCAAAAGTTGGATATACGAAAGCAATGTCGAGCAGAAACCAAGATCCAGCTGTTCCCAATAATACTTTGCCATTCTTCCACAATCCGAAATACCGACGAAAGTCGCGGAAACTTGGTCTCGGCGGTGCTTGAAATCCACCCGGAAGATCCAAAGATTGTCCAAAATGAGTCGTGTCGTTAGTCTTAATGAATTGTCGTGCGTCGCGAGCAGCAATCGGTTCGTTCCGTGCAACATCAAGTGTATACCGAATTGTTTCAGGGATCGTCAAACGAAAGAAAAGTGCACCGACAGCCGGAAGTATTCCCATTCCATAAACAATTCTCCAAGCTTTGTCAAGTGCTAATTGACATGTTTCGTCACAATTACTGCCTTGAATGTCGTTGCGAAAACCCACTGCACAAGAATATGAGACGAGGGCAGCAAAAAAGGCTCCTAATCCTTGTGCAGAAAACATTGCAGCCATCATTGCACCTCTCCATCGAACTGTCGAGAATTCACTCACCAAAACGCATGAATTCGGATAATCTCCTCCAATTCCTATTCCGAGAATAAAGCGCCAGAAGATGGTGACACCTACTACGTTCACAGACTGTCCTGTTGTTCCAAGCGTTAACCCGAGTGTTGCAATAATCATGATAACGAGTTCTCTTCCATACATCTGTGTCGTCAGATCTCGCAAATGAAAAGGTGCGATTACCACTCTACGTCCATAGACATCGTTGAAAATCCCAAAGCTTATCTGTCCTATCACTGTTCCCACCGAACTCGCCATCTTGATTCCCAAATCAATCGAATCAGGAAGTTTTCCAGCCCTAGGATAATACACATACCCAAGGAGAATATTCGCAAATCCAACCGCAAACAAATCATACGCATCTGCAAAACTACCATCAACTCTCTTCTCCAAAACATTTTACAAGCCTACACCCGCAACTAAAATCGTTCTATCAATCAGCATCATCAATAGCGGAATTAATTATTAATACCGAATATGACACCAGGCAAACGGCGCTTTGTCAATCTTGTGAAGCGCATAATTCCTCAACTTGAATGCTTCTTCTTGTCGTCGTCTGAGTATATCTTCCATTGACACTGGTGATTGCGTCTGTGCCATTTTGTCGCCGGCCGAGCGGAACGATGAAAAGTTTTGGGGAGTTTTGTCGTTTATTATTTCTTCAGGTCCCCCACAGCTTGCTTGCAGCGGTTCGCCGCCCGGAAACCTTATTCTTGTCAGACACAGGCACCAGCCAATCGCTTGTACACGTGCTATAGAGGCTGCTGACACCCCACGCGCCACATCGAACGCGCATTCGCAGAAATTCGTGGCAGTACTTGACATCTCACTGCACTATTCTCAATGTTATCTTTAGCGCTCTACGCTTAATAGATACATACATCTCTTTCATATGGTATACTCCTTTGTTGCCAGAAACGTCCCGCGTTACTTGGCAAACTTCAATTTATCCATAATCTCCAAAATAGTTTCCAGACAATTCTTCCGTTCGTCCCTATCCTCCATATTCCCAATCCCGCGAACTCTATCCAACCATCCCTGAGTCTTCTTCACCTTCTCATAATTCCCCAACAAATAATCCATATAAACTCCCCTCAACCTACTATTCACATCCTCCCTAAGTCCAAACAACCGATCACAGATATTCTCAACAGTACACGTAAGTTCCAAATACCTCAAACAACGTTCCGCTAAAGGTTCAAGAAGATACATATCTGCTGCCTGGTATACATAAAAAGGATCCGCAGGTTCAGGATATCCATCTACTTCTACTTTACTTCCTTGTGATGGTCGGGAACCGAAATGTAGATTGATGAAACCTGTGTAGATGAAGTAGAGCAGATTATGCATTGTTGTGAAATCTTCTGTGCAGGTTATGGTTTTTCGTGGGAAGAAGGTATTTGTTGTATCGCTGGAATGAGTTGTACTTGCTGAGGAGAGAGAGGATGATCGTGAGGAAGGACCGGGGATATCTGAATCTGAATCTTCGCCGACTGTTCTGACTTTGACTTTCTTCGACCAGTTTGGACCAAACACTATAATCAGAAGAATTGGATAGAGGACGTACTTGCCGCGAAATAGTCGCATTTGGCGGAGAGAATATGACTCCATGCATAGAGTTTGCGTGTCTCCCCTTCCATTTCAAAAATGACGTCCCCGGAATCCGGGTTTAAGAGATCTTGTGCTAAAGTGGCTGCACTGGAGCGTCGATATTGGTTGCTATTGAAGGAAAGTGCAGTTGCCGCCGTATCGAAAAGTTCCTATCCGCAGTCAGCACTAAGTAATTAGAGGAACAAACATCAATGGTATTGATAATCAAGAAACCCGATGTGAAATTTCGGTTATGATAGACTTCATATTGAGGATCAAAGAATTGAGCATCCGTCGTAAACGTTTTCCTGCCATTAGTACTTCCACAAGAGTACGAAATACCAACCAAAACACTGCAATGGTCCAGGACATAAATTATTATCCTGTTCAATCGTGCCACAATTTATCAAGGTCTACCCTGCATTAGCAATACTCACTTTATCCAGGGTACCTCTCGTTTCCAAATAGTCAAACGACCATCCAGTTTCTTGAATTCCACAGTCCATTTAGCCCTTCTAGCCCATAAATTACTAAGTTCATTGATCTCACTGGAACTCGGAATAGGACCCAAAAACACCGCAACATGATTTCCCGAATCAGTACGTTCCTACACACCATTACGTTACATAGACAGATGAGCATACCCGACGGAGAATCAATTTCCATCTATCGTTGAGAATTTCTACATGACTTTCTCCCTGCTGAAACTTTTCTTTGAGAGTTTCGGTTCCTGTGGGTCAGATAGAAATGTGGGAAATTACCGCGAAGTTCAATTTCGATGACGTTGGTGAGTCTGCGGACTGAGGTCGTGGTTTCTGTTGCGTGATGTTGATTGATGCTGGCTGGAAATGACATGAATGCAAAAAGGGGGTGGCACAAATATCACTGATATGTTCGTATTGGTGTGTTATCTGAGTACCGTAAATCGATCAACGAATTAAAGGGGTTGTTGTCAAGACAAATTTGAAGGCGGTTCAACCACTTTCTCCACCAGACTTGAGACTGCTCTCGTATCGTCGCGCGCGAGGACAACGGGGATAAGTGTTATCGATTTGCAAGGTGTGATAGCAGAGAAATGTGCAAAAGGGTCCGTGTCCGTCGGACAGGCTTCCCTGTCCGCTTCGCTCAATGGCCACCTTGTGCTGCCTAATTGGCTGTTGTCTGTGGGCTGTCCGTGCTGTCCTCGTCCAATCTCCGACCCGTGCCTGAAAGTGGCTTCCTCCAATAGCCAGCCACTGCGGTCCACGCCGGCTCAGCTTATGTGCAATGCTGCACGCAACCTTGGAATCGGAAGAGGCGTGGCAAGAAATGCACTTAATTTCCCCTCATCCGCTCTTAAATTGAAACCACACACAATCTCAATAAGTAAAAGTCTATATTAGTCCACCTGACACAAACCAGTTTGAGAGGAACGAATGAATGGCTGGCTACTAAAACCTTATTTGCACACACAGCGGGAATTGACGTAACGTGCAGCGAGGATCCGCCATGATGCGAGGCCTGCAAATGACCTCAGCAATCGTCTCTTTACGGCGACAAAGCCAGCCGTGTCCGGCGCTCACTGCCGCGCCTCTTCGCTTTATAATTCCCACTTCAAGATCCTTGCCCACTCGATCCACCAACCTCCTCGCATCTCTCACAATCCATCAAAATGTCCTCTGGAAAGACCAAAAACACGCTATTCAGACGAAACCGCAAGAGCGAAGGGGGACCTTCCGTCGAACCTACTCCAGCAAGAGAATCCACTGAACCGCCCGCCGAAACTCCTGCAAGCAATCCCGCTCCCGCCGCAACACCAAGCCGTGCCCTCCCTCCAACCGGCTACCGAGGCGCCGAACACATCAATGCCGACGCAACACGGGACATCGGGGACCTCAAAAAGAACACCTTTGACGGCATTCGGGGTGATGTCCAAAAAGACATTGGTGGGATTTCTCCCGGTCTACACGGCTTACTAACGCCTTCTGAAAAGAAGGATAATTACGGTCATGAACTTCCTCAAAAAGG
>Ga0335072_10009978_pt1 | contig 13678 bp, 8 predicted proteins | sample Lox_Sample_21_FD_206725 | JGI IMG/M metagenome (GOLD analysis project Ga0335072, IMG submission 206725) | Soil microbial communities from Loxahatchee National Wildlife Refuge, Florida, United States - Lox_Sample_2.1 | ecosystem: Environmental > Terrestrial > Soil > Wetlands | place: USA: Florida...
TGGCCGGCGAGGGCGCCGGTTACATCACCGGCCAGACTCTGTCGGTCAGCGGCGGGTTGACGATGGCCTGAGGGGAAAATAGCCCCGGATTTCCGCAAACTGTGGCATTTCATCAGCCCGCGCGGGCCTGCAACACGAGCACTGGGACTAAAGGATGCGGGCGCGTTGACAAACGTCGCCTGCTCGATGTTGCTCATCTCAGCTTCGGCAATTTCTGGCGTAGGGTGAGCACGGGCGCGAACAGGTCGCCTTGCTCGCCTACCCGTTCGAGGACCTCGGCGGGTCCCAGCTGTAGCGGCGCCGCATCGCCCGAGTCGCGACAGGCCCGCACCTCCTCCCAGTCAAGCGGCGCGGACACCGACGGCACGGGGGTCGCGCGCAGCGAATACACCGACACGGTCGTCTTGTGCTCGTCGTTTTGGCTCCAGTCGATCAGCACCCGACCGTGCCGGCGGGACTTGGTCATCGTGGCGGTCACAAGCCGCGGGTGGCGGTGGGCCAGAAGTTCGGCCACGGCTCGGGCGAACGGCTTGGTCTGCTCGTACTTGGTCTGATCGTGGGTTGAACGCGCGCGCGTACGCGCGCGCACACGCGCGGGCGCGTTAACGCCGTCGTCCTCGTTCACGTCGTCGTCGTTCAGCGGCAGGTACACCTGCATGCCCTTCACGCCCGAGGTCTTGGCCACCGCCGTGAGACCGAGCTCCGCGAACATGTCGCGCAGATGCAGCGCGACCGCACAACACTCCGCAAGGCCGGCCGGTGTGCCAGGGTCGAGATCGAACGCGACTACCGTCGGGCGCGCCAGCGCGCGTCCCAGAGACAGCGATGGATGCAGCTCGAGCGCAGCCAGGTTGGCCAGCCACACGAGCGTGGGCAGATCCTGACAGGCGCAGTAGTCGATTGCCCGACCAGAGCGCTCGCTGTCCACTGCCACCGTGTGTATCCACGCGGGTCGGTGGCTCGGGCACTGCTTCTCGTAGAACGACTCACCCTGCACGCCATCTGGGTAGCGCTTGAGCGTGAGCGGCCGGTCGCGTAGATGACCGAGTAGGACGGGGGCGATAGCGGCGTAGTAGCCGACCATATCGCCCTTAGTGAAACCGGTCTGCGGGTAGAAGACCTTGTCGAGGTTGGTCAGGCGCAGCGTGCGCCCGTCCAGTTCGACCTCGACGCCGCCTCGCACGGAGCGGGCGGCCTCGAACGGGATGGAAATCGCAGTCGTTGAGGTCTTGGTCTGTGTCTTCCTGGATTTCGTTTTGGCGGTGGGTTTCGATTTGGGCTTCATCTCACGGGATTTCCCGAGCCTCTCCGGCACTGAATGCTTGTTTGCTTCGTCGATCTCGGCCGGTGCTCGAGCTCGCTCGCGTACGACCTCCTGCGCTGGCTTGTCTTCGCGCAGGCCCTTGTAGGAGGCCTGGCGCAACTGCCCGGCCCGGGTCCAGTCGCTGAATTCGACCTCGCAGACGAGGTGTGGCTCGACGAAGTGCGTGCCGCGCGGGGGCTGGCGTCCGGTGAATGGGGAGTCGGGTCGCGCCAGCCCCTCGAGCAGTCTGTGCAGCCACGCGAGCTCACGCTCGTCCCAGCCGGTCCCGACCTGGCCGGCGTAGCGCAGTCCCCCACGGCTGTCCCGTAGACCAGTGCGTTGCATGCTCTCGTCCACCTCGTGCACCTCGTGCTTCCTCGTGCTCTCGTCCACCTCGCGCGCCCCCATGCTCTCGTCCACCTCGTCCACCTCGTGCGCCTCGTGCTCCCTCGTGCTCTCGTCACGCTGCTCGTGCTCGGATGCGTTCTCCTCGTATACCCCCACGTCCAGCGCGCCGATCTGCCCAGCTCGCGCGTGCTGACCCTCGTGCCAGCCACCGATCACGACCTCCTGATGGTTGTGGTGCTTGATCTTCAGCCAGCTCCCGCCACGACTGCCTGGGACATAGGGGGAGTCCAGGCGCTTGGCCACGACTCCCTCGAGTCCCTGCTCGCGGGTGGCGTCCAGCAGCGACCGTCCCTCGCCGGGGCCGGCGTGGTAGGGCGGCGTGCGCCAGTGCTCGCCGTTCAGGTCGAGCTCGTCCAGCCGCGCGCGACGTTCGGCGTAGGGCAGCTCCATCAGGTCGCGCCCGTCCAGCCACAGCAGATCGAACACGACGTAGGTAACCGGGGTCATCTTGGCCAGGCGCTGCACCGTCGCAGGGCTGCGCTGGTGCATACGCGGCTGCAGCGCCTCGAAGCTGGGTCGTCCACTGGCGTCGAACGCGATGATCTCACCGTCGAGCATCGCCGCGTGCGTCCCCAACGCGTCGGCCAGGCCGCGTAGCTCGGGATAGGCGGCCGTTACGTCGTTGCCGTTGCGGCTGAATAATCGCAGGCGTCCATCTCGCGACCTCGTCCGCGAGTGCAACGCCGCCCGCGGGCTCGAGTTTGGCCTCTGCCGCGACCCGGACCGCGACTCTGACCACGACCCGGACCGCGGCTCAGATCGCGCGATTGCTCGCACACCGTCCCACTTGACCTCGTACGCCCAGCGATTGTCTTCGTCTGCGGCCCAGCGATCGTCTGTGCCTGCGCTTGCCTCCGTCTCCTCGGCCGGCAGCGCCGACAGCCGCGCGAGCATCGGTGCGATGAAATCGGGCATCTCGGTCACGCGTACACCTCACCACATCCCCGCCCGGGCAGGTCCCTGCTGGCTTTCGGGTGGGGTGCATTCCCACTGGCTGGGCAAGTCCCTAAAGTTACCCTCGCCATGTCGAACGGCGGCGTCAGTGCGGGAGGATCGCGCAACCTGATCCTGGCGGCGATGATCTTCGCGGTGTCGATGACGTTCATCGACCAGACGATCGTCTCGATCGCGGCGCCAAACATCCAGCGCGAGCTGCACCTGACGAGCACGGGCGTGCAGTGGGCGATCAACGCGTATTTGCTGGCGCTGGCGGCGTTTTTTGCCTATGGTGGGCGGTTGGCCGACACGATGGGCCACCGCCGCATGGTCACGCTCGGCGTGATCGTGTTCGCCGGTGCCTCGGCCATGTGTGGGCTCACGCCCAAAAGCGGTATCGCTCAAGCGTGGATCGTTCTGTTTCGCGCGATCCAAGGCCTCGGTGGGGCGATCATGTTCCCGGCGGCGCTGGCGATCGTCGTGCAGACGTTCGAGCTGCGCCAGCGCGGGCGGGCTCTTGCGATCTTCTTCGGTCTGGCCGGTGGGCTGACAGCGATCGGGCCGATCCTCGGGGGCTACCTGACGGAGTGGACGTGGCGGGCGATCTTCTGGGTCAACATCCCGGTCGCCCTGATCGCGCTCGCGCTGATCGTGATCTCCCGCCCGGTCACCGAGTACCGTCGCGAGCCGATCGACTATCGCGGGCTGGCGCTGATCGCGGGAGGTGTCGCGCTCAGCGTGTTCGGGTTTCAGCAGTCGTTCACGTGGGGATGGAGCGACCCGCTGGTCGGCTTGAGCATCGCCGCCGGACTGCTGCTGCTGGTCTTGTTCTATCGCATGGAGAAGCGCACCGAGCACCCACTGATCGAAGTGCGAATCTTCCGCATCCGCGCGTTCCTCGTGGAGAACATGGTGCTCGGGATCACGATGTTGGTGTTCGTGCCGGTGTTCTTTTTTTCCAGCGAGTACGCCCAGGTCGCGCTCGGCAAGTCGCCCTCGGAAGCCGGCCTGTTCCTGTTGTACTTTTTTATCGGCTTCGTGATCGCCGCGCAGATCGGGGGGCGTATGCTCGACCGCGAGGGCGCCAAGCGGCCGGTCGTGATCGGCTGCGTGCTCGGCGCGGTTGGATTCTGGCTGTGGGGCGGGGAAGTCACGAGTCTGAGCTTCTCGGCGCAGCAGTGGTACATCGTCATGGCAGGCGCCGGCATGGGCTTCATGCTCGGCCCGGCCTCCACCGACGCGGTCAACCGCGCCTCCAGACTGTCCTACGGCGAGGCGACCGGCATCACTCAGACCGTGCGCAACTACGCCGCTGCGCTCGGTTTTGCGGTCCTCGGAACGCTGCTCACCTCCCAGATGCGCTCGCACGTGGAAGGCTCGTTGACGGCCAAACACGTGCCCGCGAGCCAGGCGCACGCGATCGCCTCGAACGTCGCCAAGTCCCAGTCTCAGGGAGCTTCGGCGAGCGGCAGCGTCGCCTCGATCCCGCACTTCATCCGCGTCGACTTCGCGCTGGCCACCCGCTCGGTGCTGTACGCGATGGCGATCATCATGGCACTCGCCGCGGTCGTGGCGATCAGGGGTCTGCGCCCGGGCGTGCAGGAGGAGACCGTGGCCGAGACGGACGGGATGAGCGAGGCGCCGTCCGCGCCGCCCGCGGAGACCTCTGCACAGGTTGGTCCTCAGGCGGCGATCGACCCGGTGGAGTAGCCTGCGTCGGGTGACCGCATCGACCCCGCATCGCATGCCTGACGCGCGGGGTCCCGCACCGGCCGATGTGCTGGTCGTGTTCGGCATCACCGGCGATCTCGCACGCGTGATGACGTTCCGCTCGCTGTACCGCCTGGAGCGCCGCGGGCTGCTGGACTGCCCGATCGTCGGCGTGGCGGTCGACGACTGGACGGTCGACCATCTGCGCGCGCACGCGCGGGAATGCATCGAAGGCACGGGCGAGACGATCGACAACGAGGTGTTCGCGCGGTTCGCGGCGCGGCTGTCGTATGTGAGCGGGGACTTCACCGACGCCGCGACCTACGAACGGGTGGGGGCCGCCATCTCCACGGCTTGCGGCCACGGCGGCGGCGCAGGCGGCGATGGTGGTGCGGATGGCGGTAGCGGTGCGACGGGTGGCGCGGGTGGTGGCGATGCCCCCGGCACTGGCAAGGCAGGCGACGACGGCAAGCCCCACGCCCCCGTGTTCTACCTTGAGATCCCGCCCTCGCTGTTCGGCCGGGTGATCGGTCAGCTCGCCGGGGCGGGCCTCGTCGGCGAGGCCGGGCGGGTGGTCGTGGAGAAGCCGTTCGGCCATGACCTCGCCTCCGCCCGCGCGCTGGCCGCCGAAATCCACCAGTACATCCGCGAGGATCAGCTCTACCGGATCGACCACTTTCTCGGCAAGATGGGCACCGACGAGTTTCTGTACCTGCGGTTCGGCAACACGATGATCGAGCCGATCTGGAACCGCAACCACGTGGCGTGCGTGCAGATCACGATGGCCGAGTCCTTCGGCGTCGAGGATCGCGGGCACTTCTACGATCCGGTCGGCGCGCTGCGCGACGTGGTTGTCAACCACCTGATGCAGGTGCTGGCGGTCGCCGCGATGGAGGCGCCCGCGGATCGCGACGCGGAAACGTTCAAGAACGCCAAGTACACCGTGTTCCGCTCGATGCAGGCCGCCGATCCGGAGCATTACGTGCGCGGGCAGTACGACGGCTACCGTCAGATCGACGGCGTCGCGCCCGACTCTCAGACCGAGACCTATGCGGCGATGCGCCTGCATATCGACAACTGGCGCTGGGCGGGCGTGCCGTGGTTCATCCGCACCGGCAAGCGCCTGCCGGTGACCGACACCGAGCTGCGCGTCGTGTTCCGCCACCCGCCGCGGCTGGGGTTCATGGAGGAGGGCCACCGCCGCCCCACGCCCGACCAGCTCGTGGTCAAGCTCGACCCGGCGACCGGAACGCGCATCGTGCTCGACGCCCACCGCGCCGACGCGGGTGGGCCGCACGCGATCACGCTCGACATGGAGTTCTCGCAAGAGGGGGGCGAGGCGCCGACGCCGTACGAGGTGCTGCTCTCAGACGCGATGGCCGGCGACTCGACCCGCTTCACCCGCCAGGACGCGATCGAAGAGACCTGGCGCATCTTCCAGCCGCTGCTCGACACCCCCGGCCCGGTGCACTCCTACGCCCAGGGCACGTGGGGCCCCGAGGACGAGGCCCACCGCCTCGTCGCCGGTTACGGCGGCTGGCACGGGCCGTGGATCGCGTCGTGAGATTCCGACCGCGCATATCCTCCCTTCCAACGCCGAATATACCATAGTTATCAAAAACCAAAAAATATATACACCAACACCCTCCTTTAGATTCTCACATCACTCACACACGTCAATACCATCGCACCTACACGTAAAGACATAAGCAAACAAAATCGGAAAAGTGATTCCCCATCGTCTCGGCAGGGTGGGGCTCGCAGCGCGCGCGCCGGTTCCGCCAACGCCGACCACGCCGACCACGCCGCCAACGTCGGCCACGCCGCCAACGCCGCCAACACTGTCAACGGCGCCCCCACGATGCCCCAGAGCGCGGCGGCGCCCAGCCCGTTTCCGCCGATCGCCGACTACGCGTTCCTATCCAACTGCCACACCGGCGCGCTGATCGCTCCCGACGGCGCTGTGGACTGGCTGTGCGTGCCCAGGTTCGACGCGCCGAGCGTGTTCGGAACGCTGCTCGACCGCCAGGCCGGCACGTTCCGGTTCGCGCCGTTCGGCATCAACGTGCCCTCCGCGCGGGCGTACGAGCCCGGCACGAACACGCTGCTCACGACCTGGACGACGCCCACCGGGTGGGTGGCGGTGCGCGACGCGCTGACGATCGGGCCCAGGCGCCACACCGACACGGTCACCCCGCACACCAGACCGCCGACAGACGAGGACGCCGAGCACCTGCTCGTGCGCGTGGCGATCTGCCTGGAGGGCGAGGTCGAGGTCGAGCTCACGTGCGAACCGGTGTTCGACTACGGGCGCACGCCCGCCACGTGGACGGTTTCAGACGATTGCCACTGCGCGCAGGCGAGCGGTCCCGACGGGGCGGGCGGCGAGATGACGCTGAGGCTGCAGACCGACATGGCCGCCGGGGTGGAGGGCGACTGGGTCAGGGCGCGGCACGTGCTCAAAAAGGGCGAGCAGATCTACTGCGCGCTGTCCTGGGCGGAGGAGTTGCAGGCGCCGGAAAGCATCGACGAAGCCAACGCGCGGCTGGCCACCACCGGGCAGTACTGGCGCGACTGGCTCGGCCGCGCGCGGCTGCCCGACCACCGCTGGCGCGAAGCGATCCAGCGCTCGGCGCTGGCGATCAAGGGCCTGACCTACATGCCCACGGGCGCGACCGTGGCGGCGCTGACGACCTCGCTGCCCGAGACGCCCGGGGGCGAGCGTAACTGGGACTACCGGTATACGTGGTTGCGCGATTCGACGTTTACCCTGCAGGCGCTGCACTACCTGAACCTCGACTGGGAGGCCGAGGAGTTCATGCAGTTCGTCGCCGACCTGCAGTGCAACGAGGACGGGGCGCTGCAGATCATGTACGGGATCGACGGCCGCCGCGACCTGAGCGAGTCGACACGCGACGATCTCTCAGGCTACGCGGGCGCGCATCCGGTCAGGATCGGCAACGGCGCGTATAACCAGCGCCAGAACGACGTGTACGGGGCGGCGCTGGACTCGATCCTGCTGCACACGCGCCGTTCCGAACGGCTGCCGCGCCGGCTGTGGCCGATCGTGCAGGCTCAGGCGACGTGCGCGAGCAAGGTCTGGCGCGAGCCCGACCAGGGCATCTGGGAGGCCCGCGGCGCGCCCCGGCACTACGTCAGCTCCAAGCTGATGTGCTGGGTGGCGATGGACCGCGCGGCGCACCTGGCGACGATGCGCGGGGACTCCGAGTTGCACGACTCGTGGGCGGGCACGGCGCAGGAGATCCGCGAAGACATCCTCGCCCACGGAGTCACCGCCCAGGGCGTGCTGCGCCAGCACTACGAAACCGATGTGCTCGACGCCTCCACGCTCCTGGCTGCGCTGTTCGGCTTTTTGCCCGCCGGCGACGAGCGGCTGCGCGCGACCGTGCTGGCGATCGCCGACGACCTCACCGAAGACGGGTTCGTGCTGCGCTACCGCACCGAGGAGACCGACGACGGGCTCTCGGGCAAGGAGGGCAGCTTCCTCATCTGCTCGTTCTGGCTGGTCTCCGCGCTCGCGATCGTCGGCGAAGAGCAGCGCGCGCGCGATCTGATGGAACGGCTGCTGCGCATCGCCTCGCCGCTCGGGCTCTACGCCGAGGAGTTCGACACCGCGACCGGCCGCCACCTCGGCAACTTCCCGCAGGCGTTCTCGCATCTGGCGCTGATCGAGGCCGCCGGGCGGATCATCATCGCCGAGCGGCTGGGCGAGTTTCAGTAGGAGCAGTTCCCGGCGGCGCATGCGCCGAGGTCGCCCTCGATCAGTCAGCTTTCGTGCGTGGGCGCGGTCTTCTCGTCGTGCCCGCCAAAGCCCTTGCGCATCGCCGACTGCACTTTGCCCGCGTACTCGTCCAGGCCGCGCGTGGCAAAGCGCGAGTACAGCGCCGAGGTGAGCACGGGCGCTGGCACGCCCACGTCGATCGCGGCGATCGAGGTCCAGCGGCCCTCGCCCGAATCGGACACGCGCCCGGCGAACTCCGAGAGCCCGGGTGAGCGCAGCAGCTGTTCTGCCGTCAGGTCCAGCAGCCACGAGCCGATCACGCTGCCGCGGCGCCAGACCTCGGCGACTTCGGTCGTGTCGATGTCGTACTCGTAGTACTCGGGATGCTCCATCGGCGTGGTCTCGGCGTCCTGCTCCTGGGTGTGCAAGCCGGCGTCGGCCGAGTGGATGATCGACAGGCCCTCGGCGTAGGCGGCCATGATCCCGTACTCGATGCCGTTGTGGACCATCTTCACGAAGTGCCCGGCGCCATTGGGGCCGCAGTGCAGGTACCCCTGCTCTGAGGGGCTCGCCTCGCCGCTGCGTCCGGGTGTGCGCGGAGCGGAGTCGACGCCCGGGGCTATCGTCGCGAAGATCGGGCTCAACCGCTGCACGACCTCGGTCTCACCGCCGATCATCAGGCAGTAGCCGCGCTCCAGGCCCCACACACCCCCGGAGGTGCCGCAGTCGATGTGGTGGATGCCTTTCTCACGCAGCTCGTGCGCGTGGCGGATGTCGTCGTGATAGTGGGTGTTGCCGCCGTCGATGATCGTGTCGCCGGGCTCCATCGCGTCGGCGAGCGCGGCGATCGTTTTGTCGGTGATGTCCCCCGCGGGGACCATCACCCAGGCGGTGCGGGGCTTCTCCAGCGTCGCAACGAACTCCTCGATCGAGTCCGCACCGGTTGCGCCGTCGGCCGCCAGGGCGGCGACCGCGTCCGGGCTGACGTCATAGCCCACGCAGCGATGCCCATCGCGCATCAGCCTGCGCACGATGTTGGCGCCCATTCGCCCCAGTCCCACCATTCCCAGTTGCATAGGTGTGTCAGTGGCCATCGTGCCGGCTCCTTTGCTCGATCTCGTTGGGTCTGCGCTCTGTTCGACTGGTTGGATATCAGCTCGCGGTGCTCAGCTCGCGGGTACGCCCGCCATACCTCGCGGTGCGTCCGCCGTACCCAGCAGTGCGCCCGCCATACCTCGCAGTGTGCCCGCCGGACCCTTGCGGTGCGTTGCGGTGGTGCGCCAGCGGGACTGGTACCGTGATCGTCAATGCCGATCATGCCACGCAGTGCTCGGCGTGTGGTGATTGTCGGAGGTGGGTTCGGCGGGCTGACCGCCGCGCGTGAGCTGCGGCGCGCCGATGTGCAGGTGACGCTCGTGGACCCGACGAGCCACCATCTATTCCAGCCGCTGCTCTACCAGCTGGCCTGCGGCGGTCTGTCCCCGGGCGAGTGCGCTACGCCGATCCGCGCCGCGGTCAAGCGCGCATCCAACACGACCGTGCTGATGGCCCGCGCCACCGGCGTCGACACAGAGCGCCGCCAGGTCGTGCTCGACCGCGGCGAGCGCCTGGATTACGACAGCCTGATCGTGGCCTGCGGCGCGCAGACGTCCTACTTCGGCAACGATCGCTGGCGCGAGGTGTCCTACGGCCTGAAGACGCTCACCGACGCCGTCGCCCTGCGCAACCGCATCTACGGCTGCTTCGAGGAGGCCGAGCGCTGCACTGACCCGGCCGAGCGCGCGCAGTGGCTGACGTTCGTCGTGGTCGGCGGCGGCCCGACCGGGGTGGAGCTCGCAGGCGATCTGGCGATCGTCGCCAGGCACACGATGCGGGGGTACTTTAAGCGCATCGACCCGCGCGATCAGGTGCGGGTGATCCTGCTCGACGCCGGCACGCGCGTGACCGCGGCATTCAGCGAGCGCCTGTCCGCCAAGGTCGCACGCTATCTCGCAGAGCTCGGCGTGAGCGTGCGCGAGGGCGCCCGCGTGACCGCGATCGACGAGCGCGGCGTTACCGTCCAGGTCAGCGGGGATGATGGCGCGGTGGACGGGGCGACTCAGACCGGCACGACACAGGTGAGCGCTGCACAGACAAGCGCCACGCAGGCTGAGACGACGGGCGGTGCACGGTCGAGCTCGACGCAGGAGCGAATCGAAGCCCGCACAGCAATCTGGGCCGCGGGCGTGCAGGCGGCGCCGTTCGCAGCCACGCTGGCTCGGGCGACCGGTGCGCAGAGCGACCGCGCGGGGCGCATCCAGACCCAGCCCGACCTGACCGTGCCCGGCCATCCGGAGATCTCGGCGATCGGCGATGCCACGGCGCTGGCGGGGTCGGACGGCAGGCCGCTGCCGGGATTGGCGACTGTCGCGATCCAGCAGGCACGCCATGTGGCAAGGGCGATCCGGGGTGGTGCGCCCGGCGCGAGCAAGCCGTTTCGCTACTTCGACAAGGGCGCGCTGGCCGTTGTCGGGCGCGGCAAGGCGGTGTGCGAGATCCGCGGCCACGAGCTGTCGGGGCGTCCGGCGTTCTTCACCTACCTGACGGTCCACATGTACTACCTTTCCGGCGGCGGGCCGGGGCATCGGCTGAAGGTGCTGATCGACTGGATCAGCGCCCGCGTGGGCGAGCCCCAGGATCAGGTGATCGACGGCGAGCTGTCCTCGATCGAGCACGGCCCGATCCCACTCCAGGCCGGGATCGGCGGAGGCGGCGTTGGCGGGTTGGCAGCCGGTGGGCCCGGGATCGGCGGAGGCGGTGTTGGCGGGTTGGCAGCCGGTGGGCCCGGGATCGGCGGAGGCGGTGTTGGCGGGTCGGCGGCGGGTGGACACGGGACCGGCGGCGCGGCTGCCGAGGAGCGGCGATGAAGGCCGGGATGATGAAGACGGACGCCGGGGGGACCGGGCGATGAACGGACTGGTGCTCGCGCTGAAGACGGTCGACCTCGCGCGCATCCAGTTCGCGATGACCTCGATCTACCACTTCCTGTTCGTGCCGCTCACGCTCGGGCTGGCGCCGATCGTCGCGGGCATGCAGACCATGTGGCACCGCACCAAGGAGGAGCAGTGGCTGCGGCTGACGCGGTTCTTCGGCACGCTGATGCTGATCAACTTCGCCGTCGGCGTCGTCACCGGGCTCGTGCAGGAGTTCGAGTTCGGCATGAACTGGTCGGTGTACTCCAAGTATGTGGGCGACGTGTTCGGCGCGCCGCTGGCGATGGAGGGGCTGGCCGCGTTCTTTTTGGAGTCGGCGTTCCTGGGGCTGTGGATCTTCGGCTGGGGGCGGCTGAAGCCGAAGGTGCACCTGGCCACGATCTGGCTGGTGGCGGGAGGGACGTACCTGTCGGCGTACTTCATCCTCGTCGCCAACTCCTGGATGCAGCACCCGGTCGGCTACAGGCTCGTGCACGGCAAGGCGGAACTGACGAGCGTGGGGGCGCTGCTGGGCAACAACTTCGCGATCCGCGCGTTCGTGCACACCTCCCTCGTCGGGCTCACGACGGGCGCGATGTTGGTGCTGGGGGTCGCCTGCTGGCACCTGCTGCGGGGGCGCAACACCGAGCTGTTTCGCCGCGCGGCGGCGGTCGCGCTGATCGTGGCCGTGCCGGTCACGTTCGTGAACCTGCTCGTCGGCAGCGAGTTCGGCGTCGTGACCGAGAAAGACCAGCCGATGAAGATCGCCGCGGCCGAGGCGCTGTGGAACACCGAACAGCCGGCAAGTTTTTCGCTGTTTCAGATCGGCGGGTTCTCGGCTGCGAACCCGACGCCGTCGTTTCAGATCGCGATCCCCGGCATGCTGTCGTTCCTGGCCACCAACTCGTTTCACGCCGCCGTCCCAGGGTTGAACCAGCTGCAGGCCAAGGCCCAGGCCGAACACGGCCCAGGCACGTACACTCCGCCCGTGGAGGCGGTGTACTGGTCGATGCGGGTGATGGCGTATCTCGGTGGGCTGATGTTCCTGATCGCCGCGCTCGGAGCGTGGCTGTACCGCCGGGGGAGGCTCGAGTCGAGCCGCTGGTTTTTGCGCACGGCGATCGCCGCGATCGCGTTCCCCTTCATCGCCGCCACCGCGGGCTGGGTGCTGACCGAGGTCGGACGCCAGCCGTGGATCGTGCAGAGCCTGCTGAAGACGGCCGAAGCCAACTCGCCGAACGTCTCCTCGGCGATGCTCGCCATCACGATCGCCGGGTTCGCGCTGCTGTACGTCGTGCTGGGGGTCGTCGACTTCGTGCTTATGCGCCGCTACGCCCGCGTGGACCCGCCGGAGATCGAGGCCGGCGCGGGTGAGGCAGGTGGCGGGACCGGCGGCGGCGGGGCCGAACCGGCGGGCGGTGGGGCGCTCGTGCTGAGCTACTGATGTCGGCGCATGGCTCCGGCCGCATTGTCTGCAGCGACGATGAACGCGCGCGCACACACGCGCGCGCGTTAACGTCGTCTAACGAGTAGACGGTTATCGTTGAGCAGTGTGACCTCTCAACGGCCGATCCGCCTGCTGCTGGCCGACGTCGATGGCACGCTGGTCACCCCCGCCAAGGAGCTGACCGACGCGGCGGTCGCGGCGGTGCGCAAGCTGGACGAGGCCGGGATCGCGTTCGCGCTTACGAGCGGGCGCCCGCCGCGGGGGATGGCGATGCTGGTCGAGCCGTTGCGGGTGCGCACACCCACCGCGGCATTCAACGGGGGCGTGATCGTGGCCCCCGACATGACCGTGCTCGAGCAGCGCACGATCCCCGACCGGCTGCTCGGGCCGGTGCTTGAGCTGCTGCGGGAGCACGGCCTGGACGTGTGGGCCTATGCGGGCTCTGACTGGTATGTGCAGAACCCGGATGGACCTCATGTGGATCGTGAGGCGGCCACCGTCCAGTTCCCGCCAACCGTGCGCGCCGACTACGAGGGGCTGCGGGATGTCGCCAAGGTGGTGGGCGTCAGTGACGACCACGACGCGGTCGCGCGGGCGGCGCAGGCCGCGCGCGAGCAGTTCGGCGACCACGTCTCCGCGGCCTGCTCGCAGCCCTACTACGTCGACGTGACCCACCCGCAGGCCAACAAGGGCAGCGTCGTCGAGTACCTGTCGGCCCATCTGCACGTCCCCTCAGAGCAGATCGCCACGATCGGGGACATGCCCAACGACGTGCTGATGTTCGCCCGCTCGGGGTTGTCGATCGCGATGGGCAACGCCGACCGCGAGGTCCAGCGGGCGGCGCGGCGGGTCACTGGCCCCAACGATCGCGACGGGTTCGCACAGGCGGTGCGGCGGTTCGTCTTGCCTCAGCGCAACGACCGGTAGCGCCGGATCAGCGCGTTGGTCGAGCTGTCGTGCGCGAGCGCCGGCTCGGTCGCGGACTCGAGCTCGGGGATGATCCGCTGGGCGAGCGCCTTGCCGAGCTCGACCCCCCACTGGTCGAAGGAGTCGATTCCCCACACGACGCCCTGGGTGAAGACGCTGTGCTCGTAGAGGGCGACGAGCGTTCCGAGCGTGTGCGGCGTCAGCAGCTCGGCCAGCAGCACGTTGGTGGGGCGGTTGCCCTCCATCACCCGATG
>Ga0335072_10009979_pt1 | contig 13677 bp, 14 predicted proteins | sample Lox_Sample_21_FD_206725 | JGI IMG/M metagenome (GOLD analysis project Ga0335072, IMG submission 206725) | Soil microbial communities from Loxahatchee National Wildlife Refuge, Florida, United States - Lox_Sample_2.1 | ecosystem: Environmental > Terrestrial > Soil > Wetlands | place: USA...
CACTCTCCTCAATGACTTCAATAAGGCCTGGCTTCAACTGCTCAATCGAAGGAACATGATTTGCGAGGACACCCATTTCTCCGGACTCGGCGGGGATGTTGACTTGAACGACGTCTTGAGACTTGTAGATGGCCTGTAGCAGAAGTCCGTCAATAGATGTTCCTAGACTCTCCTTATATGGCATAGTAATATCTCCGCCCACTTCGTTCCCTAATCCATCATCTCCGCTAATTTTACAATCTAGGTGCCGGTAACTGTAGCAGTACATACCTGATGAGGTAGGACCAAGCTCAATTTGATCTGTAGAAGTTAGCAGCGTTTGCAAACGCGAATTTCAAGTGCCGACCTTATCCGATACAGCATCGGCGTATCCCCTTCGCTGCAGCGGTGCCTTGAGAGCTGCAGGGCGAGCTCGCAGAGCAGTGCGAGCAATTTTGAGAGAATTCATGTTGTGGAGAGGAGTCAATTGGCTTTGGCTTGATGGTTTTCACCTGAGCTGCAATGCTGATCTACTTCTCCGATTCATCACGCTAATTAGCCGAGAATCTTGGTCACGTGACTTCAAAGGTGTCATGCACCGATCTTTAATTATCCTTTACTACTTTATATTTAATGATAGCTGTCAAAGCAGAGATCTGTAGGATAAATAACACGTCTCATGATCAAACACAGTTTAATGTCATGTGATAATACGTCATTTGAGCTATGAGCGACGACGGCCCTAAATCTCCCGAAGAGATCGACCAAAATGCTCCAAAGCACGAGCGTCTTCATAAATCCCTCACATCAAGTGAAGTGCAATGATATGCCAGAACCGAGAACGGCCCTGCAGCTGCAACTAGTCATGCATATGCACGTGTAGTAGATTAAACTACTTTTAGTATGTACTTGCTGCCACTGCTCGTCTTTGCATGTCGTTGCAGCACTAATTGACTTTGACTAGGTTACTAAGGGAGATTGAGAACTGTGTATAAAGTTTGTGCTGCATAGTACACCAAAGGAGAAGGGGATGGGCGTCGCTGTGATGAGTCGAATAGAAACTTGAAATTGTACTCTCTCACACACAGTCAGTCAGCATCGGCAGAGCCGATAGCAGCAGCTCACCCAAAATGAAAAATCTTTAGTAAGGAACACGAGTCTTTCTCCCAGTCATCACATACAACCGCTCATATACAACGTCTTCTTGGAAGCGCTGCTGCCGCAACGGATTCCATATGAGATATGAGAATGTGTGATTGCGGGGTCAAGTGTGCAAGTGTGGGGGGCGTTTGGGGAGGGGGCCATACTAGGATCAAAGCCGAGATTAATTTGACTGGCGATACTCTCTGGTGCTATATTCCTGTAGACTCTGACGATATTAACCAGGAGACCTCGCATCACCAGACCGTGCTCGGAGATTGAGAGGGTGAAATATTTGAAGGCCAAAGAGCTAGCGATTGGCTGCATTAGAGACCTGTGTCGGAGCAGGATGGGTTTCCGTCCAGGGCGAGATGTCTACTCTATCGTCCGATGCGGCCATATCGCCCAATCCCAAAGGTAACATTCAAACATCTCTGACACATGCCGAAGCGAATGTTTCTCGGAGGGCTGTTGCTACGTCGATACTCCACAATTCAGCCATTCACTTGATCTGGACGTGCCTTTAGATCAGCATGCACCATGACTTGTTGGTCAGCATTAACATAACATGACATGCAGAAGCCATGAATAAATCTCTTCATGGCCGTAGGAAGCCGATTGATTCCATTGCGTTTACTATTTCACACATGCCGCGGCTACCACGCGGACTTCAGAAACCAGTAACAAAGCTGCTGGAAGTCTCTGAGCGACCAAATTGAAGTCGCTAAAACGTGAAAATTCATGGGAGAGGAAGTGGTATGATAGGTAATCTTTTGAAATCATTGAAAGAAAACCAAAGAGCAAAGAAACTTCGAGTATAGTAGAAGGCATTATGTGATTATTAAGTAGCAATTGAGAATAACGCGATGTCGGATTAGACCGCTCTTCCTATCCTATTTGCCGCTCGTTTTGTTTTTCACGCCCTTCTCCAACTGCTGCTCAGTCAGGCATTAATACGGTCAAGGCTCGGTCCTCGTCTTTGCATCTCACCCCACCAGCTTCCCAATCCTGCGCACCCAACCTTCAATAGCCGGTTTGTGTTCACCTCTTCGACCTTCGATAATCACCCCGTCATAACAAAGAACCCTTTGCCGCTGGTGACACCCTCAAATACTTTCTCCGACGCCACACTTTCCGTCGCAAATCTCTCTTTAGGGTTTGTCATCCTGTTCCTCCTCAACACTAAGATACAATAACTCGTCAATTCCTCGCCACACGTCATCCTCCAGGCTTATTATCACAACTCAACTCGACCCAAGCAGAAGCTCCCTTGTCGGAGTATCTTTTAATCACTTGAGGATACGCCTGGATCATCATCCTCATATCCGCCATGTCGAGTCCACGCTTATAGCACTACGGTCCTTAGGGACGCCACACATCGTCGACTTGCAAGTCTATCTTCCGCAAGCATCTCAGACACGACACACTCTATGCAGTGTATGTTTGCTCCAGTTCATTAAGGGCCAGTATTTCCTTTCTCGACAGTTTTACCTTCCCGATATACCGCGTTGGAATGCCTGGTCATATCTCGGCCAAAGGTCTCACGCTCTTACCGTAACGAACTTCTGCAATCCTCCTCTTTGACCTGCGAAGGGAATCTTAGCAATTCCGCGATTTCTGAACTGTCTATAGTTGAATCCTTCAGTACAATTCTAAGATGGCGCTCGATCACGAACGCAACCAGGCCATGCAGGGTCTGCACTATTTAACCATACCTGCAACATCATACAATATGCCAACCTTTGGAGACGATGAGATGGTTGCGGATGTTGATGAGCCACCGGATCATCGTCTCCCTCTCCGTCAAGTCGTCCCGGAATTTCACAGATCAATCATCAGGCCGCAAAAGGATCATCCAGAGTCTCTATTGACCAAAGCACTGCAAAGTCCCACGACTGAGGCCTTTGAACCCAATATTCATGTCGCCACTGAGATGTCTCGCCGGAGATCTACGCTAAGCAATGCAAGTGTAGCATCGACTGCAGACCTCACTAGCGACGAGGGAATAACAAGTCCAGCTCGAACTAATACACCAAGTCCGCCAATCCCCAAAACTGCTTACATTAGTTTCGCTCCATATGTCCTTGGTCGAAAATCAACCGAAGTAGCAGCTCCTCCGATGGTGCAGCAGGATCCTAAAGAGTCAGTAGTTGCTCAGTTACCTGCCACTGTTGCTGTGTCGAAACCCGATCCAGCTGTGGAGGCACTGGTTAAGAAGCGCTGTATAACTTTCGCATGCGGGGGACAAAGACCCAAACTATCTGAGCAGACTTTGCTAAATTCGAAGCCTCCGACAGCAGAAGCGCCCGAAACAAAGTTGGAGAAGGACGTACCGAAGAAATGTACGATTAAATTTGCATGCCCAGGGCCAAAAGCATCAGAGAAGTCCCATCCAGACAAAGAAGATGCCCACGTCGAGGTCGCCAAGATTAGCACTCCGCCGAAAGAGGGTCTCCGTCGACTCAATAGTCGTTCACCATCTGTCACTCGGAAGCCCAGATCTACTCCTACATATACAAAGATACACAGAGACTCTACGCCGACTCTTCGACGAGCGTCCCAAAGTCCGGTCGCTGTTCGGATTCGAAAACCATCATATCTCTCGGTTGATGAAGATACATTAAGATCATCCGAGGCAACACGCTTCCACGAGTTTGCCAGTGATGAAGCCCAAGAGGATGATTGGATTCGAAAGGACACTTCTGAAACAAAGGAGAAGTTAACAATCAACGACACACTTAAGAAAGAGAACGCTATTCGGCAGCTTGGTAAGGAAGTGGAGGAAGAGGCATTACAGGACGAAGAAGATGATGAGGACGAGGAGGGGAACGTCGACGAAGACGATTGCCAAGACGACGAAACAATTGATGGATCTGACGAGGAAGCTTCCGACGGCAACGAGACGGACAATGAAGCGGGCTTTGCAGAATCCGATGATGAGAGTGATGCAGTAGGCGATTACCAATTCTGGACACTTGCTAGAGCAATCGCTAGCTCAAAGTTAACTGACGGAAACACATTCCGTGCCACAGCTCACATAACCGCCTCCGAATCCTCAATCGACTCCTTGAAGCATATGAGCCTCATTACGCAGGGCAGCGTTCCAATGAAGCCTAAAAGACTGAGGACTTCTCGCAAGATGAAGATTCGACCTGGAACGCCAGACCTCCCTGATAGCACTGATTTTGTATGTGGCACTCTCGACGAAGATCGACCTCTCGAAGAAGCATATGTTTCTTGTATGAAAGCTCGAAAAAGGGAGAAACATCATGTCATTCCGCAAGATATTGACCCAAGTTTCCCTACATCCGATCCCGAGGATGGAGAGGAAGACAATGCTGCTGATAAGGGCAACGAGAGCGAAGAACACATTTGGTTGCATGGCAAATTCGAGGACTCGGACGAGGAGCCAACACGGCGGCGGAGGCAGTCAATTCGCAAGTCGCCAGCTCCTTCACCTAAGAGGCTCCACTCTCCTCCACCAAAGCAACGCCTTCGTTCCCCTCCTCCTCGACGACTTTTTGGTGGCAACTCTCCCAAACGATTGCGCTCCCCACCTCCTGCGCGCACCATCGGATCACCAGCAGCATCACCGACTATTCACGCAATTGGCGCCCCTATTCCTTTTGCCGCTTTAGGTCACCGTCCTGGTCTTACGCACACCAAGTCTTTACCTCGTACACCGAACGTCTTCACTGATCAATATCGAGCATCTTGTCTTGCTGCTGCTAATACACAGGCTGATGACAGTGACAACGCTAGCGGACACACTCGCGGCGCTATTGATATTGTGAAGGGTCTAGAACACAAAAGGCAGAGACGCAAGGAGAAGCTCTACCAGAAGTTGTGTAACCGCGCTCGCAAAGGCCAACCTCAGAAAAAGCCTCTGCCTGGTAAAGGAGCCGAGCGGATGAGAGATCTCGGTCTTCAATTGGCTGGCAAATTCGATGAGAGAATTGGACGGGCTGAATACGTAATCTCTCTCTAGAGCTGGATATTCTACGGGGCCCAAGCAAAGCCACATAAATCGACTCTTATGTATATAATATCTCCCGTCATGTGTACGGACAATACCCTTTGCACATACATTTTCCATTGCTTTTATACTTTAGTCCGATCTTTTACTGATGATATCTTATGGTGGCCAAACAGAGTTACTAAGCGTCATGGTGCTAAGCAGTTTGTTATGGGCATTTGAGGCATAGCGAAGGACTGTACTACGGGAGGGCACTATCGTTCACACTATCATGGAATTGGAGCATTGGCATGTAGTATATGGCTTTTAGCATTGGAAGCATAACATTTGATCAAGTCTTCTGGCGTCCTCCGACACGTTATATACAGAATCACATGAAGCACTTCAACAATCATAGCGCCAAAAAGTATCCGGGAGATCTCCAGAAGACAATATGGAAGTAGCGACATTGCTATTAGCCATTTGGCCAGCCTAGTGAACATTCTCTCTACTAAACCTGTCCTCTGAAACACATTTGGTAAATAATTAAGCAGGAAAATGCTATTTGAGATTTTCAAGCCTAATATACGAGGCATTAATGCGCCAAAGAAAGGCCAACTTTATTCCATCCTTTTCGGACCGTCATACCTCGACAATAATAATTCAAATTCCTGAACATCGCAGACAATCCTCACCCGAACTTCAATTTCGATAAGAAACTACCTATTGATATCTGCAGTAAACATGTGGATCATCGACTGGTGTAAGTTGTTTCATGGCGAAGTTTTTGCAACTTCAAAAGCTAACTTTGCCATCGGCCAGTCTGGGATGTTCTGGCGTCACTGGGGCTCATGAACAAACATGCGAAGCTTCTATTCCTTGGACTTGATAATGCAGGAAAGACAACCTTACTACACATGTTGAAGGTGTGTATGGTCCAAAGACGTTACGCTATAATCCAGAATGAGATCCTTCCCCAGTGTCTCGTGCCTAGATTGTCCGACATTGCTGACAACCTCGACATACAGAATGACCGAGTTGCAATCCTTCAACCTACTCTGCATCCCAGTGAGTATCTCAATGGAGATTAAAGTAGGCATCACAGCCACCTGCGGGAGCTAACAATGGTATCAGCATCGGAAGAACTGGCAATTGGCAATGTCAAATTCACAACGTTCGATTTAGGTGGTCATCAACAAGGTACTCCTTATTCACTCTACGCATCCTTCATCAGTTATCGCTAACTGCTACTTTCCTCCAGCCCGCCGATTGTGGAGAGATTATTTCCCTGAAGTTTCCGGCATCGTCTTCCTCGTTGACGCTAAAGACCACGAACGTCTCCCCGAGTCGAAAGCAGAGCTCGATGCGTTATTGTCCATGGAAGACTTGCAGAAGGTTCCCTTTGTGATTTTGGGAAATAAGATTGATCACCCGGATGCGGTTTCTGAGGATGAGCTGAGGCATCAACTTGGATTATATCAGACCACTGGCAAGGGCAAGGTGCCTCTGGAAGGAATCAGGCCGATTGAAGTTTTTATGTGCTCTGTGGTTATGAGACAGGGTGAGTTCTATATCGAAATTAAATTCTGATGGATGCTAACTTAGGTACTAGGCTACGGCGAGGCGATCAGGTGGTTGTCACAGTACGTCTAGTTGGAGCATCAAAGGCCAGGAGCATTATAGGATTTGGTTACTCCGGGACCATGGCAAGAATGCAGAGTGTTAATGTTAAGAAGAATATCACGAGAGTGGAGTTTGCAAAGAAGGTTCTGATCTGTACAGTGAGCATAAACTCCTAGTGCTCACGGGTTTCTTTCCTGCGTTTATATCATGCCGGCAATAAGGATTTTTGATTTTTGATTTTTGGATCAGTTGCAACGAGTTTCATCTGCCTCCCACGTAACCGCCTGTCCACTAAATATATCAGAAGCTGGGCGGAATAAATGTCCAGCTAGTAGCCACCATTGAAATATGCAGCAGCGTGAAACTTGGTTAAGCAGGAGGAAGCACAGACTAAGAGCTTTAGTCTCCTACACTCTGGATCAGGTACCTATGGGCTCTCCCGAACGATCTATCACGCATGAGTATGATGTTGGCCGGCTAGAGACCTTCATCCCATGCATCCACCCACAGCGACTATCTAGCACAGATCATTGCAGGAGATTGACTAGATGGGCTAAATGCTGGCGCACGGAATTCGGGATATAAGAGATGTGGAAATGCTTTTATGCTCGCCAAGAGCACAATATTCGCCAGATAGGTAAGTAGGTATCCACGGTAACAGTGTCCTCGCAACAACCCCTCTGCCTTTCTACTCTGACAGGTTAGAAGGCCCGCTATCAAGAAAGATTTATAGAAGCCGTCTCGCGGCAGAAGTGGATGGGGATCGACAGGTATGGTACGTATTGGGAGGAAATATATGCCGTGAGGATGCTGTTCGTTATAGACCTTATATTCGCCATGGAGCTCCTACTCGCGAGTAGTCTAGGCCACGCAAGCCAAAATGTCTCTCCGATAACTCGTTCATGCTTGCCATGCCATGTTATAGAATGTTGAGAATGCCAAGCCAAGCGCTCGACACCTCCCATGTTACAAAGCGCGTTTAGCACTGTTAAACCCAAGCTAAGTCCATTCACTTGCTGAACGTGTTCTACATATTATTATTTGACAAGGTAAGTATCCAACATCCTACGCTCTGTAGTAGCACTTCATGAACTTAACCTCGTGCATCTCGACTTTCGCCTCAGGTCCCAATTTCGCCGCTTCGTTCATCCACCATTCGGCTCCTCTTTTCACCTGGTCCTCCTCAGACACGGGACCCTGCCACCCGGCTGCTAGAATAAATGTCTTAGTCGCGTCATCCCCTACTGTTTCTCCAACTTCAACTCCTCTACAAGTCGGACAGCCGTTTAAAGCCGCCACGATTGCTCCGACTTCTCCCCCTTTGACACCAACGGAGACGCCCTCAACCGTAACCATCTGCATAGTGTTCCCTTGCAGCAAAGTCTTCAAACCGAAGGGCTCAAGTGCGACGTTATGTATCAGAGGAGGTGCAGCTAGATGTGGGTCCAAAGCGGCATAAATGGGTGCCAATTTCTCCGCATCCGCAGCCACAGCGTCATGACTCTCTAGGCTATCCCAGACTATTGGAATGATCAGCAAGAGATCTGCTTGCATAATAAACTGAAGTGTGTGGAAGGAATCACGTGCAAGCATGGACAGATGCAGAGAGAGACGAACAAACAAGAATATCAACAGCATCTTTATCCTCTTCATACAAGCCCCAATACACGCCCCACGTCCCCGGCTCCTTCTCCATGATAGCAGCAAGCTCAGCGCTTACTTCGCCAAAAGAAGTGCCATGCCCAGGCCGAAGCTTGAGACGAATACGCTCTGTGACCGGCTCCGACATTTCGGCAGACTAGTCCACACTCTGAAGTTCCGCTATATAGAGTCCCGAGCTTTTCAATTGAAAGCTGTGAATCATGGAAGTGCTGAAATCATCAACTCAATCTTGGATTGCTGTTCTCGGTGAGACGAGTGAATGAACTTATAAGAAATTTCAAAGTATAACTGAGCGTGTCAGGCCTACATATTATCAACCCCACTCTCTTCTTACATATCCCACTCGGACGTGAAGGCTTTGTAATCTTATTCCCAAATACATTATGATTTCCAGTTATTTAGGGACACACGTAATCCCGAAAGCTGCGTGACTCCTAGAAGTCATCATCATCTTACCTAAGCTGTAGCCTCCCCGGGCAGAAAGGGTGTTTACCTATTCCGTATTTGTTCTGTTGTGTGAGCTGGAACACCTCCGATCGTAGAGGTTTGCATAAGCCCGATTTTGAAATGATATTGAGATGTGGTGGTTGGTGGGATGATGTTATGGCTTTCGAGCTCTCTACTCGCTCCGTCGTACATATGTTTATAACCTTTCATTAGCTCCTTTTAGAACAGCCGAACATCCGAGATACACACGCAGTGGGCAGATGAAAGATACCGCAGCAATTGGTGGATAGGACCTGATCTTATAACTCATCTTACTTGAGGATGGAAGTGAACCTAGTCTTATACGAAAATTAAGATCTTGTACCTCAAATTTAAGGTAGAATGTGCAGTACTTCAACACATAAATAGAAACATACAAGATAGTAGAGCATATAAGGTCGAAAGCTTTTCTATTCTTTGCCAGAATTCCAGTAGCGTTGTAGTATGTTTAAGTCTAAGCAGAGTACTGTTGAAGGTTTTGATGCTTTGTAAAGTTTTTGATACGCCTCGCTTGCGTGATGCTACTAGAAACCCTATCAAATTTTCTAAGAACAGTTATAAGACTATAGTCTTATAAGGCAGCTTTACATTCACACCCAAACGATACAAGAAAACCAGGTCTTATATATCGAGGCGTCTTGTGATCCAAAAGGGTCTTATCCACCAATTACTGTAGTATTCAAATATTTATCAGAGTCTATAGTCTTAATATAGTGGAGTTTTGATATGCTGACCCAAGTCGCCAGTTATATTGCCCCCCCACCACTCATGATTCCATTATCTTTTCGTTCTCAACACGCTCAGCCTCGTTCTCAGCCTCGTCCTCAGCCTCGTTCTCAACCTCGTCCTCAGCCTCGTCCTCAACCTCGTTCTCAGCCTCGTGTTCCATAAGTGCTTCCTCGAATTCATTACCAGTAGTTGTAGTGTCCGTCTCTTCGTCTGTTGCTCCCTCACTATCTCGTAGCAAGCTTTGCATGTCATCTTCTGAAAGAATGCTCTCAATACTACCTCTCCTTATTCCTGGCCTTGTTGATCTCCTGCCCGCCTCAATCTTCCTCTCCACCTTCAGTCTGTTCGCTAAGAACTTAAGCTTCGGAAAAGCACTTTGCTGGCCCACGTGTAACATTCTCGCTAGCCTCTCAGGGGTAGGATCGGACAAGATTCTCCAGAAGTCTGATATGGCAGAGCGAGGCCAGATCGTGATGTTACCACTAAATTGCTGAAGCCAGATCTGGGACCAATCTTGTCCCAGCGGCCTCGGAAGCAATTCTAAATGGCGCAGTACTTTGAGCCATTTGTTGAGGTCAAGCTTCAGGTACTGCTCAGTCGCGCTGCCGAGAAAACCACCTCGCCAACCACGACCGCGACGATGGGTTACGGGCTGGCCAACCGACCCACGGGAGGAGAAGAAAAATAAATTGATATGGGGATTGACTTGGCTGACAATGCTAAAGTTGACATTGAAATGCAAGTTTAGTGCTTTTAAAGGAATATCGGTGCGGAGACTGCCATCTTTCCACTTATGACCAAAAGAATAAGGGGACAGGGTACCGTCTCGCTGCTTCATCATTAAAACGACAGGGTTGAGGATGCCTGGGACCGCAGCAGATGCGAGAACAGCGGACCAAATGACACAATCTGATAGCTGATTAGTGACTGAAGAAAAGTCACAACCGTAAATCATAGAGATACAGTGGAAAGAAACCTGTCACTTTGGGGACAAGTTGTTTGAGAATCACTTACCAGGACTTGTGAGGTAATTTGCCAAAATGGTTGGAGAATGAGGATCAGCGGGCACGCAGGAGACATTAAGAATCCTTCCAGTTCTCTCATATGCCTCCCTGAAAGTCATGCTACCTCTAGACCACCAGCTGCATCTTTTCGCCCAGTCAAGAGAGTCAAATCGAGCTCCTGTCTTCCACAAGCGAGGCCCCCAGACTGTGATGGGCTCAGAACAAGCATCGATTTTTCCAGCAAGAGCAGGGACTAGTAGTGCTTTCAGCTCATCATTTGTACGAGTAGCAACAAGCGCAGCGACAAGTGCACCACCGCTGGTACCAGTTATAACATCAGGAAGCAGATCCGCATCAAGCAAGGCTTTGACGACGCCGAAATGGTAGTATGCGAATGATGCCCCGCCAGATAGACACAGAGCTGTTCGGCCAAAATTCCTATACATCCGTTTGAAGAGAGTTCTTTTCTCTTCCGCATTCAATTGCGTCGTGGCTGCTAACATTACCACTCCCTTCTCGACTACGAAATATTAGTGGCTACAAGTCTCAGACTACAAAAAGTAGACCTGGGATGCAAGGCAGCGCACCTTCATCAATAAACTCTTGTACCAAGTTCTTTGTCCCGTAATACGTCTGACTGTACAGCCTCGAATTCTCTATTCCTACGAAGTTACTTTTCACACACGCCTCAATCAAGTTGTTCAGCTCCTCAATTGGTCTTGTTTTTGAAGCAGCCCCATCTATTGTGCCATTTCCATCCTTGCTCAGTCGCTCATCAGCCTCGGCTCTCCTCCTTTGCTTCCGTATTTGCTCCAGGACCCTCCTCACAGTCTTGTGGTTATAATATGCATATTCATCCTCGGCCTTCCAAGCGTCGTTCCCTAGAAAGGTATCCAGCTCCTTGGCAGCCTGTACCCAATCCGCGTAATGTGTCGTAGCTCGTAGTTTCCTCCTCAGTCTCTCCCGTGTCCCTCGCCAAGCAATAAAGTGCTCATATAGCCAGATATATAGCCGTGTCCACATATATGATATTCCTAAACCCGCCACCCAAGCGCTCACGACGGCGAGAAGTGGCCATTTCAGTAACGTATAGAGATACCCTTCTCGAGTCTCATCTTTGCTCCTTCGAGGCGGTCTCCGTTTGCGCTTTTCGCCCTTCCGACGAGTTGGCTTGACGCGCTCGTTGACGGGGGCCCAGTCGTGCTGTGCGGTTATGAATAGGCTCTGTTGACTCGAGCTAGCGGGGTTCTGCCTCGTTCTAGACAGGGAATCTATGCTTGTTCGTGAGCCTGCAACCGGTGAGTTCAGCCCATTGGTTCCTAGCAGGTCATCAGTGTTTGGGCTTGGATCCGGGGCGCTCAGGGCTTGTGCGAAAGCTTGGAGGTGTTCTTCGGGGAGGAAGTCGGTGTTGAAGTCGGGAAGGAGGGACTCATCGTAACCTTCTCTGGATAATGGAGAAGGTCCATCGGTGGCCTTGCGGAGGTCTGCCATTCTGGTAGAATCCTCTTTGCCTCTAAATGAGCGTCTAGGGTTTCGGGAGCATCCGTTATGCCATAGGCTGTTGCTACATTCGAATGTCAAGTATGACGTCCACATGTCGCTTCGCTCCCGATAACCTTAATACCCGCTTCCCAAAATGGTACAGTAGCATAATAGCATGAGCCAGGCACATGAAGTGCTCCATTTTCCTCATCTTAATTTAATAGAGAATGGCGCATGATGATATCACATTTTGTTTAGATATGCTCTTTTAGACAACATATTTCCCTTCCCAACAAATTTGGACCCCATCTTTAACGGAGATGTTGAGGATGAATTAAATTTAATACAGCTAATATTTCTTGGTAATGCTAGTTCTATAAATTGATGGGGCAATGGCTCAAATTTCCCCTGCAGCACGCAGGAGAGAGACTGAACAGGCCTCATTCAGACCTTGCCAAAATGCCTCTGTCGTTGTGTGCGTCTTTCGTTCAACACGTCAAGTCCCTTCAACAGCTCCTTATCGACTTCCCACGCATCCCAGCTCGGGGGATCGAATCCATTCGGCCTACTGCTCCTTTTGAATCCCACATTGACTCCTTCGATCTGAACTGCACTTCTCACCCATGAAACATAATCACCGAAGCCCTTGCTCCAAGCTCTTTGTATTAATCTCTCCTCAAATAGCTGTGGATGACATCTCTTCATAATTTTCAGTGCCCGCCCTCCGATCTCATCTACACTGTCTGAATGCCTTAATTCAAAAAACCCTTCCTTCTCAGATCCAAAAATCTCTCTTATCTCTTGACGCTCATTCTCCTCATATAACCCTAACTGCTGCAGAAAAACATCATACTGGCATAGACTTGTACTGCCAAGCCAACTACCTCCCTCGTTTGCACGTCTCAATAGTCCTATCAAGGCTGCTATCGCACCCATGCATCCCGTGCCGTAGTCTGACATTGGAAACGGGGGTACAACAGGCTCGTTCAGACCCATGAACTGTCCTTGACCCCAAGCGATTCCTGTGACACAGTCGGCTATTTGCTGCCAGCCTGGGCGGCTGGACCATTCACCGGATGGGCCAAAGCAGTCTTCTGTTACGTATACAACCCCTTTGCCTCTATGCCTGAGTTTCTTTATGATATCCTGCGGGCCATATCCTAGTTTCTCTAAAGCACCGGGTCGATAGCCATTTAAAATAACGTCTGCGCTTTGCAGAAGTTCTTCGAAGGTTTTGCGGCCGGAAGCAGATTTGAGATCTAGATCGCAGCAATGTTTCCCAACATTGCCATCAACTTGGAAGAAGGGGACGTCAGGCAGATCAGGAGACGTGATCTTCATGACTGAAGCGCCGTATTCAGCAAGTGTACGCCCGATAGAAGGGCCAGCGATGATGCGGCAGAGTTCGAGGACACGGACGCCAGAAAGAGGTTGTGATGTGTTGTTTAGGGTACAACCTAAATTCGTTGGTGTGAAAGGGGCAGGTGGTGACACGTCCTCAAGAGAGCTTACCATCCATGGTGGCAGAGAGAGAAGCGCCCTTCCCTTGGCAGACATTTAGCATTCATCCTGAGAATATAGCAGATGCAAACTGACATGATTTGTCTTTTGAAAGTC
>Ga0335072_10009983_pt1 | contig 13672 bp, 11 predicted proteins | sample Lox_Sample_21_FD_206725 | JGI IMG/M metagenome (GOLD analysis project Ga0335072, IMG submission 206725) | Soil microbial communities from Loxahatchee National Wildlife Refuge, Florida, United States - Lox_Sample_2.1 | ecosystem: Environmental > Terrestrial > Soil > Wetlands | place: USA...
CAGACGGATTGTTACGACATTTTGAGTGGGAAGATTGCATCCACTCGAGTATTGGGAGAGGAAGACAGGCGGTAGCATAAAGCCATAAGGACATGGATCAATGGAAGCGGACCGAGGAAAATGGAAGTGATAACTTAGCGAACCCCACCAGCCTTACTTAATGTCTCCTGCAGAGGACTGCGTAAAAGAACCTGCCTTTGCAAATCATACATGTAGATAAGGAAAGATAAGGCGGAACTCGGCTCCCTCTAATCACCTTTTTCTTCAAGATGGCATCATTTGCGTTTGGGGTTTTGTAATTACGTGATAACCATATTACAAATCATTACCGTTTAATCCGTAAGTGTAGCTTCATTGGTCTATAAAACGACATGTTCCCATATTTATGTTAACTTAGATGATATCCTAGATCTCTAATAATTCCCAATCACTCCCTCCGAAAACTTCTTTCACCATGTCGAAGCTCTTCACGCCTCTTAATGTTGGGAATAATCTCCTTCAACACCGCATAGTCATGGCACCCTTGACACGCTATCGTGCCGACAACAACCATGTGCAACTAGACATTGCACAAGAATACTATGGCCAACACGCCAGCGTCCCGGGAACACTGCTCATCACAGAAGCAACTTTCATCTCGCCCCGCGCCTCCGGCTACAGCAATGTGCCAGGGATCTACAGCAAAGCGCAGATTGCAGCGTGGAGGAAGATCACGGACAAGGTGCACGCCAAGGGGAGTTTCATTTGGTGCCAGCTGTGGGCGCTGGGAAGGGCGGCGCAAGCTAATGTGTTGAAAGAGGAGTCTGGCGATAGGGTTCTGAGCAGCTCTGCGATCCCGATTGCTGAGGGAAGGCCTGTCCCGGAGGCCATGACAGAGGAGGAGATTTGGGGGTTTATTGGCGACTATGCTGCTGCGGCTAGGAATGCCATTGAGGCTGGCTTTGACGGTGTCGAGATCCATGGCGCGAATGGGTATTTGGTAGATCAGTTCACACAAGATGTATGTAACCATCGAACGGATGCGTGGGGCGGGAGTGTGGAGAAGAGAGCGAGATTTGGGTTAGAGGTCGCGAAGGCGGTTGTAAAAGCCGTCGGAGCAGAGAGGACAGCTTTTCGGTTGAGTCCTTTCAGCATCTTCCAGGCGATGAAGATGAAGGATCCGATCCCGCAGTTTACGTACCTGGCTAAGGGGCTGAAGGAGCTAAAGCTTGCGTACTTGCATGTCGTCGAGTCAAGGGTTAGTGGGAACGCCGATGTGGAGTCCACCGAGAAGGTCGATTTTCTGGTGGAGCTGTGGGGAAAGACGAATCCTATTTTCCTTGCTGGCGGCTTCAATCCTGAGTCGGCGAAGCGGACGGTTGAAGAGTACAAGGATCACAATGTTGCAATAGTGTTTGGGAGGTATTTCATAAGTAATCCAGATCTGCCGTTCAGGATAAAGGAGGATATTCCACTTACACCGTATAATCGGGAGACCTTTTACAAGGTTGGGTCACCAAATGGATACATAGACTATCCTTTTAGCAAGGAGTTTGAGGCGGCTAGACTTTAGAGACGGGATAGAGCGGTATAGAGAATTAGAAGATAGAACAGAAAATTAAGGAAGTCCTAATTCTGCGTCCCTCTTCACAGCATTTACCAATCAGACAAGCCCCTTCGATGGCATTCTCAGTTATAAGCATATGAAAAGCTCGAACGAATATCAGGAGCCCAGATGAGGTACTTAATCCGGACAAAGGTATTGAAAGTTGGGAGGCTTGCAAAGCTTGGGGCATGAATTCATATAGATTACAAGAACAGTGAAGAGTATGAAAAGAACATTGTTCCGTAAACAATCTCTGTAGCAGTGGGCTCGTAGCTGCAATGATGATTATTGTGACAGTAATGGTGACGGCGACAGCATTGATCGCCAGTACAAGAAGGCTTGTCCATCGTGCCGTAGCTATAGCCAGGATAGCTGGGCGGAGGATCAATCATAGCGGCATTTTCCTAAATGTCTCTGCCTGAGCGATGGTTTCTTGGATGGGGATGATATCCAGAATCATTGTGCACCCCGAAGTCATGTTGACTTCCAGGATCATAAGAAGCACTTGCATCATGACTCCCAGAAGCGTCGTGATGAGACGCCGTAGCCTAAGTGTAAGCAGATATCATAATCCTAGCCAACAAGACTTTGAGGACCTACAGTGGTGTCTTGATCGCCCTTGATGCTGGTTTTATATGTTATGTTGGTCTTTTTGGCAAGCTCTAACAGCGGGGACTTTGATACAGAAACTAATCTGCTCGTGGCCTGTTCTGAAATTTTACTGAGAAAGCTGCTTTGAAAACAACAAGTCTGTTCATAAAGTAAATTGACCATATTTGGAATGACCTGTTGGATGGAGGATGACGAGAGCTGTTTCCTTAGACGTAAGCAGCCGCGGCTATAACCCCAACACAATATGAACGAGGCGGAGCAGCAAGACAACCGAGAGGCACAGCCTTATTATTAAAGTTGGGTTTCACCTTCCATGCCTTTGGGCCTTCATTTGGGTCGTTATGGCATATTGGAAAAACATGCGGCTGCAAGACTCTCGTCTGCGATTATCTGTAAGCTTCGGTCCCGAGCTGTATGCAACAGAGTGTACGCCCCTCATTTCGCACCTCTGGCAGATGGCGTATTCCGCTGCTCTTGGTCATTGACAGCCTGTCAAAATTTCAGTGTAGGCGACAAATGTACCACGTTTCCCACCGCGGACAGAAGCGCAGCTTAATAATAGCCCGTGAAGGCCAGAATGGATTTATAACAACCGTATATAGAAGATGACGATCGTTCATTAAAAAGCCGCCGGCATGTTACTATGCAAAAGATGAGAGCATATCTTGGGGTTTCCTACTAGTGAAATAGTAGTAGTTTTCAGGGGCTGGATTTAGCCTACAGTATCACGTGAAAAAATGCACGTTTGGTCATTGACGATCGCTGTACTAGACCTTTAAGTATATTAAGAGTATTAAGCTTGAAATTTGGCTTCCATTAGGAGGAGTTCGGGCTCCCTAAGTTGAATTCTGGCTACGTGCTTAAAATGGACCTCCACATCTTTGCCAAGACTCATCATTAGTACCTCGGGGAACTAATGACACATCTGAACTCCCTACACACCCCTTAAGCACTTACCTCATCGGATATAGCGAGCAGATGGGATCTGGAAAGTTTGGAAGTCACTCCTTAGATCAGTTGGAGAGCTATGCTTTGGGCTCCTATCAGGCGACCTTCCCGGCTGGTACGGAGCAGGTTGCGCCTGGGATTCTTCTGTCTCTTCGGCATCCTCGTCCTTGATTTCTTCCGTATAGCACTCTCTCACCCGCCCTCAAGGCGTGTTCCGCCCCTTTTCGCCCCCCGGAATGAGCAGAAAATATTTATCGCTAGCATCCATCGCAATAGCGAGCGGATCCTTAGGAGTCACTGGAACGAGGCGGTCGTGAATCTGACCAAGCATCTTGGCATTGAAAATGTCTTTGTCTCAGTTCATGAGAGCGGGAGTCAAGATAATACTAAAGACGCCTTAAGAGATCTGGATTTTGAGTTGAAAGAGCTTGGCGTGCATAGGAGTATTGAGTTAAACCAGACTTTGGATCAGCAAATTGCGGAAATCATGACCCTTCCAGAAACGGTGGAGGAGGGATGGATCGCCACGCCCAGGGGGAAGATCGAGCTACGCCGGATCCCCTATCTTGCGAGACTACGCAACACGGTCATGGAGAAGTTGGATGCTGAAGCTGCCTTGGGTAGAACATATGACATCGTACTCTGGCTGAACGATGTCGTTTTCACTGTAAGGGTCGTATTGAACAATCGGTTGTCACGTGAGTGCTGATGATGAATAGACCGAAGACGTCGTAACTCTCCTCGCCACTCGAGACGGCCACTACGATGCAGTCTGCTCGCTCGACTTCTCTGTACCACTTATATACTACGACACCTTCGCGCTGCGAGATAGCTCGGGCTCCAAAGCCGTGCCCCAAGTGTGGCCGTACTTCCTATCATCAGCATCACGTGCGGCTCTCAAGAATAACCATCCCGTGCCAGTCCAATCATGCTGGAACGGCGCGGTAGCATTCAAAGCAGAGCCCTTCTATGCCTCGCCACCGCTCCGTTTCCGCGGCGTATCGGACAGCTTAGCTAGGTATCATCTCGAGGGATCAGAGTGCTGCCTCATCCACGCAGATTATCACCGCAACGATAGCGAGGGCGTCTGGCTTAACCCTAATGTTCGCGTGGGCTATAACCCTGCTGCTTATAAATCAGTGAATCCGCAATATGGTGGCGTGTGGCCAACCTGGCGAGAGAAGGTCAAAGGAGTGTGGCAGAATCGATTGTCGCGTTGGTTTGTGTGGCTGAGGAGATGGAGTGAAAAATTGCAAGTGAAGTGGAGGGTTAGGGCATGGGAGGCTGAAAATGAGGGGAATCATGAAGAGGCGTTGCATTGCTTGATTAATGAAATGCAGGTTTTGGTCGAGAACGGTTGGCAGCATGTATAAGGTAAATGCCTGCATTCTCGAATTTGTACTACTTATGGACCAGTTTTGGACATCAAAAGAGGCTAAATGTACAAAAAGCATTGCAATAACGCTGGACTGTGGTAGACTGGAAACTGTGAAGGTTTAAAACGGAAAAGAGCTCCGAATCAAATACTTCCTCAGAGTTCTTGGCAAAACGCTGCTGGCCTTGGAGTTGAGTGGATTAGACTCTGCATTGCCGCCATAGATGTAGTAGTTTATCACCAACTCTTTAGTGTGGGACGCAAGGCATAGTCTCGGAAGAATAGTTCACTCCAAATTTTATCTTGAATTTCTGTAGTATGTCAACATTTACCTTTTTGGAAGAGGAACTGGTCCTACCTCTAGGCAAGGACAACAGGAAACATTAATCTCCAACTGCTTCCTCTTTGGCAGGCTCTCGGACTGCTCACAGATGCTTGCCATTATAGGCATTGCATTTTACGCCGGTTAACACAACGAGGTACCTATGAGAGTGTCTGCGATGTCAAGTATTTGTACCTGCTTACAAAGATAGATCAGAGTCGAGTTTAATTGGCTCGGAACCTGCTGATATTTGAGCTGATCTGTTTTGGTGGACGTCTGTAAATGCGGAGATCCAAAACAATTCTTGTTGTTGTGAGGGTGCGAGAACCGAATCGATCGGTGAGAGTGGAAAAGAACTTCGGTATGCTTGAGGTGAAGGAGAAGGTACCCAGAACGACAGCGCCACTGATTCATTGTGAAATACGAATACTACGATTTTTTTTTTCAGAGACCCTAAGTATATATGGTTTACAGTGAAAGCAATGGCCTCATTGAATATTTTAACGAATTGTATCTTCTGCAGACAGAAAGAGGCAACAGCTTATGGCTTCGTCGTTGTCCCATATCTTGAACGTACCGTGCTTCTTATATGCAAGGACTAGCACCTGTTCTTGCCATCTCCAACTGCCGGCCTGAGGGACTACATTTGTTTGTTAAGGCCTGCATACCGAGTTCAAGATGACATTGCTGAGGGTATTTACTCTTTCATTGAACTCTAAGAGGCAAAATCCTTAAGCACGGACAGTGGAGATTTCCATCGTTATCCGATTTCGTACGACAATACTCAAATGCACAATTCTCGTCCGAAATAAACATACTAAGGTCTTATGTAAAAGTCCGGGCATAGCAATAAGCAAGGGAATCTTGTCTTTTCAATACGAAGGATTTTGGTTTTGTAATAGAATAAGCGATTTTTAAGTAGTGGGGATCATATACTGTATAGCTTATCTTGCCCAAAAGGAAAAAGAGAGCATTTTATGTTCTATGAACTACGAGTGAGATTCATAAATGAGTAACTAGTAAAAGATGCTGAGGAATTGCTTCGTCGGATAACGATATTTATAAATATACAAGATATTAATATAATACCAGGCCATGTTTCTCATCACGCAGAGAATCACCATCTGCTAATCAGAAAGTCGTAAATATTCGAACCATTTCTGGCCGAATTCATCGCGTGAAGATATTATTTTAAAACCTTGTTAGCTTAACTTGCCTTACCTTTTCGACTGCTCTACCAATCATCCATCGTCCCTTGTCCTTTGATTTTATATGACAAAGTCTTATTGGACTATATTATGCCACAGCGATGGATCCTCAGGTTGGGAGGCCGAGACACCAACTTCTAACACGCCGACGTGCCAATCAGGCGAGGCAGCTCGTATTAACATCCAACAGTCGCAGCCTTCGTCAATGGTTGGGCTGAAACACCTATTGGGAGCCAAACACTGGGATCGTACATGGGGACCACATAACGATTGGTCGCTTCGGTCTATAAGCGGCCCTAGCGCTGACGGGCCGGCCACAGGCTAGCCAGGTAGTTGTGCGGCTGAGACAGCCTCGCCCGTTTCTACTTAAAAGCATGAGTTGACACCATTTCCTTCCCTCATACTCCTCTTTTCCTTACTTCTCGCCGTCTCCTCTGCCGCATTGCCTTGCTTCCATGTCCTTGGGGTCAAATTGAAAGTTATCCCTCATGGCAGCAGCTACAAAATCGTCTCAGGACGTCCTCGATGAGTTCTGGAAAGCTTCAATCTCAATTGCGAATTTGACTAAAGGTGCCTGCGAAGCTCGAAATTATGCTGCTATGCTAATACTTTAAATTAGCATCTGCCGTATTGCCTCCAAATGTCTACTCGAAGCTGGTCGAGCGCCAGGTGCCTCGAGGCCTTACAGCTGCAAAACCAGTAGGTACTTCGTATGAAATAGCAAAAAAGGAATGCGAGAAGAAGGTAGCCCAAATTGTGAAAGGCATGATCGTTCTTCTTGATAAATTCTAAGCTCAATCTAATACTATTTTAGAATGCCAGATGGTCAACACCAAGTATAGCGATCCTTATTTTGATCTGGAGGATAGAGCATACTGCCTCGACGTATTGGCCCCAAAACCCAGCTCAGACGATTCTGGCCAAGATGGTATGGCTTACGGCGTCACCCAAAATGGCGACCCCGTTGGAAATCTTGTCATCTACGGCCCGCCACCAACGTCGAGATTAGATCCACCATCTGTCAAGCGCGTTGGAGATATCTTCGATAATCCGCAATTCTTCGTAGATGGTGCTAGCGCCAAGGACATTCGTCAGGGACGCGAAGGTGATTGCTGGTTCCTTTCAGCATTGTCAACCTTGTGCAATTTGGAACCTACCGAACATCTAATCAATAGGATTTGTGTGGCTCGGGATCAAGATGTTGGTGTTTATGGTTTCCTTGTCCATAGAGACGGGGAGTGGACGTCAGTTATTATCGATGACAAGTTGTACTTGCGAGAGCCAGATTACGAATTTGCCGATAAGCACACAAGGGCTACATGGGAGGAGAATCGAATCCGCGTCAACTCTGGTTTGTTTTCCCGCGTTGTTTTGGGGATAACCAATGAGCTAACACTCTGGAACCAAAAAAGAGGAAGAGTACCGCAAAGAATTTCAGTCCAACTCTAGAGCGTTGTACTATGCGCAAAGCGCGCATCCAGATGAGACATGGGTTCCCTTGATAGAGAAAGCCTTTGCCAAAGCTCACGGTGATTACGGAGCTATAAGTGGTGGATCTGTAGGGTAAAGCATTTCTCGTCAAGTTCGGTTCCAAATATTTATTAACGTGTGATTCAAGGGAAGGTGTTGAGGATCTCACGGGAGGCGTATCGACCACAATAATCCCCACTGATATACTCAGCAAAGACAGATTCTGGAATGAGAGTATTCTAAAAGTCAATGAAGAATTCCTCATCGGCTGCGGGACGACTAATTGGGATGATCCGTTGAAGGAGGGCAGAGATGGTATTCATGGAAGCCACGCGTATTCTGTCTTGCGAGCTGTAAACTACGGCAAGGAGCGACTCATGTTGTTGAAAAATCCTTGGGGCGAACAAGAGTGGAACGGCCCCTGGAGTGACGGGAGCAGGTAGGCATTAGTTTCACATCATTTCTATATGAATCGTTCACTGATTGAGAATAAGGGAATGGAATGCCGAGTCTATAAAAGAACTCGGACATACCTTTGGAAACGATGGCATATTCTGGATACGATATGAGGATGTGCTTAAAAAATATGACGTTATCTGGCGAACCAGGCTGTTCAATAAAGATTGGAATGTCGCTCAGCAATGGACCAGCCTTGTAAGTTATGGACCACCCTTTATACTTTAAGTAATATTAATTGTCAATTCCAAGGCCGTACCGTGGGCAGGAGAATATCAAGATACCAAGTTTGAGGTAGCAATCACGAAAACAACTCCCACAGTTATTGTGCTTTCGAAGCTCGATGAACGTTACTTTCAAGGTTTGACTGGGCAATACATCTTTCAACTATCGTTTAGAGTGCACAAAGCTGGAGAGGAAGATTATATCATGCGAACACTGGGAGGAGAAACATGGGAACGATCTACAAGCTGCGAGTTGACATTGGAGCCAGGCACGTATGAAGTACGTCTCAAGATTACTGCCATTCGGAATGACGACGCTGCCAAAGTTGAGGATGTTGTTAAAGACAACTGGCTTGACCGACGCGACAAGCTTCTACAAGTTGGCCAATCCTACGACCTCGCTCACGCCAAAGCTCAAGTGGTTGATGCAGAAGAGGAGCCTAAAGAGCCTACTCCCGAGACCAGTGCAACACCCGCAACCACTGAAGTCATCCCAGTGGAGGCCACCACAACGGATCCAGCTACGACAGAGCCACAAGGGACAGCTCAGACGTTCGATCCTACCGATGGTAGGGGAGCAGTGTTCTATGGAGACGAAGATACACCGGCTCCAACCCCCGCTCAGACTACCGACGATAAACCGGCGGATAAAAAGGAAGACAAACCAGACGCACCTTGGAGTGCAGTGGCAGTCGTCGGCGTGCGTGTGTATTGCAAAGACGAGAGTGCCACGATCAAGATAGTCAGGCCGAAGCAGCCGGTCGTAGCGGAGGCAAAACTGGATGTAGATGATCCAGCCAGAGACGCGGCAAAGGGGGCTGAGGTTAAGGACAAGGAAAGAGAAGATGTTGAGGAAAAGAAGGAGGAGGTCAAGAAGGATGACGAGAAAAAGGAGTAAAATGTGCTGCAGAATAGAGTCCATATGATGAAATGTGTATCCGACATATCTCCATGTTATTAAAAATACAATGAATACATTAGCGACATAGATTTGGTGTTATCGAAAGTCCTCTATAACTTGCATGATGTCTAGAATGGAACGATTTACTAGAACTCATGCCATACTACACTTTTTCTAACGTAAAATTATCTATTATCATAAGAATGAAAAGGTAAAAATTTAAAAAACGAATAAAAATACGGCAGACCCTCATGTGCCATGTATTGCAGTTAGGCGATGCTGAAGTGAGGTCGTTCGGTAAGCTTTTACGAAAGGCTGGCAAGGCTGCAGATCCCTGTCTCGGAGAATTTTAAGGTTTAGGTGTCTACGACCTTACGCCTCTGGGATATTTTTGCTTTCACGCTTTCGTGAGCGTGACTGAATCCTTTGAGGAGCAATAATGGTAGATGAATCCACAATTCTTCATTTCAACTTGTAGCTATCATGGCTATCCATGCCAGCCGGCAGGAGATGCTCTCCGCTGCCAGAGAATCGCCTGAAGCCTATCCCACGGAAGACCCCTCTGAGCAAGCCACTGCCTTCCTCTCACAATTGTCCCGAAAACGTCGAGCTGCGGCTATAGCCGTGCCTACAGATGATGGCCGAGTGCGCGCCAGGCTTCGGGAGCTGGGAGAGCCCATCACATTATTCGGCGAAGGGCTAGGGGACCGGAGGGACAGGTTGCGGGAGCTTCTGACCATCCAGGCGGAAATCGATGCGGCGGAAAATGAGGATTCTGATGCGGTGATGCGAGACGCGGCGGATGATGCCGATGGTCAGAATGAGCAGGAGGAGGAGTTCTACACAACAGGCATACAGGAATTGTTGCTAGCGCGGCAGGATATTGCTCGATATTCTTTGCCTAGGGCGAAACAGAGGGTGGCTAGTCAGAAGATAGAGTCTACTATACCCTTACGAACGCATGTCAAATTCCGAAAAAGCATTAAGGAGAAGTTACAAGGGTTTGAATTGCAAGGAAGTCAGATTGCTGGCGAGCGGCCTGTAAGCATAACAAGATTTGCGCCAAATGGTGAGGTTATTGCCGCTGGGAACTGGGCTGGAGGGATTAAGCTTCTGAATGTTCCGAATCTTCAGGAGAAGAGAACTCTACGTGGTCATACGGATCGTATTGGAGGTGTCGCGTGGTTGCCAGGCTCAACATTACCTGGCACATCAGTCTCACCTGACTCTGTCAACTTAGCTTCTGGTGGCGCCGAGGGAAATGTCCATCTATGGTCACTAAATCAAGACACACCGTTATCAACGCTTTCAGGTCACAGCCAACGAGTCTGCCGGGTAGAATTCCATCCATCAGGCCGATACCTTGCGTCAGCATCAGAGGACACGAGTTGGAGGCTTTGGGATGTCGACACAACTACAGAGCTATTGCTACAAGAGGGTCACTCTAGAGGAGTCTTTGCTTTAAGTTTCAACACGGACGGGTCACTGTTGGCCAGCGCTGGGATGGACAGTATTGGTCGAATATGGGATTTACGGACTGGACGGACAGTCATGATATTGGATGGTCACATTCGACCCATATACGCGCTTGACTGGGGAGTGGACGGCCACCGCGTCCTATCTGGCTCTGGTGATGGTTGGATAAAATGCTGGGATATTAGAAAGGTTCAAGGCGTTGGTGGAGTTGGAGCACATCGCAGCGTTGTCTCGGATCTTCGCTGGTTCAAAGGCATCGACAATCCCGCAGAAGGGCTTACTCCGGAAGCTGATGAAAAGGGAGAACGCCGGCCGAAGAAGTCAGGGACCTTCTTCGTCTCAAGTGGATTTGACAAGAACGTTAACATCTTTTCCGCGGATGATTGGGCTTTAGTTCAGTCATTGAGTGGTCATACAGGGAACGTGCATAGCGTTGACACCAGCCTAGATGGCAAATGGATCGTCAGTGGAGGCTATGATCGGACGGTGAAGTTATGGGGTCGGAACGATGCTCAAGGGCTGTGAATTGAGAGTCTTAGAGATGGGAATTTGAGGCATCTTTGGCTGATGGCATGCATGAATGGCATTCACGGTAACCCATAAGATACCCCTGTGGTATAAAACGTCCAGAAAGATGAGAACAATGTATTCCTTCCAACTGGCAAATGACTCCGGAGGATCTACTAAAATGATGTTTGGCTCTGATGGGTTCGGGTCAGTTCAGATATCCGCACTTTGTTTTAAATTACTCTTTGACTTGCGATAGTCCTAGAGGGATACGGTTAGAAGCTATCGCCGTCGAAGCTATTCTCGCTATATTACTATCTGTTGCCGAAGGTGAGCTCTTCACTGGGATATTAATTACTGTCGTAAACGTGCACCTTCTGTTGTAAATTCTCCCCCGAGTTGCTTCGCCAATGAAGAGGTTCACTCATGCTGGTTGATGACACAGGTGAGGTTAGGTGGCGATATTTGAGTTACCCGCTTCTTAAGCCCATCAGTATTGCATCATTAGAAATGAAAGATTGGCATGCCTGCGCAAAATGACCCCAATTCTCTTCTTAAGCACCATCCCTAGGTCGGGCCAAGCTAACTTTTATATTGCTGTATTGGGGTACAGAAATATAGACCTTCACGAATGCAATCATATTCATCACATACAGGTCAATGCTCATGCCATCATCGCAGACTATTAATTACAGCCCGATACTGGACTCTTTATTTTATTGGAAACGTACAAATTTTGTGGAAAAGAAAGTGAGTGTCAGACTCAACACCCCTGCATGATGCTACCAGCGCCACAAACGACCGGTGCACCGGAGACGTCATCGCTAAAATCTACAATCTTTCTATGTTTACGAAGTCTTGCAAAGGCATAGATACAAGATAGTCTCCGGATCTGAAAGCTCTATAATTCAGCAATGGAGCAACTGGTATTCAGAAGTAGCCGCCAGCTGCGGCGCGCCTGTCCAAATCCAAGCCGCACCTTGTGTGCAACTGTATTGCAACGCAGCTACGCAAATCCCTCAATCTGCCTAGCATGCAGGGCGAGAGGAGAACTGACAATCAAACCCACAATACTCCCTCGGAGATGGGCATCGCAAGCCACCACAGCATCAAGTAACCCAAGGACAGAACCAGCACCAAGCCCTAGCAAGCCTCCACAAACCCACTACGAATTCTTCCCCAAAACGCTCCAAATCGGGCCGCCACCCACAGGACCTTTCGTAATAGACGTGCGAGAGCTGCGCAAAGAATTTCTCCAGCTCCAAGCAGTTGCGCACCCAGATCGTCACCCGCAAGAGCTCAAGCAGAGCGCAGAAGCTACCTCAGCACGAATCAATGAAGCTTACAAGACGCTTCAGGACCCTTTATTGCGGGCCCAGTACCTGCTATCACTGCGAGGCATTGACGTCGCAGAGGACGAGGCCGCGAAAGTTGAGGACCCGGAGCTGTTAATGGAAGTGTTGGACGCGAGGGAGCAGATTGAGACGGCGCACGAGGAAGAGGAGGTGCAGGAGTTGAGGGCGGTTAATGATGAGAGGATTGCGAAGAGTGAGAAAATACTGGACGAGATGTTTCGAAGGGATGATTTGGAAAGGGCGAAGAGGGAGGCAGTTAAGTTGAGGTATTGGATTAATATTAAGGAGAGCTTGGATGCTTGGGAGAGGGGAAAGCCGGTTGTGCTAATACATTGAGTTATTTGGACCATAGGTCTTTGGTCAAGTTGGTTACACATGGGATTTCTAGATTTATATGGGTTCCCTCACCAATAGCATACTATCTCTCTAAATAGAGACTGATTACTGGAAAGAATTTTCTGGTGCTGTTACTTAATCTCACACTATTTTGTAACTTGAGAAAAAGTGAATGGGTTAGTGAGGACACTCATGTTTACTAGTTCTGAGGACTGAGTTTCAGACCAATGGAAATATGATACAGTATATAGGAGCTCATCCTAACCGACGTCTATGGTTTTGTATGCAGCCTTACAGTCCTCTTCCCATCATATCCCCTAGAAACCAAAAGAGGATCAAGGTTCGCCCGCATTATTATCCTCTTCGTACCTATTGCCTACTTCGCTTCTGCCGCAATAACGTTCAGATATGCCTCTAGGTCGAATCTGGAGTCCATTGGATCTCGAATCACTATGAGCTCATAGTTCGTATCAGTTCCGTATATGGGAGACACAAAATTTCTGCTAGTGACTACGATAGAGCACAGGAGCTACAGCTGGAGCTCCAATTGCCAATTGCTCTCTGATGGTGAAAGCTTAACGTACCATCTCCACTCTCCGTCTTCTTCTCTGCTGGCATATGCTTCTTGCTATATTCCGCCTTCGCCTTCTCAATAAGACTTTGCTTGTGTTCATATTCTTTGTTAATTGCGGAGAGCTTTGCGGCGGCTGTGAGGGAAGCTTGATGATAGAGACCGTAGAAGACACCAGCTGCAAGGGCCGAGTACCGTAGTACCTGAGTGATTGTTAGTCCAGTTAATTGACAGAAAACTATGGGAAGGAGCGAATTGAGTAGCTTTCGGTATCTCGGAGCGCAAATAGAACAATTACTGCGAAGCTTGAACGTACATTGACACCC
>Ga0335072_10009984_pt1 | contig 13671 bp, 11 predicted proteins | sample Lox_Sample_21_FD_206725 | JGI IMG/M metagenome (GOLD analysis project Ga0335072, IMG submission 206725) | Soil microbial communities from Loxahatchee National Wildlife Refuge, Florida, United States - Lox_Sample_2.1 | ecosystem: Environmental > Terrestrial > Soil > Wetlands | place: USA...
CCAATGAGAATGACGCACCAGAGATGACGCGAGTTCTCAAGCACCTTCAAAAATTAACCGACAGTGGTATTACAGTGATTGTCATTACCCATAATCGTAAAGAAAGCCAATTTACGAGCTATGGCGGTAGCGAGGTACGTGGTTCTTCCGCAATCTTCGCGGCGGCTGACGCACAGCTCACGCTCATACCAAAGGAGGACGGTAAACTTATCGTTCGGCAAAATAAGTTACGGTACGCAAAAGTGCCTAAGCCGTTTGAGCTGCTTGTAACAGACCAAGAAAATGTGTTCGGCTTTGAGTACGTAGGAGCAGCGCCCGACAAGAGAGAGCTAATAGAGACGGCTGTGCTTGAGTTGCTTGCCGAGCATGGTAAATTAAACCAGAAAGAGATGTTGGAAAAACTAAAGGACGCTGGTATTAAATCCAACGACCACAACTTGCCGCCGATTTTAGCGGCACTGGTTACTAAGGGTAAAATTGTTCCGCTATCAGGCATTGGTAACAACAAGTACTATGCCCTAGCACGTGCCACTACCTAAACACGTAAAATTGCACTCCTTATAATAGGGCGAGTTTTTACACTTTTAATCAGCCCTGTTATATGGTTGCAGCCCAATGGCTTGCCCATTAAACAGCAAAAAGACTGCCGTCCAACTGTAACGTATCCGCCAAGCTCTGGAATGCGACATCATGCTCCAAGTCGGTGGACATTTTCAGTAGCAGCCTACAAAGGGAGTTGCACCACATTTTTGCCTCAAGCCCTTCGGGGCTTTTTCTGTTTAATAAGGACATGGACTCTAAAGTGTTATTTAACTTACAAGATAATACTTTCCCATAAAGCGTTGAGTTAGCAGGTAGCATGAAGCGGAGCAGCTTGTTACGATAGGTTCATGGGCATTTTCAGCAATATATTTAAGAATGAGCCGATAAGTACCGAGAAGCCCTCGGTGGAACGTAAGCTAACCCCTATACAGAACTCTCCTGCGGCCTGTCCGCACTGTGGCGCAGTGTTAGATAAAGCCCCTACTCGCAAAGCGAAATGTCCGCATTGTGGCAAAGATATTTATGTTCGCAGCAAGCAGACGCTATACCCCCAATCTCTGCTAACGGAACAGCAAGCAGACGCTGTAGACCTTATTAAAAACTTTGAGTTTTTAGGTCTAAGCGACAAAGTCTTTAAAGATAAACAAGCGCAACTATCAGCAAAGTTTGGAACGCAAGCAAGCGCTGATGACACAATATGGGGTATTTATAACGGCTTAATTTCAAGCCTTGCTCGGACAAACGACTTCTCGCAGATGTCCATTATCTACTCACAAATGGCAGTCTTTTTAGTGAGACGGGGCAAAGACGGACAGCGTTCGATGACAGAGGCCAATAAAATGACAATGCGCGACTACGCAAAAATGGGTGTCATTGATTTTGAGATTATTAATGACCCAAAGGCTTGTGGAGCTTGTAAAGCACTCAGCGGCAAGAAGTTTAAAATGACACAGGAACTCACCGAGAATCCATTACTACCGCCAAAAGACTGTACTTGCGAGTCGTGGAAGGGGAAGCCGCCACTTTGCGCCTGCTCCTATGTTGCAAAGAACTTTAAAAGCCCATTTTCTGGCGTAAACTACTCCACTAACTAAACTGCTGACAGATATTCGTAAATCTTTACCATTGCTAATGTATCAAGGCAGCAGTATTTGAGTAATGAACTACAGGTATCCTCTGCTACTTCTTTACTAACCCCACCAGTTACAGCGTCGTACCAACGAATTGAGGCAATCTGACCATTTTGTATATCTAGCTCCTTATACGAGAACTCTGGTACGAGTACAGGCAGCACCGCCTTAATTGAGTTACTACCTTTGAAACCATGATGAACAAAGTGCTGCTTAGAGAATACGTCCATTAGGTCAAACATTCTCTCGTTGATGTCATTGAGAAAGTCAGCATAATTAAGGTTTGTTCTAGCCATTTCTCTATTGCGTCCTGCTTCAAAAGACTTATTCCACACAATCAGACTGCCCTCGCTGCCTATTTGTTGCAGCAGACCGTCTAGTAACTCTTGTGCTGGCTGGGTCTCGCTATCACGGCTAAGATACTCGTAGTGTTTTGCTTCAGCGCCTGGCTGCTCAACGATATGGAGTGAATACTGAAATGGTATTTGTTGATACGGGCAGCAGCCCATGTATAGAGGCAGCGCGGTAGAAACTGTTTCATAATCTAAGAAATATAGTGGGTAGACCAGTTCACTTAACAGCTCGGCAATAGCCGTTTTGTTGATAATTGGCTGCTTGCTCTTAGCTACATCAACCTGTGTTCGTTGAATTACAGACAGTTTGATATCATCTGGGACGTCCTCAACGTTGTGAATCTCGCCGTCAATTAGTAGTGCTAGATTCTTACCACCAATTCGGGCGATATTAAAGACAGAATACTCGGGAATATCGGGGTTAAAGTAATGAAAAGTTGGGCAATGCCCCGACTTAGACTTAAGCCTACAGCTGCACGTCTTAGGCTCATCAGTACGAGCTAAAACTTCCTTTGCGTCATTTATCTGCTGCCTTATTGTAGGGATAATCTCGGCAACTTGAGCCGTGATGTCATCTTCCAGCAGTAAATCTTTAGGGACAATCTCTGACCTACGAGTGTAATCCTTGTTTAGGTGAATGACTTTTGTCTTGCCAATTCTATAACCAGCGTCCTCAAACGCTACTTGCTGAAAGCATACATCATAGACGTGTTCCTTTTTAATAGAGTTCGTGGACTTTACCTCGTAGAGTGTCCACGTGTCGGAGTCCTCATCACGCTCTAGAACGTCTGCCATAGCTAACAGATTGCCCTCTGTTAGTACCGTAGCCTGAAAGATTACTTTAGTACTGTTCCTGACCAATATCTCGGTTTCCGCCCTAGCTTTTACACCCTTGCTCTCAATGAGTACAGCCTTTGGGAATAAAAGTCTTGCATATCTTTCTATTTCGTTACCCTGTTCCAGCCTTTGGCGAATTGCTTCTTCCTCATCTGCTGGAACTAAGTCTTTTTTGTATTTCCACAGCCAAAAATAGCTTGGGCAGACTTGGTATTTTAGAAAGTCTGATTTTGAGATGTACTTACTCATTGCTCAAAGCTCCTGATTCTCTCAATGAGGTATTTATAGCTAAAACCTTTACCAGACGGCACAAACAAATACGTGCTGTTAAATGTGTAATCATGGAAGATTGTGGGCAGCTTATCGTCCTTATAATAAATCTTTATCGGCTGACCGCTTCTAGATTTAGTTTGCAAATAGAGCATAATTTCCTGGCGGCTAACTTCCTGCTTAAACTTCTTGGCTCTCGTTCGTTTTGGCGTTGCGGTTCGGGTCGTGGCACTTGCATTAGTTACCTGCATGAGCGTATTCCACTCACCGCACGACTCACATCTACCAGCCCAGCTATAAGCAATTGAATCGCAATTTGTACATTTGAAGTACGTAGAGGGCATAGCCTTAGAAGCAGCCCCATACATCTTTTGCCTAAAGGCTCTCAAAGTAACGCCGTTTACTTTTTCATAGCAGAGATAGCAGAGCGACTTAGATTTATATGGGAACAGTGCAGGGTCTTTTACCTCTCCACAAACACTACAGATTCGCTTTTCACCCTTTTGGACAGAGTCAATAACGGCTAAGAACGAATCAATTGCCCCTGCCGTATATTCTTTTTTTTTACGATGTCGGCAAGTAAGCCGTCAAGTTGCTTCACGGGTTCTCTACCAAGATTGAACTTATTAAGCCGCAAGAACTTATAGCCGTAGCCCTCTAGAACCTTTTGACGATAAACGTCTTCTGCCTTTAAATAGCTAGTGAAGTTTGACTCGTTTACTTCATCACGGTCAATAAAATGCTCTTTAAAACCGTCATATTCAATTACAATCTTTTGCTTGCCAAAGGTTAGCAAGAAATCAACTTTGTACTTTGGGTGGCTATAGTTCTTGTTCAGCGACTGTAGGTATTCACCGAGTGGGAATTGCGGAACAAGCTCAATGTTTTCTTTATTCTTTTCGTAAAACTCAGTTTGGTAAAAATAGTTTTGGATTAGCGGCTCCATAGCAGACTTTTCATCTGTGCCACCAATTTGATGAGTAGAGGTATTGAGGGTGTTTTCGTAATAAAGCAGTGCGGTCTTTACCTCGCCCCAGTAGTCCGCAACAGGTTTACTTAATACAAAATGGATAGTCTCCTTAGCACGACTAAAACCAACATTGAGCCTTTGCTCTCTTGTACCAAGTTCCTTACCAGCTTTAGCCGATTCTTCCATTGAAACTGGGAAGATTGTCCAGTGTTTATCATCATCTGGCTTTGCTACCATGCTGTACAAAATGTAATCTCGCTCCTCACCTTGACAAGTGTCAAATGTCATAACCTTTAGCGAGTGTTCGTGCAGCCAATCAGATATTTCAGATTCATTTAATAAATTATTAATAAACGTGGCTTGCTCGCGGTGCGGAGTAATAACGCCGAGCGTTCCAGGGTAGTCTTTATTTTTCAGTGCCGTAAACTGTTCAAGAATAAAGTTAGCTTCAGCCGTATTCGTAAGCCTATATTGGTCTTCCACGCCTGTAGTATCAACTTGCGTAAACTTAATAACCTCATTGATTGGCAGAGACCTAGCTTTCATACACTGTAGATTGCCGTCATAAAAGAACTTATTTGAATAGCCAATAATTTCAGGGTAGCAACGGAAGTGCTTTTTAAGCATTGTTTGATAATTTGTAATGAAGCGGCAGAAGTCTAGTATAGATTTCTTAACGTTAAAGTTCTCATCAACTCTCGCCGTATATACAGGGCTGTACTCCTTTGCATTTGTAGCCACAGCCGCCTTTAGAGAAGTGAGCAAGTTGCTGCGGTATTTGCTGTTAGTCAGCACACTAGCGTTGCCAGCTTTAACGTTACTGAACTGCTTTTCATCACCCAGTACCAGTATTCTTTTACCTCTAATCAATGCGGGCAAGGCTTGGGCAATACTAACTTGTGAGGCTTCATCAATGATGACTAGGTCAAACAAGTCCTTTTCTAGTGGTATGTACGTTGCGTAGTCTCTAATTCCAGCCAGAATGCATGGGAACGCTTGCTTTAAATCGCCAAATAAAACTTTGGGGAACTTTTGCTTGGACTTAAGCATGGATTTCAGGGTTCTAATGTCGGCGGCGTGGTTATCAACGTAGTCAATAATTCTCGTATCAAGTATGTTTGCCATTTTTGCCGCATTTAAGTTGTAGAGTTGCTGAGATGAGTCCGAGAAAGTATCTGCCGCTAGAACTTTAAACTTATCTGATAGCTTTTTAGTCTCAACTTTATTATTCAAGTAATCGGTTAATTGCTGCTCGTCCATTTGCGTAAATCGTGGGTCAATCGCACCAATGCTGTCAGCTCCACCACTTATATTCAGTGCTTCAGCAACCTCGTCATAACGGGCTACGAACGTATCAACTTTATCGCGGTGCTGGAGTGCAGTTTGCAATTCTTCCACATCGCTGCTCAACTTCTGAAGCTTGTCCACGGCCTCTTTGGGCTTTGCCAAGATTGAGCTTACGTCTAGTTTAACTAGGCTTAAAAGCTGTTCGTTTGCGTGTAATGCCTCTTGCAACTGCCGAGCATTTTCGTAAGCGGCTACGGCATTTTTTAGGTCTTTTAGCTGTGATAACTTATAGCCTGAAACGTATGTAGATTCGTATGGAGCGCTAAATACATCAAGTATTGTAGAGAAGCTGTCTACATCACTTGCTTGCGCTAATAGCAGCTCAAACACGTCCTTCCATGCGTCATCGGTTAGACCAAGCTGCGTAATCTTCCCCGCTAAAAAGTTCAATGTGTCTAGTAGCCCAGTGAACTCTTGTAAATGTTTTTCTGGTGATGTCAGATTTAAGTAAGGCAGTTTTGTTTTAAGTTGTCTGGTCAATGTTTCTATTGAAGACTTTTTACCAGAGAATCCGAGAAGCCTAGAGCGTAATGACTGTAGCTGTGTCGTGTACTCGGTCATGGCCTCAACCTGCGTTGCCAGTGGAACATCGCATTTAATAAGCTGGTCTAGTATTTGCGAATAGTTAAGTACGTTTGGCGCAAACAATTTAACCGCGTTTACTACCTCTCTGGCCTTGTTAAATCTATCTTTAATATTGTAGATTTCTGAAATTGTAGAGGACAGTGAGAGCTGCTTTAAGCCATTGTAGCCAGTCTCTTTTACGAACTTTAGAGCTTCATCTAGGTTACTTTCAATTAATGCTACTTGTTCCCTTAGATTGTTTTGCGCTTCACTAGATTGCGTTTTGTAACCATTTATGAACGTAGCCATGTCGTTATTTAATGACGTTCTTGTAGTTGCGTATGTCTCGGCAAGCTCCGTTATGCGCTTAATCTTGTCTGTATCTAGCACGGCAGTAAATGGCACTAGGTACAAGACCGAACTGCTGCTTAAAGCGACTACAGACGCATGGAGAGACTTAAACGCCTCAATAAAATCATCATCTACATCACGTACCCAATCAATGTCGGCAGACTTTTGTTCTGAAATCAAAATGTTGTTTACATCAGTAAGCTCAATATGGCTGCCGACTTCTATCGTTGTATTAAGCGAGTCTGCGGCTTCGGACTTGGCTTCGCTTTCGGCTGCTTCAAAATCGCTTTGCCGACTCCTATACGCTCTCATGTGTTCACGTACCTTTTCAAGTGCCTGACCCTCAATAACTTTAGATAACCCCCTGCTAGATTTACCGAGCCTAAGAATAGGGTTTTGGAAGTTTTTGTCGTGGCGAATAGTGCTTAAGGTGTCAGTAATTTTGTCCTGCACTACATCTAGTGCTTCCTCTTTGTCAGACAACACAAGTACTGATTGACCTTCAAGTAGCGCCTTACAAACAATCGCAGTAATCGTATGACTTTTACCAGTGCCTGGTGGCCCCTCAAGTATTGCTATTTTGCAGTCATCTTTTTGTAAGGCCAGCAGTACTTGTTTTTGCTCCTCGTTAAGAGCAATTGGGCTATCAACTATAAGCTTGTCTAGTATGGTCTTTTCTTCCCATTCTTGGGCAACTTCCTCTATAAAGTTGTGTGGATTTTCGGTTACAAAAGAATCAATAAGCCCTGCGAATGCTTCAGTAAGTTCACCTTGGTCAGTGATAATTTCTTCATAGTCATTGATTAATGCCTCGTCTGATTTATCAAAAAGGAATAGCTGCAACCTGTTAGAAACTCTAGTAACCATGTTGTTTGAGATTTGGCTAGCAGCGTCTTTTAGCTCTACTGGCTTTGTAAGACCCAAGACCTGAATAAGCGTGTCAATCACGTGTTGCAGAGCTGGTAGAAGTTCCTTTTTGTCCTCAAAATAAATGATTCTTTCAAAGCTCCCTGCGACACTTTCATTCTGTGAGGTTTCGGTATTATTTTGCTGTACTACAAACTCTATGGCTTTGATATTTACAAACACGCGGCTATCAAAGTTCACGATAACAGAGGTTTCGCCTTGCTCCACGCTAATTGGAGTGTAGAAAAGTGGGAATGAGAAGTTATTTACACCTACTTCGCCGAAGTAAACATAAAGCTCTGTCTTATCAAGCATATCTTTGTTGCGGCTAAGCTGTAATATCTCGGCGTATGCGTCAGACGCACTAAACTCTTTGAAAAACTCTTTAAGAGCCAGACGGACTGCTTCGGCTTCAAAGATATTTGAAAGTTCAGTCTGTAGTTTTTGAGAATCTTGGTTTAACGCAAAGTATTCTTCCAGAATCACGTTAATTGAATCTTCGGCTAGTGCAAAGACCTTAGCCGTTGCGTCTGTTTCTAGCTGGTAAAGGCCACTTTCAGCGCTCCAACCAGCAGCCTCTAATGATTTCTCTATGTCATTTAGAAACTTGACGACAATAGATGAGTCCAGCTTCAGCTTGATAACCTCTAGGCTTGACTCAAAGAAGTTGTCGTAGTCTTTCTGGTTATCTAGCCGTAACTGATTAATCTCTTTTGTAATATCTTTTATTGCGTCCTGAATATCACTGTCAGTTAGCTGGTCTATTCGTTGCTCCAACAAAGACACTAAGCGGTCAGAGATTTTGGTAGTATATTTACCCCTCTCAACCTCAATAGACTCTTTAGGGAAGCCAACAACAAAGTTTTTATATAACTCCCTATACAAAGTCGGGTATTTATCAAGGTATAGACCAGTGGACAAGCCTTTATTAACCCTGCTGGTGAGATTTCTTTTCGGTTGCGTTCTCTTTTTAAAGTCCGTCTCTAAGAAAGCCATGAAGTATTTTGCAACTTCGGTAACAAAGTCTTTACTGATAACAGCAGGTTTTGTATCCATTTGCGACTAAGCCTTACGTAAACTATACATCAATTGGAGGCTTGTAACACCTATAATGCGCCTCATTCGCCCTATGGCTGTGTCTGCTGCGAGTTTAGCCTCATTCACTATAGTTGTTACACCTTAGCCGTTGCACTCAAATGTAGCCGTATCTGCGTCAAGTACCATATACTGGCCGTCAGTTAGCTTGGTTACGGTGGTCGTGCCATTTTGCGGCGAGAGACTTTGAGCAGCTACACCCTGTTCGTTGCTTGGGTCACCCTGTTTGTCGTAGTCAGCCTTGCTGCTATAGATATTCACATTTGACCACCCGATGTCTCCTGCATTGGAAGTAACTTTGTAATTACCAGGCGCAAAATCAATGCCGATTAGGTAGCTAGCGTTGCCTATGGTCTGCGTAGCACCTGATGTGCAAGCGGCTAGTTTATATTGGCTCGCAGAAGCAGTATTAGTTGTCGCCACCTTTGAGGGCTGTTTAGTGGTTTTAGAGTGCGAAGCCAATAATGCAGCTCCTCCTGCACCTACGCCAATTAAGACCAATACTGAAACGCCTAGTAATATCTTCTTTGTGCCGCTCATGTCTAACTCCTTTATAAGTTGCTAAAACTTGGCGGCAACGCACAGAGCCTACCGCCGAGTGACAACCTTGCGGCTGCCTACGCCAGTTTCCCGACGTAACCTAAGAAGATACCCGAACGATAGGCTCAGTATTCTTCTTAGGATTTGCGACCATACCTGTCCTTGCGGCGGCTCTAGGTCATTCCAAATTGTTTTTAACACTTTTGGTGTTACTACGGATTATAGCAGTTTCATTGCAGATAATATGGGTTTCTTCACTGTTATACTAAACATTAATGAATGAAACGCCTGAACCAGACACTATCGCAAACCTAAAAGATGTTGAAGTGTTTGTGGCGCTGAAACGTATGTGCCGTTATTTGGTAGACGAGGCATGGAACACAAGCGCTGACGCAGAGTACGATTTTGCAATTTCTAAAACCAAAGAACACGAACAGGATATAAAAATGCTTGCCGAAGTAGACGAGGGTGTGGCTTACGGGCAGATGAAGCGTAAAAATAAAGAAGGGCTATGGATAAATAAAGACGCTGGTGAGCTGAACCCTTGGTACGAAGGTGAACTAACATTAGATGATTTTCTAACTTCTGTTGAACATCTTGTGGAGCTGATTGACTCTACTACACCGAAATATATGCCAGAAGCTGAGTTCGTGCATTACTACAATTATCTGCGGTATGTGCGTCCAAAATACCCGTCAATTATCTTAAGTCGTGATGAAGCGACCATTAATTTTGAGAACCTGCACCCTAAAATACAGGAGCATTGCGAGGACAGATACTACAGCAAGCAGTATTCTGACGCTATTCTGGCGGCTTATAAAGTAGTCCTCAATGAAGTTAAAGATGTTGCCAACGTACACGACCTTGACGGTAAACCACTAATAGAGAAAGCCTTTTCACTAAACGCCCCTATTATCAAACTCAACAATCTTGCAACACAATCTGACCGAGATGAGCAACAAGGATTTATGATGTTATTCTCAGGTGCTGCTGTGGGCATTCGGAACCCCAAGGCACACGATTTAGTAATCCAAGATGACCCTCTTAAGACGCTTCGCTACCTTGCGTTTGCCAGTTTACTATTAGAACGTCTTGATGAACGCACAGCTCCACACTAGGACTATTCATTATCGTCTTTTTGTTTCATAATAGGTATTATGAATGATATTCGGACAAATAAAGCGGGTCGCCCCTCTGTTATAAATGAGGAAGCTATCCGAAAACTAGAGGTTACGATTGCCAGTGGCATGAGTATATCTGCTAGTTGCCACTTCAGCGGCATATCAACTTCAACTTTCTACGAACACAAAGCACTGGATAAAGAGTTTTCTGACCGTATGCGGTGGGCGGAGGAGTATGCCACGTTCAGGGCAAGACAAGTAATCCTGACGGCCATAGATAACGGCGACATCTCCTGCGCTAAGTTCTGGCTTGAACGTAAAGCAAGGGCTGAGTTTGCCCCTAATAAGGCTATGTAAATGGCTAATCAAACTATAGACCCGTCTCGCGTTCGTTTCTTTAACTTAATTCAAGCTACTGCCGACAAGTTTGAGGCTGACCTTATTGCAAGTGGTAGATACAAGTACATTAAGACCGAGAATAATCACAAGATATACGTTGAAAAAGAAACTGGGCGAATAGTGCCTATTTTGATACCAACATTGCCACTGAAATAACAGCTTAGAGCGTCATTACCTCTGGAAAACTCTTTGCTTTTTCTTGATTTTCATGTCATAAGATACTAGACTTCCGATTATAGCACAAGCCTAATCAAAGGAAGCGCCATAATGCAGGAAACAAGAGTAGCGATATACGTACAAGGCTTAGATAAAGATAAGATAGCTGCCGAGGTTAAAAAGCTTAGTGAATATATCGTCAATGACGGCTGTACTCTCGCAAGCCCCGACCAAGTATTTGTAGATACTGACAACAGCTTTAAGCAATTAGCAAAACTCGTTAAACAAATGCCAGATAGTGATATTAAGGCAGTGTACGTTGTGCATGATTTGCTCGGCGAGGGACGTGAGCTTTACAGAAACCTTATAAACGACATCTACATTCAGGGCAAAAGCATACTGGTTTGCGAGTAGCAATGAAACTTATATTGATAGCCCGCGTAAGTGATGTTGAACAGCGCAAGGCACTGCCAGCACAGAAGCTGAAACTCAAACAATATGCTGCCGTAAGAGACCCTAAAGCTGAGTACTACGAGTTCGATGAGTCGGCCCATAAAGACACGCGGCGTAAGTTCTCCAAAATGGTAGAACACATCAAATCACTTAAAGAGCCTGTGGCTGTCGTTTTTTGCAAGATTGACCGATTTACTAGAGACAGCAGTCAGGACGAAGTTAAGGCATTAAACCAGCTCGTAAAACAGGGTAAGATTGAGCTTCACTTCCCAGACGATAATCTATTTATTACCAAGGATTCTCCTGCTGCTGACTTGTTTCGGCTAGGAATCGGCGTGGCACTCGCCAAGTATTACAGCGACAGCATAAAAGATAACATTAGTAGGCGCTTTAATCAGATGTTAAATGACGGCATTTGGGTTGGCTACGCTCCAATAGGCTACAAGAACATTCACACAGGTACGATTGCCAAGCCAATAAAAGAGATTATTGTTGATGAGGAACGTGCGCCGTTTATTACCGAAATCTACGAAAAACGTTCAACTGGCATGTCTTACGGAGCCATTACAAAGCTTGTGAACTCCGAGGGCATGACCAGCAAATCGGGTAGACCCACAACTAAGGCTAACATTGAGCGCATTCTGCACAACCCTTTCTACTATGGGTATATGCAGTTCAACGGCAAACAGTACAAGCACAAATACCCCACGCTGATAACAAAAGATTTATACGATAAATGCCAGCACGTGCGAGAACGGCGGCACAACAACAGGACTGCGTACAAAAGCCTTCCTTTTATATTCAGCGACATACTGAGATGTAGCGACTGCGGCTGTAGCATTGGCTCATACGCCAGCAAAAGAAACGTTTATCTTAAATGTACACGGGCTAAAAAACACGTTAAATGCACAAATACCAATGTAGCCGAGCGCTTAGTTTTGCCGCAGCTTGAGGAAGTACTACACTCCATTCGTCTGTCAGACGCAGACTTTGAGTTGCTAGCGCAAGCATTAAAAGATAAGTTCGGTAATCAGCAGGAATATCTTGATAAAACTATCACCGAAACACGTGCCGAGTATGATGACATTAAATCAAAGCTCATGGCACTCACATACGAACGCATTGAGGCAGTTAAAAAGGGTCGTGGCCTAAGTGATGAATTGTTTGACGAAGTAGCCGAGGAATTGACTAATAAACAGCAAGAATTGAATCTGAAGCTTGAATCACTGACGAATGCTAACTTTGGCTTTCTGACAACTCTCTCACAACTGTTAGACCTTGCCCAGAACTGTCATCAACTATTCACCGAAGCTGACACAACTACCCGTAACAAGCTGCTCCGCTTCATGCTACCTGCTAACTCAACGCTTTATGGGAAAGTATTATCTTGTAAGTTAAATAACACTTTAGAGTCCATGTCCTTATTAAACAGAAAAAGCCCCGAAGGGCTTGAGGCAAAAATGTGGTGCGGGTGACGGGACTCTAACCCGTGGCCTCGTCCTTGGCAAGGACGCGCTCTAAACAACTGAGCTACACCCGCATAAAGAAACTGGTTATTCCTCATTGCACGGAGCTCAAACTGGACACACTACTCCGGCATCATCTCCCTAGGAATTACAGGGATAACAGAGAGAGATTATACCGACTTGCCAGCTTTGGTGCAAGATGTTTTATAAGAGGTCACTACATTGAACAATGAACCGTTCAAGTGCCTCACCATGGAGATTGTGCGTAGCACCAGGAATGATCGTATAGCCGGCGAACGGCAGTTTACGCAGTGCAAAACGATCCTCACCTACAATTTCCTCATTTTCAGCTTCAAATACGTAGACTTCGTGATAGCGGTCGAGCAATGCACGATACTCGTCTTCCCATACAATACCCTGCATAGACGCTACATACTCCTTGCTCATATATTTCTTTCGGCCATCAGTAGAGACCGTAAGTTTACCGTCTACAATATTAGAACCGTAACGCCTATATAATCTCAGTGACTCGTTGCCTGCAGTGGGAGCCACAAAGATAACCTTACCTACAGCATTAAGATTGAGTCGAGTTACGATACCACATCCCATTGAATGGCCTAATACGATAGTCGGCATGTTCGTATATCGCTTTTGCACCAAGTCTAACAAACCTTACACGCGGGCAAGAGCAATTGGTAGCGGATTTAACATACAAACATCGCCGTCAAACTGGTTTTGGTCTACTAATAACAACGTGTGATCAGGATAGTATTCTGCGACTTCGTAGAAGAATCGCTCGCCGTCTTCACGCCGTAATCGCTACACTCTTTCGGCTCATATCGAGTCACTATATATACAAAATACACAAGGTACAAGATGATACAATAAGGCGTTATGAAAATAGCTATTCAGGGAGAGCCAGGATCGTTCCATCACGAAGCCGCAAAGCGGCTTATGCCGCAGGCAGAAATTGTGCCACAGTTGCATTTCGGGGCAGTATTTCAATCCGTTTTACAGAACGAAGCTACTTACGGCTTATGCGCTATAGAAAACAACATTCATGGTGCTATCAACGAGGTATACCGATTGCTTGAGCGACACGATGTTTGGATTGCCCGCGACATACGCCTTCATATTGCACAGCAGCTCATTGGTCTGCAAGCCATAGAT